>Ga0208492_1001864_pt1 | contig 11600 bp, 16 predicted proteins | sample Subbioar_CSW14AB_FD_184820 | JGI IMG/M metagenome (GOLD analysis project Ga0208492, IMG submission 184820) | Serpentinite rock and fluid subsurface biosphere microbial communities from McLaughlin Reserve, California, USA - CR12Mar_CSW14AB (SPAdes) | ecosystem: Environmental > Terrestrial > Deep... | reverse complement strand
GTATAGCCTGTAAGATCCTGAACATAGTGACCAAAAACGGAATGCCTAAATCAATAAAAATAAAATGCCAAAAAAATTAATTATTCACGCAACAAAGCCTATTGATCTTATAAAACAAACACGATGATAACATTTATTGGAACAGGCCTGCTGGGCTCCAACTTTGTAAAAGCCATGCTTAAAAAAGGCCAGGAGGTGCATGTATGGAACAGAACCATTGCAAAAGCCAGGGAGTTGGAACCATTCGGGGCAAAAGTTTTTGACGCTGTAAGTGAAGCGGTAAAAGGGGCGGAGCGGATCCACCTGACCCTAAGTGATGACCACGCGGTAGATGAAATACTGGATCAGGCCAGGCCGGGTTTTGTGCCGGGCCTGATCATCATCGATCACACAACAACTTCTACACAGGGTGCGGTAAAAAGAACAGAACACTGGAAGAAACTTGGTTACACGTACCTTCACGCGCCGGTGTTCATGGGCCCGCAGAATGCACTGGAAAGCACAGGTTACATGCTCGTGTCAGGCGACCAGGATGTGATCAAAAGGCAGGAAGGAGTTCTCTCGGAAATGACCGGTAAGCTGCTTAATTTTGGTGAGGAAACAAATCGCGCGGCGGGAATAAAACTGCTGGGTAATTCCTTTTTGCTGTTTCTTACGGCGGGACTATCGGACACGCTGGCTTTGGCGCAGGCGATGAACATTCCCACTTCCGACCTGGTTTCATTGTTCGGACACTGGAATCCCGGCGCTCTGGTACCGGCCAGACTAAAACGCATCCTGGAAGCTGATTTCGACAATCCTTCCTGGGAACTGCAGATGTCCAGAAAAGATACGCGCCTGATGATGGAGGAGGCCGGTGCCGCGAAGAAACACCTTGCAATACTTCCAGCCATTGCCGCTGAAATGGACAAATGGATCGCGAAGGGTTATGGACACAGCGACTGGACAGTGATTGCGAAAGAGAACCTGTAACAGCAGGCCCGGAATTATTCCCCTGTAAACTTCAATTAAACAAGCAGGATGAATAGTTACTAAAAACGCAAAAAAAATTTGCGTAGTTAAATAACTACATATATATTTGTAGTCAAATAACTACACAATGAACTTAAGACGAGATGTATTTCAGGCCATAGCAGACCCTACGCGCAGGGCCATATTGCTGCTGGTGGCGTCACAATCCATGACTGCGGGCGCCATCGCTTCCAACTTTGATACGGCACGTCCAACCGTTTCAAAACACCTGCAGATCCTCACCGAGTGTGAATTACTCAGACAAGAGCAAAACGGAAGGGAAATTTATTACCACACCAACGCAAAAAAAATGAAAGCAATAGCCGACTTTATTGAGCCGTTCCGCAGCATGTGGGATGAGAGGTTCAACAAACTGGAAAGTATCATGAAGAAGTATAAATCGAAAAAATAAAAAAGTATGGAACGAAAAACAAAAATTGATGCCAAAGATGGTAAGCAGGAATTAATGATCACCCGGGAATTTGATCTGCCCCTGGAGTTGCTGTTCAAAGCATACGAGGAGCCGGACCTTGTTGAGCAATGGATGGGAACAAAAGTACTGAAGCTGGAAAACAAGAGCCACGGCAGTTACCGCTTTGAAACCACTGACCCTAAAGGTAACAAACATCTGTTCAGTGGCACGATCCATGAGTTTAGTCAAAACAAAAAAATCACCAGGACCTTTGAAATGGAGAACACACCCTTTCCCGTTCAACTGGAATTCCTCGAGTTTGAAAAGCTCAGCGATGAAACGAGCAAACTCACAATGCAGGTGATCTATAGATCAGTCGCTATCAGGGATCAGCTTCTGCAGCTCCCCTTTGCCCAGGGAATTAATATGGCGCATAATCGTTTACAGGAAATAACAAACAACTTAAAATAATATATTATGACAAAAGCAAAATTAATCATCTATTGGATCGCGACCGCATTATTGTCTTTCGGCATGTTAGGTAGCGGTATCGCGCAACTTAGCCAGGCTGAGGATATGGTGAAGCTGATCACTCCGTTGCATTATCCGCACTATTTTCTTTACATCATTGGTTTTTGGAAAGTGATGGGTGTCATCGCCATTATAGTCCCACGGTTTCCCCTTGTTAAAGAATGGGCCTACGCGGGTTTCTTTTTTGTGATGACGGGAGCTATTTTCTCGCATCTGGCAAGCGGCGATTACAGTCTGGAAGGACTTATAGGTCCATTTATGCAGACTGTTTTTATTCTTTTGTCCTGGTATTTCAGACCGGCTGATAGGAAGGTAGTTTCCTCCAATCTATAAAATTCATAACTTTATTTGGATCAAAACCACAAAAACAATGAATCCTAAAGTTGACTGGTACTTTGTCAAAAATAAAACCTGGGAGGAAGAAATTGTAAACCTGAGAGCTATTGTTCTTGAATGCGGACTCACAGAAGATCTGAAATGGGGTTGCCCTTGTTACATGCATAACGAAAGCAATATTGTTTTAATTCACGTATTTAAGGAATACTGCGCGCTTTTATTTTTTAAAGGCGCATTGTTAAAGGACCCTAACGGGATCCTCATTCAGCAAACAGCGAATGTGCAGGCGGCCCGCCAGATGCGCTTCACCGGCGTACAGGAAATAATAAAACGGAAACGTATTATAAAAACCTATATTAAGGAAGCCATAGAAATAGAGAAAAAGGGTTTGAAAGTGCCGATGAAAAAAACGAAGGAATTCGGGATGCCTGAGGAATTCCAGAATAAACTGGAGGAGATGCCCGGACTGAAAAAAGCGTTCTACACATTAACACCGGGAAGGCAAAGGGGGTACCTGCTTTATTTTTCTTCCGCCAAACAGGTCAAAACGCGGGAGGCAAGGATAGAAAAATATATGCCGCGGATCCTTAACGGCATGGGATTGGATGACTAGAAATAACAAAAGAAAAACATGAATAACATGAAAAATGCAAAAAAGAAATTATCAGCAGAGCAAAGCAAAGCACTTATTCAAGTATTAAAAAACCGCTTTGAAAAAAACATAAAACGCCATAAAGGTCTGGAGTGGGAAAAGGTGCAGGTTAAACTGGAGGCCCATCCTGCGAAGCTCTGGTCGCTGGATGAAATGGAAATAAGTGGCGGCGAGCCGGATGTGGTGGGCTTCGATAAAAAAACGGGCGAGTATGTATTTGTAGATTGTTCCGAAGAAAGTCCGAAAGGCCGCAGAAGTGTGTGTTACGACCATGACGCCTTAAATTCGCGGAAGGAGCATAAGCCAAAAGACAGCGCCATGAATATGGCGGAGGAGATGGGTATCGAAATTCTGAGTGAAGAAGACTACAGGGAATTACAAAAGCTCGGGGAATTCGATTTAAAAACATCAAGCTGGGTTAAAACGTCTTCTAAGATCAGGGAGCTCGGTGGCGCTCTTTTTTGTGACCGTCGTTATAATACGATTTTTTTGTATCACAACGGTGCGGAGTCTTATTACGCAGCACGGGGATTTCGCGGGATGCTGAGGGTTTGATTGAGATAGAGACATCGCAGTGAACCGGGCGTTAAGTTAACTCTAAACAGACATCTAACCTTGACAAGGTTTTTTGTACCTAACACCGATGCGCATATGTAAAGATCCATTTCTCGACTCCGCTACCATTGACAGTCGGCTTCGTCATTCCGAACACTAGGATGAAAATGCCCTGGCGTGAAGGAATCTATGCAATGAGAAGCGCTTTCTTAAGTACAGCTGTGTATGGGATTGCTTCACTCCGTTCGCAATGACGTTCAGCTTCCGTCATTCCGAACACTTGGATGAAAATGCCCTGGTGTGAAGGAATTTTATGCAATGAGAGGGCTTTCTTAAGTACAGCTGTGTATGGGATTGCTTCACTCCGTTCGTAATGACGTTCAGCTTCCGCCATTCCGAACACTTGGATGAAAATGCCCTGGTGTGAAGGAATCTCATGCAAAGAGAAGGGCTCTCCTAAGCCCAATTGTATGAGATTGCTTTACTCCACGAAATTGACAAGCACTTTATGCAACCTATGTGTTTCAAATCAGAGAACCTGGTTTTTTCCTTCCAAGATAATAAACCGGAATTCCAACCAGCGCGATAAACAACCCAAAAACAGAATTGGCTATTTGAGAAGTTCCATCATAATAATTTTTTATATCGCTGTACAACGTTACCACGAGGAATGTGGCCGAGAAGCACAGAAAGATAAAAGGAACGACCGGGTAGGCCCAGACACGGTAAGGACGAAAACTGTCTTTCATTTTTTTACGGAGGATAAAAATTCCCAAGGCGCTCATGCCATAAAAGAACCAGCTTACAAAAATCAACATGTCGGTCAGGATGTCGAACGAACCGCTAAAGATAAGCAGACCGCTCCAGGATGCATTTAATAAAAGAGCGTTGGCGGGTGTACCGAACCTGGCGTTCACTTTTCCTGCCTGCTGGAACAGGCGGTTCTCCGCGGCCATTGCAAAAGTGACTCTTGCGGTGGAAAAAATGTTTGCGTTAGCTGTCCCAAGGGTGGAGAGTATCACCAGCAGGCCGATAACGGTTGCTCCCGCAGGGCCCCACACAGCAAAAGAAACATCCGTCGCAATAACAGATGAAGCTGCAATTTGTTCCATAGGTAAAATACTTACATAAGCCAGGTTGATCAGGAAATAAACCAGGATGCAGAAAGAAAGTCCAATAAACAAGCTGCGCGGAATATTCTTTTGCGGGTTCTGTACTTCACCTGCAACAAAAGTGATGTTATTCCAGCCGTCATAGGCCCAGAAAGCGCCCGCGGATGCGGCCATGTAAGCCATAAGCAAAGCCGAACCTGATGGGATGTTTCCCGGGGAATTTACAATAGTTGCCAGGGACGCTTTTTCACTCGAGAATAATCCGATAACCAGTAGGAGCATTGCCGCAGCCTTCATCAGGCTGAGGATCCGCTGAAGGCTCCCACTGGTGGAAGAACTCTGGCAACTGACCAGACTTAAAATAATCACAATGGACAGCGTGAGAAGTTTTAATCCGATGTCTTCAAGAAAACGAATATTACCAATAAATGGAATGTGAAGAATGCAGGACGATTCTATTGCCTGGGAAAATTCAGGCAGGCTGATGAATCCGTCAATGTATTGAGAACAGATATAGGCTATGGAAGCATTACCTGCTGTATTAAAGACTGCAAAAGAAGACCAGCCATACAAAAACGCGAATAACTCACCGTACATTTTTTTGAAGAATACAAACTGTCCGCCCGTCTCCGGAAACATACAGGCCGCTTCTGCATTGGATAAAGCACCGAAAAGAGTAACGATCCCGGCAACAACCCATACACTCAATAGCAGTAGCGGCGATCCCAGCTGCGCAGCCATAAGAGAAGGTTTCATAAAAATGCCGGAGCCTATGACGCCACCTACCACGATGGAAATTGTTGTGGCAGCACTCAGATGCCGGCGTAATTCTGTCATCTGTTCATGAACTCTGAAATGAGCGAATGAAAATGATGCGTGCCCTGTTCACGTGTTGCAGAATATCTGCCGTGTGAATAAAAGCGTGAACGGACTCCTATCTGCACATTCTCAACAACTTCTTCATCTTCTAATTCTACCTGGTGAAGATCTGCTCCGGCGCCAGAATTCATTTTTGTTTCATCGAGTACATAGGTGAGAAATGAAACTTCCGTTTTACCAACGCTTACCGGTTTTACAATGTTAACGGAAAGTCCCCAGGGATAAAAATTCAGCATCAGGTTGGGGAACACCCAGAAGTAATAAGCGGCGACTTTTTTACCGTAATCTTTTGAGGTTTCCGGCAGATCAAAACAAGGTTCATTGTCTTTTGCGATGCCGAGTTGTAAATTGGAATAACGGAAAAGTTCAGTGGTGTATTCGCCGAAATCTAGTACCTGGTTTAATCCTGCATGAACAAAGGGAATGTGAAAACCTTCCAGGTAATTCTCGCAGTAAAGCGCCCAGTTGGCGTTTATGGTATAATTTTTAGAATGGCCGGCATCAAACTGCAGTTTATCAACCGGGAACCAATGTATGCGTTCACGGATCTCGCTGAAAAAATCTTCTGCAGGGATCGACGGATGCAGGCTTGCAAAAAGAAGCTTGCCCCAACGGTATAAGGCAAGTTCATGCAGGTTGTCGGCTTCTGTCGGGAAGTCTTTCACTTCTGCGAATTCCGGCATGGAAAGAAATTTTCCATCGAGCGAAAAACGCCTGCCATGGTATTTGCAGGTGAGTTGTGAAAGTTTACAGGGCCCCGTTGCCAGCAGATTTCCCCGATGTGTACACACATTGCTTAAACACCGTACCTGCCCGTTCTTATCTTTTGAAATTAAAAGCGGCTCTGAAAGAAATCCTGGTAAAAGCGTAACCGGATAAACAGAGCCTGATTGTTGTACTTTATCCTCATCGGCAACCAATTGCCAGGAGTTGGCGAAGATCTTTTCTTTTGAGGCTTCGTAGTATTTTTCTTCATTATAAAACGAAGTGTCAATGGTTTTTGCCCTGGTGATATCGGGATGAATATTTAGTACCTGCATAATGCGTTAAAAATAGGAAAAATCTTTTGTTCAGGGGGAAGGCGTATCAGCCGTTACGTTAATGTATCACCACTATTTTACGGGTGGTAGTTGCTCCACCAACTTCCAGGACAACAAAATACATTCCGGTTGTTTTGTTTCTTAATTCTATTTTTTGTTCCGCTCCAGGCAGGATGTAAAAATCATCTACGACTTTTGCCTGCGCATTTAAAATGAGTATATGTCCGCCAATACCTGATTTCAGAGTGAATTCACCGGTATTCGGATTGGGATAGAGCTCCATGGCAGTTTGTAAAAGTCCTGTTTCTTCCAGGGCAGTACAGCCGTTTACTTTTACCAGCACGGTTGCACTATTGGTACATCCTAAAGAACAGGTTCCTGTTACATAATAGCTGTAGGTCGCTGTTGTAGTGAGTGTGAGACTAACGCTCGGTGTGGTGGCAAGGGTTGGATTAGTGGAGGTATACCAAAGATAATTTGCCGCACCAGACACATTCAAAGTCGTCTTTTCATTTCTGCAGATCACTGTTTTGGTTGCTGAAGCAGTAAGAGTAGGAACTGGATTTACTGTAAGCAAAAACGTATTGCTGTTCGCGCAGTTGAGGCCATTAGAACTGGTCAGAACCGAGAGTGTGTAAAGTGTGGTTACCTGGGGCGTTTGCGTAGGCGGTGACAGGCTGTACGAGTTTGTTCCATTTACACTAAATGAAACTGTTTGACCGCTACAAAGTACGGTAGGTGTAGCACTGATATTCAACTGTACCTGCATCACATTTACTGCAATGGTTTGTGATCCCTGGCAGCCTGCGGTATTTGTTCCTATAACGGTATATACCGACGCGCTTGCGGGACTTACAACGTAGCTGGCTGTTGAAGGACCGCCCACCCATGAAAGAGAAGGAGCTCCACTTGCAATAAGGGTGGAATTACCACCGGAACAGACAGTAGTATAGTTTGTGACGGCAACAATAGAGGGAGAAGAAGAAACAATGATGACGGTGGAAATACTTGCAGAGCAATTAAAATTGTTGGTTCCGGTAACCAGGTAAGCGGTGGTTATTGTAGGACTATGAATTATAGATGGTCCCGAACCGCCGGGCTGCCAGCTATACTGGAGCGCACCTGAGGCCATCAGGGAAACACTTGTTCCCGCGCAAACTGACGGCGATGAACCTACAACAGTTAATGTGGGCAGTGGGTTCACCGCTAGCGCAAGGGTAACCGTTCCCGGACAGCCATTGCCATTATATCCCCTAACAGTGTAAATCGTCGCGGCAACAGAACTTACCGCTATGGTCGGGTTAGGTCCCGTCAGAATGGAAGGACCCGGAAGATACGTAAAACTATTGGCGCCCGAAGCACTTATTGTAGCGGTGTTTCCGGAGCAAATAATGCTGGGTGTGATAGACGCGACGACAGGTGCAGGAATGGAGGTAACGGAAATAGTACTTACCACACTTGAGGTGGCGGCAGGACATCCGTTTATACTTCCTGTAATGGTATACGCCTGTGAAGCAGCCGGTGTAAATGTCACCGCATTGGAAATGGACGCTGAACCGCCCGCGAACGTAAAGCTTCCGGCTCCGCTTGCTGTAAAGGTAGCAGGCTCTCCCAGGCAAACAAGTGTACTTGAAGCAGCAACGCTTAAAGAAGCCAGGGCCGCGGGACATACTATATTTATATAATGATCTTCTGTTTCTCCCCATTGAGATGTTGTGCCATTTGTGCACATTTCAGTATTTGCAATTGTTGTGTTCCAGAAATCACGTACCCGCATTTTTACATTGTTGGCAATCGTTGCGCTAAAAGGTATTGTAAAAGAACTGACATGCAGGGTGGAAGGAGACGTGGAGACCACCATCTCTGAACTGGTATAGAAACCATCGTTATTAAGATCGATCCAGATCGCGATTCCTTCGCTCCAGATCCCACCGCTACATGCGGCTGACCAGGTATAGGTGTTTCCGATTTGCAGGTTCCATACGGGTGTCGGAAAAAATGAATAACCTGAAGCTCCGCTGCAACCGGCATTACCTGTTGCTGCAATCCCATTTAAGACAAAGCTGTCGATATAATCGCCGGCTCCGCAGTTATTGGTTGGCGCGGAACTGGTAGAACACTGGGAGTGGATCCTGCCAACACAGGCAGACAGAATTAAGAATAGCAGGATACATTTTTTTACAGATTGGAATTTTAAACTCATAAGATTAATTTAAATTGTTATTGGGGTGAATAGAGCAGTTTAAATTTATAACAATTTCATTAGATGTAGAAAATAATTCTATTTTTTAACATTTTGCAGTATAAAAAATCTAAATTAGTGTACTAAACAGTAAAATCGGTTTTAAATTTTACACTGTGAAATGCCTGCAAAAGACAGGTCCTTAAAATATTTTTCTTTTTTTGTTGTTTAGTAACTTTAGAGTTACTAATTTTGCGTAACTCTAAAGTTACCAATTATGAAACGTGATTTAAAATTTGAATGGCTTTACCCGAATACTCCGGACGAGGTATGGCATTGTTTAACGAATTCGGAGCTGATTGAAAAGTGGCTCATGACCAATGATTTTAAGCCGGTGATCGGCCACCGCTTCCAGTTCCGCGCCAAACCTATGCCGGGATGGTGCGGCATTGTTGACTGTGAAGTGCTTGAGCTGGTACCGAATAAAAAATTGAGTTATAGCTGGGTGTCTGGTCCTAAGCAAGGTTCAGACCAGATTAAAACGGTTGTTACCTGGAAGCTGATCCCTGAAAAGGACAGCACCCGCCTCATCCTCGAACATACCGGGTTTGAAGGGTTCAGGGCCTGGATGACCAGCTTTATACTCGGCAGTGGATGGAAAAGTCATATCGCTAAAGCGTTCGCATCTTTATTACCTAAAAAGCAGGAAGCGTGAAAAAATATAAAACAGATGTGTTCGCGGCGATCGGAGATCCCACGCGGAGGCAGATCCTTTTCCTTTTAACGGCGGGAGCGCTGAACGTTCATGTGCTGGCAAGTAATTTTACTGTGAGCAGGCCCGCGATCTCAAAACATGTAAAGGCCCTTGAAGAAGCCGGCCTTGTATCCATAGAGGAAAAGGGGCGTGAGCGCTTTTGTTCGCTGGACGCCACAGGTTTCCATGAGATCCGGAACTGGCTTGAGTTTTACGAACAGTTCTGGAAAAATAACCTTGAGAGACTCGGCAAACTTTTAAAGGAACAGTCTCATTTAAAAAAAAGTAAAGTCGCCGTGAAGAAAAAGCCCCGGTAATTATCAGGATTTGTTCTTCCATAAATAAAGTACAGAAACAGAAATTCACGAATAATTAAACTTTTAAAACAAAAAACATGAGTAAAAGAAACATCATCGCAACATTGACCGGGACTATGATCCTTTTTGCCTGGCAGGCAGTTTCATGGATGGTATTGCCCACGCATAACGATACTGTAAAATATACGTCCAACCAGTCGGAGATAATGGAAACGCTTCAAAAGAACATTTCTTCCAGCGGAATGTACGCGATACCAGGTGTCGATCCTTCAAAAAACCTTTCGTTGGAAGAGATGGAAAAGATGAACACTGAACGACTTGGTAAGCCATGGGCCCTGGTGATGTATAACACTTCATTTGAAGGCCTGAACGCCGCGAATATGATAGGAGGGATCGCGATCAATCTTATTGCGGTGATCCTGGTTATCGGGTTATTTAGTATGAGCAAGGCAAAGGAGAAAACGTTCGCTGCCGCCTTTGGTCTGATCATGATCTTCCCCGCGTTCTGCATTTTCCAGCCCGTTCTGCAGAATATGAACTGGTGGGATTTCCCCTGGCATTTTATAAAAGGTGAAGTGTTTGATCTTGTTATTGGCTGGATGCTATGCGGTTCCTTTCTTGCCTGGTATTTAAGGAAACCGCAACGGACTTAGTGTTCAGTGTTATAAACGCTTTTCTCAGACGTCCTCGTTACAAACAATGGGACTTAGTGCTCAGCGTTATAAACGTTGAGTGGGTGTTCAGTGTTATAAACGCTTTTCTCAAACGTCCTCGTTATAAACAAGGACGAGCGGGTCAGGAATGAAAAATGTACAAACACTCCGGGAATTTCAAAAAATTCCGGGAATTCGGCGGGCATGAGCTTAACGCTTAGTTTGGCTATTAATAAATAGTTTTGGAAATTTCAGGGTTCCTTCGGGTTGAGTCCACAGAATTGACACCATAAAATTCATTTTTACCGCGCTGCTTTAAATAAGGAAGACGATTGTACGTTGCCGCATATTTAGAGGTTTGTGAATGACAATCAAAGTCTGAAAAAAGAGGATAAACAAGTGCAATTGTCAAAACAGAACAGGACACATAGATCTTTCTCCTGTTTTGTTTAAAAGTGGAGTTAAAATTCATTAAGGGATCTGTTTAAATTCTAACCGAATATTTCCCAATAGGCCAGCTCCTGGTTCGTTATAACCGCTGGGTGATTGACCGGGCCCTTATTCTTGTTATTTATTTCTTCGAGTTTGCAAAGTTTTCCTTGTACTGAAACTTTTGAGCCGAGATTATTTTGGACCTCTCCCATGATCATGAGCCAGTCTTTTTCTATCGATATGGTAAGCGCCTCTTCAGGTTCATTAAAATCGCTGACAAAAGCATCCAGGATGGCGTCCGTAAGTTCTTCATCCTTTCTTTTATGCATGCCGGGCAGTTTTACTTCAATGGCATTTACAATGGATCTTACACCGGTAACACTGGCAACTATTTGTTCGGCGAGCATTTTCTTAGAATAGCTTTCTACCGTTCCGCTGAGTTTAACTGCTCCGTTGACTACCGATATCGCAATATCCCTGGGTTTAATTGCCTGGATGAGTTCTTTCCATGCCAGGTCGGTCATTTCGTCCTTTTGAATGTCTTGTCTGGTTTTCATATCTAGTTATTTATTGTTTTATTATTGTCATTACTTGTCCCGAACTGGCTTCGAATAGGCGTCAAGTTAATTTTTCACGAATTCAACGATTAGATATTGATAATTAGAGAATTAGGAAGAAAAGAAGGCTTCCTGATTGCAGTATTTTAAGTGTGCTAACAAAATAAAAAATGCGCA
>Ga0208492_1001863_pt1 | contig 11618 bp, 7 predicted proteins | sample Subbioar_CSW14AB_FD_184820 | JGI IMG/M metagenome (GOLD analysis project Ga0208492, IMG submission 184820) | Serpentinite rock and fluid subsurface biosphere microbial communities from McLaughlin Reserve, California, USA - CR12Mar_CSW14AB (SPAdes) | ecosystem: Environmental > Terrestrial > Deep... | reverse complement strand
TTCCAGTTTATTCAAATCGCCCTCAATCATGTGTCCGCCCTCTACACCAAATAAAGCAGCCAGTTTGTTCTTTTTAACTGCTTTTTTTATGTCCGCGAAACTTTGAATGATTTGAATTTTATCCGGATTTCGGGCAGCAACTGCATTGAGTGTATCAATCTCTCTATTGGCCCAGGCATAAGGTTGCTTCTTTTCACCATCACACCAGACACTGAAAATTTGTACATCAACTCCGGCTTCCCTGAAGCGATTCAAATCAGAATGTGTTTTTCCTTTCAGGTCCTGATCAATCAACAGATTTTTTTCAATGGATGCTGTTAATAAATCATTGTGCGAATCAGCCATTATTGCGCGGTTATGCACTTTTTTATACTGGGTAACGGGTTTGCTTTTTTGTGCGTTTGCAACAGATACAACACAACAAAGTGCAAAAATCAAGTACTTCATTTATTGGCTTTGGCTAAAGCTAAAAAATTTGTACTGGAATCAATAGAATATTTCTTTGATTGGGCAAATAGGGAACTGATATTATAAAAATTACTTAAATGGATTCGTCCATTTTATATTGGTTGCAACGGTAGGATCAGTTAGTGTTCGCATAAATGCCACCAATGATGCTTTTTCTGCAGCCGTTAAGTTTAACCGTATAGGTTGACCATTGGGTTGTTTTAATGCATTGTCCAGATTAGGATGAGCTTTTACGCCACTATTATAATGTTCCACTACTTCCTCCAGGGTTTTAAATCTACCATCATGCATATAGGGTGCCGTTAATGCAATATTTCTGAGTGTATGTGTTTTAAATGCACCCAATCCGGCACCATTGTCATTGCTGGTATTTAAATCAAGTCCATTATTTCTTGGACCAGGAACAGCTGCAACAAAAGCTTCTGTAGTATGACAGCCAAAACATCCGGCACCGCCATTTTGAACAGGGATTATAAATATTCTTTTTCCCTGATTTTCTTCAGCAGTAAAATTAGGAAAATCAGCCACGGGATTATTTACCTGGGCTCTTCCGGCATCATATTTACTATTGCTACTAACAATACTTCTTACAAATTGAGCCAGTGCTCTTGCAATTCTATTCGTATTCACTGCTGTATCACCAAATGCATTCGTGATTAAAGGAGCATAGTATGTTTGCTCTCTTACTCTTTGCGCAATCAATGCCAGCGTCATACCCATTTCTACGGGATCCTGAAATGGCATAAGAACCTGGTCTTCCAGTGTTGCTGCTCTTTCATCCCAGAAAAAACGTCCTCTTTGATAAAATTTTGCATTAATTAAACTCATGGAATGTCTTTCTGTCTTTCCACCAGCAAATCCATTACTTAAAACAGCAGTATCACTAAATCCAAATGCCGGATTATGGCAACTGGCACAAGAAATGGTTTTATTGACACTTAAATTTTTATCATAAAATAAGACTCTTCCCAATGTTGCACCATTATTGGTAATGGGATTTGCAGCAGGTGTATTATCAATTCCATTTACTGAAGTAGGCGCTCCTCCACCAGCATTCTGAAAAAAATAAGCAGGCAATCCTGCATTCACATAATCAAAAGGACTTGCGGGTAAATTTAAAGCAGCAGATATTAAAGGATTATCTCCTGAACTATTGGTAATAGGTGTAACTACGGTTTGATCGGCCTTATTACAAGCAACAAGGCTAATCAAAAGAGTCAGCAGGAAATGATATCTTTTTTTCATATCTGGCATTTGGATGCTTTGATATGAATTATTTCCTTTCGTTTAAATGAAAAATAAAATAATATGTTAAAAGAAAATTTATCCACCTATTAAACCGGCAGCCTTACTGATATCCATCATTATTTCCATTGGTTTAAGCGCCTGTAATCTTAATGTTTCATCCATATGAATTTCAGGAAGTTCGTACTTCATACAGAGGTATATTTTTTCCAGGGTATTTAATTTCATATACGGACAATCATTGCAAGCACAATTATTATTAGGTGGTGCAGGAATAAAAGTTTTGGTTGGATTATTTAGCTGCATCTGATGTAATATACCAGTTTCAGTAGCTACTATATAAGATGAATGAGCGTCTGTCTGTGTGTATTTTAATAATTGGGTAGTACTCCCAATATAATCAGCAATATTTAAAATGGCTTCCTCACATTCCGGATGTGCAATCAATTTTGCTTCAGGATGTCTAATTTTTAATTTTACTATTTTCTCCAGACTAAATATTTCATGCACTACGCAGGCACCATTCCAAAGCAACATATTTCTGCCTGTTTTTTTATTAAGGTAGGCACCTAAATTTTTATCTGGAGCAAATATGATGGGTTGATCGGCAGGGATACTTTCAATAATTTTCTCTGCATTTCCACTTGTACAGATAATATCACTTAATGCTTTTATTTCTGCCGTACAATTGATATAGGAAACAACCAGATGATCGGGATGTTTTTCTTTAAAAGCCTTAAAAAGTGGGGCAGGAGCACTATCAGCCAAAGAACAACCTGCTTTTAAATCGGGTAGAAGAACTTTTTTGGTAGGGTTTAAAATTTTAGCTGTTTCTGCCATAAAATGTACTCCGGCAAAAACGATAATATCAGCAGTTGTCTTTTTAGCTTGTTGAGCAAGGCCGAGACTATCTCCAATATAGTCTGCCACATCCTGTATATCGGTATCCTGGTAATAGTGAGCGAGTAAAACAGCATTTTTTTCCTTTTTCAATTTTTCTATCTCTGCAAAGAGATCCAATTCAGGATCAATTTCCAAATCTAAAAATCCGTTTACTGCTAATTTCTCTTTTGCAATGTGAATATTCAAAGTAATAATATTTAATAATTATTTATATAAAATCAACTACTACTATTAGGCATGTGTATTTCGGGAAAACTTAGTTACACACATTGAGCAAAGCTAAGCTTAGTTCGTTTATTCACAGCTATTCACATTTTTATTAGAGTCGTTTTTTCTTATTCTTATTCATTTTTTATTCTTTATTAACAGGTTGGTATAACTGAATTAACATTCCTTGTTTTTGGTTATTCACTTTTGTTCCACTGTTAATTAACAGGTATAAATACTTACTGTTTTCTGTTCTTTACCCTCATACACTCCGATTTTTACCTATTTGTTCTATTTCTTTTCACAGTTTTTTTAATAAAAAGGTGATTTTTCCACCTGTTTTTCTGGTTACTAACAGATAGATGTGCATATTTTTCCACATCTTATTCTACTTGATTTTCCCTTATTTTTGCCTCCCCGTGTACAATCGGGATAAATTATATATTAATTATTTACTATGTCTGTAATTCAAACAATTCGTGATCGCGGTACTTGGATCATTTTTGTAATTATTGCTGTTGCTTTAATTGCGTTTATTCTTCAGGATGGAGCAGGACGTGGAGGTTCTGCCTTTTCTAACAGTTCAGTTATTGCAAAAGTAAATGGTACAACCATTGACAGGGGTACTTTTGAAGAGCGCCTTAAATCTCAGGAAGCTATGTACGCTGGTCAAGGTGCTACCCGTGAGCAATTAATTGGTAATGTGTTTAACATGGAGGTAGAGAATATAGTATTAAACCAGGAGTTTGAAAAATTGGGTTTAACTGTATCTGCCAAAGAATTGAATGATATTCTATTTGGAGATAACTCTCCTTTGCGTCAAGAATTTACCGACCCTAAAACCGGTGAGTTTAAGGTAGATGATGCAAAAAGAGCTTTTGCACAAATAAAAAAGAGCAAAAATGCTGAACAGGTAAAAATGATTACTTCTGGTTACATTGAGCCTACTATCCAAAATAGTCTACGTAATAAGTATCAGAATTTATTATTACAATCTGTTTATGTACCAAAATGGTTGGTCGAAAAGCAACAGGCTGATAATAATGCTGTTTCTAATGCCTCTTATGTACTGTATCCTTATGTAGCTATTCCTGATTCAACTGTGAAAGTTTCTGATGCAGATATCAATACTTATGTAAAGAAACACAGTAATGAATTCAAAAAAGAAGAAGAGACCAGATCTATTGTTTATGTGAATTTCAGTGCAGCACCAACTTCTGCTGATTCAGCTGCTACACTATCTCAAATTAATGCATTAAAAGCTGAATTTGTATCAACTCCTGATGTAGCTGCTTATTTAGGTAAGGTTGGTACAGAGTTACCTTATTATAATAGTTATTTTGGCGGAAGCAGAATTCAGGTAGCTAATAAAGATTCAATTACACGTTTACCTGTTGGAGGTGTATTTGGTCCTTATATTGACGGCAATAATTTTGTTATTGCTAAGATGGTAGGTATAAAGCAATGGCCTGATAGTGTTTCTGTTAGACATATCTTAATTGGTACCACTGATCCTCAGTCTGGTCAAATGGTTCGCGATGATTCTACAGCTAAGAAATTAGTTGATAGTATTCAAACTGCTATTAAAAGTGGTGCTGATTTCAATGCATTGGTAGCTAAATATTCTGATGACGGAGGAAGCAAAGACAAGGGAGGTGTATACGATTATTTCCCTCAGGGACAGATGGTAATCCCTTTTAATGATTTTGCATTTGATAATGCTGTTGGATCAAAAGGTGTTGTTAAAACTGATTATGGCTATCACTATATTGAAATATTAGGTCAGAAGAATCGCGCAGCTGCTTATAAAATTGCTTATTTAGCAAAGCCTATTATTAGTAGTAATGAAACAGTAAATGAAGCAAATACTGCTGCAGCAACATTTGCGGCTTCTGCAAAATCATCTAAAGACTTTAATGAGAATGCTGCTAAATTGGCTAAACCAATTTTACCAGCTAGCGATATTAAGAAAAATGATTTTACCGTAGGTACTATGGCCAATACGCGTTCATTGGTTAGATGGATTTATGAAAATAAAGAAGGAGCTGTTTCAGATCCTACAGAAGTAGGCGATCAGATTATTGTTGCAATGATTACTAGTATTAATAAAGCGGGATTAATGAGCGCAACAGAAGCCAGACCATTAGTTGAAGGGGTAATCAGAAATGAGAAGAAAGCCCAAATTATCGTCGATACCAAAATGAAGGGCAGTACGCTTGAAGAATTAGCAAAATCTTCCGGTGCATCTGTACTGAGAGCTGACAGCATTGCTTTTAATGCCGGTTTCGTAAATGGTGTTGGAAATGAACCTAAAATGGTAGGAGCTGCTTTTAATAAAGCAAATGTTGGAAAAGCCTCTTCCTTAATTGCAGGTAATGCTGGTGTTTATGCTGTTAAAGTAGAAAGTATTGGTGCCAAATCTGCTGATGCATTACCAGAATCTGTTAAACAAACCTTAATCCAAAACAGAAAAATGGCTGCTTACAGAAGTGTTGAAGCACTTAGAAAAGCCGCAACTGTAAAAGATAACCGTTTCGATTTTTATTAATCGTTACATTTTATTAAGAGAACCCACTCATTAGAGTGGGTTTTTTTTGCGACTCTCGTAAATAGGATTCATGAAAACAGGCTAATTTTATGTTGTTATGGAACCCATTGTTAATAAAGTTGAACAAAGTGGCATCATTAGCCTAGACCTTGAGTCTTACTTTACAAAAGAAGCCATAAAAGTATTTGATTTAAAAGATCATCTTTTCATGGGTCTCATTTTAAAAGAAAAGGATTTCAGAACTGCTTTATCAAGCATTGACTGGAATGAATTCAAAGATGCACATGTTGCTATAACATGCAGTGCAGATGCAATTATTCCTATGTGGGCTAATATGCTTGTAGCTGTTTACTTAACACCCGTAGCAAAATCTGTTCATTTTGGTAGCGAAGCTTCATTAAGAGAACAACTCTTATTAGATGCAATGAATTCAATTAATCCTTCTGATTATACCGATCAACGGGTTGTTGTAAAAGGATGTGGTGAAGACCCTGTTCCAGCTTCTGCGTATGTAAAAATTACTTCTTTATTAAGACCTTATGCAAAGAGCATTATGTATGGTGAACCATGTAGCACGGTTCCTTTGTATAAGAAGAAATGATTAATCTAGTTGGTCTGGTTTTCTGTTTGAAATGTTTTCGAATTGATTGTCATAATCTTTTCTGATTGTATCAAATAATCTATCCCATATTAAAGTATACAACCCATAATTCCCTTTGAAATATTGGTGATGTTGATTGTGGTTTATTGAAGTATTAATCCATTTTCCAATTTTTGTTCTATTAAATCCCTTAGGATATAATTCATATCCAAGATGCCCATATACATTGTATATAATGGAAAAAAGAAAGAAGATAGCTAAATGGGTAATATGGACGGGAAGGGTAAAATAAAAAATGATCACAATTCCTTGTTCTATAATTGCCTCCAATGGATGAAATGCATATGCTGCCCATGGTGAAGGGTTGGTTGATTTATGATGAACGAGGTGTATGTATTTAAACAAGGCCGGGTGATGCATTATTCTATGCATAATATAAAAGTATAAATCATGCATAATAAAAAGCACCGGAAACACACAGAAATAATAAGCCCATCCATATGTTTCTATTGATTGATACCTGGTTGTTTGTTCTGCAATAGGGGGACTATTCAATACAACAACTATTAAGCTGAATATCGACATTGTTACTATTGAATAGAATAGTTCTCTTATATAATCTTTATTCTGGGGAAATTTTTGCTGTATTTTCAGGTAGAAATATTTTCTTCTGAATATTACATAGAACAACATAAACCCAATCAGTGCAACAATAAAATATCTGCTACTAATTTTTTGAAATGCAGTAAAATAAAATTCCCAATTCATAGTTTATTAATGTGCTTCTAACCAGTTGTTACCTCTCCCTACTTCGGCTTCCACAGGAACTCCGTTTGGTAAGGGCAGCGCTGATACCATACATTGAATAATTAGATTTTGAAGTTCATCGGCTTCTTCCACGATTGCATCAAAAACCAATTCATCGTGTACCTGTAATATCATTTTTGATTCCCAATCCCCCTTCTTCATTTCCTGATGAATCTTAATCATCGCCATTTTAATCATATCCGCCGCCGTCCCCTGTATAGGAGAATTGATAGCGTTTCTTTCCGCAAATCCCCTTACTGTAAAGTTAGCACTATGTATGTCTCTTAACCACCTTTTTCTACCCATCAAGGTTTGTACATAATCGTTCTCTTTAGCAAGGTTGATTTGATCATCCATGTATTTCTGAATGAAAGGGAATTCTTTTTTATAGTTGTTAATTATTTCTTGCGCTTCCTTTCTGCTCACGCCGAGGTTTTCTGCTAGCCCAAAAGCACCTTGTCCATAGATAATGCCAAAGTTTACACTTTTTGCTTTATAGCGCATTTCCTTTGTTACATCTGTTTCTGAAACTCCATACACTTTTGCGGCTGTAGCCGTATGAATGTCTTTTCTTTGTTTAAATGCATCACACATATTCGGATCTCCACTTATTGCCGCTACTATTCTCAATTCAATTTGCGAATAATCAGCACTTAACAATATGCGTCCCGGCTCTCTTGGAATAAATGCTTTTCTTATTTCTCTTCCTCTTGCTGTTCTAATAGGGATATTCTGTAGATTCGGATTGTTGCTACTTAGTCTTCCTGTAACCGCAACAGCCTGTGCATAGGAGGTATGAACACGACCTGTGCGGGGGTTAATCATTTCTGGAAGTGCATCTACATAAGTTGATTTTAGTTTGGTTAACTCTCTGAATCCTAGAATATCATCTACAATTTTATGTTCTCCTGCCAATTTTAATAATACATCTTCACCTGTGGCATATTGTCCAGTTTTTGTTTTTTTTGCTTTCGGATCTAATTGTAGTTTATCGAATAATACTTCACCTAATTGTTTTGGAGAAGCTAAATTGAAGCGAACACCAGCCTGCTCATAAACACTTTCTTCGCACTTTTTTGCTTCTTTTTCTAATTCTTTACTGTAGTCATTCAAAAAGGATTCATCAATCTTAACGCCCTCATATTCCATATCTGTTAAAACTCTTACCAAGGGATTTTCTACTTCATAGAATACTTTCTCAACTTCTTTTGTCTTTAATAGCGGTGCAAAACAATGTTTTAATTGCAATGTAATATCTGCGTCTTCTGCCGCATATTCCTTTATCTTTTCAATGGCCACATCCCGCATATTACCTTGGTTCTTTCCTTTTTTCCCAATAAGTGTTTCAATGGAAACTGGTTCATAACCAAGATATTGTGCACTTAACAAATCCATGCTCCTTCTGCCCTCTGGTTCAATTACATAGTGTGCTAACATAGTATCAAATAAGCTTCCTGTTGGCTCTATTCCATACCACTTCAAAATCAACAAATCATATTTTATATTTTGTCCAACCCAGCAAATATTTGTATTGTCAAATAAAGGCTTCAGCAACAAAAGCTTTTCTTTTACTTCTTTCTGATTATTTGTGAATGGGATATAATAAGCTTTACCTTTTTCAAAGGAAAAACTCATCCCAACAAGTTCTACATTATTTGCATCCGTACCGGTCGTTTCTGTATCAAAACAAATTTCTTTCTGTTCATTAAGTATTGCCACCAATTCTCTTATTTCCGCTTCTATCTCAACCAACCGATATTCATGAGAAGTGTTTTCTATATTCTTTTCTGCAACCAACCCAAAACTATTATCCTCTGCAATAATTTCCTTTTCAATAGTTTTCTTTTCTTCAACAGTATTTCCGAATAAATCTGTTTGAACTGCTACTGGTGCAGCCTGAAACGCATTAAATGTTTCTCCCAATATCCTTTTACCCAAAGTCTTAAATTCCAATTCTGTAAACACTGTATTAAGTTCTTCCCTATTCCAGTCTTTAAGTCGAAAATCTTCTTCATGAAATTCAACGGGTACATTAGTAATGATTGTTGCCAGTTTTTTGCTGATAATTGCCGATTCTTTTCCTGCCCGTACTTTTTCACCTAATGCTCCTTTAATTTTATCGGCATTCTCAAGGATATTTTCTAGCGTGTCATATTCCTTCAATAATTTAGCGGCTGTTTTTTCACCAACACCGGGTATACCAGGAATATTGTCAACCGCATCTCCCATTAGTCCAAGCATGTCTACTACCTGTTGAACTCTTGATATATCCCATTTTGCACAAATTTTTTCTGCATCTAGTATTTCTTCAGCGTTTCCGTAAGCTGGTGGTTTATAAATGTACACATGTGGTTTTATTAATAATTGTCCGTAATCTTTATCTGGTGTAACCATATAGACATTGTAGCCCTTATCGGCTGCCTGCCAGGCTAGTGTTCCTATTATATCATCGGCCTCGTATCCATCTATTTCTACAACAGGTATATTAAATCCGCGAATGATTCTTTGTATATCAGGTAGTGATGCCAATAAATCTTCAGGTGCTTCCTGTCTGTTGGCTTTATAATCTGTATAATCTGTGTGTCTTTCTGTAGGCGCATGTGTATCAAAACATACAGCAAGGTGTGTTGGTTTTTCTTTATTTATTAAATCATATAAAGTTGAGGTAAATCCAAATTGTGCATTTGTATTTATACCTTTTGAAGTAATTCTTGGGTTTCGGATTAATGCATAATAGGCTCTATAAATTAATGCCAAAGCATCTAACAGAAATAGTTTCTTTTCCATTCAGCTAAGGTAATAAATACGCGGTTGCCCCGCTATCTTATATGAAAAGGAATTAAAAATCCCGGTTACCTGCGCAACCGGGACTAAATTAATTATAGCTATGTTTTTATGAGCTATAGTCTATACAGTGATATGACATCTAGTTATTTAATACCATACTTGTATTTATATCTTTCATAGAGTTGTTTGTGTTTATCATCAAGGACAATTTTTCTGCCCTGAATAAATGCATGCTCAATAACACTTGAATGCATGTCCAGTATGTCTCCTGCGCTAATAACAATATTGGCGTCTTTTCCTTTTTCAATAGAACCGGTTGTTTCTTCTGCACCCAGAATTTTAGCAGCATTAAGTGTTATAGCACTTAGTGCTTCTTCTTTGGTTAAACCATAGGTTGCAGCAGTTCCTGCGTTAAAAGGTAGGTTTCTTCCTCTGTTCTGTGGATCGTCATCATTAATACAGAACAATACCCCCGCTTTCTGTAATACAGATGGAGCTTTATACGGCATATCTACATCATCATCGTCCAGGGTTGGTAAATCATGCATTTGAGATAGAATGACTCCTATGTTGTGTTGTTTTAACAGTGGAGCAATCTGCCAACTTTCTGAACCCCCAATGATTACAACATTAAAATCAAACTCTTTTGCAAAATCTATAGCAAGTAACATTTGTTTCACCTGTGAAGCATGAACAAACAGTTTTTGTTTTTTCTCAAACAATCCTCTTGCAGCTTCCAATTTCAGATTAAGTTCTTTAGGGGTATTGGCTAAATAGGCTTTTGCTTCTCTGAAATAGTCTTTCACAATTTCAAGTCTTTCCAATGCTGCCTTGGTTGGATCGGCTGGCGCCTGCGGCATAAATTGCGCAAATAATGCACCCAATCTTCCTCCGGGTCTTCCTAATAAGCTTGGCATATATAAATGCATTCCATTGTCCATTTTATAAGCTGCGTCTTCCCAATGCCATGCATCTAATTGAACAACGGAGGATTGTCCTGCAAGTAATGCACCAACAGGTGCAGTATGTGCTAAGAGTATCCCATTTGATCTTAAAGTATTGGTGATTTTTGAATCTGCATTGTAGGCGGCAATGGAACGAATACCAGGATTCATTTCACCAATTTCATTGAAATCGTTGGTTGCACGAACACCAGTGATTTCAGTAAGTCCAAGATTAGAGGCAGGTAATATTAAGCCCGGATAAACTTGTTTTCCCTTTGCATCTATAACTTCAGCACCAGATGCAGGAACAACAAAATTGGATCCAACGTCTTCAATCTTACCGTTACTAATTTTAATAGTTGCATTTTCAATAACAGTTCCATTACCTACGTGAACAGTACCGTTTTTGATGAAAACTACTCCTTTTTGTGTTTTTGCAGGATAGATAGTTTCCTGCGCTTTGCTTGCTCCTGCTAGAAGCAATAATATATTAAGTGATAATACAATCTTTTTCATGTTTAATTTTTTTTTGTGGTTGCTTTTGTGTTCTTATTCTTCTTCACCAGCTTCAATTTCGAGTAAACCTAGTTTATGACCGTGGTCCAAACAGGTATGAATGTATTTGTAGCTTGGTGTAAATGGCGCAACAGCAGCCCCACTTCTTTTTTCGCCAACCATTTTATTAATTAAACGTGTACGCTCTGTTCTAACTTCCTTGCGCATAGCTTCGTCTTTTGCTCTATCAAAATAGATGGTTCCGTCTACTACGGTATACAATGACTTTGCATAAATACTTAAAGGATGAGCTGACCATAGAACAAGATCTGCGTCTTTTCCTTCCTTAATACTTCCTACTTTATTATCTACGTGTAACATTTTAGCTGGATTGATGGTAACCATATTCAATGCATCAATCTCACTCACGCCACCATACTTAACGGTTTTAGCTGCTTCCTGATTTAATCTTCTTGCCATTTCAGCATCATCAGAATTGATAGCTACATTTAAACCCACTTTCTGCATAATGGCCGCATTGTAAGGAATAGCATCCTGAACTTCATTTTTATAAGCCCACCAGTCAGAGAAGGTAGAAGCTGCTGCACCATGT
>Ga0208492_1001862_pt1 | contig 11622 bp, 12 predicted proteins | sample Subbioar_CSW14AB_FD_184820 | JGI IMG/M metagenome (GOLD analysis project Ga0208492, IMG submission 184820) | Serpentinite rock and fluid subsurface biosphere microbial communities from McLaughlin Reserve, California, USA - CR12Mar_CSW14AB (SPAdes) | ecosystem: Environmental > Terrestrial > Deep... | reverse complement strand
CTTTTACAATGGCTTCTAGTCTGGGTGTAGTTGCGGCTCTCATCAATTTCATAGCACTGTCCGCTGTTGCAGCTACTTTTCCATCATACATATCCAATGCCAACACATTTACATTACCCAGTTCTGCGGACAACTTTTCAGCTTCCTGCTTAATCTGGTCGTTTAATCCCCACCATTCCTGAATTACGAAAATCCAGTTGTTGGTTTTTTTCTTGCTTTTGATGAAATAGCCAGAAGCCTGAACGCCGTCGGTTGCTTCAAATTTGATGGTTTCTCCTGTAGCATTGGTCAGGTGAAAAGGCAATGGATTTTCGTGCATTGCAGCAAATTCAGGTGTCATGGCTTCTGCCTTGAACTGATCCCTTACATCGCTGTAGCAGGCCAGATAGTCTTCTGCAGCGCGGATTTGCTTTTTCGTTTCTTTGTATCGGAAGCCCTGAATAGCTATGAGCGCTACAACCGATAAAGCAAATAATTGTAAATGTTTCATATTTGATCGTTTTAATTTAGAACAGTTGTTCACTTTTCACTAACAGTTTTTCGTCAGTTTGGTTGAAATTGCCCGGCCTATTTTTTCTATTCATTTAATAAAGCTAACTTTGTACGACCTCCGAACTATTTCAGTTCATTTTCCAGGTCCAAGGTTGTTATTTCATTTAATGCAGTAAAATAGTCATTTTATGGCCAAGTATATTTTTGTAACTGGTGGCGTAACCAGCAGTTTAGGTAAAGGAATTATTGCCGCCTCGTTGGCAAAGCTATTACAGGCCAGAGGGCTACGTGTTACTATACAGAAGTTTGATCCGTATATCAACGTAGATCCGGGTACATTAAACCCCTACGAACACGGAGAGTGCTATGTAACAGAAGACGGGGCAGAAACCGATTTGGATCTTGGGCACTATGAAAGATTTCTGAATATTTTTACTTCTCAGGCGAATAATGTTACAACAGGTAGAATTTATCAGACAGTTATTAATAAAGAACGTGCTGGGGAATTTCTTGGAAAAACCGTACAGGTTGTTCCACATATTACAGACGAGATTAAGCACAGAATGCTCTTACTAGGGCAGAACAATGAGTATGATATTGTATTAACAGAGATTGGTGGAACAGTGGGGGATATAGAAAGCTTACCTTTCATTGAAGCGGTAAGACAATTACAGTGGGAATTACCAGAAGAAGATGTCATGGTGGTGCACCTTACGCTGATTCCTTATTTGAAAGCTGCAAAAGAACTGAAAACAAAGCCTACACAACACAGTGTAAAAATGCTCAGTGAAACAGGCGTACATCCGGACATCATTGTATGCAGAACAGAAGAGCCCCTTAACAATGATATCAAGCGTAAAATAGCCCTATTCTGTAATGTAAAGCAGGAAGCTGTTATTGAAGCTATGGACGCAAGCACTATATATGAAGTGCCTTTGCATATGTTAAGAGAGAAACTCGATTTGATTTGTCTGAAGAAACTAAATATTACCAAGTTTGGAGAACCCAATCTGAATAACTGGAAAGAGTTTCTTGACAAATTAAAGTACCCTAAGAGTAAAGTAACAATTGGGTTGATTGGGAAGTATATTGAACTGCAGGATGCCTATAAATCCATTCTTGAAAGTTTTGTACATGCCGGTGCTATTAACGAAGTAAAAGTTCAAGTGGTAAATGTGCATTCTGAATTTATTACTGACGAAAATGTAGCGGAAAAATTATTAGGACTAGATGGTTTACTCGTTGCTCCGGGATTTGGCAATAGAGGTATTGAAGGAAAAATAATTGCAGTAAAATATGCAAGGGAAAAAGGCCTGCCATTCTTTGGTATTTGTTTAGGAATGCAGATGGCAGTAATTGAATTTGGAAGAAATGTACTGGGATTAAAAAATGCACATTCTGTTGAAATGGATGGGCATGCCGAACATCCGGTTATTAATATGATGGAAGAACAAAAGAAAATTACCATGATGGGAGGAACCATGCGTTTGGGGGCATATCCATGTGTAGTAGAAGAGGGTTCACTTGCACATAAAATTTATGGTACTACTGAATTTACGGAAAGGCACAGACACCGCTATGAATTTAATAATGAATATTTGACCCAGTACCAGGAAGCTGGCATGAGAACCAGCGGCAAGAACCCTGCAACTGGATTGGTGGAAATTATAGAGCTCCCTGATCATCCTTTCTTTATTGGTGTACAATATCATCCTGAGTTAAAGAGCACAGTTGAAAGACCTGCGCCATTGTTCGTAGGATTTATTGATGCAGCAAAAAAATACAACGAACAAAGAAGTACTTTAAATTCAGGAAGTAAGAAGGACGCAGTTATTTAAGTCTTTTAATGGGAGAATATGCCTGTTTCATGAAATAAAAAGGGGGGTTGGTGAAGTTTGTCATTTTGGGAATGGTCAATGTTGGAAATTGCTCCTGTTGAATTTCCAATACGTCCTGAAATGAAAAAATCACTGATTATTTTTATTTTACTTTTTCCTGTTGTTGCTTTTCAGATGCAGGGAAACTTGGAGGCAACTTCCAGCTTAAGTTTTATTCCCATTATTTCTCCTGTAGAAAGCCAACCACTGGCGGGTGATGAAGAATTAATGCATAGTGCTATTTTATTAAGTGAAAAGGTAATCATCAATCTAAATTCATCCGAAATTTCCGTACCCTATGATTCCCTAAATGCTTTTCTCCAGAAAAATGCCTCTATCATTAATCGTCAATTGTTTTGTATTGCAGTTGCCAAGGAAGTGGATTACAAAAAAGTAATCCAGGTGGTTGATGCCATGGCCGTAAAAAATATTAGCAATTACGCTTTAATGCGTTACGATTAAGTTGATTGAATGGCTGCTATTTCCTGTTCCTCTATCTTTTTTGCATATACCTGATACGTTCCCGTTGGCAATAGGAGTTTTGCTATCACTGGCATGAGTTCTATCAGTAAGAGCAAGGCGACCAGTAAATAATACCGATAGGCAACAGCCGTATTGTTTTCTATCAAGTGATTCAGGGCTTCAATTTGAGTGATAAATCCATTATTGAGCAAGCTATCAAAACGTAAGAGTTCATATTGTTTTTTTTGCTCTATAGCCTGCAAACTACTGTCGATCTGCTCTTGCACAGGGGAAAGCCTGTCGACGGCAATTTGATAAGCTTTTTCTGCTTTCTCGGCCCTTTCTTTTTTGGCCATTGCAATCGCTTTTAACCCTAGCTTTCCTGATCCCCCGGTTCCGTCGGTTTCCTGAATGAAGGCAGTTTGATTTGCTGTCATATCCCGGTACAATACAGTTAGTTCGGACCGAATTTCCTGTCTCTGTTTGATCAGTCTCTCCCTTTCTGTTTTTAGTCTAAGCTCAATTGCTTTTTGCTTCTCATTTTTTCTTGTTTCGTTATCAAGTGAAGCTTGCATTTTTACTTCTTTCTGAAATAAAAACAGCAATGCTGGTTGGGCCATGAATAACCCAATTGTAACAGCAAGTAATGCCCTAAACGCCAAAGTCAGCCATATTTTACGGGTTATAATTCCAATTCCTTTTATTAGTGCCCGGTCAATACATAAAATGATGCCTCCCATAAATATTCCCAATAGGGCAGCTTTCCATAATTCGGGCACAACAGTGCTGAAAAAATAGGTCCAGGCCAATGTAGCGAAACACCAGGTACTAAGCATGAGCATGCCAATAATGGCATGTCTGTTGCGGTCTACCACTGCATTTTTAACCAATTCGGTTTCGGCTGTGCTAAGCCACCAAAGCATTTTTTCCCGATTGTTCGGGATGTAATTTTCCTGCATAACTTTCATTTAAGGTTATGGCAGGCACAGGTTTTTGGGGTTGGTTGTGGTTGGCAGGTTGAGAATACAAAGAAAAGACATTTTTTGTTAGGCAAACGTTACCTTTGCCGCTCAATAAAAGTTTGTATGAAGACGGATAAAAATACGGTCATTGGGTTTGTATTGCTGGGTATTCTGATGTTTTTGTATTTCTGGTATACCAGTCAGCAGCAGAATGCCATCATTGAAATGAAAAAGAGAGAAGAGGACTCTTTGGCAAAGGTTGCAGCAGCCCGTATGAAGATGTTGGATACAGTAGCAATTAAAGTGGATTCCCTTAAAAGAGATTCTGCTGTAAGAGTTGCCAGTGCAGGTAATTTTACAGATGCTGCTATTGGTCAGGAAACAGTGATTACACTAGAGAATGAAGTTGTAAAAGTTAATTTAACCAATAAGGGAGCACAAATAAAATCAGTTGTGCTGAAGCAATACAAAGATGCCCAGCATCAGCCAGTTGTATTGTCTAATAAAAGCATACTTGCCTATGCCATTAATACTGCACCTGCTCAATCTGCTGGTATAGAGAATTTGTACTTTACCCCAGGTGAAATTGTAAAGAATTCAGATGGATCACAAACGCTGCAGTTTAAGCTTGCTTCTGTAAATGGTCAATCTGTTTTGCATACATTCACCCTTTCTCCCAACAGTTATAAAATTGGCTGGAAACTGGGAATGAACGGAGCGGCACAATTATTAACCAACCAGCAACTGAATTTGAACTGGACAGTGGCAACAGAGCAAATGGAGCGTACCTCACAGTACGAGCGCCAGGTTTCCAATATTTGTTTTTCCGAGGACAATGAATTTGATTATATCTCATCCAATACAGATCATACATTTGAAAAGCCAGCTCAATGGGTATCGGTAGTTCAGCAGTTTTTCAATAGTACATTGATTGCAGACAATTCATTTAACTCAGGAAGTATTAAGTGGGCAAGAGCCACAGATTCATCCAAGAATCTTGCTAATACAACAAGTTCATTGCAAGTAAAAGTACCCGCTGCTGCAACAGTTGAAATTCCATTTCATTTTTATGTAGGACCAAACGAATATGATATTCTTTCCAAACAGGCTCCTGAAATGGATAAGATTATTAATCTTGGTCGTGATATGTATTCATTTGTAAGACCTATCAACAAATACATTATCATGCCCGTATTTGATTTCTTTGCCTCTTTTGTAAAGAATTACGGCTGGGTAATTTTCTTACTTACTTTATTTATCCGTCTGGTAACTGCTCCTTTAACTTACAGTAGTTATTTGAGCGGTGCTAAAATGAAGGCATTGCGTCCTGAGTTGGATGTATTGAAAAAGAAAATGGGTGATGATCAGCAAGGTTTTGCTATGGAGCAAATGAAGTTATTCAGAGAAGCAGGTGTAAATCCTTTGGGAGGATGTATTCCAGCTTTATTGCAGATTCCAATCTTCTTTGCTTTGTATAGTTTCTTTAATTCTCAGATAGCACTTAGAGGTCAGTCTTTCTTATGGAGTGCAGATTTATCCAGTTATGATTCAATTGCATCTCTCCCTTTTAGTATTCCTGCTTTTGGTAATCATGTAAGTTTATTTACCATAACAGCCGTGCTAACCAGCTTCCTGATTTCTATTTATAATATGAGCATGACACCTACACAGGATAATCCTGCATTGAAGTACATGCCATACATTTTCCCTTTTATGTTGCTGTTTATTTTTAACAGTCTGCCTTCTGCCTTAACTTGGTATTATACTGTGTCAAACGTAATAACTCTGCTATTGCAATTTGTGATTCAGAATTACATTATTGATCACGATAAAATTCTTGCAAAGATTGAAGCCAAAAGAAAAGCGCCTAAATCTAAAAGTAAATGGCAGGAACGCTATGAACAGATGGTAGAAAGTCAGAAGAAATTACAGGAGCTGAAAAATAAGACTAATAAAAAATAATACTATGCGCTACTTATTGATCCTTGTGTACTTTGGTGTAGTAAGTAGCGCATTTTCACAAACCCGTGTAGTGGCTGAATGTACAGTTACCTACGCTATTACAGTAAATAACGAATCTGCCTTTGATAAAGATGCGCTAGCATTATTGAAGCAGAGTGTTAAGACAGTGTATATTAAAGGCAATCATAGTCGCTCCGATCTTATTAGTCCTTCTTTTTCTCAGTCATTAATTTACAACAAGGCTTCAGGTGAAGCGGCCATACTTAGGGAAATAGGGGCGAACAAATTTTTGACCAAGATGAATGCGACACAATGGATTCAACAGAATGATAAGTTTGCTGATGCAACTATTCAATACACAGAGGAGCGTAAAGCTATTCTGGGATATGATTGCAAAAAAGCCATTATACAATTAAAAGACGGCAGTACATTCTCTGTTTTTTATGCCTCCAATATTGTTCCCTCAGTAAAAGAATTTGAATATCAATTCAAGGATATACCTGGTTTTGTTCTAGAGTATGAAGCAAGAGACGGATATACCCAGAAAATAATTTATACTGCTACCAATGTTAATCTGAATCCAGTGCCAGGGGGGAGATTTGATATTCCAACAACGGGGTATCGTTTATTGAATCAATAAACTAGTTGCGATTTTCAGGCACTTTGAATTTAGGTACTTTCACTTTAATCTTATAAGGATAGATATAAGTAGTGTTCCCGTTATTGTATTGCAACAGACTATTTGTTTCTGAATTCGCATTCATTAAACTACTGCTGTTATTTGAAAGTGTTAAGCCTTTGTAATTAAGATTGGATTTGATGGCAGATAAGGAAAGCCCTTTTTTAGAATATTTATTCAGACTGTTCAAAGTGAACTTGCTGTTCTTGGCTTTTTCATCCACAATTCCTGTAAATGCAACCGCAGCAATTACCAGGTGCAGGCAGACAGCCAACATCAAGGTAACTTTTTGAACGGATTTGATTTGCATTAACATATGGCAAAGGTAGGATATATCCTAAATATTTTAACGAATTATTTTTATTAACAAACGTTAATAAGGGCCAAAAAGTTTGGTTTTAACAAAAAAAAGTACAAATTATTGTCTAAATTAGGTAAACCTTCACCCATGAGTAACAATCCGTATCGCGAAGACAGGGAAGCATTGAAAGAGTTGATTATTCAATATCAGCATCTTAAACATGGTAGAAGTCACCCATATTTAGAAGAAGAGGCGTTTGAACGCATCATTGATTATTATGATGAAAAGGACGATTTGCCGGAAGCGTTGGAGGCAGCAGACCTTGGTTTGGAACAGTTCCCTTATTCAGCGAGTCTGATGATAAAGAAGGCAGATTTGTTGTTGGCAACCCGAAAATACAAGGAAGCACTCAGTTTATTAGAAACAGCAGCCCTTTTTGACAGCACAGATCTGAATCTGTTTATCTTAAAGACAGATGCCTACCTAGCTTTGGATCAACCGGCCAAAGCAGCCGAGTTACTAGAATCAGCATTACAGTTATTTGAAGGGGAAGAAAGACTTGACTTATTGTTTGAACTGGCAGATGTTTATGATGATTATGAAGAATTTGATAAGGTTTTTGATTGTCTTCAACTTATTTTAGAACAGGATCCCAATAACGAAGAAGCATTGTATAAAATTTGTTTCTGGACAGATTTTACAGGAAGGAACGAAGAAAGCATCAAATTACATCAGACAATTATAGAAGAAAATCCCTTCAGTGAACTTGCTTGGTTTAACCTGGCAGCGGCCTTTCAGGGGTTAAAGCTCTACGAAAAAGCCATTGATGCCTATCAGTATGCTGTAGCAATTGATGAGAAATTTGACTATGCATACCGGAATATGGGGGATGCTTTTCTTCGCTTGCGCAAATACAAGGAGGCCATTGAAGTTCTGGAAAAAGTCTTAGAATTAAGCCGCCCCGAAGATGTAATTTATGAAGCCATCGGTCATTGTTATCATCGCATGGGTAAATATGCACAGGCAAGGTTTAATTATAAAAAAGCTGTTCACCTGAATGCGGGAGACAGTAAACTCCACTACAAAATTGCAGTAACCTATATGCTGGAAGAGCAGTGGCAGGCCGCGGCAAAACAACTGGAGAATGCCATGCGCATGAACCGAACCCTTCCTGAATACAATCTCGCGATGGGAGAGTGCATGATGAATCTGGGTAAATTCAAAGATGCCATCATTTATTTTGGGACTGCTGTTAAGCACAAGAGTAAGTCTGTTGCGGGCTGGGAAGCTTTACTCAGGTGTCTGATTAATGCGGACATGATGGAAGAAGCTTATGAACAATGCATTGCTGCGTTTATGGCCACCGGAGAAAAACCTGTCTTTTATTATTATGCAACAGCCATTTTACTCGAGTTGGGCAGAACCAAGGAAGCATTGCTAAAACTGGAAGCTGGCATGGAAAAATCCCCCAAACTGCTCAAAAAGTTACTGGAATTAAATCCTTCTGTATTACAAAACAACCAGATTGTAGACATTGTAGCCAGGTACAAGAAAGGAAAGAAAATATAAATATGTATTTTTGTTGTTCAACAATGATCTCCGAATGAACTACAGACTTACACAAATTCCAGAACGCACAAAGCAACCCAGAACTTCAGGCTTAACCATGGTGATGGATAAAGGGTTAAGCATCAATCAGGTTAAAGATTTTTTAAGTGTAGCTGGTCCTCATGTAGACATTGTTAAGCTTGGATTTGGAACTTCATTTGTTACGCCTAACCTAAAGGAAAAATTAGCCGTTTACCGAGAAGCCAATATGCCTGTTTATTTTGGCGGGACCTTGTTCGAAGCATTCTTAATTAGGAATCAGTTTGATGATTATGTAGAAATATGTAAAGAATATGGAGTTAGCTATATTGAAGTGTCGGATGGTTCCATTACCATTCCTCATGCCGAGAAATGCGGATATATTGAAAAGTTAACTCAATATGCTACTGTATTGAGTGAAGTGGGCAGCAAGGATGCTGCTCATATTATTCCTCCTTATAAATGGATTGAATTAATGCGTGCTGAATTGGAAGCAGGTTCTTCTTACGTAATTGCGGAAGCGCGTGAAGCAGGTAATGTAGGCATCTACAGAGGAAGTGGTGAAGTTAGAGAGGGGTTGGTACAGGAAATTCTTACCCAGATACCTGCCGATAAAATAATCTGGGAAGCGCCACAAAAAGCACAGCAATTGTATTTCCTTGAGTTAATTGGCTGCAATGTAAATCTGGGTAATATAGCACCCAATGAAGTTTTGCCGTTGGAAGCCATGCGTATTGGCCTGAGAGGGGATACATTTCATCTTTACCTGGACAAAGCCTAGTATGCAACTTTATGGATTATTGGGATATCCGTTAACCCATTCATTTTCGCAGCGTTATTTTACGGAGAAATTCAGTCAATTGGGATTGACAGCATTTTATTATCAGAATTTTGCTATTCCATCCATTGAGCAGTTCCCTCAGTTGTTAGTAGACAACCCTTTTTTAAATGGATTCAATGTAACCATTCCTTATAAAAAACAAATCATTCCTTTCTTACATGAAATGAACGAAGCAGTTAGGGAAATGGGTGCTTGTAATTGTGTGCATATTAAAAATGGGAAACTTTATGGATTTAATACAGATATCATTGGTTTTGAACAATCCCTGCTGCCTTTTTTAAAACCGTCTCATACCAATGCTTTGATTCTGGGTACAGGGGGAGCGGCTGCAGCAGTAGCTTATGTACTGCGAAAGCTTCAGATCTCCTACTTGTTTGTTTCCAGAAATACGGATAACCAAACCATTCAATACAACCAGGTAGATGCAGAACTTCTAAAAAAATATACCTTAATCATTAATACCAGTCCTGTTGGTCAATTTCCTGATATAGCTGCTGCGCCAGCTATTCCATATAAAGCTTTGGGACTCCATCACCATTTATTTGATTTGATTTACAATCCAGAAACAACCCGCTTTATGGAGTTGGGGATGCAACAAGGGGCTACTGTGCAGAATGGCTATGAAATGCTTGTATTACAGGCTGAAGAAAGTTGGCGTATTTGGAATAGTTAGTAAAACATTGGATAATTGCATTCTATCGCTTTAATGTAAAACAGCGATGATTTTATCGGTCATCGAAACTTTTTTGCCAATTTGGTAATCAAAAAGCATCATGCCTGTTTTAGCTCTCACTGCCAAAATTTCTTCCCCGTCTTTTTGAATGGTTACTTTGTAATACAGGTCAAATCCCATTTTATCAAAGTCAGTTGCAACGATTTCAATCTTTATTTGATCTAGATGGTTCATTTCTTTTTTGTATTCCACCATTGCATCAGCCATAATCAATCCATAACTTTCAACCTGTAATTCAGCATAACCACGGGATTGTAAAAATTGTTGTCTTGCTTCCTGCAACAGAGATAAGACAGTATCATTTCCTACGTGTCCGCCATAGTTTAAGTCGGTCACTCTGATTTGAAGATGAGTGGAGAAGCTGAAATGTTCTGGCAAATTAATTTTGATACGATTCATATACAATTAGATGATTCCATTTTTATGGAAAAAATTAAGCAACTGCTGCACGGCTTTTTTTCTGTGACTGTATTGGTTTTTTTCGTCCATGTTCATTTCTGCAAATGTTTTATTTGAACCATCTGGAATAAAAACTGGGTCGTATCCAAATCCCGATAAGCCTTTGGCATGATGCGTAATTTGGCCTTTACAGATTCCTTCAAATAGATATTCCTGGTTGTTCCAGATTAAAGAAATAACAGTTCGGAATTGTGCAGATTTATTGGAGTGGGGTAACAGATTGTTCAAAAGTAAATTAATGTTTAACTGAAAGTCTCTGTTATCTCCGGCATATCTGGCACTCTTAACACCTGGTGCACCATTGAGTGCTTCTACTTCCAATCCGGTATCTTCACTAAAACAATTTTTCCCCGTTAACTGGTAAATAACTTTTGATTTTTCACTGGCATTTTCTTCAAGCGTTTCATGCGGCTCTGGTATATCAATGAAAATTCCTGCATCTTCCAAAGAAAGAATATTCAGCTGATTGCCGGTAACTGCTTTTATCTCTTTTACCTTATTTGCATTGTTGGTTGCAAAAATTATTTCAGTAGGCATAGTTGATTAAATATTGAAAAGTGTTTTTAAACTAACCCAAAGTTTGGTTTTCTCTAATTTTGATTCAGCGCTGTCTACGGTAAACCTGGCAAAAACAGGGGCAGCCAGAAACTTACACTGATCGTATTGTTGAATCTGATAATCGGGTATTATAAAGGGAAGTTGAATATCACTTGTTTTAACACCAAAGAAAATACAGGTAGACGGAGATAGTTCTTTTTTGATTTCAGGATAAAGAGAAAGGTATCTTGCAGTGTTGATAACAGCAACATCTCCCATATTTAATTTACAAGCGCCCAGTATTTTGGTCAGAAAATCTAGATTGGCGTCATTCAGGAAAACCGCATCCGGCTCTTGAACTAGAATGGTTATATTTTTCGCATTTTTACCCAGGTACCAGTTTTCAGGTCTTTCTTTTAGCGGCAATTGTTGCGTTGGTGCAGGTAGTTCATCTGTTAAAGTTGTGGAAATATTGGGACTGATTTCCACCGAATCGCTTGTAGCTTTTTCTCCTTTCGTTACTTCTGTGAAAGCTGACTGATGCTGCTCTGGTTGAGGTTTTGAGGAGTCCGTATCAACAATAACCAGACTGTTGGGATATAGTTGCGCCATCACAAAATCGGGTAAGTGTTCAGCCATGGTTACTCTGTTTAAATATTAACAGTTGTTAGTTTTTTATTTTTTTTGTTTCTTTGCGCCAAATATAAAACTATGAACGCAGTACTAGACA
>Ga0208492_1001860_pt1 | contig 11634 bp, 15 predicted proteins | sample Subbioar_CSW14AB_FD_184820 | JGI IMG/M metagenome (GOLD analysis project Ga0208492, IMG submission 184820) | Serpentinite rock and fluid subsurface biosphere microbial communities from McLaughlin Reserve, California, USA - CR12Mar_CSW14AB (SPAdes) | ecosystem: Environmental > Terrestrial > Deep... | reverse complement strand
CTGCGGTGCGTTTTTGCTATTTCGGTTTCAAGGCTTAAAACAGTTTTGGCATTTTTAGCAGCCGTGACTCCATCCACTCCGGTGAGAGTAAACATTTTTTCCACATAGGAGGTGAGCGCTTTTCTGGATGCCTCGCTGGCGCTGTCATTGCGTGTGTAATATTCTTTTTCAGGAAGCGAGGTGCCCGTCTGATATAAGATCGCGATATTCCGGCCACTGTTTTTTTCATCGGCATTTACGTAGAACCCAACGAGGTCTCCTTGCCCTATTGCATGCATATCAGCCACAAGGTTCATTAGTTCTTTATAATCCTTTACCGCGTCTATTCTGGCCAGCATCTCTTTTAAAGGTTGCGCGCCTTTTTTTTCTATAACGAGGGTATCCATCCCACTCGCGTAATAATCGCCAAGTTTTTGTTCAGTAGTACCCTTTGCACTGTTGTTTTTAGCAGCATCTTCCAGGAGACCCTTTAATTTTTTTAGATTCTCTTCGTACAGCGTATAAAAACTTCCCCATCCACTTTGGTCATCCGGTATTACAGCTGTTTTCAACCAGGCTCCGTTTGCATAGAGAAAAAAATTATCACCCGGTTTAACAGTTGTATCCATTCCTGATTTATCAAAAAAAGAATGACCGTTTGTTTCTGTTTTGGAATCCCTTTTACAGGAGGTAGCTCCAAGAAGCAGGAGCGCGCTTAACCCAATTTTTAGCGGGTTGATCAGGTGAAATTGCATGTTGTGTTTTTTAAGGATATAATGATTCGTAAATGTGTAAAAAAATACTGGAAACGAAAAAAATATTAGACGAAACAATGTGTTTTCTCTTCCCCCCATAGGGGTGATTTTAGTGTGATGGGCTCTCTTTGAAGCAGAATGACCACATTGTTTTCATTGTGATCAAGGTGATTCATCTTTTTTTGAATAGAATGATGTTTTTTTTCACCTCAATTATCAGCCTTTTATTACCACTTATAAAGTTTTTCATTTTTTGGGATCAATGGTAAGTGCATTTGTATTTTTAGTATGAATTTTGTGATACTTCTGACAGACAATTAAGACCAGCTGAATAGAATGGACTCAAAAAAAACGGAGACAAAAATCGCTTCAATTTTCAAAGATAATAAGGGCGTGATACACGTGATTATTTATGAGGGAGCTAAGATCGACTATTATGATGCCCTGGATCACTATTTGGTCATTAAAAACCTAAGCGGTACTGATCCCGTATTAAAATTAATTGACAGCCGTGCCAATTGGTCAATACAATCCAAAGCCAGGAAATTTCTGGCGGGTAAGGAAATAAAAGAGAAAACGGCTGCACGAGCTGTGCTGGTAAAATCCTCTTTTAAAAGTGTCCTCCTGAATTTTTTTTCGGGGTTGTACAGACCAGGAGTTCCAACTAGGGTTTTTACCGATTACAATAAGGCTTACGAATGGCTTATGCAGATGAAGGAACGTAAAAGCAGTGGACAGTGAGCAGCTTTCAGAACACAGTTTAATGTTTTTATAAATTCCGTCGATTCTATTCAATATATTTTTTAAAGACAGATGTGGCTGTATGTCCACCGAAACCAAACGAATTATTCAGTGCGTAATTTACTTCTTTATGTATTGATTTGCCCGAAACAATTGTCGCGAGTTCTTCAATCTCTTCATCCCTGTTTTTCAGATTGATGGTGGCTGGTATTATATTGTTTTTAACCGCGAGGATAGAAATGATGCTTTCTACCGCGCCCGCCGCGCCAAGGAGATGCCCCGTCATGGATTTTGTAGAGCTGATCGCGACCATGCTGTTGCCAAAAACTTTTTGAATGCCTTTTAATTCGCTGATATCACCCAGGCCGGTTGATGTAGCGTGGGCATTGATATAATCAATTTTGGCAGCGTCAATGCCGGCATCCTTTAAAGCTTTTTCAATTCCCAGGGAAGCTCCGATTCCATCAGGAGCTGTACCCGTGAGGTGATAAGCGTCAGCAGCCATTCCTCCGCCGACGATTTCGGCGTAAATAGTCGCGCCCCTTTTTTTAGCGTGTTCCAGTTCTTCAAGGATCACTGCACCTGCGCCTTCACCAATAACAAAGCCGTCACGGTCTTTATCAAAAGGACGCGACGCTGTTTCGGGGTTGTCATTTCTTTTCGACAGGGCCTGCGCAGCGCCAAATCCTCCGACCGAAGCTTCCGTAATCGCAGCCTCCGATCCTCCTGCAATCATAATAGTTGCCTTTCCATAACGGATGGTATCAAACGCTGATATGATCGCAGTGTTGGAAGATGCGCAGGCGGAAACCGTACAATAATTAGGGCCATGAAGTTTATTGCGGATCGAAATCACACCGGCCGCAATATCGACGATCATCTTGGCAATAAAAAACGGATTAAAGCGGGGAGTACCGTCACCGGCGTGGAATTCTCTGAGTTGTTCCTCGAAGGTAGCAATACCACCGTTCCCGCTTGCCCAGATAACACCAATGTCCGCTCTTTGTGTGAGGTCCATTTTTTCAAAATCCAGACCCGAATCTTTAATCGCCTGTTCAGAAGCGGCTATCGCATATTGTGTAAAAAGATCATACTTGCGCATTTCCTTTTTATCCCCGTAATTATCCGGGCTAAAATTTTTGACTTCGCAGGCAAAACGGGTTTTAAATTTGGACGCATCGAACTTTGTAATGGGTCCAACTCCGTTTTTTCCGGCAACAATGTTTTTCCAAAACTCATCTGTTGAGTTCCCGAGAGGTGTGATGGCTCCAAGGCCGGTAATGACTACACGTTTCATAACTTTTGGTTTTAAAGATAAAAAGACACAGGGAATTTATGTTTACCGATTGTCACTTTTCGATTGGCAGCAATAGCTATTGACATCTCTTGCATTACTTTATTGTTTTTCAATGCCTGTTTTTAAAAGATTTGAATAGGCGCGTGCAATTAAACGATTTTTTCCTTCATTCCAAACTTCGCATTGAACATTTACGATCTGCCTGCCTTTTTTTATCACCCTGGTGTCGGCAATAATAGTATCACCCTCCTTTGCCGGAGCAAAATAATCTATTACGTTGTTTAAAGTTGTATAAAAGTGATCTTCATTAAACGAAAACATCGTTGCTCCGATCACATCATCAATGATAGCGGCCGTTACGCCTCCATGAAGACTTCCCATGGGATTTGTCATTTCTTTTCGTACCCTGTACTGAAATGATAAACTGCCTTTTTCGGCCATAAGTACAATGGGCTTTAACCATTTCATAAACGGGGAGGGAGTTGCGCTGAATTCTTTTCCCAGATATTCCTGCAGTGTTTCCAGCTGATTATTCGGGTTCATGGATTTTTTCTTTAAATAATTTATCTACAAATTTTTGGATTTGTGGCCCTATGACAAGAATGGCTGGAATGGCGACAAAATAAGCTATTACCCAGGACCTTGACCAGGTCTTTAAAAAAGTACTACCAAAACCGATATTTACAGCGATAAGTATAAATGAGATGATCCCTGTGGTGATAACACCCATGATCATTGCAAATGCAATTTTTGTTTTCATGTGGTAAATTGATCGAACGGAATATTTTCAATAACAATGGCCGAGGCGCCGCCACCGCCGTTGCAAATGGCTGCAACTCCGAATTTGCCACCTTCCTGTTTCAAAACAGAGATGAGGGTTGTAATTATTCGCGCGCCGGAAGCGCCGATTGGATGGCCAATCGCCACCGCCCCGCCATATACATTTATTTTGGCCGGATCGAGCCCGAGAATTTGTTGGTTCGACAATATAACGGAAGCGTAGGCCTCGTTGATCTCGAAAAAATCAATATCGCTTAATTTCAGGTTCGCCTGCTGAAGAGCTTTGGGAATGGCAAGTGCGGGCGAGGTTGTAAACCATTCAGGCGCCTGTGCTGCATCTGCATAAGAAATAATTTTTGCAATGGGTTTCAGATTATACTTGCCAACTGCTTCCTTCGATGCTAATACAAAAGCGGCTGCACCATCATTCAGGTTGCTGGAATTAGCCGCGGTTAAGTTTCCACCTTCTTCAAATACAGGTTTCAGTTTGGCTATTTTTTCGGGGATAATTTTGTCGATGTCCTCATCGCGTTCGATTATAACAGTAGCATTTTTTTGTTCAACTGGAATCGGGATAATTTCATTTTTGAACTTATTGTTGTGGCTTGCCTCCTGCGATTTTTTGTAGGAGCCTATGGCAAATGCGTCCAGCATTTCACGGGTAAGCCCATATTTTCGGGCACCGATCTCGGCGGCATTCCCCATATGAAAATTATGGTAGACATCCCAAAGACCATCTTTCGTCATTCCGTCAGTTAACTGCAGGTTGCCCAGTTTCGTTCCTTTACGGATGTTGGCATAGTGCGGCACATTGCTCATGCTTTCCATTCCGCCGGTCACCACAATATTTTCAAGTCCCAGTTGGATCTGCTGGGCGCCGATCATAGTGGCTTTCATTCCGGATGCGCAGACTTTGTTTACGGTGGTGGCGTCGGTTTTATCGGGGATGCCCGCAAATATGGAAGCCTGGCGCGCTGGTGACTGACCAAGGTTGGCACTCAAAACGTTTCCCATGTAAACAGAATCAATTGTGTCAACATGAATTCCGGCATTTTCATATGCGGCTTTTATGGCAATGGCTCCCAGTTGTGTGGCCGATAAATGGGAGAGGCTTCCAAGCAGGGCGCCAACCGGTGTCCGCTTCGCGGAGATGATGTATACTTCTTTTTCCATGTTGTTATTTTTGTACCAATCGGTATATTTTTAAGTAAAAAAATTATTTTTTAATTTCCCGATTAATAATAAGTACTATTTTGTCGATTGCACGGATCAGATGTTTTTGATTGTCCATAATTTTACCCAGCATTATTCCACCTTCAAGAAGCGTAATGATCAGATAAGCTTGTTCAGATGAATTAATATTCTTTTTAAACTCCCCGTTTTCTTTCCCTTCCTCAATAATGGTACTTATACTTTTGATCCATCTTTTAATGCTGTTCTGGACGTCTGATTTCAGGAAAGGAAGATTATCATCCGCTTCAACGGAGGCATTGAGCAGGGGGCAGCCACCCTTTTCGAATACTTTTTTCCAGTTATACCGGTAGTAGTCGGTTATCCCGATCAGCTTGGCCAGGGCGGTTTCATGAGGTGTGACGTATTCTGAAATCTGCCTGTTGACCTGTCTGATATTATAGTTAAATGCCGCCGTCGCTACATCGTCTTTATTCTCGAAGTTACCATAAATAGAACCTTTGGTTAGACCCGTAGCATGGATAAGGTCATTCAGGGAAGTGCCAGCATAACCTTTTTTATTAAAAACCGGAGCCGATTTCTCTATAATGTATTCCCGTGTTTTTTCAGCCTTTGACATATTTGGTTTTTAATTCCGGTACAAATATATTAAATATACCGATCGGTATATTATAATTTTGAAAATTTGTGTTTTATACCCGAAACCGGAAAACAAGAATGTTTAAATAATTACCCGGGAGTTTTTAGTGTGAAGCCTGCTAATCAGAGCCATGCGCGTTCATCAGACCTTCACCTCTTTCCATTTCCCTTTTTTGAAATAGTACCAGGCGACCAGTGCGATAAGAGTTTCCGCGACCGGAATGGCAATAAAAGCGCCGGTAGATCTCATGTCAAGACTTATGGATAAAAAATAGGCCAGGGGCACCTGGAACAACCAGAAGCACACGAAGTTTATCATGGTAGGTGTTTTTGTATCTCCTGCCCCATTCAGGGCCTGCGTCATCACCATTGAAAGACCATAAAATATATAACCATAGCCGATAATCTGTAAGGCCCTTGCCCCATATGCGATCACTTCTTCATCCTGGCTGAAGAAACGGATAATGGGATCTGAAAAGAAAACAAAAAGCACCATTACAAAACTCATAAAAATAGCGTTGTATTTGGCGGTGATCATCACGCTTTGCTCCGCGCGTTCCACTTGTTTGGCGCCCAGATTTTGTCCTACCAGTGTTGCCGCCGCATTACTTAATCCCCATGCCGGGAGTATGAAGAAAACCACATTGCGTATCGCGATCTGGTATCCGGCAGAGGCGGTGGTACCGTCTGTCTCAGCAACCAGGCGCGCCAGAATGATCCAGCTGCCGCTCGCAATAATAAATTGAAGGGTAGCAGGCCAGGCTACTTTTATTACAGATTTGATCAGCTCCATTTCAACTTCGAAATGCCGGGTATGGAATTGCAGTATTCCGCTTCCTTTGAATAAGTGGAAACACTGGTAAAGTACACCAGAGCTTCTCCCTATCACGGTAGCAATGGCGGCGCCTTTCAGTCCAAAATAATGAATAAATAAAGGGCAAAGTATAATATTAACAATACTCGCGATCCAAAGGCTCTTCATCGCCATTGCAGCATTTCCCGCACCGCGGAAGATCCCATTGATCAGGAATAATAAAATAATGGCAATACTCCCTCCAAACATGATCCGGGTAAAGATCGCGCCTTCTTCTACCACTTCTTTGCTGGCACCCATCAGATGCAGGATATCACCGGCAAAGACCACGCCCGCGATGCTTAGGAAAAAAGTAATGACCATGGCAATGATCAGGGCCTGCGCTCCCGCATGGGCGGCAGCTTCAGGATTTTTTTCGCCGATGCGGCGGGCTACAATTGCCGTAGCACCCGTACTCAATCCAATGGCTATTGAGTAGACAAGCGTAATAACAGATTCTGTAAGTCCTACTGTCGCGATAGCCTTTTCGCCCAGTTTACCCACAAAAAACATGTCCACTATTGCGAACACGCTTTCAAGGCTTAGTTCCAGGATCATTGGGATCGCAAGCAGGAAAACCGCCCTGGGAATACTTCCCTGGGTATAATCCTGTTCCTCACCATTTAGTGATTGTTTGATGATGGAATAGTATTTCGAAAATTTAGTTACCTCTGCAGTATTTTTCATAAAGGGATTATAAAATGTGCGGAAGAACTAATTTGTTTTGTTTTTTGGGTCGCATAGGGATTCTCATATATTCACAGTTGTGGCAGATTCTTCTTTTAATTTTTTATGATAATAAATATAGGATCCGAAGGCCAGGATAAAAGAAATGAGCATAAAGGACAATCCCTCGAGCGGAAGATGCGCTGCTATTTGTGAATAGGTCGCTCCAACAAGGTCAAATACAAGACCTGCGTAAGCCCACTCCTTGATTCTCGGATAACCGGGAATTAAAATGGCGATAACTCCCAGGATCTTGGCAATTCCCAGGAAGTCTGAGAGATATGGAGGATACAGCAGATCTGCCATAAATTTGACTGCATTCGGATCTTTTAATAAACCAGGAATAGAAGAAAAAAGCATAAGTGCAGCAAATAAACCTGTAAAGATCCAGTAGATGATTTTTGTTTTTTTATTCATGTTGTTTTATTTTTAGAGTTTACAAAATCTGTAATTTCCCGGTACTTAATTTATTTATAAATATCGTAATTAATACATTATCCCGGAATTAATCTGCATTTTTGGTTGTCTTTTATATCAGCCGGGAATTGTATCCGGTAATACTTCAGCAAGATAACCTGATTCCTTCAGCAAATTTATAAACTCTGAAGGGTCAATGGTTTTTAAACGTGATTCCACACGAAGTATTTTGTCACAATCTTCAAGGTCGAAATTTGCCTGGCAGTGTTCAAAATCACGGTGGATCTTTTGCAGCAAGTCTTCCGCCTTGCTGTATTCGTTTACATTTGTTTTAAAAACTTCAACCATATTTCATGGGTTCTGTTATATTATCATTAAAGTTTTAATAACCAATTCATACCATATTTATCTGTAAGGGCGCCAATGGTACCATCAAAGAATTTATGCAGCGGATGGGTGATCTTTCCCGATTCTGAAAGGTTGCTGAAAAAAAGTTCGATCTCTTCTTCGTCGCTGCAGGCAAGTGCAAGAGAGATTGTGTTCCCTCTTACCAATCCTTCCGAACCCATATCCGATCCAAGAAGAATGAGATTTCCTTTCGTTAATTCCGCGTGAAGAATATTTTTCTGAACTGAAGCCGGCCATTGTTTTGCCATGGGAGAGTCTTCAACGGTTTGAAGACTTAGCTCTCCACCCAGGCATTTCTGATAAAAGGTCATGACTTCCCTGCAGTTCCCGTTAAAGCTGAGGTATACGTTTATTTGTGTCATGATTGATAAATTGGTATATCACAAAAGTACTGTCGTTGAACAAAAAATCCGGGTATGAATACGCCAATGTAAAGGGTTGATTGCGACAATATTTTGTTTTACATTTGAAACGCAGATCGTAAGTATTAATCTAACTAAATACAATGAAAAATATTTCTGTTCTTGTGCCAAGAGGTGCTGTAAACCTGACTTGTGTTGAGGGTCCTTTTTTTTTATTTAACAAGGTAAATGACTTTCTTGCAGGGATAGGGAAGGATCCCTTGTTTCGCGTGAAGCTTGTAGGAATTACAAAAGAACCGCAGGTTTACCAGGGATTATTTACTGTCATTCCGGACCTTGCGATAAGCGATCCACACAAGCATGACCTGATTATTATCCCCCCGGTTAATGGAGAGTGGGATAAGATCATCGCGATGAACAGAGAATTTTTTTCTTGGATCAATACCCAGCATCAAAGGGGCGCTGAAGTTGCCAGCCTCTGTGTTGGTACATTTCTTCTTGCCTCTACAGGGTTGTTAAATGGTAAAAGCTGCGCCACACATTGGTTTGCCGCCAACGATTTCAGGAAAATGTTTCCGGGTGTTAATCTCGTGTCTGAAAAGATCATTACAGATGAAAATGGGATCTATTCCAGCGGAGGGGCTAATTCATTCTGGAACTTGCTGCTTTATATTATCGAAAAATACGCTGGCAGGGAAATTATGTTATTGTGCGCCAAGTTTTACGAAATAGAAATAGACAGGGGGAGTCAGGCTTCTTTCAGTATTTTTACGGGTCAGAAAGACCACCTGGATGAGCCGGTGAAAAAAGCACAGGAATTTATTGAAAGCCATTTTCAGGATAAACTGACTGTTGAGCAATTGGCAGATATGTTTGCGCTTGGCAGAAGAAGCCTGGAGCGCCGTTTTAAGAAGGCAACAAATAACACGGTAGTAGAATACATCCAGCGCGTTAAAATAGAAGCGGCGAAGAAGAGCTTTGAAACAAGCCGGAAAAACATTAACGAAGTCATGTACGACGTGGGTTATACCGATACCAAAGCTTTCAGAACTACCTTTAAAAAGATCTCGGGACTATCTCCCATAGAATACAGGAACCGCTATAATAAAGAGGCCGCGGCTGCCTGATAATTGGTTTCATTCTTCTCCCGAAAATAACACCTCGTATGTTGGAGTTGTTATTCTTATCCTTATTTATTTCCGACGATAGAACTTTTTCAGTTCGTTTTCGTGGTTTATACAATGGCATAAGTTTGCGACGATCTTATTAGTTCGTGTGAGAGCATATAGTAGTTATAAAACGTTAAAGTCACACGCTGAATAAAAAAAAGAAAATATGGCAATGGATTTGTTTTGATAAACAGATTTACCTGATCGCACTCAGTACAGTGCATAAAAAAATACAGATTTGCAAAACTCTCTTCCTTGGTCTTTTAAAAGGGTAAAACCCTGATTTTATCACGTTAAATAATGACTAGTTTTATGGCCTCTCATGCAAATCAAAGCATTTAAGCCAAACTATGAATCACAGGATAAGGGTCTCTTATATCGAAGACTTAAAGAAGGAACGCGTTGGCGGGAGGATAGGTTTAAAAGGAGAAAAATCCACGGGACTGGGATTATCCATTGCCAAAAGGCTTGTAAACTTAATGGGTGGCGATCTGTCTTTTGAAAGTACTGAAGAAAAAGGTTCTACCTTTTTTATTAAACTTCCAAAAGAATAATTTTTTGTAAGAGAATTTGAGCAAAAAAAAGGTTGTGAGGATATCACAACCTTTTTAGTATGAGAAAAGAAAATTATTTTCCTTTGTTAACCGTACCTGCTAATTCAGCTCCGGCTTTAAATTTCACTACTTTTTTAGCAGCGATCTTAATTTCTTTTCCGGTTTGAGGATTACGTCCGGTACGTGCAGCGCGTTTAGCAACTGAGAATGCACCAAAACCTACTAAGCCGATACGGTCACCTTTTTTTAAGGCTTTGTGAATCGCTTCAATAGTTGAATCTAAAGCGCGACCAGCGTCTGCTTTTGTTAATTTCGATCCTGATGCAATAGCATCAATTAATTCTGCTTTGTTCATTTTTTTTTAATTAAAGGGTTAAACATTTATTTAGTTGGAACAAACATAACAATATAAACCACGTTTGTCAAGTGTTTTAGACGAAAAAAACCCCAATTCGTCGATTATTAGCCGTTTTTTAACAATTCAATCTCCGGAATGGCCTTATAATGGGCGCTCTAAGGCTTGCTTCTTCTGTATATCTAGTTGTAAAAGGGCTTTGAAACATCGCATCTAGGGCTTTCATATTACGCGTTTTTGGTACCTCGTGGAAGTCTTGTGGAATCGGGAAGACAGAGGATCGCGATGTAGAGATTATACCTCAAAAATGGGAATGGGAACCGGATTTTGAAGATTATAAACCAGTGGGACTTATAACCGGTCATTCGCCAGGTACAATTTGTGGTCTTCACAGACGTTCGAGTCCTGGGTTTTGCGAAATGTTCACGACACAAGAATGTTTTAGTGGCATTTCTTTTGAGCTACCCAATAAGAGAAAACGAAAGATACATTATGTCAGGAATAGCTGTCACTCTTTCAGTTCGTGCCTGTGAGAACGATGAAGCGAATTATAATGGAGTACATATAATTAATTAAGGAGTTGATTTTTTTTGAGGCTGATTGAAATAAGAACCAATTAAAACAAAAGTTTATGACAAACACAAAGAAACTTGGCATTTGGATGGATCATGCAAGTGCAGACCTGATGGAACTATCGGATAATAACATCAAGCATAAAACCGTTCAGTCAGACTTCACGCCTGAGGATAAAGTGGCGGCGCTCGCGAACAGCGAAAATCTTATGCATAATAAGGAGCAGAAAAAACAATCGGAATATTATAAGGCGCTGGGTGAAGAAATCCGGAATTATGACGAGGTCCTGCTTTTCGGGCCTACAGATGCCAAAGCGGAATTACTAAATCTGTTAAGAGCTGATCATCGTTTTGAAAAGATCAGGATTGAAGTGAAGCCGGCGGATAAAATGACAGACACCGAACGTCACGCCTTTGTAAAAAACTACTTTTCCAGGAATGTAAACAATATCGCTATTTTTAATAAACAGTAATTTTTTTATACTAAACAACACAGCACTATGGACTCATTTACTTACGCGATCATACTGGTGATTGTTTTTTTCGCAGGAATTTTTGTATTCACCTATTTTGAAATGCCCCGAAGGACATTAAATAAAGGGATAAAAAGACTGAAAAGCATGCAGGTAATAAATTTAAATAAAATCAATAAGTCATTAACCATTCCTGCCCGGGGCAAGCGTTTTTTAAAAGGCAATAAACGAAAAGAATTAAAGATTTACGTTCACGAATACTAGTGTTTTGACAATTTAAACATGAAACATTATATTTGTGTTACCAAACATAAATATATGAGAATCGACAAAATTAAATTAACCAACAAGGAAAAGAAATTT
>Ga0208492_1001859_pt1 | contig 11636 bp, 12 predicted proteins | sample Subbioar_CSW14AB_FD_184820 | JGI IMG/M metagenome (GOLD analysis project Ga0208492, IMG submission 184820) | Serpentinite rock and fluid subsurface biosphere microbial communities from McLaughlin Reserve, California, USA - CR12Mar_CSW14AB (SPAdes) | ecosystem: Environmental > Terrestrial > Deep... | reverse complement strand
ATCCTGGTAGGATCTGTGATACCGGACTTTACATAATCCCTCGCGTCCTTGTCAATTGTAAAGAAAGCCCTGGAATCGTATACAGCAAACGCTTTTTGATTATTGGTAAGCACCATATTAACCGCGGCGTCTTCCTTCAGAGTCGGAAGATCGATATGCACTCCTTCGATCACCTTGATCCTCAGAAACCCCTCGCTATCCACATATTTTTCATTGATCTTAGTCCTTATTATTTTCTGGCTTGACATTGGTGATAAATGTAAATGTTTTCCGCAGGAAAATATTTAACCGCCCGATTATTTTTTAACAGGATGCTTTTGATCGAAAAACACTTCGCACAATTTACCACCTTCAGTCATAACGGCTGAGATACGCGGAGAGGAAACCCCCGCCCGCCTGAGTAGATCCTGGTTCTTATATACTTCACTTACCAGCACGTAGTTTTTGGCCAGGAACCATTGTTTTTCCTGTTTGGTAAGACTGGTTAGACAGGTCAGCGGATATAGCCGGGCGCTGTCAATAATATCCCTGAGCCCCTTATTAGCAGGATAATCCCAGCTAAGCAGGTTCATGCCCCGGCATTTGCCATAAGCAATCGCGTCGGTGGTAAACCTGGCATTTGTGGCCACCCAGCCACTCACATGTTCAAGCTGGTTTTTAAACAGAGGATTGTCCAGTATGTCTTCAAAACGGGCATGGATATAGAGAGGTGTTTTAATATCAACCGCTATACCGGCGGTATTCCTGTACTTGCATTCGACAAGTACAATTTCATTGTCCTTCCTCGCGATTACATCTATTTCGTGGCTGACGCATTTTCCTTGAAGAACCTGATCGGTGAGCGTTGAATAATTCTGGTTCAGGAAGAGTTTCGCGATAAATTTCTCAAAAGGGAAGCCTGAAGGCCCGAGCTCCATGATCCCTCTTTTAAGCTGGTAACGGGCCGCGCTGGACCTTGAACTTTTGCGGAGCAGACGAAAAGCCATACTGTGTATTTTTTTTGTACTGACACCCTGGTAGAGCTGGGGCAACACCTTTTTAATAATATCCGCAATTTCTTCAGGACCAGCCTGCGCCTTTTCGAGAGAGTGCCTGAGTTTTAAGATGGAAAAGGGCTCTTTTAAACCGGTGGATTTGGTAACTAATACTTCCCGCTTCATGACGAAGGCTTTCTGAAGGAAAGGATATTCACCAGCAGGAGGATCAGGCTAATAACAAAAAAGATCAGGTCCAATAAAAACACCATGCCATAAACAACCATTAACGATAAAAAAGGAATTCCCGAAATATGATCCTGAACATAAGGTGTATTAAAGGAACTGAAGGCGAAAAACACAAGCAGAAACAAAATCACAAAAATAAAATGCAAAATCACCAGCCAGTCGCGTGTTTTCAGCCTTCCCTTTGAAGCTGTATAATAGATCCCCGCGAGAACCAGGGCATAACCGGAAAAGATAAACCAGCAGGTTGAAGAACTCAGGGTAAGCTGAATATCACCGCCGAGGTCAAAATAAGATTCCGGGTAATAATAGAAATAATTTATCGCGACCAGGGCTGTAGCTACCGCTATTCCTAAAAAAAACAACTGTGGTTTTTGAAAAAAACTTTTAGGCATGATGGTTCATTTAAGGAGTGGGAATTTTATGTTTTTTTTCATGAAGCGATAAGAGCGGCACAGTGGAATGAAAAGCCATTTGCTTTGTTTGCCGGCCATTTAATATAAGCTCGGTGAGGTTATGCTGATGAGGGATCATTACAAGCATATCCATGCGTTTTAACGTGATAAAGTCTTTCAAACCCTGAACTATAGTGCTGTTTATAATTCTGTGGATGCTGTGATCGAGCTTCTTGAAACTACTGCTGATCTTTTTTTTAAAATTAGCGCCACTATCCTCAGATAAATCCCTGCCTAGAACAATATTTAAAACATAAATATGGGACTTAAAAACTGAACAGAATTTTGACAAGGGTTGTAAAGTGGATTGACTCACGTTCCCTTTATCATCACTTGCAAACACGATTTTTTTTATGGTCCTGAATTTAACCTTCCCGTCAATCGACAAAACGGGGACTTCACTTTTTTGGATCAGGCTGGTAGTGGTGCTGCCTATTAATTTTTCCCTTAAAAATCCTTTGCCCTGCATTCCCACAATAACAAAATCTACCTTATTGCGGAGGGTATATAAATAGATCTCGTCCACGGGTACTCCACAGGTACACACTATTTCAATTTCAAGATTTTTATTTCCCCTTTTTGAAAGCAGATCATTTTTAATTCGTTTCAGCTTTTTAAAGATGTATGTCTCCGATTCCGCCGGCAGCGGAATTACCATGGGGATCTCCGACACAGGTACCGGAGGAAGATAGGCATGAAATAATATAAGTTTCCCCTTCATGCGCCTCGCCATTTCAGCCGCGTAGCTTACGGCGTTCCTGGCTGACCTTGAAAAATCTGTTGGTGCTAATAAAGTTAAGCTCATGGGTCTTATTTTTTGGTTTTTGAAGAGGGTAAATAATAAACAGGATCTCCGACTAGAGGTTCAATATCTCTTTTAAATCTGTCAAGCAACAAAGACTCCTCGATGGTCACAGGTGGATAAGCCTTTGCCACTTTTTCCATTACTTTTATAAAAGTGGCCTTTAAGGAAGGGCTCAGATAATGACTGTTCATCCTGATCTGGTTCATAGCCCAATGGTAAGTGTCTTCAGTAGAATTATGATCCTTATCCATTACCTGAAAAATAATGGATGAAATATCGAAATCATAGTTTTCACAGCGCAATTCAGCTTCCACCATGCTGGAAAATTTCGCCCGTTCCTGCTTTTGAACCTCTCCATCAGCTCTTGCCATAGCATAGGCCATTTGCCCTATGGCATAATGTAAATTCTCTATTGGTCTCATTGTATTCATATGCAGTTATTTATTGTTTTATTATTGTCATTACTTGTCCCGAACTTGCTTCGGGATGGTATAGCCATGTTAACTTCATTTGAGTTTGCATTTCGGAAACATGGCTATTTCATGTAATCAAAGTTGTTGTATATTTTAAGAAAAAGCCCTGATATGGCTCACGCAAATACATGATCTCAGTCATATCCGTCCGTATATGACGCTTGTTGCATGTTTACTGACGAAGGTCATACAAAAAAGAGAGGCTGCGGGTCTGTCCTCAGTGACCTATATGTTAAACCCTAAAACAAACAGTTGAAGAAAAAACAGGGAAAGAATTAGAGCAGAAAATAACAACAATAAGTCCCCTACATAGTATGGGAGAAAATCAGATCAATCAGATGAACGGCTATTTTGTTTCGCCTGCTTTTTAAAATATTTTTTAAACGGCCATGAAACATGCAGAGCATTCATGTTCTCATCAAAACTGCCGGCGCCCCTTTTTACGTTTATAAGTCCCTGGTTCAAATTGTAAATGAGATTGGTATCCTTCAACAGCTGACCGGCACTTCCCTCGCCATTTTTAAGCCCCCTTACCAATACAGCCAGATCAATTGACACCTGTTGAACTGTGTCCCCGATGACCTTGATCGCTTTTACAGCTTGCTTAAAGTCATAAGCCAGACTTGTGTCTCTTATTAACGTAGCCAAACTTCCCTTTCCATTCCTTAGATCTGCGGTAACATTGTCCAGGTTCTCTATCACGTTTATCCCACCATAACTCATGGCTCGGATGTTCACGAAGGAAGATTTTACGTTGGCCGCGATCACGGTATCCATCAAGAGGGTCCAAAGGCTGTTCTCACTGTTTATTTTATCGGTGATGTGACGTAGATTGGAAGTGATCACTTCCAGGTTCTGGTTGGTGACATCGAGGGTTCTTACCATAACATCCATTTCAACAGGCCGCAGGGTCCTGAGCATTTGCCCTTCCACTACAACACCAGCACTGCTGGTTCCTGCGTTAATATTCACAAGCTTATTCCCCATAAGCCCGTCCGTACCCACAGAGGCAATAGCGTTGCTTCGTATGAATGGATGGATCCCATCCTCTATTACCATGATAACATACACCGAAGAGTCATTCACCACTTCTACCGACTCCACCGTACCCACATCGATGCCGGCAAAGCGAACGTTATTTCCTTTTGTAAGCCCGTTTACATTATAAAACCTGGCGCCCACACGAAACGTATTACCAAAAAGATTTTGTTTGTTGCCTATAAAATACAAAGCCGTAACCAGCAAAATAATTGATGCAAGTACAAAAATTCCGACCCTCAGGTTCTGCGCGTTTGTTTTCATGTTCTATTCAAAAAATACTTTTATTTTAGGATCCTGCGATCTTATAAGGTCTTCGTAACTCCCCTGGCTGTAACATGTTCCATCAATGAGCATCACAATTTTGTCTGCTACGATCTTCACGCAGTTAATGTCATGCGAAATGATAATAGAGGATGTATTGTACTTGGTCGCGAGGTCCTTCATCAGTTTGCTGATCTCTTTTCCTGTAATCGGATCGAGTCCAGTTGTAGGCTCGTCGTAAAGAATGATCTCCGGCTTCAGGATAAGTGTACGCGCAAGTGCAATACGCTTGCGCATTCCACCTGAGAGTTCCGCGGGACGCATATCCAGAGTATGCAACAATCCTACATTCGTGAGCGCTTCATCGATCAGAGCCTCCTCTTCTGCCTTGTTGTATTTTTGCCTGTGCCTGCGTAAAGGGAATTGCAGATTTTCCCTCACCGTCATGGAATCATACAAGGCATTGCTTTGAAATAAAAAACCAACGCGCGTCCTCAATTCATCCAGTTGTACATGGTTAAGATCGGGAATATTCCTGCCGAGAACATGAATGTTGCCGGAATCAGGTTTGATCAGGCCAATGATACATTTTATCAGCACAGATTTACCGGAACCGGATTTTCCAAGGACTGCAATGTTCTCACCTTTCTTCACGGAAAGATTAAAATCAATGAGCACATGATTCTCACCAAATGATTTAGAAAGATGCTGTATTTCAACAACCATCCGATTATCCACTTCCGCTGATCCTTTTTCAGCTATGTCGTGTTTCGTTATCATGTAAGCTTCAGTGCATCGATGATCTGAACGGCGATCAGATCTATTACAAACACCAGCAGCGACGCCACAACCACCGCTGAATTAGCGGAAAGCCCTACACCTTCTGTTCCCTTCGCTGTTTTATAACCCTTAAAACAACCCACAAGCCCGATAATAAAACCGAAGAAAAACGTTTTAATAATCGAGGGTGCAATATCTCCGAAGGTCAGGGTATCAAATACCTGGTTCCAGTATAGGTCCCACCTCACAATTCCATGAATATTGGTACCAAGATAGCCGCCATACAAAGAAACAAAATCAGCAAGGATCACCAGCACAGGAATCATAAGTGTGCTGGCCCATACGCGTGTTACAACAAGATATTTAAAAGGATTGGTGCCTGACACCTCCATCGCGTCTATCTGTTCAGTTACTTTCATAGAGCCCAGTTCCGCGCCAATCCCCGACCCTATCTTGCCTGCGCAGATAAGTGCCGTGATCACCGGGGCTATTTCACGCACCAGCGATACCGAAACCATTTTTGGCAGCCAGGCTTCCGCGCCAAATTCAACCAGGGTGGGCCGCGACTGTATGGTGATCACAAGTCCCATAATAAACGCGGTAACCGCCACCAGGGGCAACGATTTATTACCTATAAAATAACACTGTCTCAAAAACTCCTGGAACTCATACCGGGGCGTAAACGCTTCTTTAAAAAACCTCCAGCAAAAACGTGAGATCTCACCGCATTCTTCCAAAAATAAGATGAGGCTGTTGCTTTTCATAACGCTTTAGGTGTGTTTATGTGTTCAATGAGTTTTTGCGAACGGTAGCTGGAATATATTCCATGGGCATTTACCACAATTCCTTTGAGTTTTTTAGAGCCTCTTTCCTGAAGATCATTTATAGCCTCGCTGGCCGTGTCGTATGATGGGTGCATGGTTAAAAAAGTGTTATTCGTGAATAGCCAGAACCGGCACTTTAGCCGCAAATGACACCCTTTTGGTAACAGATTCGTTAAACAAATTATAAAATACAGAATGCTTTTTACTGATAATAGCGATAAGATCGCTCTTATTCTCCCTGCAATAATTCCTGATCCCTGTTTCTATCGCCTTGCTTTTAATAATGTTCACTTCTATTGGTTTTTTATTTATTTTGATGAAACTGGTTTCCTTTACATTCAGCAATTCCTCCGGTGTTCTCACATGCAGAAGCTTTACCTGCGCCTGCAAGCTCTTCACCAGGCCCTCAATCGATTTTAGCGGACTGGCCCTCAGTTTTTCGGCATTGTCAACTGCCAGCAACAAGGTTCCGATCCGGTGATCTTTGTAGCTTTCAGGAACAATGATAACAGGTGCATCTATTTTGCCCGCGATCTTAACCCCCTGGCTCCCGTAAATGAAGCGGGAGATCCTGTCTTTGGTCTGCAATCCCATCACAACGGCCGCTATGTGATGTCTGCTTATCAGGATTTCCATCTCATCTTCAAAAGCTCCACTGGTGGTGAGCGCGTGGATCTTCAATGCCGGAAATTCCTTATTTAGTTTTGCGATGACTTCTTCTACTTTTTTCTCACTTGTCTTTCTCACGGCAGCATAGGAAATACCATATAAACCTGAATTGGAATGCAGAACAGGCGCCTGAAAAAGATTAAATACTGTAAGTTTGCAATTTAATTTCAGTGCAAGCAGAGCCGCGTAACGGCAAGCATTCTGCGATGACGGTGTAAAATCTGTTCCTGCTATAATTGTTTTCATGTTTTTTATTTCAAAAGTACAGCAGATGAAACCGGCCACCCGTGATAAATATCTTTTAAAAAAGTGACTTTTATCATCCGATCCGTAATTCACTCGAAGCCGATAATACCACCAGCAACGTCAAATTAGTCCAATGGGTAATTTGATCTTAAAGGTGGTAAATGCCGATCGGTACTATTCTCCTTTGCTCAGGTGTCCACCGCCAAAAGCGATCGTAAAAAAGAAACCGGATAAATTAAGATTGGGACCGGCCACTTCCGTATTTTTCTTTTTCCAGTTACCATTTTGAATGGCAAAAGTATAACCCATTCTGAGGCCGATAGAGATCCCCCTGTTATTTGCCTTGATAACATATTTATCCGCGCCAACCGCGATACTTAACAGGAAAGCAGAACACTTCAATTTATAATCCACATCTTTTATCACATTCACCTGTCCCTGCCCTCCTTCAATTTCACGGAACCTGTAGCTAAGATCGCCGCCACCTACCCCAAACAAAGGATAAATAAGAAAGTATCTCTTTCTGTACAGGGCGTAACCTATATTAAGCATGCCCATACCAATGTAGGGCGCAATAGACATGGTATCTTTAGACACACTGGCTCCCGTTAAGCCAAAACCTTCGCCGCCTATGATCAGATTATTCCTCACCGCGTAACCAGAGGCCCCGAAGCTGATAAAATCCTTCCGGATGTTCGGGTACACATCACTTAACCAGCCATTCATACTTGCCATGTTGTAATTGGCATATCCCGCCCTGAAATGACCGCCACCACCAGTTATTTTTTCAGTTTGAGATGCGGCCATAAACATAAGAGCTGATAGAATAGAGGTATATACACGTTTTTTCATTTGAATTCGGTTTAACTATGCCAAAATTAAACTGCTCCGGTTAGCACACACATGATGCTTGTCATCCGTCCAAATGATCTTTGTTTCTTTTGCATCTGCAATTTGTTACAGAAGATCCGTTCGATCCATGAGTACAAAATCTTTTTTTTCTTTTTGTATATTTGACAATATCCAACACAAGACTTCTTGAATTTCTCAGATTATTGATTCCTGATTCCGCTGACAATGCATCTCAATTGGCAGGCTATTTTAGCAATATAATTCTAAAGAAAGGAGATATATGTACTCGTTTTTTTGCAGGGATCTTTTTAGTAAATATCCTGCCACATTTTATTCATGGGATCACCGGTAAATCTTTTCCTGCCCCTTTTGCTGATCCTCTCGGTAAAGGGTTATCCTCTCCGACACTGAATGTTCTGTGGGCAACCATTAACTTTTTGATCGGTTTTATATCTTGTATTTCATGAAAATCAACAAGCGCAAAAATTGGATCTGGGTCGCTCTGTTTTCAGGCATCATTTTTATATCTTTCTACCTGGCCAGTTATTTTGGTTCATTGACCACTTCCCAGTTAAAAGCCAGAAAACCGGTAAGGGTTCTATCGGATATCTCTTAACTTAGCCATTAACTTTGAAGTCAGTATGCAGTCCAGCCGCCATCGGCAGTCACAACCGAGCCATTGATAAAACTGGAATTATCACCTGCTAAAAACAAAGCGACTTCTGCTATTTCCATTGGTTCACCTGTCCTCGGATTCGTCTGTAACCCAAGGCTTAACTTCTCATATCCCAGCGCATTTGGATTCATCCCTTCTCCTATATTGGTATTAACCGCACCTGGGGCAATCGCGTTACAACGTATACCTTTTTGCGCATACACATAACCAATATTTCTTGTTAAACCTATCAAAGCGTGCTTCGAAGTTGTGTAGGCCACCCCGGCACGGGCGCCGGTAAATCCTCCAATAGAAGCTATATTAATAATGACACCCTTTCCTTTTTTAAGCATTTCCGGAATAGCGGCCCTGCACAAAAAAAACGGGCCATTGATATTCACGGCCATTACCTTATTCCATAATTCGGTACTTGTTTCTCCAGCGGGCATAAAATTATCGAGTATACCAGCATTGTTAACTAAAATATCAACCGATCCATAAACACTCATCGCCGTTTCAATCATTTTGTTGGCGTCTTTTTCATTTGAAATATCAGCTTTTAAAGTGGAAACTGTATTTCCTTTGCTTTTTATTTCCTTTTCCAGTTCAGCAAGCCGGTCTTCTCTTACATCGGTTGCTAACACTTTTGCGCCATTCGCGGCAAATAATACGGCCATTGCTTTTCCCATTCCGGAACCTGCGCCTGTAATTATCGCAGTTTTGTTTTTTAATTGATCCATGTTTAAATTTTTATTTTGGTTTCTAATCTTTTAAGCGCTTCCGCTTTATTTATATTCTCAATTCCTTTTATTAAGGCATCCGGGTTAAATGAAATGCTATCTATACCTTCCTGCACCAGAAACTGCGCAAACTCCGGGTAATCACTCGGCGCTTGGCCGCATAATCCAACTTTAACACCGCTTTTTTTTGCTTTTTTTATAACTGTTAATATCATCCACATGGGGGCCTTGTTTCTTTCGTTAAACAAATCACTAATGATCTCCGAATCACGATCTATTCCCAAGGTGAGTTGCGTAAGGTCATTCGATCCAATTGAAAATCCATCAAATACCTTTGCAAATTCTTCAGCAAGAATAACATTACTTGGAATTTCCGCCATCACATATATTTCCAATCCATTCTCGCCACGTTTCAAACCAAATCCTTCCATCAGGCTTACAACCTTTGCGCCTTCCTCAACTGTCCTGCAAAATGGGATCATCAGCTTTACATTATTAAGACCCATTTCGTTTCTTACGAGTTTTATAGCTTCACATTCCAGCTTAAAACCTTCTTTGTATCTTTCGTTATAGTAACGTGAAGCTCCCCTGAAACCTATCATTGGGTTTTCTTCTTCTGGTTCAAATTGTTTTCCACCCAACAGGCCTGAGTATTCATTGGTTTTAAAATCACTCATTCGAACAATCACGTCTTTAGGATAAAATGCGGCGGCTATCATAGCAATACCCTGAGAAAGTACGTCAATAAAATAATCAGGCTTGTTCTCGTAACCAAGTGTTATGGCTGCAATTTCCTTTTTACTTGCCTCGTCTTCCAGTTCTTCAAACTTTACCAGGGCCATTGGATGCACCTTTACTGAATTTGTTATGATAAATTCCATTCGCAAAAGACCAACACCGCGGTTTGGATAAAAAGATAAACTTAAAGCTTTACCCGGATCAGCCAATATGAGCATGGGGTCCGTTTCCGGTAAGGTTACATTAGCTACATCAATTGTTCTTTCCTCCCATTTTAACTTTCCTTCATATATTTTTCCAATATCGCCTTCGGCGCAGGAGACAGTAATTTCCTGCCCATCTTTGATCGCGTCAGTGGCATTCATAGTTCCAACAACAGCCGACAACCCAAGTTCCCTAGCTATGATGGACGCGTGGCTGGTTCTTCCACCTTTATTCGTAACAATAACCGAAGCCTTTTTTAAAACCGCGTTCCAGTCGGGACTTGTATTATCGGTGATCAGGATCTCACCCTCTTTTAGTTTATGACCTTCTCCCGGACTATGTAAAATTCGCGCGACTCCTGACGTTATTTTGTTTCCAACGGATTTACCACTGCTTAACAATTTACCTTTTTGTTTAAGCGTATATTCTTTAATAGCCGTTTCTTTTGAAATATTATGAATGGTTTCGGGCCTGGCTTGCACGATATATAACTTACCATCCATTCCATCTTTTGCCCATTCAATATCCATTGGTTGTTTATAGTGATCCTCGATCGCCAGACACCATTTTCCAAGTTCAACAAGTTCCGTTTCATTCAGTACAAATTGTTTTCTTTTTTCTTGCGGAGTTTCGATATTAAAAGTCGAAGTGTTTTCCTTATCGCTAAAAACAAGCGTTGCCTCTTTTTCGCCGCATTTCTTGTTTATGAGTGACTTCTTTCCATTGCGTAAAGACGGTTTAAAAAGAAAAAACTCGTCAGGTGTTACGATTCCCTGAACAATATTTTCGCCTAACCCCCAAACGCCGGTAATATATATCATGTTTTTAAATCCTGTTTCGGGTTCAATAGTAAAGGCTACACCCGCGGAAGCCAGATCGCTTCGTATCATTTTTTGTACGCCAACAGACAAAGCCACTTTCATGTGATCAAACCCTTTTTGTACGCGGTATTTTATAGCTCTGTCGTTATATAAAGAAGCAAAACATTTAACACAGGTGTTCAATAGTTCCTTTTCATCAATATTTAAAAATGAATCATGCTGTCCTGCAAAACTCGCTGTTGGGAGATCTTCCGCTGTAGCGCTGCTGCGAACAGCAATGGATAACGGAGATCCGGTATTCACTTTTAATTTCTGAAAGCTCTCCTTAATTTGTTTTGATAACTGTTCTGATAATTTGCCCTTTAAAACCAGATCCCGGCAAGCACTTCCTGTTTCAGGGAGATTGGAAAACGTATTTTTATCCAGGCTATTCAACAAGGTTTCCAATTTTTTTTCTATTTCATTGTATCGAAGAAAATCCCTGAACGCGGATGCTGTTACCGCAAAACCGTCAGGAACTCTGATACCTTCTTTTTTCATATGATTAAACATCTCACCGGATGAGGCGTTCTTTCCTCCTACTTCCGGAAGATCTTTTAATGTGATGGCCGAAAAATCAATGATGTCCATGAATCTATTTAATAAAGTTTGTTTGTATTCGTTTTATATCCCTTTTTCTTCCATTCGGCAAGTCCTCCTTTAAGATTATAAACACGTGTAAATCCTTCATGCTCCATGATCTTCAACGCTTTGTCACCCCTTTTCCCGATACCACAATATAAAAAATAGGCGTTTGTTTTATCCAGCTTTTTAACCTGCTGTTCAAATAAAGAGTCCGCGTTCAGGGATTTT
>Ga0208492_1001858_pt1 | contig 11640 bp, 11 predicted proteins | sample Subbioar_CSW14AB_FD_184820 | JGI IMG/M metagenome (GOLD analysis project Ga0208492, IMG submission 184820) | Serpentinite rock and fluid subsurface biosphere microbial communities from McLaughlin Reserve, California, USA - CR12Mar_CSW14AB (SPAdes) | ecosystem: Environmental > Terrestrial > Deep... | reverse complement strand
CAACCGTTTACGGACAGCTGATCATCTTCATCGTCTTCGCTCCATTGCTCACCTTCTCGGGTGTCGAGGGCAAGATGTTCTCACCGATGGCCATTACGCTCATGCTCGCGCTTGGCGGCGCGTTCATTCTGACAATGACCTTTGTGCCGGCCATGGTCGCCGTCCTTATTCGCGGCAAAGTCTCGCATAAGGACGTCAAACCTGTCGCGATTGCGAAGAGCGCCTACGTGCCTGGGCTCGACTTCGCCCTGAAGCGTCCGCGTCAGCTCATCGCCATGGGCGTCGGTGTATTTGCCCTGGCCGCGGTTGGTTTCACGACGCTGGGCCAGGAGTTCATTCCCACGCTCGACGAGCAGGACATCGCCAACCAAGCGATTCGGATTCCCTCGACATCTCTGCGTCAGTCCGCCGAAATCCAGATGAAGATCGAGAGGGCATTGAACGAATTTCCGGAGGTGAAGGTTGTCTTCTCCAAAACGGGAACGGCGGAGGTAGCCTCTGATCCGATGCCTCCAAACGCGTCGGATGCATTCATCATGTTGAATCCGCGCGAGGAGTGGCCTGACAAGAATGAAACAAAGGCCTCTCTGATCGAACGCATGGAAGAGCGTCTTCAGCAGGTCGTCGGAAGCAACTACGAGTTTTCCCAGCCGATCCAGATGCGCTTCAATGAGCTCATCGCAGGCGTTCGTGGAGACGTTGCGGTCAAGATTTTCGGCGACGACCTCGAAGCCATGACGGCCTCGGCAACCGAGATCGGCGAGATCCTTCAGGGCGTCCCGGGCGCTGCGGACGTCAAGGTCGAGCAGACGGGTGGTTTTCCGACTCTCGACGTGACCTTCGATCGCGACGCGATCTCGCGCTACGGGTTATCGCTGCAGGAGGTCGCTGACACTGTCGCTGCCGCGATGGCAGGGAGAGAGGCGGGGCTCATATTCGAAGGCGACCGGCGCTTTGACGTTGTCGTCCGCATGCCTAGCGCTGTTCGCGACGACCTTGACGCGATTGGGTCAATCCCCGTGCTGTTGCCAGAAGGGCCAGATGGGCATCGCGCGTCCGTAAGCCTGCGCGAACTGGCGCGCTTCAGCTTCTCGGAAGGTCTCAATCAGGTCAGTCGCGAAAACGGCAAGCGGCGGGTCGTGGTGCAAGCCAACGTCCGTGGCCGCGACCTGGGATCTTTCGTCGGAGAAGCCAAGCAACGGGTCGAGGCCGGCGCCACCCTCCCGCCGGGATCCTGGATCACCTGGGGCGGACAGTTCGAGAATCTGCAGTCAGCGTCGCAGCGCATTTCGATTGTCGTGCCCGCCTGCTTCCTCCTTATCTTCGGCGTTCTGTATGCCGCGCTGGGGACGTTCAGGGGCGCGACCGCCGTCTTCTCTGCGGTCCCCTTGGCGCTTGCCGGCGGCGTATTTGCGCTCGTGCTTACGGGAATGCCTTTTTCGATTTCGGCCGCCGTGGGCTTCATCTGTCTGTCGGGCGTTGCGGTGCTTAACGGCCTCGTCGTCATGACCAGCATCAACCAGCGACTCGATCTCGGAATGCCCCTGAATGACGCAATTCGGGAAGGCATGCTTGAAAAATTCCGGGCCGTATTGATGACGGGTATCGTGCCCGCGATTGGTTTTGTGCCAATGGCGATCGCTCACGGAACAGGGGCGGAGGTTCAGAAGCCTCTCGCAATCGTCGTCATTGGCGGCCTGATCACGGCGACGCTCCTCACGCTTTTCGTGCTCCCGGCGATCTGCCGGTTGCTCTTGAAGAGCGGTCACAAACTCAAGGAAGGTGAAATGCCGACGGCCTACTCACCCGCGCCCGCGCCCGCGCCCGCGCATGCGGAGTAGGACGCCGCTAACCCGATAGAAAATGGAGGACCGGAAAATGGCACTCGAAGCTCTGATCGACGCGCTCCCGCTGTATGCGGCAGATATCAGGACAAACATCTCGCGAGTGACTGCCGATCCTGCCCTGACCGAACAGCAGACGTGGGGCTGTCTCGTCGCTTGCGCGTTCGCCGTCGGCGAGCCGTATGTGATCGGGGTGGTTGAAGGCGAAGCTGGCGCGCGCCTCAGCGAAACTGCGGCCGACGCTGCGCGGACAGCGGCAACAATCATGGCAATGAACACAGTCTACTATGGGGCGGTAAACCTCTTTCGCAATCACGATTACCGAGCCGATGACTCGCAGCTCAGCATGCAATCGCTCGCTACCCCCGGGGTCCACAAGATTGACTTCGAACTCTGGGCGCTTGCTGTTTCCGCGTTGTCGAATTGCGAAGCGTGTCTCAATTCTCATGAGGATGAGTTACACAAGCGAGGCGTCTCCATCGAGGCAGTTCAGGCTGCCCTGCGAATCGCCTCCGTCGTAAACGCTGTGAGTGTTGTGCTTAGGGCGGAAAAAGCGCGTGTTGCTTGACGCCGCAGGGAGCAAAGACTGCGGAACAGCAGCAGCGCCGGACGCTGCTGATTGTCCTCGTGCTCAATTTCTTCCTCTTTGTGGCGCTCGGGATCTCAGGTTGGATCGCCGACTCAAGCGCATTGATCGCCAACGCCGTGGACAATCTTTCAGACACCGCCGTCTACGGGATCAGCTGGCTCGCTGTCGGCAGATCGGCAAAAATGAAGCGGGGTACAGCGCGCGCATCTGGCATAGTACTCGTGATATTTGCGGTTGTTGTTCTTGTAGATGCGCTGCGGCGGCCATTCTTTGGCCCCGAGCCGGTTGGCGTGACAATGATGGCGATGGCCGCATTGGCGGCGGCGATAAATCTGGGCTGCCTCTTCCTTCTCAAGCCGCTGAAGACGGAGGACGTAAATTTGCGGGCCGCGCAGACCTTCAGTTTGAACGACTTCTTTTCGAATGGCGGCATCCTGGTCGCCGGAGCGCTGGTGTGGTGGACCGGCTCGTGGATACCCGACGTTGCGGTTGGACTTGTTGTGGCAGGGATCGCGCTGGTCGGAGCTCGGGAGATATTGCGCGATGCCAAGGATGAAGGAGCGACATCAAATGGCTAACTCAGAGTTCCAACCAGGCGATTGCAGCGCACACGCAAATGGATGCGCCCCCGCACCATCGGGGCGCACAGAAGGGGTTTGGTTAGGGAAGACCTTCGCTGTCGCCATGCTGGCGCTTGCGGGGTCGTGCGCGACCACGCCGCCATCAGGTGCAGCCGTCCCATTCGAGGTCACACAAGGAGAACTGGTCGAACTCTGGGGCGTTTCGGCCGTGCGAAGTGGCAAGGGCGTGGATGTGTCAGGATCGGTGACCCGCCCGCGCGGGCCCAACAGGCCCTTTAATGAACATCTTCATGCCGAAGCGATCAGTCCGTCGAATGTCGTACTCGAAGCGCGGGACGTACCCTGGAATTCGATCACGTCTCTCAGAGTGCGCCACTCCGCGACGTTTACCGCCACCTTTATGTCTCCCGACAGCGAGACCATTGCGCGGATTCGTCTCAAGGTCGTGCCCGGGGCCGTACATTTCTCCGACTAAACCGTCACCGCCGGCATGGCGCCAAAGCTTTTGGGGCGACGTCGATGACACGCGAAGGCGACGAACTCATGGCTGCACACAATGACACTGAGAACTCGAAGCACGCGGACCACAACCACACCCACGGCGGCGCACTGGGCGAACGCACTGAGCTGGCGTTTGCGATCTTGTCGGCTGTGGCTCTTGCGATTGGATGGCTGATCGAGACTGCCTGGGCAAAAGAGCCCGCAATCGTAGCTTACGTCGCCGCCTACATGTTCGGCGGCTTTTTCACCGTTCGCGAGGCTTTCGACAACCTGAAGCGCGGCCGCTTCGAGATCGACACGCTGATGATCGCAGCAGCGATTGGAGCGGCGATCCTTGGGCACTGGTCGGAAGGGGCGCTCTTGCTTGCGCTCTTCAGTCTCGGTCACGCGCTCGAAGGCTATGCGATGGGTCGCGCGCGCAAAGCCATCGAAGCCCTGGGCAAACTGGCGCCGGAAGTCGCGATTGTGCGCCGCGGAGCCGTGACAGAGCAAATACCTGTGGCCCAGCTGGTGGTTGGCGACATCGTCATCGTCAAACCGAACGAACGCCTGCCGGCCGATGGCCTGGTCATTGTCGGCGAGAGCAGCATCGATCAATCGCCGGTAACAGGGGAGAGTGTCCCGGTCGACAAGCGGCCGTTTGCTTCTCCATCCCCGTCAGCCGACGACTTCGCCAAGGCTGGTCCGGAGACGAAAGTCTTCGCGGGCACAATCAACGGACCAGGCGCGCTGGAAATCTGGGTTGCGCGTCTGGCGCAGGAATCGACCCTGGCGCGCGTTGCAAAGCTTGTGGCCGAGGCGCAGTCGCAGCGCTCGCCGACTCAACAGTTTACCGACCGGTTGGAACGCATCTTCGTGCCGGCTGTCTTGATCGGTGTGTCGCTCCTGATGTTCGCCTGGACCGTCATCGACGAGCCTTTCGCGGCAAGTTTTTACCGCGCGATGGCGGTTCTCGTCGCTGCCAGCCCGTGCGCCCTCGCCATCTCGGTGCCAAGCGCGATCCTGAGCGGCATCGCCCGCGCGGGTCGCGGCGGCGTTCTGATCAAGGGCGGAGAGCCGCTAGAGAATCTCGGCACGCTGAAAGCCATCGCCTTCGACAAAACCGGAACCCTGACGGAGGGCAAGCCACGGCTGACGGATGTCCTTCCGCTCGGCACCATACAGGAGGTCGAACTCCTTCAGCACGCTATTGCTGTGGAGGAGTTAAGCGATCATCCGCTAGCCGCCGCTGTCGTGCGCGACGGGCGTGAGAAGCTCGGCGCCGTTGACGTGCCGAAAGCTGACGGGGTCGAAGGAATTACGGGAAAGGGCGTCAAGGGCAGGGTGGCCGGCCGGGAAGTCTGGATTGGCAAACCCGGACTTTTTGACGGGAGCAGCGGCGCGGCGTTGCCCGACGGTATCCGCGCGAAGGCCCTGGCGCTGGAGCAGGCGGGACGCACAGTCATGGTGGTGCGTCGCGATCAGGAGTTTCTCGGAATTCTTGGCCTGATGGATACGCCCCGGCCGGAAGCGCGGGAGGTTATCGCGCGCCTCCGAGAGCTCGGCATCAAACGGATGGTGATGCTGACGGGCGACAATCAGAGCGTTGGCGATGCGATCGCGAAAGAAGTCGGTCTGAGCGACGCCAAGGGCGGGCTGATGCCTGAGGACAAGGTTACGGCGATTGGCGACCTCGTGAAGGAGGAAGGCAAGGTCGCAATGCTCGGTGACGGCGTCAACGACGCACCGGCGCTCGCGAAGGCGACCGTCGGGATCGCGATGGGCGCCGCCGGTTCGGATGTTGCGCTGGAAACGGCGGATGTCGCCTTGATGGCGGATGACCTGACGCACTTGCCTTTCGTCGTTGGGCTCAGCCGCAAGACGAGCGCGATCATCAAGCAGAATCTCTGGGTCAGTCTTGGCGTCGTCGCAGTCCTGATTCCATCGACCCTGTTCGGCCTGCAGATCGGCGCGGCCATCATTTTCCACGAAGGCTCGACCTTGCTGGTGGTTGGAAACGCGCTGCGGTTGCTTGCTTACCGGGATCCGGCTGATCCGCGCCGTCCGCAGGCCCGCGGCGCAGCGGCCTCCCCGATGGCTGCACAATGAGCTTCTTCTCGATGCACACTCTCAGGCAGAAGGGTCAATTTCGCCCGCGAGATTCGGTTGATTGTATCGCCGGGCGCAGACGGCCAAGGCCTGCGTCGCGCCACCTCGCTCCACGATTAGCACCGAATCCTGTTGCGTGCAGATCTCCTCTTGCGCGCAGCCGGTCGGGTCCTCGGCTCTCCCCCCAACCCGAGACGAGGATGCCGGGAGGCGTCGGGAAACCGACGCCTCCTTCCCATTTCGCTGCCATATGCAAATGCTATCCACTTGAGCGCCGATCTTCTCCAGTGCTCAACGGATCGGATCTTCGTCTGCCCCTCCAACCCAAGACGAAGATACCGGGAGGCGCCGGGCAACCGGCGCCTCCATTTTCTCTGCCTGAATCCGATTACCTCTCCAGCTCGAGCGGGGGTCAATGCGCGCTTGCGCGCGCTGGCCGCGAGCGCGTCGACGATCGCGTCACTGACACGCCATCGGCGGCGCGAGGGAGGCGCTGGGCCGTCAGCGCCTCCCTCATCCGACACAGACCAAGCGCAGAGCGGATGTGTCAGGACAGGCGACAATGACAAAGACCGGGAGGACGGTGCAGCTTGGCCGTCACGGCAGCGAGCAACCAAGACGTCGTGCGACAGAACTGGAAGTGGAAATCGAGATCCCCGCCTCTCCCAAACGCGTTTGGGAAGTGCTGACGGATTTCGACTCCTATGCGGAATGGCATCCCTACGAGACCATCGCCGGGTCGGCCACGAAATTTGGGCGACTCCGCATCGTTTCTCGAAAGCTGAATGGCGAGGCCGTGCAGAGCCGCACGGTCGGCGTCATCATGCAGTACCAAGAAGAGGCCGTGCTTGAGATCGCAAGCGGAAGCCCCCTCTTCTGGGGCGCATGGCGTTGGTATCATCTGCAGGCGAGCCCAAAAGGTACGCTTCTTCGTCACGGTACGAAGTTTACCGGATTCCTCGCCCGAAAGGCATTTATAACAACACACAAAATTGGACGTCTGCAGCCTTACCTCGACGCGGTCAGTGATGCGATCTCTCGGCGCGCGGTGTCGCGGAATTGGCGCAGGACGGCTGGCGGGAATCGCCATTCCCGCCGCGCCTCGCAGGCCAAGAGGCGTCACGATGAGTGAGGCATTTCGAACGAGCCCGACCAGAACCGTTGCGGTAACACGTAGGCGTGCTCGGGCAGGGACGGACTGGGCGATGGTGAAGCCAGCCTATCTCCTGATTGCCGCCGCCATCCTGTTCCTGGCTGGCCCCGCCTTTGCGCACGCCATTGGCGGTAAGGATGCGGCGTTCGTGGCGGCGACCACCGGGCCCGATCCTTTCCCGTTCATCTATCTCGGCGCCAAGCACATGGTGACGGGATACGACCACCTCGCTTTCCTCGTCGGCGTGATCTTCTTCCTCTACCGGATGAAGGACGTCGTGCTTTATGTGTCGCTGTTCTCGCTCGGACATTCGACGACGCTGATCATTGGCGTGCTAGCCAATGTGGGTATCTCGCCCTTCCTGGTGGACGCAGTGATCGGGCTTTCGGTCTGCTACAAGGCGTTCGAGAACCTAGGCGGCTTTCGGCAGATCGGCTTCCGTCTGGACACGCGCGTGGCCGTGTTGGGCTTCGGGCTCGTGCACGGCCTCGGTCTCGCGACCAAACTGCAGGAATTGAATCTCAATCCCAACGGGCTGCTCGTCAATCTGGTGTCGTTCAATGTGGGCGTCGAGATCGGGCAGATGTTGGCCCTCTCGCTGATCCTGGCGGCGATCACGCTGTGGCGCATGCATGCGAGCTTTTCGCGCTTTGCCGCCGCTGCAAACTCACTGTTGTTCCTCGCGGGCGTCGTCCTCGCGGGACAGCAGATCGCGGGCTACTTTCTCGGAGGGACTCCGTCATGATCGACGCGCCGCCACCAACCGAGCTGAAGCTCAAACCGAAAACGCTCGCGATGATCACAGGCGGTGGGATTGTCATCGGCGCCCTGATCGTGGTTGGCGCGATCATGCCCGCAGAATACAATGTGGACCCGCTGGGCATCGGCCGGCTTTCCGGAATCGGGCGCCTTTGGGCGCCGGCTGAGAACACAATCGACGACAACGCCGGGTCCGCCCCGCTGATGCGGGAGTATTCCACGGACTTCCGAAGCGACGTCATCGAGATTCCGCTGACAGACTTCCTTGGGGGAGCGAGCGGGTCGGAGCTTGAGTACAAGGTCCGGATGAAGAAGGACGCGACGCTGATCTACCACTGGGAAGTTATCGGGGCAGATCGCGATAACGACTTTCACTACGACTTCCATGGCCACACCACGCCAGCGAAAGGCGAGGCGATGACTGTGGCCACCTACAAGCAGGCCTTCGGCCTTAGCCAGCAGGGCGCCCTTACAGCGCCGTTCGATGGCATACAGGGCTGGCAGTTCTCGAACTCCGGCGAGAAGGCCGTTGTTGTCCGTGTCCGGCTCGCGGGATTCTACGAGTTCGTGCCTTCCGGCGAAGAGGGCAATCTAGGAGGGATTGTGCCAAACGTCCCAGCTGCAGAGGCGCGGCCGGGCTTCGCGCCGAAGCCTCGCTAGCGCCGTTTGACACGCGATCAAAGTGAAGGAGAAACGTGCGCAGCAGGGCGGGCCATAAATCTCAAGAAGTCGAACGAGCGATGCGCGAAGCGGCGACGTTGTGCAAACGTCGCGGCGGGGGCATGACGCCTCTTCGCCAGAAGGCCTTGACACTCTTGCTTGAAGCAGATGGGCCAACCAAGGCTTATGATCTTCTAACCAGGTTGCGCGATGACGGCGGGGCAAAGCCCCCGACAGTCTATCGCACGCTCGGATTCCTGCTCAAGATGGGCCTCATTCACCGCGTTGAGAGCCTTCAGGCCTATGCACCGTGTCGTGATTGGTCGCACGACCACGCTCCTGCCTTTCTGATCTGCGACGCATGTGGCGCGGTTGAGGAAATTGATGTCGGCGAAAGTCTGGTCAGCTTTACCCGTGAATCTAGGCGCGTGGGCTTTAAGGCCGGAGCTGCAGTCGTTGAAATACGCGGTGCCTGTGCAACCTGCGTGCAAGTGGCTTCATCGCCACGACCCAACTGAGACCTTGCTACGCAAGCTGGAATTATGGCCGACAGGATTTGGCTATGTCTTCATGTTGAGACGGAGCAGGCGCAGTGCATTGGCAGTCACCAACACGGTTGCTCCTGAGTCCGCCAGAATTGCCATCCACAGTGTGGTGACCCCAAGCAGCGTGGTCGTAAGGAAGACGGCCTTCAGGGCCAGCGCAATGAAAATGTTCTGCCAGACATTACCGAGGGTCGCGCGTGACAGCGCGATCAGCTCAACCACGCCCGTCACGCGGTTTCTGAGCAGCGCAGCCTCCGCGGTCTCAAGCGCCACGTCCGTCCCGCCGCCCATTGCGATCCCGACCGACGCTGCGGCGAGCGCCGGCGCATCATTGATGCCATCCCCGACCATGGCGACTGGCCCGGCCTGTTTGAGTTCGGCGATCGCATCGAGTTTCGCGTCCGGCAGCAGTTCGGCGCGAACATCGAGCCCCAGTCCCCTGGCAATGGCTTCGCCCGTGCGGCTGTTGTCCCCGGTCAGCATGATGGTCGAAATACCCGCGGCGCGTAGCTGACTGATCGCGCTCGCGGCGTCCGGCCGCGGCTCGTCGCGCATTGCGATCAGTCCTTCCACGCGTTTGCCGGCGAGCAAGACGACGACGGTCTTGCCCTCCCGCTCAAGTTCGCCAATGCGCCGGGCAAGAGGCTCCTCAAGCGTTGCCTGTTCCGCCGCGTAGCGCGGCGAGCCGACGGACACGAAGGTATCTTTCAAACGCGCCGTCACAGCCTTGCCGGGCGTCGCAACCGCACCTCCAAACGAGGCGGGGATTTCAAGCGAACGCCTGACGGCCTCAGCGACGATGGCGACGCCAAGCGGGTGGCTGGTGGTGCGCTCAACAGCTGCGGCCCGTGAGAGGACGGCATTCTCGTCGCCGACCACGGCGAATACGTCCGTCACCTGCGGCCGGCCTTCCGTCAGCGTGCCCGTCTTGTCGAAGGCGACTGTCTTCACCTTGCCAAGCATTTCGAGCGCTGCGCCGCCCTTTATCAGCAACCCCAGGCGCGCACCTGCCGCAAGTCCAGAAGCAATGGCCGCCGGTGTTGAAATCACGAGAGCGCAGGGGCAGGCGATAAGCAGGGTAGCCAGGCCGCGATAGACCCAGGTCATCCAGTCCGCGCCGAACAGCAGGGGCGGCGTGACGATCACAAGCAAGGCGGCGATCATCGCGGCCGGTGTGTACCAGGCGCTGAATTGGTCGATAACGCGCGCCGTCGGCGCCTTTGTGGCCTGCGCTTCCTCGACCATGTGGATGATGCGGGCAATCGTGTTGTCTGATGCAACATGGCTGACCTGAACGCGCAGCTCGCCGTTTGTATTGATGCTGCCAGCGAAGACCTTGTCGCCGATCTGCTTAGTCACCGGAACAGACTCGCCAGTCACAGGCGACTCGTTGATCTCAGACGAACCATCGACAATCGACCCATCCGACGGAACGCGATCGCCCGGCCTCACAACGATGGCGTCGCCGACGCGAAGGTCATCGACGGCGATCTCCTCGATCTTGCCGTTGCTTTCCCTCAGGGCGATTTTTGGTACGAGACTGATCAATGCCTCGATGCCGGCCCGCGCGCGTCCAGCAGCAATCGTCTCAAGCAATTCGCCAACTGCGAAAAGGAAAATGACGACTGCAGCCTCTTCAGCCGCCCCGATCACAAGCGCGCCGATCGCCGCGACCGACATCAACATCTCGATGCTGAAGGGCGTGCCGGAGACGAGGCCGGCGAGGGCGCGGCGCGCGAAAGGTACGAGGCTTATGAGCGCCGCGCCCGAATAGGCCCATACGGCGATGTCCGGCGCGAGATGCGCAATGAGGAACGCGACTGCATAAAGCGCGCCAATGCCCAATGTCAGGCGGCCCTTCTGCGTGCGCCACCATGGCGACCGGTCAGATTTTTCGGCGCGTTTGGGAACGCCCGAGCCAGGTTCATCGCGCACAGGCTTGTATCCGAGCGCGCGGATCTTGCCGTCGATGACACTTTCGGACGTGCGATCAGCATCCAGCAGGAGCGACAACTTCTCGTGCGAGTAGCTGACATTGATGTCGCTCACCCCCGGGAGACGCTTCATCGCGTTCTCGATCTTCACGGCGCACGCCGCGCAGTCCATGCCTTCAACACGAAGTTTGACAGATGTTAGCGGGGCCACAGCCTACCTCACGATACTGTTTGAGGCGACCATGCACCCTGTAGCGGCTACAGGGTCAAGCATTGAAAGGAGCCCGGCGCTATCTTGGTGAAAGTGCTGCGAGAATCTGACAATCGGCGATTTTTCCACGCTGACATTGACCTATGAGATCGCGGAGTTCCCGGCGCAGGGCCCTCAGGTCGGACAGCTTGCTTTCAATCTCGGCCAAGTGTGCCTGCGCCAGGGCATCCACCGTGCGACAGTCGTTGTCGCGACTGTTGGCCAAGTCTAGCAAGGCGCGAATTTGCTCGATGGTGAAGCCTAGATCGCGCGCTCGCCGGATGAAGCTCAACCGCTCCAGTTCGTCTTGGCCGTACGCCCTGTAGTTGGCGCTTGTTCGCTCGGGTTTGGGCAAGAGTTCGATCCGCTCATAATACCTGATCGTCTCGACATTGGTGTCCGTCGCTTTTGCGAGAGCGCCAATTGAATGCAAGCGTTCGGACATGAATTGACCCCGTAGCAGCTACAGGGTGCACTATAGCGGCGGAGCGATCCCAGTCGAGTCAGTCGCGCGATGTGGGCGACGATCGCTTCGTGGCGACCATAATGGTGGTCAGAGCTGCAACGGCCCAAACATGACGGAAATGACGCCCAAAACAGATGGCTCAAAACAGAAGCGCACGCTGCTGGCCGTCTTCCTGTTGAACCTAATTCTGTTTCTGACGCTCGGCGCCGCAGGATTGGTTGCTGATTCAAGCGCCCTGATCGCCAACGCCATCGACAACCTGACCGATAC
>Ga0208492_1001857_pt1 | contig 11642 bp, 12 predicted proteins | sample Subbioar_CSW14AB_FD_184820 | JGI IMG/M metagenome (GOLD analysis project Ga0208492, IMG submission 184820) | Serpentinite rock and fluid subsurface biosphere microbial communities from McLaughlin Reserve, California, USA - CR12Mar_CSW14AB (SPAdes) | ecosystem: Environmental > Terrestrial > Deep... | reverse complement strand
GAAGAGCTCTACCATTTCGTCTTCGTGCGCTATTCCCCGGTAAATATTTTTCAGCTGATGCAAGCGATCAGTGTAAAGTGCTGCAAGTCCGCTTCTTTTTAAGGTTCCTATATCTCCTCCTGATCCCTTGATCCACATCACTTCAGTTTCTTTTCCTGTCAGCGGATCAGCAGCTATCGCTTTACAGGAAGTATTCCCCCCTCCATAATTCGTCAAACGAAGGTCGGCACCCAGAATATTTGATCTGTAGATTAGTAAGGCAACCTCATCGTTTTTCAGTTTTTCAGCTTCGGCTTCATCCCACAGATAGCTAACATGTTTAAATTTTAATGGTGACATATGATGTATTAAATGGAATTACCGTATCCAACCAGTAATACGGATACGATAATTGTGATTATTCCTAAAACAAAGGTGAAAAATGTTCTTTTACTCACTGCTGTCCATTCTTTCAGCAACAGTCCCCACATGTTGGCAATCAGAATAATGAATGCCATATGTAGGATCCATGAACTTGCGCCATTGCCCAGTTTGCTTTCGCCCATGCCATAAAAAAAGAACTGAAGGAACCAGGTAGTACCGGCTATTGCTGAGAAAATATAGTTTTTTAAGAGGGGTGTTTTACTGTTGGTATAATCGCCAAACGTTTTATTGCGTGCATTCAGGATAAGGCACCAGATCAGGTTAGTTGTTAGTCCACCCCATAAGAGTACAACATAAGTCACGTTGTTCTGATAAAGAAAAGCAATGGTTTCTGAGGGGTTAGCGTTTTTCCAGATACTATTTGCTGCATCTGCCATGGGCTTTCCGGCTTCGATACCAAAGTTAAAACAGGCACTTAAAATACCGGATATGATGGCCACGATGAGTCCTTTTACCAGATTGAACTCCTGTACACTCTCTTTTTTAACCTCATCACTTAGTTCATTTTCCTTCATCATTCCGGCTCTGCCGCACAGGAAAATGCCTGTCAGACACACCAGCACTCCCAGCAGAACAATCCTTCCGCCCTCACTATTGAGCATATCAGTGAAACTGGTCTTCCCATCCTGTGGATACAGGTCGTAAAATACAGGAGGCAATAATGATCCGAAAGCAGAGCAAAAGCCCAGAACCACCGAATTTCCCAGCGACATGCCGAGGTAACGAACCCCTAGTCCGTAGGTGAGTCCGCCGATTCCCCAAAGCAGTCCCATCATGAAGGTGATTCTCAATATAGAACTATCGGCATTTGCGATGATCTCATGAAATGCAGGTATGGTCAGATAAGCAGCCAGTGGCGGAACAATCAGCCATGAGAAGAGTCCGCCAATAATCCAGTAACTTTCCCATGACCAGCCTTTAACTTTTTTAAAGGGGAGATAAAAGCTGCCCGAAGCTGCCCCGCCGATTAAATGAAAGAAAACACCTAAAATTGCTTGCATGAATGTGGCTTAATATTAAAAACAGAACATAAATTCACCGATTATCCTCTATTTCAGGATAATTATGATCGGGGATAAAAAGATAGGATTAATTTTTATTAATCAGGAAATGTTCGGATAAAAGTACTTTCTAATCAATACTCAGACTGATAACCTTACTGAAGAGGTATTTTAACGTGAGTTAGATATTAAATTATTAAAAGATTAATATTTAACCACATAGATTGAGTTTATAATGTTTTCAAGGAGACATAGATTGAAAATCACATAGATTGAAGCGAAGCTTCAAGGCTATCTGTGTCTAAAATGTTGGCTACAGGTAAAACTGACACTTCATACAATTCAGATTGATTTAATCTCAGGGATACCGGTTTTATTGCTGATATCAGAAAGAAATATTTCTGGGTTTCTCTTAATTATTTATGCTATCCCGGCGATGATTCAGGTATGAGAAAGGAATGTGAAGAGTCTCCCTTAAATGCAGAGTAAACACGGACTAAACGCGGAGGAAACGCGGAGAAAACTCAAATTTATGTGCGTTTAGTCCGCGTTTACTCCGGGCTCTCTCCGGATATTTCTTCAATGAGGGAGTTACCTTTCCTAAATGATTGCCAAAGAGATCTCCCGCTTGCTACAAAAGCTTGTGCTAAGCTGAGACTGGTTAAGAAATGGGTTTTGGATAAATTATTATTCAGCAGGGTAAAATACCAGAGAACTTAAAGTTTTGGGATCGAACATTTCATTAGCGATTTCTAATATCTGTTTATCAGTTACCGCATTGATTTTTGCAAAAACCTCTTCCAGAGAGTCTACGCGGCCGTAATCCAGCAGACTTTTGCTCATTGAAATGATAAGTCCCATTCTGTTTTCTTCGCCCAAAGCAATTTGTCCGATGAATTTATTTTTTGCCTGTCTGAGTTGCAGCGGACCTAATTTCTGATCTCTTAGCTTTTTCAGTTCTTTATGCACCAGCTTTAGGGCTTTCTCAGTTTTTTCAGTGTCGGTACCAAAATAGATTGAGAACATACCGGTATCGCTCATTGGAGTATAATTGGATTCAATGGTATAGGCAATGCCATATTTCTCGCGGATTTCCATATTTAAACGGGAACTCATGCCTGTTCCTCCCAGTAAATTGTTTACCAGTAAAAATCCGGTTTTATATGGATGGTGCATGGAAAAGGAGCGGGTACCCAGCACATAATGCGACTGATTGATTGGTTTGGCAAATTGTTTATTTTGTACAGTATACCGGTTGGGTTTGGTGCGGGTTCTTGCCGGAAGATTGGAGGGAATATGTCCGAAAAGTTTTTCGCTGATGCGGATGATAGTCTTGAAATCGTAATCTCCGAATATGCCAATCACCATCTCATCCGTCCGGTAATTCGCTTTCATGAAATGTTCAATATCGCTTTTCCTGAAACTCTGTACCGTCTGTGCAGTCCCAAGAATATTACGACCCAATGTATGTCCTTCGAAGAGCAGGTCTTCAAAATCGTCGTTTATTGCTTCATCGGGCTGATCCTGATAGGATGAAATTTCATCAAGTATTACTTCCTTTTCCTTTTTCATCTCTTCTTCAGGAAATACAGAGTGGAAGACAATATCTTCAAACAAATCGAGCGATCGTTCCAGATGAGGTTTCAGAAAGGAGGCATGAACGCAGGTATATTCTTTGGTGGTATAGGCATTCAGGTCGGCGCCTACCAGCTCAAGTCTGTTCAGAATCTGACTGGTATTTCTTTTTTCAGTTTCCTTGAACAGCAGATGCTCAATGAAATGGGCAAGTCCATCTTTAGCGTATTCTTCATCTCGTGAACCGGTATTGATGATGATACAGGCATGTGAAATATTGGAAGGGCTGGGCTTATGCAGAACACGTATTCCATTCTGCAATTGATGTACCTGGTAATCCATTTTGCAAAGGTAGAAAATCGATTTGTCAATTAGACGATTTGTCGATTTGTCAATTGAATCAGCAAATTTGATAATGAGATAATTAGCAAATTGAATTTTAGGTGAAGAACAAAACTCTTAATTCTCTAAAAGTATTATTTTCCTAACCTTGTAAAATATCAATCCTAGTTGCTTATTTATTCTAATTTTCAGTTAAACGTGATTGAAAACTTACAACCTATAACTTATTACTTACAACTTAAGCTTTCCCTTATAAGTCTTCTTAAACAATTCAAACCGTGGAATAGAAACGGCTCTGACATATCCCTGATTTGGATTGTGTTCGATATAATCCTGATGATAACCTTCAGCGCGATAAAATTCGGTTAAGGGTTTTAGTTCGGTTACAATAGGTTTTTTAAATCTCCCCGAGTTTGTAGCATCTTTTACAGCCTGCTGAGCAATTGCCTTTTCTGCATTACCACTATAAAAGAGGATGGAGCGATAAGAAGAACCTCTGTCAGGACCCTGCTGATTAGGTGTTGTGGGATCATGAGATGCAAAAAATACCTTACATAGTTCAGCGTAGGAAATCACTTTAGGGTTATAATAAACTAATACAGTTTCTGCATGACCGGTAGTTTCGGTATTGACCAGCTCGTAAGTTGGATTCGGCACTTTACCTCCGGCATACCCTGAAACGGCTGAATCCACACCTGCTACGGCTTCAAAAATATGCTCAGAACACCAGAAACAACCTTCAGCGAAAGCGGCAATGGCTTTACCCTGGGGTGCTGTGAGTTTCACTTTTCTGACATCCGTTTTTTTCTGGGAGATGGCATCACAGGAAAATAAAACCAGAATAAGTGACAATGCAGGTATAATATTTTGATAGCGGTTCATTTTGTTGCTTTTCATAAAGATACGTAACAAGATTCTTTATAGATTGGATTGGGGGTAAAATCAGACATGTAGGTGACAACATTGAAAAGTCGGGATAGCAACAACTCAAACGTCAATTATCAATCATCTTATTGAAGCCCATGAACATGACCATAGGTTGCAATAACCGTTCCTTCCTCATTGAATCTGTGTTATCATCGGACCTATAATTCCACATTCCTTGATTTATGGGCCGTAGCGGTCCGGTTAGAATAATAAATGGTAGAATCATTGTACAGTTCTTATAATTGCTTATTCGCAATTGCTTTTCATCCATCAAATTAAGCGCCTTGTTTATTGATCCTGCTAACGTACTATCTATAGAAGTGCTTAATTCCCATTTGGTTATTAAGCCATCTGCATTCGACATCAATTTAATAGAATGAAACTGAGGGTTTTTATCTTTATAACTAGAATAATTTTTGAATGAGAAATTTTTAGTAAAGGTGGAGTAGAAATCTTTTTCTGCATTATCCTGCGAATTAGCTTCAAAGCCAATAAAGCAGAATAGCCCCATAAATAAAAATAAGAACTTCATAAATCTGTGGTTAAGTACAATGAATCTTGGATGTAACTGATTTTCAATCTTTTGCTCTTTCACCAGTAATTTAGTGTTTTATGCTAATCAAGGTGTTCTGAAGATATTTTGTTAACTGATCACAGACCTTTAATCTTCCTCCTTCGTAAATCTTATGTTCTGTTTGAGTGATTCTTTATGATGCAGGTTTATCTCTTGTTTAAACCGTTCAAAATCAAAATCCTTAGCGGTACCGCAATCGAGCATATCAAAATAAACAGATGGTCTGATGCTTTCAAAATACTCGATAATATTGCTGCTCCATAACAGTTGGCATTTACCCTTTATCTGAGGTGCTATTTCTGCGATTCCGTCCTGAAATTGTATGGTTCTGATATGGCAGCTTTCCAGATTTCCTTGTGGGAAAAACAATAGCAGACTTCCGGGTTCATTTAATATTTCAGCTGCATAAGCCAAACTTTCTCGCACTGATAGTTTCCGGGGCTCAACAGAAAAGGAACCCAGATACTTAAGCCACCAGTTCAGTTCCATCTGCTTTTTTAAGGTCATTATGTACAGACGTTTCATATTGCCCTTTTTGATCAGCACCTGATATGCGAGATAAAAACCTAAAAAGCCATCAACAAAGCTGAAATGATTACAGGATAAAATATAGGAATGATTTGATTTTATCTCAACCGGCCTGATGATCAGTTTATTAAAATAGAATATTCTAAGAATCTGTGTCAGCAGGTAACCTCCAACTTTTAACAAGAATAATGGTAAGGGCTTTGATTTGATGATCATGATAACAAATCTCCTAAAACTTTAGCAAAACGTTTATTGATCAGTTCATGTCCCTCATCCAGATCAAATACTTCAGCATTTCTAATTTTGGCTAAGAAGGGTTTACCAATCTTAAGTGGATAAGCTTTATCACGTTTTCCGAAGATAAAAATACTCCTGATAGGATAACGGTTTAACGCATCCGTAAGTTTTGCTTCATCTGTTACTAAAAATCGCAGATAGGTTAAATTGGCATATAGATTAAATCTTAATTCATGAGTTTCAATTTCTTTCAGCAAAATTCCATAGCCTTCTGCATCTATGATTCGGACTTTTCTGAGCAGGTTTAAGAGGTTAACCATTGCGTTCTCACTCAAAGATACTTTCTCAATGATTTTATTACCGAATTTACTCCTGCTGAAAAACCTGAGAACATTTCCCGGATTAATGGATGCCGGTGCCGCCAAGATGTACTCATTAATCATTTCCGGGAGTTCTTCAACAACGGTAGTTGCATAGTGGGTTCCCATGGAATAGCCTATTACCGAAAAACGCTGAATATTATGGGCAGTACAAAACTCCATGATCAGATCTGCAAACGCTTTTTTTGTTAATCCGGCTTTGACGGTATTCAGTGTTTGATCCTTCAGTCTGGTTGCTTTATGAAAGAAAAGATCGAAGCCCCAGAATGTATATTTGTTTCCTAAGTTCGGTTCTAAGGCAATAAACTGCTTTCCATGCATGCCGAAGCCATGAAAACAAAGCATATGTTCTTCCCCCGTTCCATATTTATAATAATGGAGATCAACAAAATCGGTCTTATAAAAATGTGAGGTCAATTTTGATTAAGCTATTGCATGAATTAATGCCAGTGCCCAGGCATATTCACCATCATGTGATATAGTAAGGCTTACCTCGAAGTTTTTGAGATGGGCGGGTAATACCACCGTTGGTATTCCTGCTTTTTTGGTTCTGCTAATTTCTATTTTTTTCCATCCCAAAGGCGAGGTGTCGAGCTGTTTCAGTGCTTTATAAATGGCTTCTTTAGCTGCCCAGGTTGATGCGTAGCGTTGCAAAGAATCATCGAAGCTCTCGCAGTAAGCAATTTCAGCAGGGGTGTACACCTTATTTTTGAAAAGGTCAGTGAGAGAAAGTCTAAAGTTTTCCATGTGCACCAAATCATTACCCACAGCAAATGATCGCTGTGCGGTAATTTGGTTTACAGATATTTCCAGCTCATTCTGCATCTATAACAGGTACTGCCATAATGTTAAACCCACCATCTACAAAATGAATGTTACCGCTTACCTTTTTTGAAAGATCAGAAAAATAATACAACGCGGCATTACCAACATCACCTGCATCAATATTTCCCAATGGGGCTATGTATTTCCCTAATTTACGCATTTTACGCACACCATTGATAGCACCTGAAGAAGAGGTCATGACCAGGCCTGCCGATATTGCATTAACGCGTATTTGTTTATCCCTAAAGTAACAAGCCAAGTACATCATGATATTTTCAAGAGCTGCTTTATTGATAGCCATTCCTCCATATTGCGGAATAACTCTGTTAGCTGCGTTATAGGTAAGGGTTAAAATGGAAGCGTTTTTTTGTAACAGATTTTCTGCAACCCGGGCTATTCTTAAGAGAGAATAGGCACTGATGTTAAAAGAATCCATCAGGTCTTCAAAAGGAATATCGATGTAAGAAGGAACAGGCTCAGTACTGCCAAGAAAATTTGAACAAAGTACCCTGGTATTCGCATAAGCAACGCCATGCAATATATAATCTATCGGACCGCAGGCATTGTACACTTTATTTAGGAAGTTGCTGATCTGAACTTCATCTCTTACATCAACCTGCATGGCAAGATCAGCATCCAGACCTAGTTTGTCAAGCAGATAGAGCACTTCATCACGTGTATCTTCCACATAGCTTAAAGCAATTTTGCAGCCCGAACGGTGCAGTTTTACTGCAATATCATAAGCGATAGACTCTTCATTCCTCACTCCAAAAATTGCTGCAACTTTACCCGAATTATTTATCATATCTCGACAATTTTAAAGCACTGTTTGTGCCACCAAACCCGTAATTAAGACAAACAATGCTGTTAAGAGGTTTTGAAAAGCTTTGCTGTGGAAGTAAGTCCCGATAAGCAGCAATTGGCTTAAGAGGCCCGGCCCACTCTGGTTTCTTCTGGAATATTTCCAGCTCAGGATTAAGGTTTTTTGAATTTAAACAAGGCAATACCTTTTGCTCTTTCAGCATGAGTAAGGCCGTTATAAATTCTACTGCACCGGCAGCGCCAAGCATATGACCAAATTGTGATTTGGGAGCAGACACATGATATCCTTCCTCACCTAAAACGTTAACCAGACTTAACAATTCTACCGGGTCTCCTGAAACCGTAGATGTACCATGTACCTTTACTACATCCGGTTTACCTGGTGCTTCGGAAAGTAAGCCTTTCCAAAGCCTTTGCTGTCCTGCATACGAAGGATAGAACATATCTCCATCACCATCTGAGTTATTAAAATATCCATCGATCACCCCTAATATATCAGCACCGCGGGATACTGCCTGATTATATTCTTCGAGGGCTACTATACCCGCGCCAAATGAACATACAAATCCATTTCTGTTCATGTCAAAAGGACGGGAACTTTCTTCTGGAGCAAGTCCACGGCTTAATATCATCATCCCGTCAAAGCCAAGAAAAGATTCCAGAGAAGTACTTTCCACTCCACCGGCAATCACTCGGTCCTGTAGCCCGAACTTAATAAGCCGATAAGCGTAGCCTATATTGCCAAGCCCCGTAGCACAGGCTGAAGCAATTGCTTCACATATGCCTTTATTCTTTATCAACGTTGATACATTAGCAGCTTCACGATAAGCCATAGCCCGGTCAACAACGTGCGCGCCGGTATTTCGTGTTTTTGTGCCATTAACATAAAATCTATGCCAGGCATTTCTCAGTATTACATTACCACCGCCACCTGATCCGATTACTACGCCGGTTTGTTCTGACTGGACCATGTCTGTTGACCATCCGGCCATGTTTATAACATCCAATGTTGCCAACATTGCCCAGATAGTTCCTAAATCGGAAGTGGCTAGATTAGCCATTGGAATTCTATTTAAAGTATCAATATAGGCTTCAGGAAAGTGTCCTTCAGTATTCCAGATAGTATCCAACCCCATCTCCTTATCCGTAATGAAACCGGATACATGTGATCTGACTTGTTTTTCATAAGCCAGCGCCTCATCCCATATGCGGATTAAACTCTTGTTAGCAAACAGTTTGTCGCTAAACTCGGAGATATTCTTACAGGTGGGGAATGCTCCTCCCATACCTACAACTGCGACCTTTCTGTCAAGCATATTAACCTCGTTCTTTTACTCTTTGGATCAAGTCAATAATACCCCTAACTGTTGGATCTAAATCATCAATGTCATCATCCTCAAATTCAATGTTAAATTTTTTCTCGGTTTTCGCAATGATATTTATCATTTCCGATGACGGTATATTTAGATCTGCCAGGATATCTGTTTCTTCTGTTACACCTACTAATTTTTCAGGCTCTATCATTCTCACAGTTTTAAGTACTTCGATCAAACCGTCAATAATTTCTTGTCTTTCCATTTAAATTTTATTTTTTGTTTATTGCTCTGAAATATTCAATATCGATTTCCCTCCCGGTTATATCATACAGATCAGATATAAGTTTAAAATCAGGAGAGAGATCATATTTAAGTAAACGCTCTTCGTTAAAATCTTTAAAATAATCGTCAAGGTCTAATCCCTGGGGGCATCTGTAAATCCTCCCATCACAAACCATTTGTTTGAACTTATAATACGTTATTTTACCCAGAATAACAAAAGTATCGCCCTTTTCAAGTGCAGCCATAAAGTTCACGTTGCCTACACTGATAAAACTTGGGACAGATTTGTCTCTCAAATCCTCGGGGGCACAATTATGCTTCTGACAGATCAAAAACATGGATAAAGATGCAGCGGTGGCCTGAACAAAGGACTCTATCTGATCTACTCCTCTGAAAATGCCAAAGTGGTCTTCTACATCAAAGTCCGTAGGGGTGTAACTTGCCACGATACCCTTTGTGGGTGAATGCCAGTGATATTTATCAACAAGCAGTTTTTTTGGTCCGTAGGCAATCAGAATTTCTTTCGGATGTATTGAACACAGGCTTTCTACCAGTTTGCCCTTATCATAATATCCCGCCATTTATATTTATGTTAGTTCCGTTAATGTATGATGCTTTGTCTGATAAAAGGAAAGCCACTACTTCTGCAACCTCATTTACTTTACCAAACCGATTAGAAGGAATGGCTTTCAAGTATTCCTGTCTGTAGTTTTCAGGAATTTTATCTGTCATATCCGTTTCGATAAAGCCCGGTGCAATACTTAAAATTCTTATGTCGTGCTCTTCATTCAGAGCTGAAACCTCTCTTGCCAATGATTTTGATAAAGCTGCCAGTCCGGCTTTAGTTGCGGAATACACCACCTGAAAGGCATTTCCGGTTTCACCCACGCATGAACTCACATTGATAATTACTCCACGTTTATTTAACAGGAATTGTTTCATCACAACCTTACAGATCATAATTGGGGCTTTCAGATTAACTTGCAGCAGGCGGTCAATTTCATTTTCAGGTTGATAAAGCAGGGGTTTATCAAAGGTGATGCCGGCATTGTTGATTACCCCGTAAAGGCTGTCTCCATGCTCCTTCTTTAAGCGTTTACAAAATTCATTGAGTTGTGTTGTGTCACTGAGATCAGCGCAGAGCAAATGATGTTTTGGGTTAACAGCACTAAAGCTTTCCTCACGGGTGGCATGTAGTATTAATGTGTAGTCATCAGATAATATGTTTGATATTGCCAGGCCCAGACCCCTGCTTGCTCCTGTAATCAATATCTTTTTTTCTGACATATTTTGCTATTGGTTTGATTAAGATCCTAATTGATTGTGAATAATACTGCTATTAACTAAAGCAAAAGTAGATAATCAAATATAATTTTTAAATTATAGATAGTCTGCCGGATCATTAAATTTATTCTACCGTCGGGAAGGTGTTGTGAGAGTGTAATTAATAAGAAAGATAGAGCGCCAACAAATGTGTTGGTTTGAAGATTGGCTATCACTCATCCGGCCCAGCCTTCCCTGTCCAGACTGCGAAAATGTATTGCTTCTGCAAGATGTTCCAATTGAATTTCTTCACTACCAGCCAGATCTGCGATGGTTCTTGAAACTTTCAGGATGCGGTCGTAAGCTCGTGCAGATAAACCAAGTCTTTCCATTGCCTGTTTGAGCAAGGCTTGTCCGGTATCGTTAATTCTGCAGATTTTTCTTACGGCATTCGGACTCATTTGTGCATTGCAAAATACTTCAGGGAGATCATTGAAACGGCTGATCTGTATATTTCTGGCTTCAGTTACCCTTTCGCGGATGGCTTCGCTTTTTTCACTCAGCCGTTCAGAAGAAAGCTCATTGAAGTTTACCGGAGTAACTTCTACATGCAGGTCTATCCGATCCAGCAGCGGGCCGGATATTTTGCTGAGATATTTTTGTACCACACCAGGTGGGCAGATACATTCCTTTTCAGGGTGATTGTAGAATCCGCAGGGGCAGGGGTTCATGGAGGCTACCAGCATAAAACTTGCCGGATAATTCACTGTTGATTTGGCTCTTGAAATGGTAACCCTGCGCTCTTCCAGAGGTTGTCTCATCACTTCCAGAACAGTTCGTTTGAATTCAGGAAGTTCATCCAGAAAAAGTACTCCGTTGTGGGCAAGTGAAATTTCTCCGGGCTGTGGGTTAGTTCCTCCTCCAACCAAAGCCACATCGCTGATGGTATGATGGGGCGAACGGAAGGGTCTGACGGTCATCAGTGAATCGGAGGCAGAGAGTTTTCCGGCTACAGAATGAATTTTGGTGGTATCCAGTGCCTCATAAAGATCCAGTGGTGGAAGAATGGTTGGCAGACGCTTGGCGAGCATGGTCTTACCGGCTCCCGGCGGGCCGATCAGGATTACATTATGGCCACCGGCTGCAG
>Ga0208492_1001856_pt1 | contig 11653 bp, 10 predicted proteins | sample Subbioar_CSW14AB_FD_184820 | JGI IMG/M metagenome (GOLD analysis project Ga0208492, IMG submission 184820) | Serpentinite rock and fluid subsurface biosphere microbial communities from McLaughlin Reserve, California, USA - CR12Mar_CSW14AB (SPAdes) | ecosystem: Environmental > Terrestrial > Deep... | reverse complement strand
AGTCCACCGCTCGGCGACGGAACTCGTCCGTGTAGTTCTTCCTGGCCATCCTTGGATTCTCGCTCCCCCCAGCATCGTGCTGGAATCAGCGTGTCCAAGATCAAGGGTCAAGCCCCTCCGAATCCCCGCCCTGAGCCTCCACCATCGGCGCATCCAGAATCGCGTCCACCACCGCCGGCAGCTGCTCCCCCAACGGCTCGATCACCATCGGCGCCAGCTGATTCAACAGCTGCTCCACCACCACATCCACCGCCGCATTCAACAGCTTCTTCTTGATGATCAGCATCGCCCCCGCACCCGCCGCCGTGAACGGATTCGTCAGCATCGCCACCAACGCGATCATCGTCGTGGTCACATCCGCGATCACCTTGATCTTCAACGCGAAGATCGCATCCGCACCCACATCCATCGCCGACGCCGCCGGCGGCATCAGATCCACCAGCTTCTGCAGATTCTGCGAACGATTCGCATTCCACGCCGCCACATACGCCGGACCCGCCTGACCCACCATCGCCCCGGCCAGATCACCATTCACCTTGCGATCCACCGCCTGGATCGCCGACTCCAGATCCGCCCCATACGCCCGCAGCAGATCCGCACCCCGGCGCACCTCGTCCTCATCGATGTCCGGCCACTCGAAGCCCCGCTTCTCCATGACCCACACCAACTCGTTCGGCAACATCATCCCCACGGCGCCACCTCCTGGGTCGACTGTACGAAGGGGGCGCCGAGCCGACCATGGGCACCGCATCCCCGGTGCGACCTGCCCATGTCGTGCCGCTCAGTCGCCCGGTCGGTCGATCTCGATGCGCACGAACCGCGAGTCCGGGATGGCCTTGACGGTCACGGTCGCGCCGTCGAGCGCGCCGGGCTCCAGGCCGAGCCGCTGCTCGAGCTCCACGCGGCTGAGCGCCCGCAGGTCGCCCGCCTGCGAGGCCGGCGCGAGGAACCTCATGTCACCCTTGGACGTCACGCCGTACTCGTCCGGGCTGCTCTGGCCGATCGCGTCCTCGTAGAGCTCCTCGCGGATCTGGCCGGGCACCTTCTTCGGCACGCCCTCGACCTCGTCCAGCACGTCGCCCGGCACGGCCTTGAGCTCCTTGGCCACGGACGTGCCGGCGTCTCGAAACGGGTCGTAGTCGTCGGACCGGTGGCGGGGCCGGTGGTCGAGCGACGCCAGGCCGCGCGCCACGTCCTCGCGGACGTCGTAGTCCTTGCTGTGCGACGTCGGCCCCTTGCCGTCGCCCCGGTGCTTCGCATCGCCGGCCGCACGCCGGTCGAGCCCGCGGATGGCGTCGGCGTCGGCGCGGTGCTTGCCCCCGCGCTTGCGGAACGCGCCGGCGAAGCCCTGCTTGAACTCGCGGCCGGCGCCGTCCACGGCGTCGACGATCTCGCGGATCACGACCTTCAGGCTGCTCATGTCAGGCTCCCGAGATCTGCAGGTTGGCGAGGTCGGCGAGCAGCTGATCGGTCAGCAGCTCGACGTCGGCGGCGTGCGCGTCCATGTCGGCGGCCGCCTGGTCGAGGGCCTCGAGGTCGGCGTAGAACTCGTCGGCGTCGCCGACGGTCGCCTCGACGACCGGGGCGTCCAGCAGGGCCGCCACGAGCCCCGGGACCTTCTCGGCCAGGGGCTCGACCGCGAGCGGCAGCACCTCGTCGATCACCTTCTCGAGCGTCGCCTCCATGGCCATGTCGAAGAGCTTCTTGCGCGCGAGGATGAGGACGGCCGCGCCGCCCGCGCCGAAAGGGCCCGCCGCGAGGAGCGGGATCAGCTGCGCGAGCGTGATCGTGACGTCGGCGATCACCTTGATCTTGAGCGCCAGCACGATGTCGGCGGTGATGTCGATGCCGACCGCGGCCGGGCCCAGCACGTCCAGCAGCTTCTGGACGTTCTGCGACCGGTTCAGGTTCCAGCCGTTCACGTGCGCCGCTCCGGCCTGTCCGCGCATCGCCGCGGCGATGTCGCCGTTGATGCGGCGATCCGCGGCCTGGACGAGGGCCTCCATGTCGTCGCGGTACGCGCGCACCAGGTCCGCGGCGCGGCGGACCTCGTCCTCGTCGACGTCGGGCCACTCGAGCCCCATCTTGTCCATGATCCAGATCAGCTCGTCCGGCAGCATCATGCCCACGGCCCCACCTCCGCGGAGGACGTTACGGACTGCTCACGGTCGCGACCATGGGGAGCGCACCCCCGGGTGCCTCCTGCCCATGGAGGTCAGCCCGCCCGGGGTCCGTCACTCGTCTTCTGCGAGCAGCTCCCGCGCGCGAGCGCTCTGCCTCAGCTTGAGGAGCATGTACTCGAGCGCCTCGGACTCGTCGGTGAACGTGCGGAACGTGGCCGGCACGACCGTCGCCCGCTCGGTCGTGAGGTAGACCGCCCACTCGGATCCGCGCGGCTCGAAGACGACCGCGTCCTCGTCGATCGACTCCTCGTCCAGGAACAGGGCGTCGACGAGACCCTCGTCGGCGATGATCTTCTTCAGCTCTGCGCGATTCATCGCGGATGCTCCCGTCGTGGTCATCGGATCTCCCGGATCATCCCGAGCTGCTGCAGCAGGTTCGGGGAGAGCGGCAGCAGGTCCTGCACGGCGCCACCGGGCTCCCCGAAGGCCGGGGCGGCCTCGCCGCGCTGCACGCTCGTCATGTCCGTGAGGCTGCCGCCGTACTTGGCGAGCAGCGCGTCGATCTTCTCACGCGTCGATTCGCTGGCGTTCTGGTACGCGTCGGGAAGCTCCGAGAGGTCGCGCGTCCACTCGTACTGGTGGTACGCGCTCGGGTTCTCCTCATAGGGAAGCGATCGCGAGCCGTAGGAGAACGGTCCGTCGCCGGGAACCGGAGACACGTAGCGGCCGCCGGGACCGCCGTAGCGGTCGAACACGTCGCCTGCGCGGGGCGTGTGATCGTGTTTGATCGGGTCGCCGTTGCCGTCGAGCCGGAAACCCCCCTTCGGCGCCTGGCTCCAGTCGATCTTGCCGTCGGGCGTCAGATTGGACGGCTTCGGCACCAGCTCGTCGCGCCGGGCGTGCAGCGGCAGGTACCCGCGGCCGCCGGTCACCCGGGGGCGGCCGTCCGCACGATGCGACGGCTCGTACCGGTCCTGGCCGCGCACCTTGCGCACGACGTCCTTCAGGTGATCGCTGTGGTTGTCGCCGAGCTGGTGGAGCCGGGCGTCCGCGTGACGGAAACCGCGGAGCACGGCCTCCTTGACCTCCCGGATGACGGGCTTGATGGACATCAGTCGTCACCCCCGAAGTCGAGCGCCGAGAACTCCGCGAAGAACGTCGACGTCACCTGCTGGATGTCCGCGCCGTGCATCTTCATGTCGCCCTGCGCCTGCTCCAGGGCTTCGAGGTCCGCGTAGAACTCATCCGAGTCACCCGCCTGTCCCTCCACCATCGGCGCGTCCAGGATCGCATCCACGAGCGCCGGCAGCTGCTCCGCCATCGGCTCCACGACGAGCGGAGCGAGCTGGTTGATCAGCTGCTCCACCACGATGTCCACGGCCGCATTGAGCAGCTTCTTCTTGATGATCAGCATCGGACCCGCGCCCGCCGCCGTGAACGGGTTGGTCAGCATCGCCACCAGGGCGATCATCGTCGTGGTCACATCCGCGATCACCTTGATCTTGAGCGCGAGGATCGCGTCCGCCGCGACGTCCATGCCCGAGGCGGCGGGGGACATCAGGTCGAGCAGCTTCTGCAGGTTCTGCGACCGGTTGGTGTTCCACGCGCTGACGTACGCCGGCCCGGCCTGGCCCCGCATCGCGCCCGCGAGGTCGCTGTTCACCTTGCGGTCGACCGCCTGGATCGCCGATTCCATGTCCGACGCGTAATTGCGCAGCAGAACGGCGCCCTTGCGCACCTCATCCTCATCGATGTCCGGCCACTCGAAGCCCAGCTTCTCCATGACCCACACCAACTCGTTCGGCAACATCATGCCCACGTGAAGACCTCCCCGCTCGAGGGTAGGCGGGGCGGCGCCGGCGTCACCATGGGGACAAAGACCCGCGGTCGCGCCGCGTCTACGGCGCCGGCGCCCACTGGACGGAGTCGTGGGTGAGGGGCGCGACCGGCCCGGATCGGCCGGCGACGCCGGTCACGTCGCGGTCGGCGATCGTGATCCGGGGGTTCGCGGCGAGCGGCAGGGCCACGGCGGCCCGCACGATGGTCGCCTCGATCGCCGCGCGCACGTCGCGCGCCTCGTACACGTCGGCGGTCCGCGCGAGCCGCGCGATCAGCTCGTCGCGCTCGGGGTCGGCGTGCCGCGTGATCGACGCCGCACCCTCGGCGCCCCACTGCGCGGCGATCTCGGCCGGGGTCTGCGGGATGGGCACCCGCGCGATCGCGGCGTCCCAGTCGCGGTCGGCGAGCGCCGCGGCGTAGTCGTCGCTGCCGCAGTCGGCGATGCCCCACCCCGCCTCGGCGCCCGCGTCGCGCAGCGCCGCGAACGCGCCGGAGGCGAACGCGCTGCGGCGGTCGTAGAGCACGCAGACCCGCGTGCCCGGAGCGACGCCGACGGCCTGACGCTCCTCCTCCGGCTGGCCCGCGGGCTCGCCGAGCGTCTGCGCGAAGCCGGAGTCCTCGTTCGCGATGTCGTACGCGCGGGATCCGGGCGCCGTCACCATCGAGGTCGAAGGCGGGTACACGGACGCCCACTCGCCCGCCCCGCGCTCCACGAGGTCGCCGCGGGGCACGCCGTGCAGGAACGCGGTGCGCACCGCGTGCTGCGTGAAGATGCCGCCGGGATTCAGCATCAGGGCCCAGACCGTGCCGTCGTGCTGGGCGTCCACGGCGAAGTCCGTCCGCTCCAGCTCGCGGATGGGAGCCCGGTTCTCCGAAGTGGGCGCCACCTGCACGACGTCCAGCTGCTCGCCGATCGCGGCGACCGGGTCGTCACCGGGGGGCACCAGGCGGACGCGGGCGAACTGCGGCGTGGGCGCTCCGCGATATGACTCGTTCGGCACGAGCACGACGCTCTGGCCCGCCTCGTCCTGCTCCACCTGCTGCACGCGGAACGGACCGCTCGACAGCAGCAGGTGCGGGGGCAGCTCGCCCGAGGGATCGAGCGCGAAGCCCTCGTTCCACACGTCGGCGAGCCGCTCGAGCGCGTCGGCGTCGCCGTCGCGGACCGCGGCGACGACCGCCTGCTTGGCCTCCATGTCGTCGTCGAGTCCGAACGCCAGCCGCCCCGCGACGTGCGCCGGCACCGACACCGCCAGGGCGTGCTGCCAGTCCACGACCGGCTCCTCGAACGTCACCTCGATCGCGCGGGCGAACTCGTCGACCGCGGGCGGTGCGGCCGAGCGACGCAGCCCGCTCGGCACCACGTCGAACCACGGCACGCCCGGCACCGGCCGGTAGACCCCCTCCGCATCGCGATGCGCCTCGGGGTCGAAGGACTCGGGGGCGAAGAAGCCGGACGCCGCCGCCCAGCCGAGCAGGAGGTCCGCCGCGTCGAGCGGGATGCCGTCGGACCAGGACGGCTCCGCGAGGTCGTACCGGACGGTGAACGGATCGTCGTCGACGATCGTGACGGAGCCGAAGCCCTCGTCCGGAACCAGCTCGCCGTCGATCAGGTCGCCGAAGCCGGCGCGCGTCAGTTCCGCGACGTCGAGGTCGCCGGGCGTCGCGTGCGCGACCGCCTGGGCGTTGACGCCGGTCAGCTCGCCGGTCCATCCGACGACGATCTCGGAGCCGGGGACGACGGTCGCGGGCTGGGCGGGTGCGCAGGCCGCGAGGCCGGCGGCGAGCGCCAGGGCGAGCGGCGCCGCGACGGCGCGGTGTGCCGTCATGGCTCCGCCGCTACGCGAGGTCGGCGCTGTCGTCGTTCTCGGCCATGGCGCGGTAGGGCTCGCTCTCCTCGCTCTCGAGCCACGCGCGCGCGTGCTCGATGAGCACGGCCGGCGACTCCTCGGCCTCCTGCGCCGTGGCGAACGGCCCGAGCACCTCGTCAGAGGGGCGCTCGTCCGCGCGCTCCACCAGCTGCGTCCGCAGGTTGTACCAGTAGTAGGTCTGTGCCCCGCTCATATCCCGATCCTATTCAGCCCCAAGAGGAGAGGCCGTGGCGCCGGTCGTCGCGACCGGCACCACGGCCTCCGGTGTCGTCCTCGGCTCAGGCGCCGCCGGCCATGCCCGCGTCGGTGTCGCGGATCTGGTCGGCCATCTTGTCGAGCGCGTCGGCCATGTCGTTCACGGCCTCCGACGCGTCGTCCAGGCTGCTCGTGAGCTCCTGGTAGGCGGTCTGGTAGGCGCCCGAGGCGTTCTCGGTCTTGAAGCCGTCCTCGACCAGCTCGTCGATGATGCCCTGCAGCTCCTTCAGCGTGTCGCCGATGCTGCTGCGGCCGTCGCGCAGCTTCGCGGCGGCGCCTTCCATCTCGCTATAGGTTGCACCGAAATCGTGTCCGGCCATGAATTCCTCCCAGCGGTTCTTCGTTCAGGCCCCCATGGCCTCCTGCGATGAGGCTAGCCAACCCGCAAGCCCGGGCCCACGGGGAGCCGTACCCAGGGCATCAGTCCCCATGCGCGGGCGCGACGGGGGCGCCGGCCGGGGCCGCATCCGCGGCCCGCCGCGCCCGTCGCGACTCGACCGCCGCGGCGGCGTCGCCGGGCTCGGCGGCGGCGGACTGCGCGGGATCGGCGGGCGCCGCGGGTGCGTCCTCGGGCACGAAAGGCACCTGCATCGTGACGGCCTGGCCGGCCTGCGCGAAGATCCCTCGCCCGGCCGGGAAGTCGCTGCGCTTGACCCGCCCGAACGGCATCTTGAAGATCGCATCGCCGTCGTAGGTGTCGGGCTTGAGCACGATGCCCTGGCGGCCGACCTTCCACTCGCCGAGCACGCCGATGCTGCCGCTCGCGCGACTGATGTCGGCCTCGCCGACGAGCAGGTGGTCGCTGTCCGCGACGGCCTGCAGCAGCGCGCGCATGGGACGGTCCGCGGCGCCGTCGGCCAGGTGCGGGATGTCCTCGATCACGATCATGATCCGGTCCGTGGTGGCCTCGTCCGCGACCAGCGCGGTCAGCTCGGTCGCGAGGTCCTTCTCGTCCTCGGGTCGCGTCGCGCTGCGGACCCACGGGCGGAAGTCCTTGAGCTGCGCGCGGCGGCTGCCGAAGTGGTACAGCTTCACGTCCGGATCGAAGCGTTCCATCGCCACCACCAGCGCCTTGAGCGTGTTCGTCTTGCCCGAGGCGGGGGGCCCCGCGACGACGAACGATCCGAGGGGCTCGAAGCCGCGGGCGCTGAGCGTGTCGTCGGCGATGCCGAACACCGGCAGCCCGTCGACCGTCGCGGGCACCTCGTCGGTGCGGACCTCGAGGGGCAGGGCGCCGATCTCGGGCAGGTCGCGCACGCCCTGCGCGCGCAGCCGGTCGCCCAGCTCCGTGAGGATCTTCGTCTGCTCCACCGCGTTGGGCGTGCCGCCGAGCACCGCGATCTGCGCCTCGTGCCCGTCGATGATCGCGCGGCCCGGCACGGACTGGTCGTCCAGGATGTCGCGCGGCGTGCCCAGAAGCATGTACTGGCTGGGCTCGGCCATGCGCAGCACCACGCGGCGCGAGATGTTCGCCGACACGGCGCTCGGGACGGCGTTGCCGCGGTCGGCCGTGATCACGGTGTGCACGCCGAGCGGACGGCCCTCGCCCAGGATCCGCAGGAACGTCCGGTAGAACGGTCCGCGCCCCGCCGCGACCTCCCAGTCCTTCTTGAACTCGGGGTAGTTGTCGATCAGCAGGATGATGCGCGGCATCGAGGGGTCGACCAGGTCGCGGTACTCCTGCACGGTGGCGGCGCCGGCTGCCGAGAACGCGCTCGCGCGACGGTCCATCTCGCCGTCCAGGGTGCGGAACAGGCGCTGGATGCGGTCGACGTCGGCGCCGTCCAGCACCGAGCCGACGTGCGGCAGCTTCGTCAGCGACCCGAGGGCACCCGAGGCGAAGTCGAGGCAGTACACCTGCACCCGGCCGCGGTCCGGGCGCATGCCGGCCGCGGTGGCGATGGTCTTGAGCACGGTCGACTTGCCCGATCCGGAGGTGCCGTACACGACGAGCGAGCCGTCGCGGTCCGGGACGAACGCCGCGGCCTCCTGCAGCTGCCGCTCGGGCACGTCCACCATCGCGATGGGGATGCGCCCGTCGCCCTCCACCTCGATGTCGCGTAGATCGACGACCGGGGCGAGGTCGTCGAGCCAGGGGCGGCGCGGGCGCGGCAGCGCCGCGACGTCGGCCGCGCGGATCACCGTGCTCACGATGCGCTTCTGGTCGTTCGGGCCGAGGTCGTGCTCGTGGGCGTCGGACTCGGCGGGGCGGTCGGGCTCCCACTCGGCGGTCGTGCCGAACCCGAGCTGGGCAACGCGCACCTCGACCGGCACGGTGTCGTCGGTGGACGTCCATCCGCCGGCGTAGGCGGACTGGAAGGGGACGAGGCGGCCGGGGCCGGTCTTCGCGATCGCGCGGCCGGGGATCGACGGCGGGAACGTCGCGGCGATCTCGTCGTCGACGACGTCGCGCGAGTCGGACTCGTCGGCCATGCGCAGCGCGATGCGGAGGTTGGTGTTGGCGCGCAGGTTGTCCTTGATCACGCCGGCCGGGCGCTGCGTCGCCATGATCAGGTGGATGCCGAGCGAGCGGCCGCGCTGGGCGATGTCGACCACGCCGTCCACGAACTCCGGCACCTCGCTCGCCAGGGCGGCGAACTCGTCGATCACGAGCACGAGCGCGGGCGGCGTCTCGGGGTCCTGCCGCTTCTCGAGCTCGAGGAGGTCCTTGGCCTTCTTGCGGTTGAACAGGTGCTCGCGGTGGTGCAGCTCGGCGCGCAGGCTGGTGAGCGCGCGCCGCACGAGGTGCGGGCTGAGGTCGGTGACGAGACCCACGCAGTGCGGCAGGTCGACGCAGTCGGCGAAGGCGGAGCCGCCCTTGTAGTCGACGAACAGGAACGTGACGCGGTCGGGGCTGTGCGCCGACGCCATGCCGAGCACCCAGGCCTGCAGGAACTCGGACTTGCCGGCGCCCGTGGTGCCGCCCACCAGGGCGTGCGGGCCCTGGGACCGCAGGTCGAGCGTCATGGCGTCGGTCGCGCCCTGGCCGATGATGGCGCGCAGCGACCCGGCCTTCTTCAGGCGAGGGCGCGGGCCTGGGGTGCGGTCGATGATCGTGTTGTTCTGCCGCCAGCGCTCGATGACGGCGTGCGGGTCCTCGGCGATCTCCTGGCCGACGAGCGGCAGGAACATCACGGAGTTGGGGATGTCGGACGCGTCGTGCACGACAGTGCTGGCGTCCACGACGGGCGCGAGCCGGCGCGCCAGCATCTGCATGTAGCCGTTCGACACGCCCTCGACGCGCACGTGCTCGAGCAGGTCGCCCGTGCGGACGAGGCCGACGCGGGCGTCGTCCAGCCCGCCCGTGACGTCGATGTAGCTGCGGCACACGGCGGGCAGCGACTCGACGGTCGGCGAGAGGAAGACCGCGTGCACGCCGTGGTCGGCGCCGCGCTCGAGCACGTCGGTCAGGCGCGCGCGGTCGACGGGGGCGTCGCTCGTGACGAACACGATGACCGAGACCCGCGGCCGCTGCGCGTGGTCGTTGGCGGCGCGCGCGACGTCCGTGCCGTAGACGAGCGGGTTCCAGTCCTCCTTGAACGGGCCGCGCGGCTCGGAGGATCCCCCGCTCGCGCGCAGCACGTACTCCTCCAAGGCGCTGAGCAGGGCGGTGGAGGTGGGCGCCGAGTCGGCGAGCGCCTGGCTCTTGAAGGGGCTGGTCTCGCTCGTGGTGTGCGGCAGCCACTTGATCCAGTCGAGCTCCTCGATCCACGTGGTGTCGGCGAACGCGACCGTGACGACCTCGTTGGGCGCGTGCAGGCCGAACAGCTGGACGGCGATGCCCCGCATGGTGTCGGCGACGGGCGCGTGCGGGCCTGCGATGCCGATGGATCCGGCGGCGGGGAGCGTGTCGAACACGGGCACGTCGTCGACATCCGCGTAGCGCTCGCGCAGCCGCTCGACGCGCTCGATGTACTCGGGCAGCCCGTCGGGCTGCTCGAAGTCGCCGATCGTGTTGCGGGCGGGCAGGCGGCACGTGCCGAGGCGCAGCGCCAGGAAGTTCCAGTGCTCGGGGCGCCGCGTCCACAGCATGGGCCCGAGCCGCATGGCGTGCTCGAACACCTCGGCGACCGGCGGGGCCTCCTCGTTGCGGGCCTTCTCCTCCTCGGGCTTGCCGCGGAAGAGGTCCTCCTCGAGCTTCTCGAACTGCCGCTCGAACAGCAGGAACTCGTGGTTCGTCTGCTTCCTGCTCTGGACCGATTGGTTGATGATGTTGCCGAGCGCCATGAGCGGGGTCATGACGATCATCAGCAGGGCGCGCGGGTTGCCGTTCATCGAGTACAGCGCGATGCCCATGATGATCGGCGCGATCAGGATCGGCCACGGGAACAGGCGGCCGATCTTCTCGGTGGGCAGGCGCGGCGCCTTGAAGGCCGTGCCGGGGTAGCGCACCTCGACGCGCGGGCTGCGGTTGAACAGCAGCCCGCCGCCCCGCTCCAGCACCGGATCGCCGCCGGCCGTCCCGTCGAACGCGCGCGCCAGGTACAGGACGAGTGTCGTGGCCCCGATCACGAAGGGCTTGCCCGGCTCGATGCGCACCCGCTGCACCGAGACGCCGTCGACGATCACGCCGTTGGCCGAGTTGAGGTCCACCAGCTCGGCGTGCGCGCCGAGCTCGAGGCGGGCGTGGCGCTTGGACACCATGGGGTCGGCCAGCACGACGTCATTGCCCGCATCGCGTCCGATGAAGACGTGCCCCGCGGCGACGCGGAACTCCTGACCGGCGAGCGGCCCGTCGGTCGCGCGCAGCACGCCCACGGCGTCGCGCTGCCCCTCGGGGAGGGACGGGATGTGGTGCGGACCGAGGTTGACGACGGACGCCGCGAAGCCGGATCCGATCGGCGCCTCGCCGATCGGCACGTCGGGCTGCAGCGGCTGGAGCGCCTCGCCCGTGGGCGGCGCCACGGCGAGCGTGAGCACGTCGGCCTCGGAGGCCGCGACCGTGCGCGCCGGGTCGGCCTCGGCGATGTAGCGGGCGACATCCCCCGCAGTCGCAGTCGAGTCCGTCGTCACGACGATGTCGACCGGCTCCACCCCCTGGCGGTGCAGCGTCAGCTTGAGCCTCATGCGTGATCCCCCGTGTATGTGCGCGGCGCGGTCATACTCGCTCCACCGCCGCGGTCCTGTCCCCGATCCGCACCACATCGCCGGCCGCCGCGGTCGCCGAGCCCCCGGGCGCGAGCGGGTGCTCGACGCCCCCGCGCAAGACCGCCGTGCCGTTGGTCGAATGGCAGTCGACGATCTCGAGGCCGCCGTCGACGGGGCGCACGACCGCGTGCGTCTTGGACAGCGAGCGCGTCTCGTCGGCGATCGCGACCGCCTGCGCGCCCGCGGCGATGCCCGAGGGCTCGGGCCGGCGGCCCAGCACGATCGCCTGCGACACCAGGACGTGCTGGCCGTCGTCGAAGCGCAGCAGGAACCGGGCCGGCTGCCTGACCGGGGCGGCCGGGGTGACGGCGGCGGCCCCGATCAGCACCTCGACGGGCGGCTCAGGCGCGGGGCGCGCGGGGGCGGCGGGTGGGGCGGGCGGTGGCGGGGCGGGCTGGGCAGCGGTCGGCGCGGCCG
>Ga0208492_1001855_pt1 | contig 11662 bp, 10 predicted proteins | sample Subbioar_CSW14AB_FD_184820 | JGI IMG/M metagenome (GOLD analysis project Ga0208492, IMG submission 184820) | Serpentinite rock and fluid subsurface biosphere microbial communities from McLaughlin Reserve, California, USA - CR12Mar_CSW14AB (SPAdes) | ecosystem: Environmental > Terrestrial > Deep... | reverse complement strand
AACACAAAGTCGCATTGTGGACGTCATAGATCAAATTAAATCAGAAACCCGGCTTACGAGAGCAACAGCGGCCGAAATTTTATTGAAAGCCGGCAACTCCCAGGCATTTCTAAATAATCCGGAACGATTTTGTTTTGAGTCAATAAAAATCATCAAAGAAAAGTTGATGATCGATTACGTCGAGCAGATCAGTTACGAGCTTATTTCTGAATCGTATAGGGCTGAGCAGTTTGAAAATAAAGTTGAAAGCTACAAGAAGGCTGTTCTTGATGTAGATCATTCGATTTATAATGCAATAATCCACGAATCCGATGTTGAACGCCAATTTGCTCTAAGTCTGGATGCCGATGAGCGCATTAAGCTATTCATCAAGCTCCCAGGGTGGTACAAAATCGAGACTCCCGTTGGCGGCTATAATCCTGATTGGGCAATTGTTATCGTTAAGCGTGATCTTAAAGAGAAAGAAAGCGGTGAGAAGGTTTATTTTGTTATTGAAACTAAGGGTGATATTAATAATTTGCGACCGTCGGAAAAAGCCAAGATTGAATCGGCTAAGAAACATTTTGAAGTGATACAAGTTAATTATAGGGAGGTTGATGATTATAAAAGTTTCTCTGAAGAATTCATGAAGAAATCTTCCACCTAAGCTGAATAAATTTAACAAAATAGTAATATAATAATCAATTCTATGATCTCAATTATAATTCCTGTCTATAATCAAGCCGACAAGATTACCGCTTGTCTCGATAGCATCAAAAATCAAACTTACGAAAATTTTGAAATTATTGTCATCAATGACGGATCGACTGACAATGTCCTGGAAGTCTTGCCGGCTTATGAAAATTTTTTTTCTTATAAGTTTCGCACTTTCACACAAGAAAACAAAGGAGCGAATGCAGCTCGAAATTACGGATCCTCCGTGGCACGCGGTGAGTTCTTATTGTTTTGCGATGCCGACTTAACCATGGAACCGGATATGCTCATAACCATGCTAAATACGTTGAAACAAAACCCGCAATCAAGCTACGCATATGCGGCGCATAAATTCGGCTGGAAGACTTTTCATCTGTGGGCTTTTGATGCTGACCGTTTGCGAAGAATGCCATATATCCACACCACTTCACTGATCCGCAAAGAACATTTTCCCGGGTTTGACGAAAATATAAAAAGGTTTCAGGACTGGGATCTCTGGCTGACGATGCTGGAGCAAGGACACACCGGAATCTGGATTGAAAAGATATTGTTTGAATATGCGCCTGGCGGAACAATGAGTACGTGGTTGCCGTCATTTGCATTTAAAATCTTGCCTTTTTTACCGCAAGTAAAAAAATACAACAACGCCATGGCCGTCATAAAAAACAAACACAAATTAAATGTTTAGCTCTATTTCAAAAAAGTCATTGTTACTGATTGCAATCACAGAGTCAGCGTCCTTCATCGCTTATAAGTTTCCGAGCGCGGAACCGTTTTTGTTTTTGCTTTTCGTGGCCAGTTTTTTACTGCTAATCTCAAAGAACTATCAAGCAGGTTTTTATCTGTTATTCCTTGAACTTTTCATCAGCCCGAAAGGACGGCATCTCGATTTCGTTTTGGGAAATTTTTCTATTTCCTTGCGAATGGCTATGTGGTTTATTGTAATGACAATATGGCTTTTTTCCATTTTGCAGGAGAGAAAAGTGACCATCCATATCAAGGAGACATTTTTTAAAAGAGAATATTATATTTTTTATGGTTTATTTGTCTTTATTTTATTCGGATTGTGCATCGGATTTATCAATCATCATTCGGCTCGGATTATTTACTCTGATATAAACGCCTGGCTTTACTACACGCTGATTTTTCCGATTATCAGCAATCTCCCTTGGTTGCGGAACAACAAGAGAGAGCTGTTGGACATCTTTATTGTCGCTGCTTTCTGGGTTAGTTTCAAAACAATATTGATGGCTTATATTTTTTCCCATTCATTTTTATTATTAAAAATCAATCTTTATGAATGGACGCGAAGAGCCGGCCTCGGGGAGATATCCAACATGCCCAATGGCTTCGTGCGAGTGTTCTTTCAGACTCAGATATTCCCGCTCATATTAATATTCTATTATCTGACCAAAATATTCATGCAGAAAATAATTATATTCAAAAATAACTATCTTGATTTTATTGGCTTGACTATCTTGTTAGCAGTCTCAATATTATCTTGGGCTAGAAGCAATTGGGTGGGGCTGATTGTTGTGTTGATATTTTTTTATGTAATCATTTTTATTATTAACAAACGCAAAGCGTTTTATAACTTAGCATTGTTAATCACAGGCACAACACTAGCAATCGCCTTGGTCTTTGGAGTCATAAATTTTCCATACCCTCGTCAGACTGCTGACTTCGATATTAACGATCTCAAGGATCGAATGGCAACGGTCGAAGGGGAGGCGGCCGTTTCGTCGCGCTGGTCTTTGTTACCCGTCTTAAAAAACACCATTATCGACAATCCGATTTTCGGCAAGGGTTTTGGATTCGAAGTATCCTACAAATCCAGTGACCCCCGCGTCCTAGAGAGAAATCCCGACGGAGTCTTTAAAACCTACATCTACGAATGGGGATGGTTAGATTTGTGGTTAAAGTTAGGCTTGCCTGGAGCACTGGTTTACTTTTGCATAATCTACAAATTATCAATTAGCGGAATTACCAAAAAAATTAATAACAAAGAAATAGGTAACGTATTTTCCGAAAACTCTTTTTTTTCGCTCGGCATGCTAATGATAGCAGGAATACATTTTTTCAGCCCTTATCTAAATCATCCTCTTGGCATCGGCTTCGTCCTTTTCGCATTTATTTTCCATAAAAATGAAATATCAGAGGGAAGTGCCAAAATTAAGGACACAATCGTCTGAAAAGGCCAGATTATTCAGGGGCTTGAATTATTTTAAAAAAAATGTATAATGTGGATTATGTTTGGAAAATTTTTCTAATCCTAACTTAATTAATTACTTAAAAGTTTTATGAGCAATCAAATCATTTCTCAAGAGGGTTACGACAAATTACAGAAAGAACTTGATCATATCACTACGGTAAAAAGGCGAGAAATCGCAGATCGAATTCAAAAAGCAAAGGACATGGGCGATTTAAGCGAAAACGCCGAATATTCAGAAGCTAAGGATGCCCAAGCCTTCAATGAAGGTCGTGTTGCTGAGTTAATGCAAATGTTAAAAAGCCTGACCGTAGTGGAGTCATCGTCAAGTACCGGCACAGTCTCGATGGGCTCAAGTGTTGTCGTGCGATCAAGCGATGGTCGAGAGCGGAATTTTACCATTGTCAGTTTCAACGAAGCGGATCCCGTGTCCGGCAAAATATCAAACGAATCTCCGCTCGGGAAGGCGATGATTAGCAAAAAAAATGGTGATAAAGTCAAAGTGGAAACTCCGAGAGGAGAGGTGGAGTATGAAATCATTGCCATAAAATAAGTATATTGTCAATTAATATGTCGCAAAAATGAGCCTTATAGGCTCTTTTTTTGCTTATGGACTTTTTTAGAATAATATTGTATTATGTTTTTATGAGCTTACCATAACAGGGCTAATTTTTTTATATGGAAAACGTAAAAATCAGCGAGAGGGAAGAGCGCTTAAAAAAACTCCTAGAATTACGAACTCAGGGTATTGCCACGTATCCGGCAAAGTCGCATAAAAATGCGGCTGTTTCAGATGTGGTAGTTAATTTCGGCAAACTTGAGGCTGAAAAAAGGGAAGTGACAGTGGCCGGTCGAATCCGCCTCAAAAGAGCATTTGGGAATTTGATTTTTTGCACACTCCAAGACGGAGCGGAACAGATTCAGATTGCCTTGTCAAAAAAAGATCTCGGCGCCGAAGCGCACAAAACCTTTAACAAATACATTGACATGGCTGATTTTATTGAGGTGACCGGCACTTGTTTTGTAACGCACAAAGGCGAGAACAGTATTCTGGTGACTAGTTGGAGCTTGCTATCGAAGGCTTTATTGCCACTTCCGGAAAAATTTCACGGCCTGAGCGATGAAGAGGAACGATTACGCAAACGCTATTTGGATATTGTTATGCATAATGACTTGCGTGATATTTTTGTGAAGCGCGCAAAGTTCTGGGAAGTGACACGCAATTTTCTCAAGGAGCGTGGATTTTTAGAAGTGGAAACTCCAACTATTGAAGTAACGACTGGTGGCGCCGAAGCCAATCCTTTTAAAACACACCACAATGACTTCGATATCGATGTCTTCATGCGCATTTCGATTGGCGAACTCTGGCAGAAACGCTTGATGGCCGCCGGCTTTGAAAAGACTTTTGAAATTGGCCGTGCTTATCGCAATGAAGGTTCAAGTCCAGACCATTTGCAGGAATTCACCAATATGGAATTTTATTGGGCTTACGCCGATTATAACGATGGCATGAAATTGGCGCGAGAATTGTATTTAAAAATTGCCAATGAAGTATTCGGTACCACTAAATTTTCATCCCGCGGCTATGAATTTGACTTAGCCGATGAATGGACGTCCATCGATTATCGCACTGAAGTATTAGATAAAACCGGTATCGATGTTTTGACTGCAACTGAGAATGAGATGTTGACAAAATTGGCTGAGTTGGGTGTAAAATCCGACGCTCAAAATAAAGAGCGTATGATCGACTCTTTATGGAAATATTGTCGCAAAAAAATTGCCGGACCAGCCTTCCTTGTTCGTCATCCAAAATTAATTGCGCCACTATCAAAGGAATCAGCTGAATTTCCGGGGACCGTCGAGAAGTTTCAGATTATTCTTTGCGGCAGTGAAATCGGGAATGGCTATTCTGAGTTGAATGATCCATTGGATCAACGCGAACGCTTTGAAGCCCAGCAGAAGCTCCTGGAGGCTGGTGATGAAGAGGCGATGATGCCGGACTGGGACTTTGTCGAAATGCTTGAACACGGCATGCCACCTACGTTCGGTTTCGGTTTCGGTGAGCGTCTTTTTGCGGCCTTGAGCGGCAAAACCTTGCGCGAAGTAACTTTGTTTCCGTTAATGAAACCGAAGAAATCATGAGGCATTTAATTCCCCTCTTGAGAGAGGTGGTAATCACAATTAATAAATAACTTATATACCATGTTAGACATAAAATTCATTCGCGAAAATGCGGACAAAATCAAAACAGCAGCTAAGAATAAAAATGTGAATATTGATATTGATGCTTTACTTAAAATTGATGAGAAGCGACGGAATTTTCAAGGGCAAATCGATGAATTGCGATCTAAGCGAAATGAACTAGCTGATGCCGGCAAGAATGGTCGACCAAGCGATGAACAGATTGCCGCTGGTAAAAAAATCAAAGAAGACTTATTAGTTCTTGAAACAGAGTTTAAAAATATTGATGAAGAATTCTTTAAATTAATGGTGAGAGTACCGACTGTTACAGCAAGCGACGTGCCAGTCGGGCATGATGAGCGCGAGAATGTAGCTATTGAGACTTGGGGTGAGCCGACGAAGTTTGATTTTGAACCGAAGAGTCATATTGAATTAGCTGAAAAATTGGATATTATTGATTTCGACAGAGGAGTAAAAGTAGCCGGATATCGAGGTTATTATATGAAAAACCAAGGCGCGAGCCTGCAGATGGCCCTGATGATGTACGCTTTGGAAAAACTGGTTTCAAAAGGTTTCTCGCCAATGATACCGCCTACGATGGTGCGGGAGTTCGCCTTGTTCGGATCGGGATATTTCCAAAATAAAGAATTTGATCCTCAGGTTGATGAAGTGTACAAAATCGAAAATGTCGAAAGGGAAGTCGATGGCAGTGTAAATAAGGAAAATAAATTTCTTATCGGCACCGCTGAACCGTCTTTATTGGCATATTATTCCGGTGAAGTTTTAGATGAAAGCGTTTTGCCGCTTAGAATGTGCGGTTTTTCACCATGTTATCGCAGTGAAATCGGCAGTTATGGCAAGGACACTAAAGGACTGTACCGCGTGCATGAGTTCATGAAAGTAGAGCAGGTTTGTATGACTCGCGCCAATGTCGACGACTCAAACAAGATGCATTTGGAAATGTTGGAAATTTCAAAAGAAATCCACAAGGAACTTGGCTTGCCATATCGCGTGCTTCAAATATGTACTGGCGATATGTCAGCCGGCAAATACAAAATGTTTGACATGGAGGCCTGGATTCCGAGTCGCAATGGATACGGTGAGACTGGGTCGGCTTCAAATTTTGTCGATTGGCAGTCACGACGCTTGAATGTGCGGTACAAAGACAAAAACGGCAACCGAGAATTTGTTCACATGATAAATAATACAGCGATCCCTTCACCTCGATTTATTATCGCTATTTTAGAAAACTTCCAGCAAGCTGACGGAACCGTTATTATTCCGGAACCGCTACGAAAATTCATGCCTGGCAATGCCGGTATGATTAAATAGATATTACATATGTCCTTTGGAAAAAAATATATCTCCGAAGATACAAATGAACTTGGTAGGGGCTCCAAAATAAATGGTCGCCGCTACAACAACCCCTATTTCGACAACAAACCGAAACCGAATTATCGCCAAAGACTGAAGTTTATTCTAATATTCGCATTTTTATCTCTAATATTAGCCGTTTTTTTATCAATTCCTTTTTTTGACATCAAAAATGTAAACATTCAGAATCAGGGAAGAATACAAAGCAGTGAAATACTCGAGGTAATAAACAGTCAAAAAAGAAAGGGTGTTCTTGGAATGTTTTTCCAGGAAAATATTTTCTTATTCAAAAGTGACGGACTTAGAAATAAATTATTAACAAATTATAATTTTCAAACCATAAAAGTACAGAAATTATTTCCCAATAAACTCAATGTGGTGATAGCGCAACGAAATCCTGCCTATATAATTTCTCAAAATAATGAGAATTTCTTAATTGACAGGAATGGCTTTGTTATTACAAAAAAAATTACCAGTGCCGATGAGCAAGTATTTGCCAAGATTTTTTGTCAAAATATGACAGATGATAACGTGACTCAATTTTCAGAACAAAGCCTGCACCTGGAACTGATATCAAATATCACAGCCGAACTTAAAAACAAATCAGAGCTAGCCACTGAAAAAATCAGTATCGGCAAGGACGCCGATACTATCGAGATTGATACTAAGGATGGACCGAAAATTTACTTCAGTGCCAGCCATGAAATGACGCAACAAATCAAGAAACTCATCACGGTAAAAGACGAATTAAAAGAAAATTTTTTTAAAAAAGAATATATCGATCTCAGAATCGATGAAAATGTTTACATTAAATAATATGGAGAAATTTTTTCAAGTCATGTTTGTTTTTATAATCATTCTTACAATCATTACGGTTGTCTTTCTTTTTTTACTACTGATAAAAATATTCTTGATTTTTAATATTGACATTAGCATACTCGGTATTTCATTCAGTAATTCTCTGCAATAATCAGTGTCAAATAAACACGGGCACACCCCTCTTATTATTCGCTTAATCTACATTATGCGAAGTTACATATACATTATGATCAATAAAAACAAGCCTATCCCCGACTACCGTATCGATTATCTCGACTATCTTGAGATCGAAAAAGGCCTCTCCTCCAAGACGCAGGAGAACTACTCTCGTTTTTTGCAAAAGTTTTATTCGTGGCTGGAACAAAATAATTTATCAGATTTAACGCCGGCCGATCTCACCACTGAACATATTTGGAAATACAAAGTTTTTCTATCGCGATTCGTAGATCCGATTCTGAAAAAAAATTTAAAGAAATCTACTCAAAACTACTACCTTATCGCCCTGCGCTCTTTTTTGGAGTTTTTCACAGAAAAGGAAATCGCCTCACTTCCCTCATCCAGCATCAAGCTCGCCAAGGACAAATCCGATAAAGAAATAAAATTCTTGAATCTCGACCAACTTGAAAAACTTTTGCTCGCACCGAATACCAACTCAAGAATCGGTCTGCGTGATCGTGTCATTATGGAAGTCTTATTCTCTACCGGATTACGTGTCGCCGAACTGGTCTCGCTGGATCATGAACAAGTAAAAACGATGATCAAAACGAAAAATCATGAAGTTGCCGTCCGAGGCAAAGGCGAAAAGATTCGCACCGTCTACTTCTCGGATCGAACTATAAAGTGGATTGAAAAATATTTTGAAGGACGTCGCGACTCAGACAAAGCGTTGTTCATCAATTATAAACCGGGGAAACCCGGCACAGTAACCGACCGCAGACTCACCACTCGAAGCATTGAAGATATTGTCAAGAAATACGTTCAGCTTGCCGGACTATCCGTCGAGGCCACTCCGCACACTATGCGCCATACCTTCGCCACCGACCTGCTCTCGCAAGGAGCTGATCTGCGTATGGTGCAGGAATTTCTCGGTCATCGCAATATTGCCACGACACAAATCTACACGCACGTTACCAATAAGCAATTGCGCGATGTCCATCAAAAGTATCACAGCGGACGAAAAATACGCGACAAATAATAAAGAGCCTATCTGTTGATAGGCTCTTTTTTTTATTGCAGATAACTCAATGGATCGACCGGTATGCCATTCAAACGGACTTCAAAATGTAAATGCGGTCCGGTGGTCATCCTGCCGGCGCCATTCGTGCCTGGCATGCCGCCTGAGAGGCCGATTTGTTGGCCCTGAGTAACAAAATCGTCTTCGGCGACCATTATTTTTGACACATGGCCATAAACTGTTGAGAGGCCGTCGGCATGAACAATCATTATATAGCCATAACCGCCATTTTCACCTACTTTGACTTTTGCCACAAAGCCCGAGTCTGCCGCTTTCAACACTGTGCCTTGCTTGGCGCGAATATCGATGGCCGGATGTTCAAAAATATTGCGAAAAGGATAGTCAGGATCATGAAAATAAGCTGTGATTGTATTCTTCTTTACCGGCCATTGCATGCCGTTGCTTGTCAGCTTGACTTTTCTACTCTGCTCCAGCTTCGTGATTCTGGAGCGTACCTCTTTTTCTTTGTTAGCTATCTCGTTAGCCGCACTCTGCTGCTCCGCTTTTGCTTTTGCTAGTAAATATTGATATTCTTTTTCAGATTCTTTGACTTGAATCAAAATATTGACCTTATTGTCTTTTTCGGCATCAAGTTTCGCGAGCTTGTCTTCCAAGTCCAGCTTGAGAGCTTCTTGCTTTTTATTTTTATCTTTCAAAGACTCCTTGTCCGCGTCTAGCTGAACTTTCATTTTTTCCAGATTATCAATACTCTCTTTGATATTTTTGTTTACGTCCTCCAGATACTTCATTTGACTGAGGAATTCAGCCAACGAATTGTTAAGCAATAATATCTCCAGAGCAGTTGTATTGTCATTCTTCTGTATCAACTTTAGAACATTGGCTATATGCCCTTTTTCACGCTCTATATCCTCGGTTTTATTCGCTATCTGGATGTCGGTTTTTTTTATCTCAAGCTGAGTCTGCTCGATTCCCCCCTTTGCCAGTTCAACATCTAGTTGAAATTTCGCTATTCGATTGTCAAGTATCTCCATAGCATTAGCCAATGTATCCTGCTCGGCTTGACGGGCTTTGATAGCAACTGAATATTCTTCTTGTTTTTGCTGGATTTTCCTGATTCGCTCTTTTTCACTCTCAATATCCGCATTTAGTGAACTGATTTCGCGATTTAAGTCATCAGCCTCCTCTTCTGTTATGACTGGCTGACCATCAATCGAATAGACATTATTAATAATAGGATAAAAAGCCGCCAGCAAAAAGGTTAGCGATAAAACTATACTGATTTTGTTTTTTTTCTTTGTCATATCCACATTATAGCATATTTTATATTTTTTGATAAGAGAATAAAGCCATAAATAAAACCGCCTTACGGCAGCTTTATTAACATCAATGATTGTTATTTTTTACCCTTCTTGTCGTTCTCCCCCTTCAAAAATTTAATCGCCCCGACCAACAAATTTATCGTCATCGCCAGCTCACCGATTTCATCGCTTGTCTTTATTTCTGGAACTTCGGCTGATAAATCGCCGTCCGCTATCTTTTTCCCGGCCGCCACTAATTTATTTATCGGATTCGTGATTGAACGCGAAAATAAAATACTAATCAATATAGACATTGCAATAGTTATCAAAACTATGACTATGAGAGAATTTTTTGTCGCCAATATCAAAGAATTTAGCTTGCTTTGCGTATTACTGACTGTTTCCATGACTTGCTCTTGTGGGGCCACAACCACAACATACCATGTTTTATCCTGCCAATTGATTTTTTCATAAGTTCCGATCATTTTATCGCCATTTTCATTTACATACGAAACATATCCGTCCCCACCTTTTAGCTGCGCCGTCGAAATCGGCGCCGGCTTTGTTTCATCTATCAGATATAATTCATTATTTGTCGTCTTCTTTGACACGACAACCGGAAAATCGCTTCTCTTACCTTCGGCATTTTCATAATTCGTATCAATGAACATCGCAAACCCATCTCTTCCATAAGTAAAATTTTGAATCTCCTTGGTAATCGAATCAGCTTTAAAATTGATATTAATCAAGCCCAATCGAGCTCCATCCACCTCGATTGGCGCCATATAACGAATAGCAGAGGAATTCGTGCGACGTGCGACACTGATTGGCGAAACATAATAATCTGTCGCCTTGGTTTTTTCAATATTCATCGTATCGACAAACCATGATTTGTCGCCCTTGTAGTCATTCACATCTTCTTTGCCGTTCGCCACCCCATTCACCACATAACCGTTACTGTAAAATATTCTTATCAAATCAATATCGTTCGTTCTTTCGTTATAAACCGACATAAAATAGTTTTGTAGGTTTTGCCAAGCCGCCCTTTCTTTTGGATAAAATCGAGCAACTTGTAACTCCTTTGGCGTTGATGTTGAAGCGGTATTATCCTCAAGAATGCCAGTATCCCTTGCCTGTCGCATCATATTTTGAATATCAGGGTGCTTGCTGATCAATTTAATGTCATTCATGTATGACAAGAGTTGCGACTCAACATGCCTAGCCAAAATCTCCACCTGCCTAGTCATGTTTTCTTCGGCCTGCTTGTTGATAACAGCTGATGTGACTGTGTTGATCTCTGTTCCGGCGGTCATTGTCTTGTTCACAGCGATATAACCCAAAAAAGAAAGCGGAATCGTAGAAATAATAGCAATTATTGCCAGTATTTTGTAAAATATTTTCATAGTTTTATGTGCTCTATTTAATGTTGTCGAACTCCCTAGCTTTCTCATCGCCCAACATGCCACTGACTTTGGCGCGACACTTACCGACACATTCTTCTTCAGTCATCAAATCAACCAATTTAGCTGAAGCCGGCCCGAAAAATTTCAACATCAAATCCTTGCATTGTTCTTTTTTTGTCATTTGTTTGGCTTACTTATTATGTTTCACATTATAGCTAAAAATATAAATATTGACAACTGTTGATAACTAAAAAAACACCATCGATTTAACGATTGTATCATGAATTTGATTAAATAGACCTGTCCCACAATAATGGCTCTGTCGCCGAAGGCGACTGAAAATTTTTTTGATAAAAATCTAACAACAATCAATCACGGATCATCAATCTCGGTTAACTGTTGTTAACTTTCTATCACTCTCACCTCATTTTCAATCACTATTTAAGCCTCATCGCTACAATCCGCCCTTGCGGAGTCAGCAGACTCCGAT
>Ga0208492_1001854_pt1 | contig 11666 bp, 10 predicted proteins | sample Subbioar_CSW14AB_FD_184820 | JGI IMG/M metagenome (GOLD analysis project Ga0208492, IMG submission 184820) | Serpentinite rock and fluid subsurface biosphere microbial communities from McLaughlin Reserve, California, USA - CR12Mar_CSW14AB (SPAdes) | ecosystem: Environmental > Terrestrial > Deep... | reverse complement strand
CGAGGCGATTACGCGCATACGCGCGACGCCGGCGCGCACGGCCGTCCTGTTCGGCGCCGAGCGGGCAGGGCTGCCCAATGAAGCGGTCGCGCTCGCGGACGCGATCCTCTCCTATCCCGTCAATCGCGGCTTCGCCTCGCTCAATCTCGCGCAGGCCGTGGCGTTGCTTGCTCACGCCTATGCCGAGGCTGAAGCCAGCGGACCGCCGGCCGGCTTTGCGGATGCGCTCGATGTGCCTGCTTCGCGCGAAGAGCTGATCGGCATGATGGAACATTTCGAGGAGGAGCTGGATCGCGCCGGCTTCTTCTTCCCCGATGCGAAACGCGCGCCGATGACCCAGAACCTCCGCAACGCCTTCACGCGCGCTGGTTGGACCGAGCAGGAAGTCAGCACCTTCCGCGGCGCCATCAAGGCCCTCGCGCTCGGGCGCGGCAGGGCGCGCGTGGTTCGCGAAGACTGAGAGCTAGTTCGAGCTGACCGAGCTTGCGGATTGCGCCGGTGGCGCAAGCGCTTCAGGCGCGGCGTTCCACAGCCGCGCGGCTTCCTTGTCGCTGACGATCTCGATCTGCGCGCCGCCGCCGGTCACGTCTTCCGAACCTGCAATCTGCGCGGGGTCATCGCGCCATGATCGCATCTGTTGTTCTGCGGCCAGTGTTTCCTCGACATCGTGCGGCAGCCGCCAGCCCCGCTGCATCATCTCGTCCAGCACCGCTTCCATGGCCATATCCGACACATCCCAGGGGTTGCATTCGGCAACCTGGAGACGCGGCGGATCTGGCCGTGGCGCGGTAGCGGCGACGTCCCACGCGTGCGGATCGACGATCGGACGGTTGCGCGCTTCCGCGTGAGAGGTAGGCGCTCCGAGGAGGAACCCTGCCCCAAAAGCCAAAAGGCCTGTGCCGGCCAGCGAAGCTGCTAGAATTGCAGGGGAAATTCCATTCATCGCGGACGATCCTCAGCTCGGCATCGCATCCCCACGCATCCCAGAAACGCACACCGGCCGCCCCGGTTCAGCGCCCGACTCGCCTGATCAGGCGTCCCGTCCTAGGCTGTTAACCAATCCAGACGGCGAAAAGCTGCGGACCGGTGATTGCAGGGTGATGGGATGGCGGGGTGCGTTTCGGCGCGCCTTGCCGCGAGCAGGGGACGGGTATGATCAAGACATTGCTGGTGGCCGCCATCGCAGGCGGATCGGGCTTTGCCGGCTGGATCGGTGGCAGCATCTGGCCTGCGCCCCCCGAATGGACCGACCCAGTCGACCGCACCGCCACCGACCTGCGCACCAAATTCCGCCTCGAGACCGTCAGCTTCGATGGCCTGCGCGAGCTGATGCCGGAGGAACGCTTTACCGAGATCAAGGCGCAGATCACCGGGCTCGCCGTCGCCACTGGCGAGATGATCATGGTCGACCGCGACCAGGGCACGATCGAAGACCAGCTCGACAACCTCGCCCTCGATGCGGCGAGCGCCATTCCGAAAGGCATGGAAGTCGTCACCATGCCCGTCGCGCCTGCGCCACCGCCGCCGGCTGCGCCCACCCAGCCCGCAACGCCGTCAACGCCGGAGGCGGCAGTCACCCCCGCGCCATCGCCGATCCCCGTGCCGCCTTCAACGACGCAGGTGATTGTGCCCTCTGCGACTCCGGCCGATCCACTGACGATCTTTCCCGCCAGCCTCGAACTTTGCCCGCGCATGGATGTCACCAACGCGCCGCGCACCGCGGACGGCGTTGTCGCCAACTACCACCAGCGCGTGAAGGTCAACGACGCCATCATCGCCATCTTCCCCACGCCCGGCGCCTGTCTCTCATCCGGCTACGGCACGCGGAATGAACGCCTGCACAAGGGCCTCGACTTCCACGCCTCCATTGGCGTGCCCGTTCTCGCGGGTGGCGATGGCACGATTGTCGAGCTGAAATACCGCGAGGACTACGGCAACATGATCCTCATCGATCATGGCGGCGGTGTCTTCACGCGTTACGCGCACCTGGCCTCGTTCGGCCGTGGCCTCTCGCCTGGTGTCACGGTGAGGGCAGGCGACCAGCTCGGCCTGATGGGCAACTCCGCTGCCTACCAGATTCCGATCCACCTGCATTACGAACTGCTGACCGGCGACTACAACACGCCCAAGGGCTCGTTCGGCCTCACGCCCGCTGATCCGCTCAGCTTCCCCGCCGCGCCATAGGCAAACGACGCTGGCCGAAGCCAGCGTCGCGCCCGTTAGCCCCTGCTGCTTGCGTGTCGCTAGTGAGGCGTCGCGCTCGCAGAAGCATTGCCCGAGGCCGAGCCGGAAACGCTCGCGCCGTTCTTGCTGGCGCTGGCATTTCCGGAAGCCGAAGCCCCGCCGCTGACCGAAACCGTCGGCGCGGAAGATTTCGCCGTGGCGACAGCGCCCGCAGCTTTCTGCTTGGCGGCATCCGTGGTCGCCACCGCAGCGCCGCGCGCCTTGCCGGCAGCATCACGCCCGGCCTGTGTTGCGCCCGTCGCATCGACGCCAACAGCGGCAGAACCCTGTCCGCCCGCGCTCACGCCCGGAACCTGCAGCTGGCCGCCGCCTTGTCCGCCAACGCCGATCTGCGGATCGGCCGCGCGCACCGCAGCCGCGCCCTGAGCGGCGCCTTGCTGGCCGCGCGCCTTGGCTTCCGCCGCAGCTTTCTCTGCCTTGGCCTTGGCGCGTTGCGTCGCTGCGCCCGCGCGATCCGTCACGCGGCTGGTGTCGGCAGAGCCGCGCAACGTGCCTTCGGCCTGTCCGCCAACGCCACCCAGTCCGCCGCCAATGCCGCCACCGAGGCCGCCCTGGCCGCCAAGTCCGATCTGCGCGCTCGCCGGCATCATGCAGAGAGCGGCGAAGGCGATTCCAGCGATCAATCCAGTCCGGGTCATGTCGAGTCTCCTGTTTGAGTTGGTTTGCGAGACATCGACGCGCGAACGGCTGCTTTATTCCGTTCACTTTGGATTAAGTATGTAAGTTGAGAATTTTATTGGAGATTTTTTCTTGCGCGATCGGGCGGTGCGGCCGCCTCCGCAAAGAATTTTTCGGACTCAACTAGAACCCTAGTTGACACTTTATCGATAATCGCGAAAACCTGCTCCCACTAAGGAACTAGTTGTTCCGGCAATGGTCAGAACGCCGGATCAGAAGAGACAAGAGCAACCCCCAGAAGGAAGCACCGAGAAGATCCGCATCAACCGGACCCGGTAATAGAGAAAAACGCCATGCCGAAGCCACGTTCTGACGTTCTGACCGAAGCCGAACAGCGCATCATGCGCGTGCTGTGGGAGAAGGGGGAGGCGAGCGTGCGCGACGTTACCGATGCGCTCGAACCGTCCTACCCGGTTGCCTACAACACTGTCCTTACGCTCCTGCGCATCCTGACCGACAAGGACTACGTCGTCCCGCGTCAGGATGGCCGGGCCTTCATCTACAAGCCGACCGTATCGCGCGCCGAGGCGCGCTCCCGCGCGCTGCGCAAGGTTGTGTCGACCTTCTTCGAAGGCTCGCCGACCGAGCTGGCGCAACACCTCATAAGAAACGAGACCCTCAGCGCGGATGAGCTCCAGTCGCTGAAGGATGAACTCGACAGCATCTCCCCGGAGGACAGCAATGACTGACATGAGCCTGTCTCAGACCCTGGTGATCGGACACCTTTGGCAGAGCGTCGCCATCGCGGCGGTTCTGGCCGGCGCGCTGATCCTCGGCAAGCGCATGCGCGGTGCAACGCGCTACAGCCTTGGCGTGGCGGCCTTCGTGGCCAGCCTGCTGCTGCCGCTGTCGGTTTTCATTCCCGGCGAAACCATCATTGCTGGCCTGCTGAAACAGCTCAACGCCCCGGTCAGCGTCTCTGTCGAAGCGCCGGTCACGGTTGAGGTCGCTTCCCTCCCGATCGCCGACATCGCCGCGGCTGCGAAGCCCGCCGCGCCGGCGTCGCCGATTTACGCCCCGGTCAACTTCACCGGCGTCAATGTCGGTCCTGCGGCGCAGGCTGCTCCCGCCGCGCCTGTGCCCGCGCCGGTGGTGAAAGCCGCTGAAACGCAGGCCGCGACGCCGACCGCGCTGGTCACGCTGCCCACCATCAACATGCCCGACATCGGCCTGCCGCTGCTGTTCATCTGGGCCGCCGTCGCCGCTGTCCTGATTGCCCGCACGCTGCGCGACCTCATCGCTGTCGAGCGTCTCGTCGCCCGCGCCAGGCCGGTCGAGCTGCCGCTCGCGCTGCAGAAGCGTTTCGCCGACGTCCGTGTTGTGGTGAGCCCTGAAGCCCCCGGCCCGATGGCCGCTGGCCTGTTCCGCCCGGCCATCGTCCTTCCGGAATCGATCGCGCTCGCTTCGCCCGGCATGGCCGCGCTGCTCGAACACGAGCACGCCCACATCCGCCGCCGCGACATGCTTGCCGCCCTCGGCCAGCGTCTCGTGCTCGCCCTCCTGTGGTGGAGCCCGGCGCTGCACTGGGTCAGCCGCCGCATGGATGAAGAACGCGAAGTCGCCTGCGACGAAGCCGCTGTCGATTGCACCGGCGACGCCAAGGGCTTTGCCCGCTCGCTGACGAAACAGGCCGAGAACCAGCTGTGGGTCCGCGCCCCGCGCCTCGCTGTCGGCGCCATCGGCCCGCGCTCGCAGGTCGGTCGCCGCATCCGCCGCCTGATCGACATGGCGAAAACCGGCGGCGCCCCGGCCCGCTATTCCGGCCGCATCGCTTTCGCCGGCCTTGCGCTTGCCATCGGCGTCGCTGCGCTCGTCACACCGCGCTTCACAGCCTTCGCCCAACCGCCGGCTGATGGCGCGGTCGACCTGACCAGGCCCGACAGCGCGCGCGCGAAAATCGACGCCCTCAACGACGCCAATGGCAAGCTCGACGGCGCCGGCCAGGACATGCACTTCGCCTGGAACGACCAGGAGCTGAACGGTCTCTCCTCCGAGATCGACGCGATGATGGCCGAGCTTGGCCCCGAGCTGCAGGCGCTCTTCGCCGAACTCGGGCCGGAGCTTGATGGTGAACTCGCCGGCCTCGGTGTCGAGCTCTCGGCCCTCGGCGTCGATGTCGGCTCGATGGTCAGCCAGGATGTGCTCGCGCATCTGCCGGCCATCCTCGATGAAGTCCGCACCTCGCTCGAGGAAGCCGGCATCGATCCGGACACCGTCGAAGGCTGGAACGAACTGTCGGATGCTGACCAGCAGGAAGTCCGCGCCGCCCTGCAGGAAGCGCGCGATGAGCTGAAGCGGGCCCTCGGTCCTGAACTGAAGGCCGAGATCCGCGCCGCGCTGGAAGAAGCCCGCGCCGAGGTCGCCAATCATCGCAGCGAAATCGCCGCCGCGATGGCCAACAGCCAGGCCGGCATGGCCATTGCCCGCCAGGCTTTGGCCGCCGCGCGCGACGAACTCGCCGCCGCCCGCGCACGTGGTGACTTCAAGGGCCTGAAGATCAATGGCGAAAGCTTTGACTTCGACAAGGATGTTGCCGAAGCCCTCCGTCACGCCGGCATCGCTCTCGATGGCGCAGGGAAGGGCAAGCATTTTGGCGGCCATTCTGCTGCGATGACGCTGATCGACGCCGCCGACGATTGCGACATCGCCGAGCTGAACAAGCTGCTGGCCGATGACAAATCGAACGCCAACGCCATCGTTCCCGGTGTCGGTTCAGCCCTGATGGCCGCCGTCGATGACGAATGCATCGAAGGCGCGCGTCTGCTCATCAACGCGGGCGCCGACGTCAATGCCGGCTTCCCCGGCAACGGCACGCCGCTGCTGATCGCGCTCGACAAGGGCTCCCTGCCGCTCACCCAGCTGCTGCTCTCGCGCGGCGCTGACGTCAACGTCGCAATGCCCGGCCACGGCACGCCGCTGATGACCGCCATCGATCAAGGCGATCTCGCCCTCGTGAAAGCGCTCGTCGAAAAACGCGCGGACCTGCATGCCAGGTCACCCCTTGCCGGCATGCGCACCGCCCTCGACATCGCCATCGACGAAGACGAAACCGCGATCGCCGACTACCTCCGCTCCAAAGGCGCGACGACCACCCGCAAGTCGCACTAGGCGACTGCGCTGCAAGACAAAGGCGCCAGCCACAAGCTGGCGCCTTTTTGTTGTCTGCTAGCTGAGCCGTCTCTCGCAATCCCTCCGCAGCCCGCCCCCATCCCCCTTTCGGGGTACTTCCCCCGTGAAACGGGAGAAGGGTTAGGGCGGTGGCTGTTTCACTCTTCCCCTGCGAAGCGGGGGAAGTACGGCGAAGCCGGGATGGGGGCAGGCCACACGGGGATTCCAACTCCCGCGCGGCCAGCCCCGCCTAATGCGCCGCTGGTGCTGCCGCGTGTGGACAGTGTTCGCCGAACTCCGTGCCGCCGAACCAGCTTGGGTTGCAGTCACGCACCTGCAGGGCGCCGTGATACATCATCTGCAGGGCGACCCAGAGGATGATCGCGAGGCCGACATAGGCAATCCAGCGATGCTTGTGCAGCAGACGCGCGATGAACGTCGCCGCGACGCCCATCAGCAGCACGGACAGGCCAAGGCCCGCAACCAGGATGAGCGGATCATGGCCGTTGGCGGCGCCGGCCACCGCCAGCACGTTGTCGAGCGACATGGAAACGTCGGCAACGATGATCTGCACCACAGCATCGCGCAGCGTCTTTTTCTTCGAGACGACCTGTCCGGCGATCTTCCCGTCGCCATCCAGATCCTTGCCGGTGATGGCTTCCTCATCATCGACGTGCGGAGTCCGCAGCTCGCGCCACATCTTCCAGCACACCCACAGAAGCAGCACGCCGCCCGCAAACAGCAGGCCGATCACCAGCAGCAGCTGTGTCGCCACCAGAGCAAACAGGATGCGCAGCACCGTCGCCGCGAGGATGCCGATCAGGATCGCTTTGCCGCGCTGTTCCTTCGGCAGGCCCGCCGCAGCCAGGCCGATGACCACGGCGTTGTCGCCCGCCAGCACCAGGTCGATCATGATGATCTGAAGGAAGGCCGTCACCGTCTCCGGCGAAAACAGTTCAGGCAAGGCGGGGCTCCCTCGGCCGGAGGACCCGGCTTCACAAGGCGCACACCATTACCGCCTCCAACCAATTTTCAAGGGGGTACCGGTGTCACGCCACGCATAACTTGCGGAAAGGCTGCCTGTCCCGCGGGACTGTCATGGAGACAGGAATCAAACGGGCTCCCCCACATGGTGGAGGAGCCCGCAAGGATCAGTCGGCTGTCAGGCCGTTAGTTCTTGGCCTTGCCCTTCGGCTTGGTCGATTTCGCGGCGGCAGCCTTGGCGGCTTCGGCGGCTGCACGCTCTTCCTGCACGCGCTCACCCATCAGGATGCCGGGCAGGGCGTGGTTGCCTTCGTGGCAGGCGTATTCATACAGCGGCGCGCCCAGCGGGTGGAATTCGTACTCGCCACCCCACGGCGCATCCCACAGCGAGGCGTCCTCGACGGAGAAGTTGTACCGCACGCGGTCTTCGGCCACGCGGGTGAACTTCTCGGTGACTTTCAGGTTTTCCCAGGAGCCGGCGAATTGCTGGCTACGCGGGATGTTGGTGGTCTCGACGACCAGCGTGTCGCCATCCCACCAGCCGATCGAGTCGCCGAAATACGGGCGAACGCCGTCGGTGCGGTGCTTGCCGTTCAGCTTCACGATACGCGCATCGTGGTTCATCTCGACCGTGATCACCACCGCATCCGGCGTCTGCACGATCTGGTAGTTGTTGTTGTAGAACCCGTTGGCCAGCATCGGCGGGCCGCCATTGCGGCCGAACGAGACGATGCAACGCTCGCCAGCCGAGCGGCGCTCGTACGAGTCGAACGCGCCGGAGCCCGGCGGCATGGCCGGGGAGGGCGAGGTCGTCGCGCCGGCCTTGCGGGCGGGAAATTGTCCGTTGGGCGTGGTGAGCACAGAGGTGCGGCCTTCGCCGCCGACGCGCATCACCGAGTTGCCCGGGTCGAGCCAGCCGCGGTTGTAACCGCCGACATCGCCGCCGGCGGCCTTGAATTCAGGTCGTTCCACGGTCGTCTTGGCGACGAAATCCGCCGGTGCGTTCGGGTCGGTCGGGGCGTCGCCCTCGGCAATCTCCACCTGCACCTGGTCTTCCAGCTTCTTCACCTCGTCCTCGGAATAGGTGAGGCGGGTGCCCAGTGCGGCCGGGCGGGTCAGCGGCGTCAGGGACGCGTTGGACCACACGCCCTGCAGGTCGGGCTGGCCGAACGCTGTCTTGGGGGCTTTGAACTGGGCTTCAGCAGCCGGGGCCGTGGTCTGGGCCTGGGCGGCGCCGGTGGCCGCCAGCGCGGTTCCAACAAGAAGGGCTAGGGCAAGTCTCACGGGCGGCCTCCGGAATGTCGCCGCTGTAGGCGCGGCATACCGATCCTTCTAATGTTAAGACTGCCGTGGGGGCAATGCTTCCCAGACGCTGTCAAAGGTCACAGGTCAGCGATCACTTGACTTTCCCCCGGTTATCGGGCTTTTGCCCGCTTCCGTGCCCGTCAGGGTCGGAAAATTACGGGTGGTGCGCAGACCGCCGTTGAGATCGCGTGGGCCATGAGGGTCCCGCCGGAGCGCATCGACAAAGAGGCTACCATGTCCAGGCGCAATAACGCCAAGTACAAGCTCGACCGCCGCGTTGGTGAAAACGTCTGGGGTCGTCCGAAGTCCCCGATCAACAAGCGCCAGTCCCGCCCCGGCCAGCACGGCGCCCGCCGCGCCAACAAGCCGTCGGACTTCGGCGTCCAGCTGATGGCCAAGCAGAAGCTCAAGGGCTTCTACGGCGACATCACGGAAAAACAGTTCCGCAAGACCTATGAAGAGGCCTCGCGCCGCGTCGGCAACACCGCCGAGCTGCTGGTCGGTCTCCTCGAGTCGCGTCTCGACACGGTCGTGTACCGCGCCAAGTTCGTGCCCACGATCTTCGCGGCCCGCCAGTTCGTGAACCACGGCCACGTCACGCTGAACGGCAAGAAGGCGAACATCGCCTCCATGGTCGTGAAGCCCGGCGACATCGTCCAGGTCAAAGAGAAATCGCGCAACATGGCGCTCGTGATCGAAGCCATGGGCTCGGCCGAACGCGAAGTTCCGGAATACGTGGAAGTCGACCAGAAAGCCGGCACGGCGAAATTCGTCCGTATGCCCGCCCTGTCGGACATCCCGTACGCCGCCCGCATGGAACCGAACCTCGTGGTCGAATACTACTCGTCGTAAGACGCACCACGATCTGAAACACGAGAAGGGGCGGCCTGGAAACGGGCCGCCCTTTCGCTTTGTGGGGCTACAGCTTCGCGGTCACCTCTAGCGCCACACGCTCGCCGGAACGGATGGCGCCCTCGATGTACCCGCCCCAGGTCTCGGATGTTTCCGTTCCGGCCCAGTGGATACGGCCGACCGGCTCCACAAGCGCCGGGCCGAAGGCCGTGAGAACGCCCGGTCCCGCCGAAGCGACATAGCCTCCACGCTGCATCGACGCCCGCGCCCAGACCTCTTCGAGATAGTCAGTCGGCGCAAGCGCCGCTGCGCCGAAATAAGTGGCGATGTCCTTGAGCACCTGCGCCCGGCGGTCCGCCGGCGAGCGGTCCGCCCAGCGCTGGGCTGGCCCGCCATCGAAGAAGCCGACCAGCGCGCCGCCGGATCCGTTGCGCGGCGAGTGATCGAACCAGGGCCCGAACTCGGTCCGGTCCGACAGTACTAGCCCGGTCAGTCCCTGTTCCCGCCAGAAGGGCGTCGGATAGGCAATGTGCACCTTGATGACGCACCCCATCGGCATGCGTTGCGTCAGTCCATCTCGCATTGCCGGCATGGGCGGTGTGTAGTCGATCCGGCTTGCAAGCGGCGGCGGCGCCGTAACCACGACATGGCGACCGCGCCATTGTCCCTTCGCCGTTTTGACTGTGACGCCCGCATCATCCTGGCTGATCGACAGAACCTGTGCATCGAGATGGATGGCGGATCCCAGTTCAGCCGACATTTTCTCCGCAAGTTGCCATGCGCCGCCTTCAAACACGGAATCCTGCGCGCCCCCGCGTGTCGAGATAAGGGCGGAAAAGCCGCCGGCGGAAGCCGCATAGGCCAGCAGGCACAGCATCGAAACCTGTGACGGTTCAGCGGAAAGGAGCGCGCGGGTCAGAACACGCATCGTGGAGCGAACTGTTTCCGTCTTCGCGTTCGCGCGTATCCACGTCTCGATGGTCTGCCCGTCGAACTCGACCGCAGACTTCCATTCCCACGAACGGGGCATCGGGATATCCGCCGCCAGCGTCTCGATCGCGGTGATCGTCGCGATGAAGTCTTCCATCGCTTCCGGCTGAAGGGCCGGTGTTTCGCCCTCGTACTTTTCGCGGTGACCCGCGATGTCGGCGACGTTCAGGCCGGTGGCGTACTGCTCGTAGGTCGCAACACCCATTTCCTTGGCCAGCGCCAGCAGGTGGGTCTGCGTCGGTCCCACCCACTGCCCGCCAAGATCGACGACTTCGCCCAGGATTTTTCCCGGCTTGGTGCGTCCGCCAACACGGCCGTCCGCCTCGAGTACGACGACACTCTTTCCTGCGGCCCGCAGGCGTCGCGCTGCGGTCAGTCCGGCGAACCCTGCGCCAACAACGATGACATCAACCGGGCTGGTCGGGCCGGCGTCCTGCTGATCGGTGAGACATGCGGTCAGGCCGAGCGCAGCCGCGCCTGCGCCGATCCCGAGGGCGGCGCGTCGTGAAGGCCGGAATTCAGGGTCGTTGTTCGGCTTGTCCATCGATTGCGTCCTCTCCGTTTTGTGTCCTGGTTCGCGCCAAATTTTCGTACAAGTACGAATATTTGTCGTACATGTACGAAAACTTGCGTTTGGGCGCAAGTGTGTGATGGAGAGAAGATGGCCAACACAGTCCGGACGAAGAAGAAGACGCGAGACCAACGCCAGGGGGAGGGGCGCGCGCGCATCCTCGACGCCGCCCGCGAGCTTTTCGTGTCCGGTGGCGTGGCAGGCCTCAGTGTCCGGGCGATCGCGGCTCGCGCGGGCATGCCGCCCATGACGCTTTACGGCTATTTCCCGCACAAGACCGCGATCCTGCGCGCGCTCTGGTCCGATGCCCTTGCGCCCCTCTACGACGAAATGGCCGCAGCCGAGAAGGCCGAACGCAATCCGAAGAAGCGCCTGCATCGCGTCGCGCAGACGATGGTGGATTACTGGCTGGAACACCCGGACCGTTTCCGTATCGTGTTCCTGACGGAAGATCGCCGCGAGGGCGAAGGCGACAAATGGTACATCGAGGAAACCGGACAGGCCTCCACCATTTCCCGCTTTGCCCCGCTGATCGCCGAGGCGCGCGGAGACCCGGATGGCGACTACCTGCGCGAAAGCGAGGCGCTTCTTTGCGCCATCAGTGGCGTCGCCCACATGCTCATCATGCTCAGCGAGTATCCCTGGACGAAGAGCAAGGCCTACGTCGATCTGCTGGTTCGCGGGTTCTACTGACGTCGCACCAGATCGCCCAATAGATGAAAACCGGGACTCGGCCCTTGTCCCGCGCTAGCTTTCTGGTCCTGCATAGGAAACGCCATGTCCGACATCCCCTCCATCGACGCCGTCCGCGAGGCTACGCTCGTTGAACCGAAGAAGGCGAAGTCGTTCTCGCTGAAGGACAGCGACACGCGCGGGGAAAAGCTGTTCCAGTCCAAGAAGGACGCCAAGGCTTCGCTCGATGCGGATGCGCTTG
>Ga0208492_1001852_pt1 | contig 11672 bp, 19 predicted proteins | sample Subbioar_CSW14AB_FD_184820 | JGI IMG/M metagenome (GOLD analysis project Ga0208492, IMG submission 184820) | Serpentinite rock and fluid subsurface biosphere microbial communities from McLaughlin Reserve, California, USA - CR12Mar_CSW14AB (SPAdes) | ecosystem: Environmental > Terrestrial > Deep... | reverse complement strand
TGCTCGAGCGGAGCCTGATGACGCTTGCGATCAGGGTCGGGCGACAGACCGAGAACGCGGGCTGCATCGCCCAGTATCTGGAACAACATGCCAACGTACGCCGCGTGAACTATCCGGGCCTGGCAACCTCCGCGTACCACGAACTCGCAAAATCTCAGATGGACGGGTTCGGCGCCATGCTGTCGTTCGAGTTGAATGAAGCAAAAGTCGACCCCAACCGCTTCGTCCGTAACCTGCGTCTCATCAAACCGGCAGTAAGCCTGGGCGGCATCGAATCGACCATCTGCGCTCCCGCGGTCACGTCACACGCCAAGATATCCGCCGCTGAACGCAAGAGGATCGGCATTTCTGATTCGCTTTTGAGGCTCTCCGTGGGGATCGAGCAGATCGATGATCTGATCGGGGACATTGAGAAGGCGATGAAGGCATAGCTGTTTGCTTCTTTTTCAGTGTGAAATGCACGTTTCGGCGGTGCGGCGATTACATATAAGAGTGATCGAAAGGAGCTTCAGCTTTTTATGGATACGATCTTCATCATTCTCGGGTTTTCCAATATTTCTTCTGGTATCCTGGCCATCGCGGTTTGCATACCCCTGCTCAATAAAAAAATAGGAATGAATCGTGTATATGGTTTTCGCTTCCGAAAGTCATTCGAATCGGATGAGAATTGGTACGAGATCAACAGGTATGGCGCGCGAAGGATGATTTTATGGTCTTTCGTAATCATCGCTATCGGCATCTTTAGTCTAACGCTCACGACCAACGACGGAGATCCGCTACGCATCATTCCGTCCTGCGCGCCTCTCCTGCTGATCATCCCGGCGATCGAAAGCTGGATATTCGCGAAAAAACTTTGACGGGAGAAGCGCAGTGGAGAGCATCGCTGATTTTTATAAATACCATGCCTTGGGCAATGACTACCTCGTCATTGATCCTCAAAAGGCCAGGATCGACCTTTTGCCTGAAGCCATCCGGCTGATCTGCCATAGAAATTTCGGCATCGGCTCCGACGGCATTTTATACGGTCCGATATTCGCGAATAGCCGGATCAGCTTGAGGATATTCAATCCGGACGGCAGTGAGGCGGAAAAGAGCGGGAATGGCGTCCGAATATTTGCACGGTATCTCGTTGATGCTGGATATGTACACACTGGACGTTTCGAGCTTATGACCAATGGCGGTCCTGTTGGCGTGGAAGTGTTGGATGAGAAGGCAAGCCTAATACGAGTTGACATGGGCGCGGTTACATTTCAAAGCGATCGTATACCGGTGACAGGCGCTGTTCGGGAAGTCGTCGATGAACCGCTGGAGCTCGACGGGAATAGGTATCGCGTGACGTGTCTGTCCATCGGGAACCCGCATTGTGTGATCCCCGTCGATACCATATCGCCGGAATTGGCAAAAAAGTTCGGCCCCTTAGTTGAAAACCATCCGATGTTCCCGAACCGGATCAATATGCAGTTGTCGCAAGTGCTTAACCGAAACACCATTCGGATCGAGATTTGGGAGCGCGGGGCAGGATACACCCTGGCCTCCGGAAGCAGTAGTTGCGCTGCGGCAAGCGCTGCGTTCCGGCTGGGTATGGTGGACCGACACGTGCGCGTCCATATGCCCGGCGGTGCCATCGAAATCGACATCAGGGGTGACGGTCATATTCACATGACCGGTCCGGTTGAGGGCATTGCCCAGGGGGCGTTTTCCCATGATATGCGGGTTCACATCAGTGCATTTGAAAAGCAGGATAACTGAATAAATCTCCCCGCAGCAGCTGCGGGGTATCTGTCCTTAATTTTCGCCCCTCCCTTGATGGGAGGGGATCAAGGGGAGGGTGATGTTTCAGGCGTTAATCGCAGGAAATCAATGACGCCTGACAAAATCGCGAGACGATAACTCCCAAGTGCACCGGCAAGCAGAAGCCGCATATCCTCGAAATCTACAAGCTCCTCCCGAAAGCCAACTGCCGCGAATGCGACCAGCCCACCTGCATGATGTTCGCGTCTCTGGCGACGGAAGGTGTAAAAGGCTCTCGGGATTGTCCCCCTCTTTTCGCAAATGGACCGCGGGCCCTTGATGATTATCTATCGAACTTCACTTTTGCTTAACCTCACTCGTCCGCTGACATTTCCCTTGACAATAGTTCTATATAAAACTATACTGCATAAAACTAATTGGCAGGGGGTCGTCCCATGGACCGGACTGATGCAAAACGGTTGAGTTTGGATCTTATGGAAACCGCCGAGGCGGCCTATGTAACCACTATCGATCCTGATGGCTTTCCGCAGACGCGGGCAATGTTCAACCTCCGTAGAAAAGAACAGTTTCCCGGCCTTGCCGCGCTGTTCAAGGACCACCAAAGTGACTTCCTTGTCTATTTCACGACCAACACCTCCTCCCCCAAAATCACCCATATCCATAAGAATCCAAAAGTCGCCGTGTATTATTCCAAACCAAACGAGTTCAGGGGACTTATGCTTTCCGGAGCGATGGAGATCGTCACGGACCACGCTGAAAAAGAAAAAGTCTGGCAAAAAGGTTGGGAAATGTACTATCCCGGCGGCGTGCACGATCCCGATCATACTGTGCTGCGGCTGCGGCCGATGACGGCGAAGTATTATCATCAGTTAAACTTCTTTAACTTCACATTCGGGCAGAAGGCGTGAAAAACGGACGGCAAGGCGGCTTCTTGATCGCGAGGATACATCAGGCGGCGGGGCGCATATTCGCCAAGAAACTGAAAGAGTACAATCTTCAGGAAATCAATCCCGCTCAGGGGAGGATATTGTTCGTGCTGTGGGAAAAGGACGGCATCCCGATCCAGGAGCTTGCAAGAAAAACCTCCCTGGGGAAATCTACGCTCACGAGCATGCTGGACCGGCTTGAGGAAAGCGGCCATGTGAGGAGGACACCTTCCGAGGATGACCGCAGAACGATCATTATCACTCTGACCGAATCGGACAAAAAGCTCCGTGGTGTATATAACAAAGTATCGGATGAGATGACGGAGTTGTTCTACCGAGGGCTGAGCGCGAGAGATGTCGATGTGTTCGAACAAAATTTGGAGCGAGTACTCGGCAATCTGGAAAAGGCAGAAAAGGAGAATGCGTAGCCGTCGCAAGCCAGCCAGCTGTCGCGCACTTATCAAATTTCCGATTACGAACACGAGGAGGATGAGATGAATCAAGCTCTACGAAAGACGGTATTCGCTGTTCTGCCTGTTTTGATTTTCTTCGGGATAATTGTCGGCCGCCCAGCGACAGCTCAAGGAGGGCTTACAAGAATTGCGGACAACGTATACGCCTACGTTGATGTAAAGCACGCCTCTCCTGCCAACAGTTTCGGGGCAAACGCCGGAATCGTCGTAGGCAGAGACGGCATCGTCATCATCGATACGCTGATATCCGCAAAGGAAGCGAAACGGTTCATCAAGGACATCAGGGCGATTTCGGACAAACCGATCAAATACGTCGTCAACACGCACATGCATCTCGATCATACGTTCGGGAACTGCGAGTTTTCGAAGCTCGGCGCAGTGATCATTGCTCAATCGGACGGTAAAAGGGAGATGAGGGAATATGCTGAACCCGCGCTCAAAAATGCGTCGGCCTACGGCCTTACCGAAAAGGACATGGAAGGCATGGCGCTCTGCTATCCTGCTTTAACGTTCGACAAACGCATGGAGATAGACTTGGGCAACGTGACCGTTCAGTTGCTCCATCTCGGGCATTCGCATACCGAGGGGAGCGTGATCGTCCTCGTCCCTGACAAAAAGGCGCTCTTTGCCGGCGACATCCTGTTCACCGATTACCATCCGAACCTGAAGCACGCGGATATCGAAGGCTGGGTCGCGGCGTTGGACTCTATTCTGGCCTTGGACGCAGCGACGATCGTTCCGGGTCACGCCGGTATCGAGTAGGAAAGATGTCGAGGACATGAGGAACTACCTGGTCCTGTACGACGCCAAGGCGAAGGAATTGACCGCCAAATCAAGCGAAGTCCAGTACATTGCTTCTGAATTGAGAAAGATTCTTCCCGCAAGGACGGAGCTGGACATGATGGTCGGCGCGAACGTCCAGATGAAATATTTGAAGAAATAATGGTTGCTCACCAGGATCGTTAATAGCAGGAGCACTGCGGGTTAAACTGTCCCTGTCCGAAATTTCCAAAATATGCTATAAGGTATATAGGTTCGTCGCGCATTACGCAACACGATGCGCCTTTCTGTCTCGCCTTCATGAACGTGCAGATCGAGGAAATGGTGGAATGGATGCCCTGCTCTGGCTCTATCTGATCAATGCAATCCTGCTGATCCTGCATGAGATCGATTCCGCGTATTGGAACGAGTGGGTGCTGTTCCGTCTGCCAGGCGGGGTCACGGGATTTCTCCTTCTCCATGTTCCCCTCCTTTTTGTAATCCTGTACGGCCTGGTCCTCGTCGCCTGGAACGCATACGCCGGCCTGCTCTGTTCGCTGATCCTTGGCCTCGGAGGAATATTTGCCTTCGCCATACACACCTATTTCATTCGGAAAGGCCGGCCCGAGTTCAAGACGCCGATGTCGCAGATAATTCTCTGGACAACGCTCGTCGTGTCCATAGCGCAGTTGATTGTCACCGGAAAGCTGCTATAACAGAGGAGGCGATTGTGCAGAACCCCTATTCCCGCAGGATATCGTCGGAAGAAGCGCGTGACGGGTTCATCTTCATTTTGAAGAACAGGCTGTCTTTCTTCCCTCCCATCGGCCGGACATTTTCCCTCGGGCTGGACGGCCGTCGGAAGAAAGTCAAGGTCGAATCTCGCGCCTGCACGTGCCGGGGCGAGGACAAGCCGCATAAACATTTCTTCATTCGCGGGGGCGGCCTGAAGACAGGAAGCGCTGTTATGATCAAGAAAACGGAAAATGCGGGGAGATACCTTCTGAAATAAGCGGCAAGGGGATCGAATAAAAGGCAATGAGAGAATTGCACGGACTTCGCTCCCGGGAGTAACCGCATGCTCGCGGAGGTGATGCATGGAAACGATACGGCTATACGAGAACTTTCCACCCAGGCTGGTCGCGGCGGCCTTACTGGTCAATGTCTCAATCTACGCCGCGGGCGCCTTCATCCTCGCTGGATTCGGGCATATCATGATGACGCTCTACCTCCTGTATTGTCTTGGCAATGAGGTCCATGTCATGAAAATGAGCTGCGTGGACTGTTACTATTACGGCAAATGGTGCGCGTTCGGGAAGGGAAAGGCGGCGGCGCTGCTTTTCAAGAGGGGCGACCCGCCGCGGTTCATTGCAAAGACCATATCCTGGAAAGAGCTGGTCCCGGACATGCTGGTCCCGGCATTTCCGCTCGTGGGCGGGCTCGCTCTTTTGATACGAGACTTTTCGTGGGGGATCGTCATTGCGCTGGCCCTCCTGCTGACGCTCTCCTTTGGCGGCAATTATCTGATACGAAGCCGGATCGCCTGCGTCTCTTGCAGGCAGCGCGAACTGGGATGCCCGGCGGAGCAATTCTTCGGCAAGCGGCAGAATTGACGGAAAGAACGCGTCATCTCCCTGGGTTCCTTCCGGCGAAGACGGACAGGTACATGGAAGAAACCGGAAATATCACAATACGGCCTGCGACGGTCGACGACGTCCCGCACATCCTGCGGCTTTGGCGGGAATTGATGGATTATCACGCGGCCCGTGACCGGATATTTACTGTTCCGCCGGACGGACCGGAGAATTGCCAGGCATGGATTGAGCACAATATTCGGAGCGACCGTTCGCTCGTCCTTGTCGCAGAGAGCACTTGCGCCGTGGTCGGCTACTGCATTGCCGTCATCACTCCCTATCCGCCGGTGCTGGCGCTCAAAGAGTACTGTGAGATCTACGATCTCGCCGTCACGGAAGCGCACCGGCGGCGAGGCGTCGGCGAGGCACTCTTCGAACGTGTGAAGGCATGGTGCCGCGAGAAGGCCATTCCGCGTATCGAGGCAAAAGTGGCGGTGACGAACGAGCAGTCGACGCGGTTCTGGCGAAAGATGGGACTCGCGCCGTATATGGAAATCATGCACTATGACCTCAAGGAGCAGGGATGACGTGTGAGTTTGCAGTTTCCTTCCGGCCGGCGCGTGCACGAAAGGTAAAAAATGCAGATTAAGCTGTTAAACGCCTGGTTTTTTTCGCTCCCGATGGTAGTCATTTTCGCATATGTTTCTGTGTTTCATAGAGACACGGTTAAGCGCATGGCCGATATGACCGGTTATGCGCGAAAAGAAAAAGCGGTCGCTGTTTTGGCGTCCTTGGCCCCCTATCCGTTCATGATACTCACTGTGTTCACGCCACTGTCGTCGAATAAGGCGGCGCTCTTCGTCGGATCCGTACTCTATGCAACAGGCTTGATGGGCTTTGTATCGGCGGTCATCGGATACACAACAACGCATCCGGGAGAACTTTCAACGCGGGGGATATATAAAATATCCAGAAATCCGATGTACGTTTCTGCACTCCTCATGTTTACAAGCATTGTGATCATGACACTGAATGTTTTGTTGGCGGTACTGCTTCCGGTAATCATCATATTGCATCACAAAATGATACAGGCGGAAGAGAATGCCTGCGCGAGGCAGTTCGGGAAGACTTACGAGCGTTACCGGGAGCATACTCCACGGTATCTGTTCTTGTGATAGTTACGTAACACTATGTTCAGACGGCATATACCGTCTTAGGAACTCGAGTATGATTGATAAAAACCATAGGAGGAAGCCATGAACGACGTCCTGAACGATATCGCCGACATCCTGAGGAGCGAAGGCGTCAGCCTCTGGGGGACCGGACCTTCGGAACCAATGGAGGACGAACAGCCCGGCTACCGGCCCTTCGACCTGGTCTCCGGGGCGCGGAGCCTGATCTGCTTCGGGCTCCCCGTCCCACGCGGGATATTCGCCCAAAAGCGTCACGTGGTTGAAAGCAACTGGCGCACCCAGAACCTCTACTATAGGAAGCTCGACAGCCTGTCCGTCCGATTGGCTGCCAGGCTTGAGGAGGATGGCGAGCGGGCGGTCCCTGTGTTCGGTTGATGGCCCCTGGAGCTTCGCGGCGCCTTCGGTTCGAAGGGCGTAGCAGGGCACTTGAACCAGATCCGGATGGGTGAGATCGCTCGCATAGGGACCCGCGGCCGGAACGGCCAGCTCTTTCATCCCCGCTACGGTTCTCGTCTGATGCTGGGCGGGGTGGTAACAACCGCCTCACTTCCCGCTAGGGCCGAACCCGGACCAGTGGAAGACGGGTGTCCGGACTGCCGGCTTTGCGTCGATGCCTGTCCCATCGGGGCTATCCGGCCGGAGGAGAAGACCGTCAACATTCCGGCTTGTCTGCGGTACACGTCGCGGACGCCCCTCCTGCCCAAGTGGCGCTTCCTCCTGCTGAGTCTGTTTAACCGGGAGAAGGCCGATCGTTTGATGAACCTGGCGACCGTAGACGAGCACACCCTCCATGTCTGCTCCCGTTGCGTCGCCGCCTGTCCCCACTGAGGAGGGGCGAAGGGGATTTTTTTATTAAGCCTGACAAACACAGGGATGCCCGTGGCAAAGATGCGACGCTGCTCATCCGAAGTTGTAGCGAAGACACTATGGATGATGGCTTCGTAAAAAAGTCGATTAATGCACTTTTCGCGTCATTCCGGCTTGTCCGGAATCGTTCGACAGGACTTCGACGAGCTCAGTCGAGCCGTTCACGATGCCGTTCGACGTGCTCACGGTGATGAGCAATGTCGAATTAGTGAGCGGAGCCGAACCATCCTTCTTTTTCAGCAAGTTATGCGGCGAAACGACTCCCGACAAGCGGGAGTGACGACTTTTTACGAGATTGTCATGGACAAACAGTTGATTCCACCAAGAGAAATCCGTGTTTGGGTCGGCCCGTTTGAGAACGAGCAAGACTATCTGGCGTGGGGGCGGGTGTCGTTCAATGATTTGATACGCCACTCCCTGTCGCCGGATGATAGTGTTTTAGAAGTGGGGTGCGGCTGCGGACGAGTGGCAATCCACGTTGCTCACTACCTTTCAGCGATCGGTCGCTATGTCGGCATCGACTGCGCGTCTGTGCTGCTGGAATGGAGCAAGACCAATCTCGAACCACGGTTCCCCAATTGTAAATTCCAATTCATTGATGTCGCGGCCAAGGCCCACAATCCAGCAGGCCGTGTTTCAGCGTCGGCGGTTGTGTATCCGTTTCCAAGTTGTGCGTTTACCTTTGTCTTTGCTATCTCGCTGTTCACTCACATGACCATTGACGGCGTTGCCAATTATATTGCCGAGGCGGCGAGAGTACTTCGTCCCGGCGGCCGCTTCCAGGCGACATACTTATTCCTGAATGACCGCTCCCGACAGGGGATCCGGGAGTGCGCTGCATTTCGCGATTTCCGATATAGAGTCGGAGACAGCCTGACCTTTGACGAGAGTGTGCCCGAAGAGGGGATAGCGCACCCGGAAAACCATATTCTGGATATATACAGTAAGAGCGGTTTTAGAGTCCTCGGGGTGGAATATGGCAACTGGTCAAGGGGGTTACCCACTATGGAGCAGGCTTTTCAGGACACAATCATCGCGGAGAAGCGCCCGTGATGTTGGATAAAGTAAGCATGAAATGCAGGTTTATAAACGGAAAAAGGAGGAAACATGATCATTTCAATTTTGTCATTCATTCTTGTTTTCACGCTTGTTGTCCTCGTGCACGAACTCGGTCACTTCCTTGCTGCCCGGCGCGCCGGAGTAAAAGTGTATGAATTCTCCATCGGCTTTCCATTCAGCCCGAGGATTGTTACACTCTTCCGGCACAGGGAAACAGAATTTACCGTGCGCCTGCTGCCGCTCGGCGGGTTTGTGAGCTTTTCCCGGGACGGCGACGAGGATGCCATGGAGCTTTTTGGCGCATCACGGCTGCATCGTCTGCAGATCATGTCCGCGGGTTCGGTTTTCAATATCGTGTTTGCCTTTTTTGCATTCATCATCGTCTTTTTTGCCGGCAAGGACATGCATTTGGGAGCGGCGATCATATCGAGTGCAAAGATCACCTGGGCCATGATGTCGGGCACGGCTGAATATCTTGTTAATATATTCACGGGTCATGGCACGATGGACGGCCTGGCCGGTCCAGTGGGAATTGCCGTGATCGCGGGAAAGGCAGCGGCCAAGGGATTCCTGAACCTCCTCTATTTCACCGGCATGCTCAGCCTGAGCCTGGGAATCATGAACCTGCTTCCGCTTCCGGCCCTGGACGGCGGACAGTTGGTCATGCTGTTTATTGAAGCTATAAGAAAAAAACCCGTAAGCGTGAAGGTGTATCAGGCGGTCAACCTGATCGGTTTTGCGTTATTCATTGCCCTTTCCGTGTTGGTGACATATAAGGATGTTGTGAAGTTGATGGCATGAAAATGGCCATCGGGATGTTCGGCGATATTCCGGACGCACGCCAGTCGGCATATCGCTCTCGGAGGAGGAATATGAAGCACATCCAAAGACCTGCTGTGATCCGTGCCGCGGGAAACCCGCCCAAGCAGATCGAGGAATTTGTCGGTCGTGTCAATTCAAAAACCGAGGCAGTCAGCATTGCGAGGATGACCAGTCCGCCCGGATGGATTGAGCCGGGACAGACGCCGGAGTTCGACGAATACACCATCGTGCTGCGGGGAACCCTCCGGGTCACGCTGAAGGACAAGGAACTGGATGTTTCCGCGGGGCAGGCGATTATCATGGAGGCCGGCGAATGGGTCCGGTACAGCACGCCCGGCCCTGACGGCGCGGAGTACATCGCCGTGTGTGTCCCGGCATTTTCACCCGGGGCGGTCCAGAGAGATGAATGATTGAAAACATGTGACGATACTCAATAAGTATGCGCGTTGAAGGAGATGAGCTGAATGAAAATTACTGCCGTTATACCAGCCATGTTATTGATCATGACGGGCGCCGGCTGTACGACCAGGACCGTGTATGACAGTCTTCGTGTCCAGCAGGAAATGGAATGCCAAAAGCTTCAAGGCGCCGACCGGGACGAGTGCGCAAGACGGTCCGGTATGAGCTATGACGAATATCAAAGACAGCTCAAAGAACGGCAAAAGGACGAGTGAATATTACTATGGCGAGGAAATCGTCGAGAGGGATGAAGATGCGTGCCGCGTATTTATGGGAACTTTTGACCTTCTGCCGCGTACCTAATCAATAAGAAGGCTAAGTACGCGCATAAGGAGCTCTGTGGACGATAATGACATCATACAACGGGTTCAAAACGGCGATATTGAGTCATTTTCCCTGCTTGTGGAGAAATACCACAGACGCCTGTTGAATTTTATCCATCGGCTGGTCCCTGATGAAAAGATCGTGGAAGATATCGGCCAGGAAGTGTTCGTGAGCGTGTATAAATCGATCATGAATTACGACCTTCAGCGCGGAACGCCATTCTCAGCCTGGCTGTTTATCACGGCGAGAAACCGCTGTATCAGCGAACTGAGAAAAAAATGCAACAGGTCATTTGTTTCGCTTGACGAAGCGAATGATATTGCCGTCCAGCATCGGTCTCCGGAAGAAGCGGCCGCCGACCGGGAGCGGGCGCTGGCGATACAGTCCGCTCTGGAGCAACTCCCGGAGCCGTACAAGAGCGCCCTCATTCACAGTTTACGCGGAGACTCTCTGGAAGAGATCGCCCTGGAGTCGGGAATATCCGCCGGCACGGTTAAATCGAGGCTGTTTCGGGCGAGGGAAAAGATGCGCTTGCTGTTGAGCGAACGTTTTGGAGGAAAGGACTATGAAAGAGTTTGAACCGTCGCGGAATTTCGTTGCGAGGGTGATGGAAGATGTCCGTGCTTATGAGGCGATAAGGATCCGGGAGTTGTCGCGGACGCAGCTCTTCCTGTCTACGAAATTTGCCCGCTATGCCCTTTCGTGCGGCGGGGCGCTGCTCGGGTTCATCAACCTTATCAGGATTTATCAGACGCTGTTTTCCCCGGTCCTTTGCAGGTAACGTAAATAAGCCCGGGAACCTTCCTCTGGTTGATACGTATCTATAAGCAACAAACAGAGGGGGTACCAATGAGCGAAGAGGGAAAAAATATGGAACGAAAGAAATGGCTTGCGGCCGTCATGGGGATGACCATGCCGGGCATGGGCCAGATATACAACGGAGAACTGATCAAGGGTATAAGCTTTTTCGCTGTTTTTCTCGCGTTGTTTGCGTCAGGTTTTCGGTGGACGGTCCTGCTGCCGGGCAGGTTGCTGATCATTGGAGCTCTGATTACGATCACAGCGGTAACCGCTGTTTTCGTTATCGTCATTATTGATGCCTATCGAAAAGCAAAGAGTCTCGGCGCAGGCTATCAGCTCAAATCCTATAATCGCTGGTATTTCTATCTGGCCGTGTGGCTGCTCGGCTCTGTTCTCGTCTCAGGCTCAGTCTATGATTATGTGAAAAAAAATATTGTTGAAGCTTACAAAATCGTGACCACGAGCATGGAGCCCGTTGTCCTGAAAGGAGACAGGGTCTTCGCGGACAAGACCGCATATGGCAGGATGGCTCCGAAAAAAGGCGACATCATCATCTTTGTGTACCCCGATGACCGGAGCAAGGTGTTCATTAAAAGGATAGAAGGACTGCCGGGCGATATGCTCGTGAGGTCAAACGGCATCAAAGAGATTGTGTCGCATGGA
>Ga0208492_1001850_pt1 | contig 11682 bp, 6 predicted proteins | sample Subbioar_CSW14AB_FD_184820 | JGI IMG/M metagenome (GOLD analysis project Ga0208492, IMG submission 184820) | Serpentinite rock and fluid subsurface biosphere microbial communities from McLaughlin Reserve, California, USA - CR12Mar_CSW14AB (SPAdes) | ecosystem: Environmental > Terrestrial > Deep... | reverse complement strand
TGCGGAACCGAATTTGTCTGCGTCGAAAAATGAAAATCACAATAGTGACATTTGACTTTACAATAGGGAATGTGAATGTATATGCCTGCCATCAAAAGAAAGCGTCCGACTGGGTCGGACGCTGTAATTTTTTACTGTTGTTTTTTCTCCGTGTATTCTTCTGCAGTAGGCTCTTTGAAATAGACATTCCGCAGATCGAGGTAACGCATTCCGTTTGTCTCCAGGTCACGCACGCTGGACTGAACAAGCATCATGTCTTCACCATACCAAAGTACAATGAATGGTGCTTCTTCCATCAATACTTTTTCAGCCGCAGCAAATGCTTTATATGAATCTTCTACCGTTGCCGCGTGAATTCCTTCTTCAAAAAATTTGTCAAAAGAAGCATTCTGGAAACGCGCACTGTTTACATAGGAAGGTAATTTACGATCCGATGGAACAATTTTTCCGTAAGCATTCAGCAACCATGTTTCAGGACTTGGATAATCACCAAACCAGGTTGTGCGGAATATATCTGCGCGACCATGTCCCTGGTTTTCGATCAGGTCATTGAATTCGATCGCCTCGATCTCCACATTGATGTTTAACACGCTGCGCAGTTGATTCTGAATTTCAGAGGCAACGAGGTAATGATCATTTCCTAAACGGAACTGGAACGTGAGGGTTGGAAAACCTCTTCCATCAGGATATCCGGCTTCAGCCATTAATTTCTTGGCAAGCTCTGGATTATATTGATACGAAACATCTTCAATGCCTTCAAAATCGTAGTCTTTAAACACTTTTGGAAGCGGCGGCGTCATACCAAATTTTCCAATTTCATACGCCTGATTTTTCATGATCTTTTCAACCAGTTTCTGACGGTTAATTGCATGATTGATTGCTTTACGCACCTTTTTATTCTTGAGTGCTTTATTCGTCATGTTAAACTCAAGATACGTTGTTGAAAGTTGGGGTTCTGAAATGAGAATATACTTCGGCGGTTTGCTTTCAAAATCAGAAATACGTTCTTCAAGCACTTCAGAAATACGGGTGACCGGAACGTCGGGAATGTAACTCATTGTTCCGGACCAGAAAAGTTCCATTGGATCTTCGCTGTGCTCGTAATACTTGAATACAACACTGTCCAGGTATGGTAATTTATTTCCTTGGGCATCCATTCCGTGATACCTTGGATTTTTGAAAAGACGAACAATTTCAGCCGTGGAATTGTTTTTATCGTAAATGAAAGGCCCGGTTCCAACCGGAACAAATTCAGTCGCCTCAACAGATTCCTTAGGAACAATAACGGCAAAAACTGCGGCCATTTTTTTCAGGAAAATAGTGCTTGGTTCGGTAAGCTGAAAAGCGATTTTATTTCCATCCGCTTTGATCCCTGAAATCTCGGTCACTTTTCCATTGTAGAAATCATCTCCTCCGGCTATGGTATTTTTGAAGGTGTAGTATGCACGATTTTCCGGTGCTGGCGTGTATATTGTCTGGAATGAATAAATGACATCCTGTGCAGTCATTTTACGGCCTTTTCCACCTTCAAAACAAGCATTGTCGTGAAAATAAACCTCATCGCGCAATGTAAATGTGTAGGTAAGACCATCCGGTGAAACCTGCCATTCACTTGCCAATGACGGTTCAACCTCAAGCGTTTTAGCATTGTATTTTACAAGCCCTTCATAGACCTGTTCGTAGACCTGTGCTGTTTCCAGTTTTTGAACTTCAGCAACACGAATGGGTGCAAAGTAGCTGTTGATGGGCATTCTGAAAACACCTCCGTACATGCTTTGCTCTTCCACGTTGGTGTCTGTATCGTCACCGGAGCCGCTGCAACCCGCCAGAAATAGCAACGGAGCGGCTACAAAAAGATAAATCAGTTTTTTACGCATAGGTCATTTGGATAATCCAAAAAAAAGGGTCGATAATATGCCAAATATAAACCAAATTTTATTACTGAATAACCCAATCGATTTTTTTAAACAGCTATGAATAACAGGGTTTCATAGAAAAAAAATGTTGATTTGTCTTGTTTTTGTTGAAAGTAAGTTTTAATATTGCGCTAACTTTTGAGCTTACAAGGTTTTTAAATAAAGCTATGATGTTGAAAAACAGTTATTTACTCTTAATTTTTCTGGGTGCATCCTTTTCATCATTTGCAGATTTGTCAATCGAAGGTCATTATCAGGGTAAAAACTTGTTTGTACAAAACCCCGAAGATGAAGATGGATTTGGTTTTTGTGTAACAAATGCCACTGTGAACGGTGACCCTATTTCGGACGGAATCCAGTCCAGCGCTTTTGAGATCAATTTTGCGGAATTCAATCTCAAAATCGGTGATGCTGTATTCATTGTCCTGGAGCACGGAATCGGTTGCAAACCAAAAATTCTTAATCCCGAAGTTTTATTACCAAAAAGTACATTTACCGTTGCTGATGGGTCTATTTCCTGTTCGCCTGACGGAACATTATCCTGGACCACTACGGGCGAATCCGGAAAGCTTGCATTTACGGTTGAACAATACCGCTGGAATAAATGGGTTTCGATTGGTGAGGTTGACGGCATCGGATCAGAAGGACCTAACAAATACAGTTTCAAAGTTTCTCCGCACTCCGGTGAAAACAAAGTACGTGTTGTACAAACCGATCATACCGGGAAAAAACGTCCTTCGCCTGAAACGACCTTCACACCAAGCGGCGTTAAAGAACCGACGATCACACCGCTGAAAGTGAAAGATGTGATTAAATTCATTGCAGAAGGTTCATCCGTTGAAACCAAATATGAAATTTACGACGCTTACGGAAACATTGTGAAAAAAGGCGTCGGATCTGAAGTCGATTGTACAAACCTTAAAAAGGGAGCGTACTACATCAACTACGATAATAAAAACGAGAAATTTGTGAAGATTTAATTCTTCCTTACAATAACCGAATCCCGGATTACTTGCTGTAGTCCGGGATTTTTTTTAGCCCTTATTTACGCATTATGAAATTAGAACACATTGGAATTGCTGTCCGGGATCTTGAAAAATCCAATAAGCTTTTTGCCGCGATCTTCAACCAGCAACCTTATAAAATGGAAGCGGTAGCATCCGAAGGTGTACGCACGTCGTTTTTTCAAACAGGAGAAAGTAAAATAGAATTACTGGAAGCAACAAATCCGGAAAGCGCCATTGCCAAATTCATTGAGAAAAAAGGCGAAGGTATTCATCACCTTGCGTTTGAAGTAGCCGATATTGAAGCTGAAATTGCGCGATTAAAAGCGGAGGGGTTCGAACTGATTCATCAAACGCCTAAAGATGGTGCAGACAACAAACAAATTGCTTTTCTGCATCCAAAATCAACCAACGGTGTTTTACTGGAGCTTTGCCAGGAGAAGAAATAAGTTGGAGCTTAATTGAACGCAGATGACCCTGATCGCTATGATAAAAAAGATGTCAGCCTAAAAACTTCACGCGTAAAACGTGTTCTGCGAAAATCTTATAAAATCATTCTGATCTTCGTTCCATTTTTTTTCAAAATCAGGCACGTTTTAATGCAATGCGAAAGGTAGTTGCAACGCCCGGTTCTGATTTGATCACAGAAATTTTACCCTTGTGAAAATCATCCACGATTCGTTTAGCCAACGAGAGACCTAATCCCCAACCGCGTTTTTTGGTGGTGTAACCGGGTTGAAAAACAGTCTTCAGTTTATTGGCCTGAATTCCTTTTCCGTTGTCCGTAATATCAATCCATACTTCTTCTTCAAATGGATGTACTCTTACTTCAATTCGCCCTGCTCCTTCCATTGCATCGACTGCATTTTTGACTACATTCTCAATCACCCATTCCAGCAAAGCCGGGTTAATGCGCGCTCTTAGACCATCCGCTTCGGAAATAAATTCCAACGCTACTTTAGACGAAATTCTGCGCCGCAGATAATCGCATGCACGTTCAACGCACGGAGTCAATTCTAACTCTTCTAACACAGAATCTGATCCTATTTTAGAAAAACGATTGGTGACGGTATTTAAGCGGTCAATGTCTTTTTCAATTTCGCTGGTGATGCTGTGATCAACTCCTTGCAACAGCAGCAATTCATTCCACGCCATCAACGACGAAATCGGTGTTCCCAATTGATGTGCTGTTTCCTTGGCCATTCCCACCCAAACCTGGTCCTGCTCTGCTTTTCGGAAGGTGCTGAAAACGAGATAAGCGATGAGAATGAACAAGCCAATCATAAAGAACTGCACAAATGGAAAATATTTCATCTGGGTCAGTTCGGGAGAATGTTCAAAATAAATTACGCCTTTGCTGTTGCCTCCCAAATCCACCATAATTGAGTCACCTTGTGGTAATTTCGAAAATGGAACCGACGTAGTCAGCGAATCAAATTCAGGCATGTTTGTAGAAATAATCCGGCGTGAATCGGAATGAATAAATACAACAGGAACTAAAAATTCGTTAGTGACCAACTCATTGCTAAAAGCATCTACCAGCGAATCTCTACTGACACGCAACTTTTCCAATTTTTCGTTCTTAAAGAATACAGAATCGAAATAAAAAACCTTTTGTTTTTCGCCCATGTACAAATCCATTTCGATTGGCTGATGATTTTTGCGCCAAAGCGGTAAATAGGATTCCAGGCTATCTTTTTTGGAAGCACGGAAAAGTGAATCACGAAAACGTTGTTTTTCATCCGGATATGCTGTTCGTATGAATTGGTGGATGGAAGTATCCAGCGGCGCAAGATTGTAGCTTGAAACAATGTTATCCTGCATGTCCGCAACGATCATTGGCACGGTGGAAACTTCACTCAGAATACTCAGTACAAACGAATAATCATCCAACGGGCGATTAGCTTCTTCTATCGTAAGCACCCACATTTCGACCGTTTTGAAATCACGGATCTGGATTTCAGAAAGTGCCTCGGTCAATTCATCAAAGGCACGATTTGTCAAATTAACAAGTTCTGATTTTCGCTTTACACTTTCAGCCCACTGCTCAATGCGATCCACTTCACGCTGCTGAACCCTTTTCACAATGCGGTATGAAAACCAGATTGAAGCAACCACTAAAAAAATAGCGGTACCCAGTAAAGCAATTTTCCAGCGTTGTTTTTTATGATAGAGATTCATGTGTCCAGGACAAATAACGCAAAAAGGAATGATTTGGTGTGGTGTATTTTTAAAAAAGCGAAGAGCCATGAGTGAAGAGGCAAGAAGGCCCAGAAAGTACACAACAACTAAAGTCTACGTGTATAAATGTTATAAGAAATATCACCTCTTCCCTTTTGACTCTTTTCTCTTCCCTCAAAAATTACTCATCTTCTCCAAACTCCTCGTCGTTGTCGTCGTTGTCTTTATCTTCCTTCAGTTTTTTGAAGAGATTATTGGTGCGGGTTTTGTTTCTGTCCTTTTGTTTAGCCGAGTCGGTTTGTTCAATGTCTTCTTCGTAAAAAATAAATTCTACCTGGCTTTTATTTTTTTGTTGCACCGTATTTACCGTCGAATCGTTTTTGAAAAGACCAAAATCGGTTTTCAGCATCGACTTAAGATCTTGCTTTTCTTGCCCGAGGTTTTCTTTGATGTCATTTTTACGTTCTTCGTTATCCATTGCAAATACTGGATTATCAAGCGGTCCACTCATGGTCATGTAAATTATGATTCCCAAACCATCGTCTTCAATTTTTCCAAACTCTGTGTATTCGGCTACCGTTTTTAAATCACGGAACCGGAAACTAAAATGATACTCAACATTGTTGTCAAAATCATGCCAGCCAAAAAGTGTTACATCAAGCGCATTTGTGGCAATGGTCATTTTTGGAATGTAGATTCGCCTGTTTTTAATTTCAATCGTATTCGATAATGTAGAGAATTTAAGGTGCAATAATTTTTGTTCAAACTTATCAATGTGTTTATTCAACATAAGCTTCAGCGCTGTATTAGAGCGCATATAGTCCGTAATAAGTTTCATGGTTTCCAGATCGTTGAGCTCACCGTTGCGGATCTCAATTTCTGACAGTGCATAAATTTTATCTTCGATAATCGAGAAATACGGATTGAAGAAAAGCAGGAGATCAATATGGCCGTTACCTGTTCCGGAAAGATGTTTATCCGTGATTGTTTCCTGGTCAAAATTTTTCCACTCTGTAAAAAGAGATTTTACATTGACATCTTTAAAATTCAAATCCCCTTCAATGACATTGCCCGACTCGACAAGGTTATTCAATGCTAAACTTCCTGTAACTGTGCCTCCAAGTGTCTGCATCGAAAAATCTGAAGCGGTAGCTTTGCGGTTTGCGAACAATAATTTTCCGCGGATTGACGTGAACTTATGCTGATCCCAAACCAGGTCTCCAATATCCAGATCCATGTTCAGACTTAAGTCAGAAGGCAAGATAAATTTTTCAGGTTTCGTTTCTTCTTTTGAATTTGTTTCACCAATAAATTCATTGAGATCAATGTGCCGCGATTCCATACTGGCGATCACACCAAGTCCGCCAAAACCGGCCAGGTACTGGAGCAAATTATTCAGCGCTCCGTTTAAAACTAAATCTGATTTTTCCGTTTTTACAGCAAAATCTTTTACTGCAGCATCATTGTCGCGGATGACAACGTCCCCGTTTACTTCACGATAGGTAATTGCATGTTCCATGTGTTTATACAGCACATTCTGAAGGCTTAATGTTCCTTGTGATTTTGAAATCGATACGCGTTCTGTGCGGTATTCAGGATCCAAAAAGCGAATAGCAAGATCCAGGTTTAGCTGCACAGTTCCGCCGATTTTTTCAACACCCGGAATTCTGAAAAACCGGTGAAAAGCACCCAGGTCCAGGTTTCCTTCCATTTGTGCATCGATATCCGGCTGCGCAAAATTGCGGATTGTTCCGTGCCCGTTAAAAAAACTGTTGAGCAGTTTCAATTCAAATGTTTTAAATGAAAGCATTTCATCACGCGCATCCAATTGGGCATTCTGATAATTACCATTGAGTCGTACATCGTACATCTGCAAATTGTTTGACGGATTGGTCAGTGTTCCGTTTTCAAGACTGAAATCAGCAATGACGGAAGGCATTTCGATAGAAGAAACCGGGCCCTGAATTTTAGAATTAAAGTTCAAAATCCCTGTGCCTTTGTAACGAACAGCGTCTGGCATTGTTCCGGCGGCCAGGCTGTTTGCAAGATCAGCCAGTTCAATATTTTTTCCGCTGAAGGCCAGGTCCATTTCTGTGGTATCAACAAAACCTGTTAATTCAAACGGCATTTTGCCAATGGTGATATCGCCTTTTTTGAAGGTATAAGATCCCGCCGAAGTATTTGCATCCATCGTGAGTTCAATGCGGCCAGGCTTATTGCTGATAAGTGTCAACGAATTGCTTTTCAGCTGTCGGATATACACATCGGATTCTGTTACGACCTCAAATTCATCCGCCGAAAAATCACCTTTAACCAGGCTTTTGATAAAATCTATTTTATAAAACTGGCCTGTTGCCTGGTTAGAATACTCAAAAGCAAGCCGGTCAATCCGCAACAAATTCAATCCAAAATCAAAACCGGATTCCTCTTCCGGATTATCTGATTCCTTCAGAATATCGTAATTGACATCTCCGTCTTTTGTCGTTCTCAAATTGAGTTTTGAATCCTCCAGTGAAATTCGGTCCACGTTATAATCGCCGTTCCAGATATCCCACACATTGAACGTGAGAAACGCTTTTTTGGCAAACAACAAGGTGTCTTTGCTTTCCTGGAATTCATAAGCGTCGCGGATCAATACGTTCTTAAACTCGAGCGAAGCCCTTGGAAAATCATGAAATAATGAAAGCTCAATACTGCGTACTTCAAGATCTGTCTTGAGGTGATTATTGATCTCATCGATTGCAAATTGTTTAATATCGTCCTCAAAAATATGCAGCAATACTGTGACCGTTGTCAGCAAAAAAAGGCAGACAAAAAAAGTCCAGAAGAAGAACTTCCGCAGGTATTTCCAGATTTTTTGCATCGGTTGTGCAAAGTTAAGTCATCACATAACGCTATAATCGCAATGGTTACGCAGATTATCAACCAACGGGGGTTAGCTTAATTAGGGAAGAGGGAAAGGGAGCAGGGTAATCAGTGCTTGACGAGGAAATAGTAATCGGTGGTCAGGTAATCTGTGCTTGACGAGGAAATAGTAATCAGTTGTCGCATGGTCAGTTGATTAGTGCTTGACAAGGGAATAGTAATCAGTTGTCGCATGGTCAGTTGATTAGTGCTTGACAAGGGAATAGTAATCAGTTGTAGAGTGGTCAGGTGATTAGTGCTTGACAAAGGAATAGTAATCAGTTCTCCTGTGGTCAGGCGATCTGTGTTTGATAAGGAATAGAAATAGGTGGTCCAGTAAAGAGATTCCTCACTTTTACAGAATACCTGATCACCGATCACCTGATTACCGACCACTAACCACCGATTACTGAATACCACAACACCTGATCACTGAATACCTGATTACCGACTACCGACTACCAAACACCTGATTACCGAACACCGCGACGCCAAATCTCTTGCCTTTTGCCTCTATAAACAGACTTTATACAATTATCAAAATTTATAATGGAAATGTTGATCGCAAAACAGCGATAATCTTTTTAAATTTGATGCAATAGTTTATTTATTCACTTAAATTTTATAGTCATGGCTTTTGAATTACCAGCTTTACCATACGCGCACAATGCGCTTGAACCACACATTGATGAGACAACGATGCAGATCCACCATGGAAAGCATCATGCGGCATATACTACCAACCTGAATGCTGCAATTGCCGGCACAGAACTGGAAGGAAAAACGATCGAACAAATCCTGGAAAAATGCATGGACATTCCTGCTGTAAGAAATAACGGCGGCGGTTATTACAACCACAACATGTTCTGGCAGGTTATGGCGCCAAATGCAGGAGGACAGCCAACCGGAGAAATTGCCGAAGCAATCAATAAAGCTTTTGGATCGTTCGATACGTTTAAAGAAAATTTTGCCAAAGCGGCAGCAACACGTTTTGGATCAGGATGGGCCTGGCTTTGTGTAAAAAAAGGCGGCGAACTGGAAATCTGTTCTACACCAAACCAGGACAATCCATTGATGCCAGGTGTTGGCTGCGAAGGTTACCCGGTATTAGGACTTGACGTTTGGGAACATGCTTACTACCTGAAATATCAAAACAGAAGACCAGATTATGTGAGTGCATTTTTTAATGTGATCAACTGGACCGAAGTGAACAAAAGATACGCTTCAGGAAAATAAGAATACACTGTTTTTTGAAAAGGGGAGTTCGTAAGGATTCCTCTTTTTTTTGTAGATTTAACCATGAAAAAAACCGGCCGACTACTCATCTGCCTTCTTGCAATTGGCTCAATATCATCTTGTTATAAAGATAAAACAACAGCCGTTAATGCAGCGGAATGCCCTACGATTATCAGTTATTCCATGGATATCGTTCCAATCATTCATTCATCGTGCATGACCAACCTTGGTCCTGGATCAGGTTGCCACGACGACTGGATTACCTCGTACAACAACATCAAAGCGTATTGCGATTCAAAAACATTGCAAACCCAGGTCCTGATCAATCATACCATGCCGCAAATGCCCAATGATTTTGGAATTGACTCATTAACTGCTGAAGAACTTCAGCTCATGGATTGCTGGATTCAACAAGGATATCCTGAAAATTAGGTGCGCCGTTTGAGGTAAGCAATGCGAATCCAATAATATTCATTTTTTTAAACCAAAAGAGCCATTCTGCACTAGCAGAACGGCTCTTTTTTTGAACTTAAACTCAACTTAATTATCGTTTGATTGTAACCACTGACGATTCAACTGTTTCAGCTGTAGTAACACTGATAACATAAAATCCTTCAGCTAAAAAGTGCACCGGAATTTCAATGGTACCATTGAACGCACCTCCAGTTGCTTCAAAAACAATTCCTCCTTTAACGTCGGTCATTTTAATCATCGAATTCTCATCTGTATTCAAAACCAGGTTTAAAAATTCGCTTGCCGGATTCGGAAAGATCACAAATGCTGTTGCTGCATTTTCATTTACTGCGGTAAAATTCACCGCATGCGTTGCTGCACCTTCGCAACCGTCGCCGTTTGTGACGATAACGGAATAAGTTCCATCTTCATCCGGAGTATATTCTTGTGCTGTTGCTCCTGCGATCAACACACCGTTAAAATACCATTGGTACGAATCAAATAATTGTGTGCTCAATACTGCGCTGTTTACCAAAATGGTTGGTGCCGGTGCGGGCAGTTCTGTCAGCTCAATTGCCTGTGTTGTTCCGCTGCATGACTCCGTTGAGTTTTCAAACCAAACATTGTAATTTCCGCCTTCAAAAGCGTACGTTTCATTGTTGGTTTCACCCATTATTTCGCTACCATCAAAATACCATTGATAATTTAATGAACCCGTTGCATCAGCGGTTACCAAGATAGAATCGTATGCGCAGAATTCAGTCATATCATCTTGTGTGGTAATTTCAATTCCGGACAAATCATAACATGAATTCAATTGAAATACGGTCACCGTACTTGAAATTTCATTGGCCAAAAGCAACAAGGCATTGCCGTTCGGTGATGATACCTCATCGATGTAAATAATTCCTTCCGCACCGCGATCTGGTCCATTTGTAATTGCAGAACGATTGTTCTGATATCCTACAAATTGTGGATTTGCGGGGTCATTTACATTGAAAATTAAAACACCGCCCACACGTTCTAATGATACAAATGCAAAGTGATTTCCATCAATCGTTGCCGCTGTAATTCCTTCCACTTCCGGTCCTTTATCATCGCTGCGGTTTTTTGCCTGTGCTGTGCCAGCGGTGTTACTTGCATTAAAAAGCCCTGCAAAATTTGGATCATTGGCGATGATCTGTTCAATTAAATCACCCGAATCAAAAACCAGGTTTCCGCTTGCATCCCAAATAGCAAATGAACGTGTACTGATGGAATAAATTTCGTCAAAATCACCGTCGTTGTCCGTATCTCCCAAAGTATTTGTCATGGTTAAACGACCCAGCAAATAATCACTTTTCAGATAGGCGGCATCGGGGAAAGCGGTTGGATCCAGGTCTACATCTTTAACGCGTGTTTCTTCACTGAAACCAGCATAAGCGCGCAGATCACCTTCGTTAGCCGTGAACAAATAATCGGATCCGTCAATATTCAGTGAAGCAATTGCATCCGGCAAAAACAATCCCTTCACGGGAAAGTTTGCAATGTTGATTGCGGACGTTACGTTTGATACATCCATTCCATTTCCAAACTGCATGTGATCGATTGTTCCAAGCGCAACAACATCGGTCAGCGTTTTTGTCGCAAGATCAATAACCGCCAGTGCATTGTTTTCCTGAAGCGTTACATAAGCCGTAAGACCATCGGGTAACACCGTTACGTATTCTGGTTCAAAATCTTGTGAAGCCGAAGCACCTGGTCCAAATATGCGGATTCCTTCAGCGATCAAAGCGGTTTCGGTTCCATCCAATGCATTGAAATTTATAAGGGTCACATCTGCATTGGTGAGTGATGAAATTGGATTTGTCAGATCAACGATGGCAATGGTTCCTTCCGGATCAGTTAAATAATCCGCCGAAGGTTCTCCTTCACAAGCAACAATTACCAACGAACCATCTTCCGTAAATGTTAACATGTCAGGCATCGCTCCAACGTCAACTGAATTC
>Ga0208492_1001849_pt1 | contig 11685 bp, 8 predicted proteins | sample Subbioar_CSW14AB_FD_184820 | JGI IMG/M metagenome (GOLD analysis project Ga0208492, IMG submission 184820) | Serpentinite rock and fluid subsurface biosphere microbial communities from McLaughlin Reserve, California, USA - CR12Mar_CSW14AB (SPAdes) | ecosystem: Environmental > Terrestrial > Deep... | reverse complement strand
CGGGGCTGTCAAGGAATTGCTGGGAAAGTAAGAAGCGATCGCCAAGTTCGTCATTGCGGATTGAGAGGCGAGGAGAGCTTCGTCGAATTGGCCGGTGCCGGTTGTGCATAGGGTCTGATCGGCGACGGCTGCACATTCGTTCCGGGCTGGCCAATCACACCGGGGGCACCCTGGGTGCCTGGTGTGCCGGGCGCGCAAGGAAGCGACGATCCGGGCAGCATCGTGCCGGTGGTGCCGCAGGTGCTGCAAGAAGATCCCATCCCAAGACTCGGGCCTTCCATATACATGGCCGTGCCCTGGTACATCTGGCCCTGGTGATCGTTGGAGTATTGCGGCAAGCAGCCTTGAGTCTGCTTGGGCGGTTCTTTCTTACCGCACAGGCGTGCGAAGAAGCCTTGACCACCGCAAAGCCCGCCGCTGTTGGACGATTGCGGTGCGGAGGTGGTGGCGGTGCGGCTGCTGGTGCATCCAGTGACCCAGGGAAGGGCCGCCAGCAGGGCGAATCCTAAATAATGACGGGCCTTCATAAGGAAATCTCCAAAGGTAGAACCACAAGTTGCGATCGTGATTCCATGATCCGGTGATCCCGTTAGAAATTCAAAAGAAACTTGAGCCAAAATAAAAAAGGAGGGGACATTGGTCCCCTCCTTTTTGGAAATTTCGGCAAGAACCCGATTATGGGTTAATTGCGAGAATTTTCACTGCCGCTGGGCTTGTTGCCCGCGATTTTGATTTGACTTTTCAGATATTTGAGGGCGGCTTCGAGTTGCTTGTCCTCGAACTTGGGCTTGTCGGAGGGTTTCGCCGGCTTGCCCTTGGGGTTAATGATCTCCCCTTCGCGCATATGGTCCTGCAAGTCCTCGCGTTCCTTGGCGGTCAGGTTGACCGTTTCGTTGGGGATGACGCCCCAGTCTTCGGTGGGCTTGCCCGAGGTCGAGGACTTGTTGAGGTTTTTCTTGTTGGGCCGCCAGAAGGTGGCGGTCGTCAACTTGATTTCCCCTTCTCCAAACGACTGGATATTTTGCACGCTGCCCTTGCCGAAGCTGCGTTCGCCCAGGATGAAGGCGCGGCCATGGTCCTGAAGGGCAGCTGCGACGATTTCCGAACCGGAGGCGCTGCCGCCGTTGACGAGCACCGCAATCGGGAAGTCGAGAAGGCTTCCCGCGGACTTACCCGGAATTTCGGTCGAATCCTTGAGGCGAGGGCGGATTTCCACGATCACGCCGTCGTCGATGAACAGGTCGGTGATTTGCACCGCCGCGTCGAGCAAGCCGCCCGGATTGAAGCGCATATCGAAGACCAGACCATTAAGGCCCTTGTTCTTCATGGAGGTGACCGCATTCTTCAAGTCGCGGTACGAGTTGCGAGCGAAGTTCGTCAGGCGGAGGTAGCCAATTTTCGATTCCGGATCGATGTAGAAGTCCCAGTCGTCCTTGCCATCGCGCTTGAAGCCAAGCACGCTTTCCACTTCAACCTGACCGCGGTTGAGCGAGATTTCCCGTGGGTTCGATTCGCCTTCGCGCTGAATGAAGATCGTGACCTTGGTTCCCCTTTTGCCCAGGATCTTTTTCACCGCGTCCTGGGTCGACATTCCCTTGGTGGAAATGACTTCGGGGGTTTCCATTTCGTTCCCCTCGCTGTCCACTTCGCGCACGATTTTGGTGATGATGTCGCCAGCCTGAACGCCGGCCTTGTAAGCCGGGCTGCCCTTGATGGGGGTCACCACCAGCAGCATGTCGGTCGCGCTGTCCTTACGGATTTGCACGCCGATGCCGGTGAAGTTTCCTTGCACTTCCTTGTCGAAGGCGGCCTTGGTTTCCGGATCGATGTAGTTGGTGTAAGGGTCGAGATTCGACATCATCCGTTGCAAGGTGATGTACAGATCCTTGTTCTTGTCGAGGTCTTCGCGCTTGCCCAGCGCCGTGCGTGCTTCCACAAGCAAGGCCGCCAGTTGCTTTTCATCAAGGCCGGCGATGTTCGTGATCTTGGTCGCGATGACGGGGGGAACCTTTTCTTCGATCCGCTTGTAAAGGCCGTTGATCGCCCACTTGACCATGTCGGGCTGCTTGATCGGCTTGACATAGTTTTCACGGATGACGCGAGTCGCCTTCATCACCTGAGTGGCGAACTCTTCGGCATCGGCCACGTCGAGCTTGGTGGAGTCAAGAATTTCGGTGCGCTTCTTTTCGAACGCTTCCAGGTCGGCCTTGCCGTCGGTGAGTTCTTGGTAGTCCTTGCGCAGGCTGCGTTGAGCCTCGAGCTTGGGCATCCGCGCCAGCAGGCGATTGCCTTCTTCGGCATAGGTCGCGGGCACCTTGTTGCTCTTGAGGAGCTTCTCGAACGCCGCAAGACGGGCTTTCGATTTTTCGAGCGCTTCGAAGTTATGGCTGATCACGAAGTGGCTGGAAAGTCCGCCGAGGATGATCGGCAATTGTTCTTTCTCGGTTTTGGTTTTGCCTTCCTTGCGGCAAAGCTCGGGAAGTTCCTTGGCAAGGTATTCGCTGACTTCGTCAACGGTAACCAGACCATCGGGTTCATAACCTTCTCGGTCGGCCTTGCCGGAAAGGGCATCGTTGATCGTCTTGCCAAAAACGCCCTGTCCGCCGACATCAAGGGATGGGGAAAGTCCGAGATTGGCCAGGAACACAACCTTGCCGGCGGCCGGGCCGTGGTCTTCGGTGCCGTCGTCGCCCAGGAATTCACGGTAGGGGTTTTGGCCCAGGGTGGCGTCGGCCAGCGATTTGCCGCCGGTGTCGAAGCCGCGGAAATTGACGTCGACGAAGGATGCGAAATGATTGCTTTGCGTGGCCTTGAGAAGATCCCCCATCTCGACTGCGGAAATGGCATCGTTGTCGCGACCCTTGAAGGTCGAGTCGACCGCGAAGTATCCGCGCCTATCTCCCGATTCGCCGAGCGGTCCGCCCGAAGCAACGATATAGAGAATGGCGAGATCATCGGGTCCAGCGGCCTTGGCCAGCCAGCTCAGTTCCTTCAAGATGTTCGCCTTGGTCGCTTCAATCGCGCCAGGAGCCTTCGAAGGGTTGCCCAATAGCACCTTGACTTGCGCGGCGGGAGCGCCAACCGCCTTGGCATCGGTGATCGTCTTGGCCAGTTCGACGATATCTTTTTCGGCGCTGGGCCGAGCCTTGATCTGGGCGTCCTTGTAACTGCTGATGCCGATTAGCAGGGCATAGGTTTTTCCCTTCGGAGCGGCATCGCGGGCAAAGGCCGCACCGCCCAGTCCCATGGCCGCCAGGGCAAGGACGAGAACCGATCGCATCATTAGTGGGGTCCTTTTCGAAGTTATCCGTTGCTTGAGGCCAGGGATTTGGAATAACCCTGGACAGTTCTGTTTTCCATTGTTAGCCGGAAATAGGTTTTGGGGCAACCGGAGATCGAGAAACTCAAGCGGGAGGCGTCATTTTCGCCATGTCGAGAAGAATGTCCGCCCCCTTTTCGAGCGTCGCCTGGGTGGCTGCGTAACTTACACGAAAATGGGTATCTTGATTTCCAAAGACCGAACCAGGAATGACGAGCAGTTCTCGGCGAATGGCCTCTTCGACAAAGCTCGTTCCTGTCCAGCCCTTTGGCACCGGCAAGAACAGGTAGAAGGCCCCTTCAGGTTTATGGTGCGGAAACGCCGCGGATAACCTTGCGGAAAGGTAATTCCGCTTCGCGGCATACTCGCGAATCAGACTGGAAATGTCGCACTTGAGTGCCGCCGGGATCGCATGCTGCGCCATGCTCGGCGTGCAGACATAGATGAACTGTTGCAGCTTGATCATCTGCTGAATGAGCGCCTTGGGACCATGGGCGAAGCCTACGCGCCAGCCGGTGAACCCATAACTTTTTCCCAGCCCTGAAATGACAAGCACGTCTTCGTTGTACTTGCAGGGAGAGACCATGGGCGCCTCGTAGGCGAAGGCAAAATAGATCTCATCGCTGATGAGCAGGATGCCTTTGTCTTTCGCGAATTTGGCCAGCTTTTCAACATCCTTGGCAGGGTAGACCTTGCCCGAGGGGTTGCCCGGGCTATTGAGTATGATCGCCTTCGTTTTGGAGGTGACCTTGGCGGCGAGCTCTGCGAACGGCAGTTCGAAGTCGGGATAGGTGCTCACGGCCACCGGCGTGCCGCCGGCCAGGCGAATCATGTTCGGGTAGAGCGCGAACCAGGGATCGAAAATGATGACTTCATCGCCGGGATTGACCGTGCACAACAGCGCGAGCACCAGCCCGCCGCTGGTGCCGCTCGTGAGAATCAGTTCGCGATTCGATGCGGGGTCGATTCCTTCGTGCGCTTTCAGGGCGTTACGCGCCGAGTCGATCCCCTGGGTGACGGTGTAGCCGTTGTAGTTGCCGCTGATCGCATCAATCGCGCTTTGACGAATGGGTTCGGGCACCGGGAAGTCGGGCTGGCCGATGCTCAGGTTGACCGGGTTCTTGAGATTCTTCGCCAGATCAAAGACCTTGCGGATCCCCGAAGGGTCCAAATAGTCGAGCCGATCCGCGTGCCAACGATCCGTAGTCATGATCTCTCCGTCTTTTAACCTTTTAAAAAATTCCACTGGGCAAATCGGTCTGCTTAAAAAGCTAAGCCTGTTTCGTCGCCCGTTTGTCAAACTTTTCCTTTTCGGTGATCAACTCTTCCACCAGGCTTTCCAGGAAGGCATCTTTGCCCTGGTAATGGTTTGACATGACGGCGCGGCCCGCCTCGCGAATCGTTTCGGCGGAGGCCTTGGCAAAATCTCCCTTGGCCATCAGCGTCTGATCGCTCTGTGCCGCCAGCGACCCTTGCACACCGGTACCGAACTCGACCTGCTCCACCACCTTCGCCAGGAAGTCCCGCTCTCTCTGGGTGATGTCGACGCCCAGGCGGGTGAAGACCCCCAGGTTGCTGTCCATCGTTTGCAAATAGAGGTTACGGGTGAGCTTGAGACCATAGCGTTCCATCTTGCCGCGGTAGGCGCTGTAGGTTCGCCAGCTCCAGCCCCCCAGAGCCATCGCCACGGTCCATTTGAACAAGGCATAAAAGCCGACGGCAAGGACGGCCTGCGTTAAGAGATGGGGAACCGGCTTCTGCATGAGCTCGGGAATGATCTGATAAAGGAGCAGGCCGATTCCGGCGATGAGGGGGTAGTAAATCATGAGCCGGTCGAGGAAGGTGAGCTTGACCTTGCCGCCGGGGAAGACCATTTCCAAGTCGTATACAGGCACATTGCGGAAGAGCCTTAAAAACACATGGTCGGTGTCGAGGTCGGGGTCCTTGAACCGCGCGGCGTTGGGTTTGAGCAGAAGCACGACCCTGGGGTAAAGGTCGACCTTGTATTCCCTTTTGAAAAAGAGTGCCCACCAGGGCCGGTGTTTTCTTTTTCCCACGACGTGCGGCAGCACGAGCACCATGCTGGCGTCGTAATGCTCCGGTTTGACGAGCAAATTGATCCCTTGCGGGGTGGCGATATGGGAGCTGGCGTGAATTTCGTCCCATTCCAGTTTGCGAAACCCCGCTCGCAGAAAGAAGGGAAGCGCCTCATCGGTCAAGCGCAACAAAGGATCGTCGTGATCTTCCTTGTCTTGATCTTCCTTAGGGGAGGGGCTTGCCGGGGTGTCTTGCGCGGCAGCGGCAATATCTGGCGCGGCAATATCTGGCGCGGCCTTGCCGCTTTTCTTGGCCGCCGCGATCAACTCCGCCTGGAGGGCGCGGGGACCATCGATGTCCGGATCAAACGGCCGATAGAGGCGCGAAAGGACCGTGATATTGCGGGCGATGCGGTAAGAGAGCAAGTGATCGAAATGCGCCAAAAAACCGGCGGGAGGCTCGTCCAATGTTTGCGCCTCGCGCCGGATGCCCGGACTTTCCGAAGGTGGTAATGGACCCTGTTTCAAACCGTTTCCATGTTTTCGAGCGTGTCGGTGGGGTCGCTGCCCAGTTCGGCGCTGATTTCCTCGAGCTCCGAAAGGATCTCGCCAAAACGCTCGGGCCGTTGCATGGCATTATAGTTCATGCAGGTCTCGATCAACTTGCCGAGCCGTACGGGAGCCGCCGGATTCAATTCACACACTGGCTTGAAATGTTTCTGCCAGATCTTCGGGTCGATCGCTCCCCCGGAATCGCCCGAAATGACCGGGGGCGGCAGTTTCCAGGTAAACATCCGGTACATCGTGGCGCCAAAATTGTAGATGTCGCTGCGTTCGGTCACCTGTTGAAGCTTGACCGTTTCCGGCGCGATGTATTCGGGCGTGCCCTGAATGCGATTCTTCGCCTGGCCCGCGCAACGCGCCAATCCGAAATCGATGATTTTCACGATGCCGCCTGGGGCGAGCATGATGTTATTCGGCTTCAGATCCCCGTGGCAAACCTCGCGGCGATGCATGTGGACCATGCCCATCGCCACCTTGCGAAATACCTGAAGCGTCTTGGCGGTAGTTAGCCCTTTGACGACGTCGAGGGTCTTGCCGGGGATGAACTCGACCATCAAATGGACCTTCTTCACGCGGAAGAGCCAGTCCTTGATCAATTCGAAGGCGTAAGCCTTGATGATGTTCGCATGGTCGAGCTTTTGCAGGACCTCGAATTCATGTTCGGCCTGGTCCTTGAACTTCATATCCTCCTCGGGGTCCTCGATATTGACCACCTTGAGGGCGTAATTGCGGGGATCGTTATTGCGGCGAATCTGCAGGATCGTGCTGTGAGCACCAGAGCCGAGGGTTGCGAGGATCTTGAATGAGCCTATGTTCATAGATGGATTCCTTGATATCCTTTTTATTCGGAACCCAGGAATCACCCACCCGGTTTACCCACCCCCCCATCGGTCAGCTCAGCGCTTTCCTCAAAACGTTGACCGATCCCAGTGTGAGGCTTCAACATGGTCCCGTTCCCTCGGCTTGCCGGTATGTTTTTGAGTTTTGCCCTGGCCTTCAGCGGTCTCGCGGGACTGGCGTGGGCCGATTCGTCCTGGACCGGCCACACGGCCCTCGTCCACGGAATGGCCTTATCGCCTGACGGCAAATCGCTCGCTTCCGCCAGTTTCGATTCGACGATTCGCATTTGGGACGTGGGCACCGGAAAAACCAAGATGGAACTCAAGGGCCACACCGCGCCGGTTTATGCCGTGGTGTTCTCACCCGACGGCAAGACGTTGGCGAGCTCCTCGGCCGATCAGAGTATCCGGTTGTGGAACTTGCAAGACGGCAAACAACTGAAGGAGATCAAGGGGCACACCGGCGTCGTCGACTCGGCCGTCTATTTTGCCGACGGCAAGTCGGTGGCGACGGCCAGTTCGGACAAGTCGGTTCGTTTCTGGAGTACGGAAACGGGCAAGGAAACGAAAAACCTCGGGTCGCTCGCCGGTTCGGCCTTCTCGATTGCGCTGGCCGCCGATGGCAAAACCCTGGCCGCCGGTGGTGCGGAAGGCGCCGTCAAGGTCTGGGAAATTCCCACGGGCAAGGAGCTGAAGGCGTTCAAATCGAGCACGGTCGGAGGTACGACCGGACTGGCATTTCTTCCCGATAACAAAACGGTGGTCGCCATCGGCCACGACCGGATGATTCGGCTCTGGGAAGGCTCGACGGGCAAGGCCCTCGGCCAGATCGGACCGACCGACGACGACCTTTACGGACTGCATCTGAGCGCGGATGGCAAGAAGATGGCGACCAGCGGTTATTCGGGCGTCGTGACGCTTTGGAATCTCGACACGAAGGCCAAGCTCTTTCAAAAGAAGCTGCCCCGTTTTGGCGCCTACTGCGTGCTGTTGTCGCCCGATGCCAAGAAGATCTACGCGGGGATGGACGGATCGGATGTTTCGGTCGTCGATGTGCCCTGAAAGGCGGGCTCAAGCGTCGATCCCTTCACGATCGCAAGTCTTGCCTACGAGGTTTAGCCGACCACCACGAAAAACGTCGGCGCAGGGAAACGGTCCGTAGCTCCCTTGGGTGCCCTGAAGCCTACGGTTTGCCGTGGCCGGTGGCATCGGTCGAGATATTTGAAGTCGTTTTGACCGGTGTGATCGGCGGCGACACGGAGGAGGGGAGCAAGGGATCGCCCGGAGGAACCACGCTGGTTCCTGTTGCGGATCCCGTTTTCGTATTCTTGCAGGAAATACCAGACAACAGGCAACTTCCGAGAACCAATGCGGCCAGGGAGGTCATGGGATTTGCGCGCATCGTTATTCCCCCAAGAAGGTCAGCCCGCGGAGGTTCTCCGCTTTGGCAACCTTATCACGGGCCAGGAATCGCCCTTGAGGAAAATCGCAAGGAATGCTCAGAGCACCGCGAATGCGCGCCGAAAAATAAGGAAAATAAGCAGAACGAGTAAAAACGCTAATTTCGGTGCAAGCCGTCCGAATCGGTTTGCGTGCCGAGGATCTCGGTCGCTTCCCAGGCATGGTAGCTAATCTGCTCGTCATCGCTGTCCATCAGGTGGTCCAGATCGGGCCAAAGAAGACTGATCCCTTCGTTGCCCACCATCTGGATGCCCATATGGACCTTTGAGATATCTTCTGAACACAAAAGCTGCCTGAGGAAATTGAGTGATTTCCTTTCGCCCAGCCGGGCCAGGGCGGCTTTGGCGGCCCAGCGGATTTCGGATTTTGTATCGGAAACCGCTTTACGCAGAATTCCGAGCACCTTTGGCCGATCGAGCGGTTCCCACCAACCCAAACTGGAAATCGCCGACTTGCGAATTTTGGGGTTGGCCAGGCTGCAGCAAGTGGTGAGGATCATTTCCGCTTGCTTGCCGGGATGCCGCTTGAGCAATTCGAGAATGGCGCAGATGGCATCGCGCGTGTTGGGATCGGCCTGCGAATTCTTGGTGGGGCCTGCGGTCTCCCCGGCCATGACCAGTCCCTGGTTCTTGGCCAAAAACCCAAGCAGTTCGGGCAAAACCCGATCTCCCCGGGCGAAGCCGAGTGCTTCAAACACCAGGGGAAGGTCGCCGCGGTGATTGTCCTTGAGCAGGCTGACGAGTTCGTTACCCGTATCGAGCCGCAATTCCGATATGGCGCGCAGGGCCTTTTCTCGCCAAAAATCATCGCTGCAAAGCGCCATTCGGGTCAGGTTTTTCCGCACCTTGGGGGAATCGAAATCGAGCGTCTGCTCGACGGCTTCGATTTTTCCTATCTGCCAGGTCAGCGCTTCGATTTCGTGCTCATCGCCTTCGATCTGCCGCCGAAGCAAGGGAGAGCGGCGCGCCAGACGCACAGCTGAGGCGGTCGACACCAGGAAATCTGGATCCTCGGCCATTCCCGGATGTTCCAGAAGCTGTTCGAGCAGGTCGCCCAAGCGACAATCGGAAAGCAGTCGGGAATGGACGCCAAAACGAAAGCCATCGAGCGCGAAACGCAGGATCTGCCAGCCCAGTTTGCGGTCGCGGTCGGTAGGCCGGCCTAAGAGCAAGCGCGAAAATCCAGGAAACGAGATCAGCTCGACGGCGCAGTAGTAAACGAGTGGATTGTCTTTGGGAATGACCGATGTTTGCAGCATCAGGGGCCCAAGCGACTCGACGCGGTGCAGGGATTTCAAACCCCGGATCAGGTCGTGGAGAATCCAGGCCCGCTCCATGGGGTCGGTGCCCAGCTTTTTCTCAAGCAAATGGGCCAGAACCAACCCAGCCTGGTCGCTGCCAATGCTTGCCAGTGCATCCGATTTGTAGAGAAATTCAATATCGGGGCGAATGCGTTCGGCGACGGTGGCCGCGGGGAGGTGAATAAGCGAATGGCGAAGCTCCGAAGTGATCCGCTCCAGAAGGGCCGCATCGAGCTCTTCTCCCTGGAAATGCTCAAAATGTTGATGGCTCAGCGGAGAAACGGTCGGCTCCTCGCGCTTGCGTGAAGCTCGCCACCGTCTTGCCGCGGCAAGGCCGATCACAATTACCAGTGCCAAACAGGCACCGAGCCAGAACATAAGTCACCAATCCTAAGGAACCGACCCTCGGATGACGCCCCATACCCCATTATTCACGAACATGACCCCAACCTTCAACAATATATTTGGTCGAGGTCAGCTCTTTTAGTCCACAAGGCCCCCGGGCGTGAAATTTGTCGGTGCTGATTCCGATCTCGGCGCCGAGGCCCAACTCGAAACCGTCATTAAAACGGGTGCTGGCGTTGACCATCACCGCGGACGAATCGACACGGGCCGTGAAGACCCGGGAAGCCTCAAGCGAGGCGGTGACGATCGCCTCGGTGTGGCCCGAACCATACCGCGCGATGTGGCCAATGGCCTCCTCCATATTCTCGACCACTTTGGCGGAAATCATCAGGCTGGCATATTCGGTGGCGTAGTCCTCTTCCGTGGCCGGTTTCACCTGGGGTGAGACCGCCTGGGTTTGCGCGCAACCGCGGATTTCCACGCCTTGCTCCAAAAGCGCCGCAATCAGACCAGGCAGAAACGACCCGGCGATTTTGCGATCGATGAGAAGGCTTTCCGCCGCGTTGCATACGCCTGGCCGCTGGCACTTGGCATTGATGAGAATCGAGCGCGCCATGGCGAACGAAGCCGACTCTTCGATGTAAACGTGGCAGTTGCCGGTGAAATGTTTCATTACGGGCATTTTCGCCCGGGAAACGACGCGTTCAATGAGATCGCGGCCGCCGCGGGGGATGACCAGGTCGATATGAGCGGCATCGGCGAGCAGTTCATCCATCAGTTCCCTGGGACGGGGGGGAACCAACTGCACCAGATCCGGATCCATCCCGGTCGCGCCCAGGGCCTTTCCGGCCAGCGCCACGAGGATTTCGTTCGATGCAAAGGCTTCCAAGCCGCCGCGCAAGATCACCGCGTTGCCGCTCTTGACGCATAGCGCGATCGCATCGGCCGTGACATTGGGCCGCGATTCATAAATGAAAAAAACGACCCCGAGCGGCACGCCGACCTTCGAGATTTTTAATCCGTTGGGGCGGTTGTGGCTTTCGCGCACTTCACCCACCGGGTCGGGCAAGGCCATGACCTGTTCGAGACCCTGAACGATCTGTTCGATGCGTGCGGGGCTCAAGGTCAGGCGATCGAGGAACGCTCCCGAAATTCCCTGTTCGACGGCCTTGACCCGGTCGTGGGCGTTGGCTTCGAGCACGAGCGCCTGGTTTTCCCGAAGCAATTGAGCATAGCTCTTCAAGAACCGGTTCTTCTGTTCGGTCGAGGACCACCCCAGCGCAATCGAGGCTTTCTTCGCTTTCGGGCCAAAGTTGGCAGCACCTGACCCCTCCGGGCCCGATCGTTTTGCCGAGGAATCGAGTTTCGCGGGGCCGGTGGGAAGGGAGAGGTTCATCGTCATCGTGTGGGAGAATGGGGAGCTAGGGGAATTCGCATGGAGCAAAAGAAAGCAATCGCCTGTAGAAGAATACGGGTTTTACGATGGCGGGTTGAGTGGGGCCGGCGGATTTTTGCCCTGGCCTTCGGCCACGAGTTCGATGCCGACTTTGCGCGGGAGGTCCTGTTCGAATTGAAAATCCTGCGGCAAAAACACCTGCACCGGCTCGGTGGTCAGCCCGGCAAGCGCCCGGGCCTTCGTCAAATCGACAAAGGCATAGACGGCGGGGGGCTGATCCTGAATCGGGCCGCGCACTCTCACGGTCAATTTCGAGTCGCGATCGTTATTGAAGCGGGGCTTCAGGGTGAACGAGGGCGGGCAAAGAAACTGGATAGGGACATCGGCGATCTCGTAAGTCTTTTGAGGCTTGGCGAGCTGGCGGA
>Ga0208492_1001848_pt1 | contig 11692 bp, 12 predicted proteins | sample Subbioar_CSW14AB_FD_184820 | JGI IMG/M metagenome (GOLD analysis project Ga0208492, IMG submission 184820) | Serpentinite rock and fluid subsurface biosphere microbial communities from McLaughlin Reserve, California, USA - CR12Mar_CSW14AB (SPAdes) | ecosystem: Environmental > Terrestrial > Deep... | reverse complement strand
TACGGGCTCCTTGCGTGGAACCAGCGGCGAATCGCGACTCCGCTGAGGACCTGCGCAAAGGAGCCCGCGGGAGCGGGCTTCAATCGAAACGAGCGATAGGGCCCCGGCTTTCAAGCCGGGGGGAACGGGATCCCATCGGATCGATCCGGAAGTGCTCTAGGCCCCGCGGGCTCGAGGAGAACACTGCCGTTCCTCGCTGCAGCAGCATCTCGGAAAACTCACCGTCTCTCGGTCCTCCGCGATCACGAGCTCGCTCTCAAACGCAGCGTTCGCTCGGCGTGCAATGGCCGAGCGCTCGGGCGAGCGCGAGTCGCGCGGAGCTGCGACGCGTGGAGTGTCGGGGGGAGCTTCGCTTCCCCTGACCTCAACTGGGGAGGCGCGCGGAGAGGAACGACTTCATCTTGACGAGGGTCTTCTCGTCACGGCTGAAGGTCGGCGACTGGTAGCTCTTGGCGAACGCGTGGATGTCGCTGACGAAGTCGCGGCGCGTCTCGGCCTTGTCGACGATCTCGTCGACGGTGCGGCCGCGCGCGGCGCCTTTGGAGAGGCCGCGCACGTACGACTCGAGCCTCGCCTGGTCGTCACCGAGGAACGCCTTGATGGTGTCGACGTCGCCAGCGAGGCGCTCGAGGGTGCCCTTGAGGTCGGCGTTGCGCGCGCCCTCTTGCGCGAGCGCGTCACGCGCTGCGATGCGCAGGACGAACGCGTCGTCGAGGTAGCCGATGTCGTCGATGCCGTCCGGTACCAGATCGAGCGACTTGAACAGGTAGTTCAGACCGCCAGCAATCGCTCGACGCGCACCGACGGGCGTCGACTCGGCGGCGAGCAAGCCGGCGAGGGCCACCGCGTCGTCAGCGAGCGCGCGGAGCCAGGCGGGGAACGCATCGAGAAAGCGGGAGGTCTCGTCGGCCATGGACCCGGGAGGGTCGCTTGGCCCCGCGCCGATTTCAAGTGCTCACGGTCAAGGCAAGCGCGTTGGACAAAAAGCACGAAGTCGAAGGCTCCTCGCGGACCCCTCGACCTCGAGGACAGCAGCACTCAGGCGGTCGGGTAGACCGAGACCTTCTGCTTGCTGCGGGTCTTCCACTCGTACTTCACGACGCCGTCGACGAGCGCGAAGACCGTGAAGTCCTTGCCGAGCGCGACGTTCTTGCCCGCGTGGAAGGTCGCACCGACCTGACGCACGAGGATGGCGCCTGCAGTGACCGTCTGGCCGCCGTAGACCTTGACGCCGCGGCGCTGCGACTGGGAGTCGCGACCGTTGCGGGATGAGCCCTGACCTTTTTTGTGAGCCATTTTCTTCGAACTCCTCTGATCAGACGCTCACGCCAGTGATCTTCAGCTCGGTGTAGGGCTGACGGTGGCCCTGCTTGCGGCGGTAGTTCTTACGCCGACGGAACTTGAAGACGATGATCTTCTTGTCGCGGCCCTGAGCCACGATCTCGGCGGAGACCTTGGCGCCGCTGACGAGCGGGTTTCCAACCTTGACCGACTCACCACCGACCAGGAGCACCTTGTCGAAGGTGACCGCGGCGCCGACGTCGCCCTGGAGCTTCTCGACGCGCAGCCGGTCGCCCTGCGCGACTCGGTACTGCTTTCCACCCGTCTGAATGACCGCGAACATGTGTGACCTCTTGAGGAACGCCGCCGGCCCGAAGGGGGAACCCGACTGGAAAACGGCGTGGGCTGTTTGGGGGGGCGGCACCATAGACGATGGCGCCGACCTTTGCAAGGGGGGCTCCGTCAGCGACGACGGCGGCGGGCGATCACGGCGGCGACGCCGGCCAGACCTGCCACGATCCACGGCTGCGGCTTGGGCGGCGGGAACGAGTTCCCCACGTTGCAGCTACCAGCCTTGATGGTCTCCTCGGCGGCGGGCGTCACCCCGGCGTCGTCCGTGGCCGCGTCCTCTTCGACGGGCGGGGGCCCGGCATCGGGCATCGAGCCCGCCGGGTAGCAGTAGCCCCCATTGCACTCGAAACCGGTCGGACAGGGTGTCTTGGCGTCGCAGACCTTCGAGCAAAGCTTCTCGCCGAAGTCGACGCACACCCCGGACTTGCAGTCGGCCGGAGACGCGCAAGGCTCGCCTAGACCGAGGGTCACGGGGGGCGGCGGCCCCGCATCCGGCGCGGGCGGCGACGCGCTCATCCACTCGAGCGGGGCGTAGCCGCCGTTGGTCGCGGCGATCTTCCCGTACTTCTGCAGCCACGCGAGGTGCGCGTCGGTGCGGGTGTACAGGCCCATCGTGCACCCCTCGGACGTCGAGGTCGGACCATCGCCACGCGAGAGCGCGCCGAAGACGACGTTGAGGTCCTTGCTCCACACCGGACCGCCCGAGTCGCCACCGCACACGCGTCCGTTGAGGTAGAACTCCTGCGGCGAGATGTAGACGACGTTCGCCGCGTCGAGCTTCATGCGGGTCCCGAGCGGCGCGCAGCCGCCGCCGCCGGCCTTCTCGGGGTTCTGGCAGCCGTAGCCGATCGCCGTGTAGTAGGACTTCTTCGGCGCGACCAACGACGGCGGCACCCACTTCGCGGGGAAGCCGGACGAGTTCTTGTTCAACTCGATGAGCGCGAGGTCGTAGCCGCAGACCTGGTTCGCCTTGGGGTCGTCGATGTAATAGACGGCCTTTGCGGACCACTGCGGACTCGCGCCGACCTGGTTGCCGGTGGTCACCCTGAAGGACGACGCGGGGTAGTTGCCGAGGATCTTGTTGGTGGCGAGTCCGCCGTCCGGATCGCAGTCGAGCGCGTTAGGCGTCTTGCTGACGCAGTGACGCGCGGTGAGCACGAGGTTCGGCGCGATCAGCGTGCCCGAGCAGACTCCGGCCCCGCCGATGTCGATCCCGACCGCCCAGACGTCGGTCGTGTCGGCGACGCCGCCGATGATGCGCGCGCTCGAGCTACCGATGCCCTCGGAGTCGGCCGATCCGGTGGAGCAACCGATGGCGAGCGCGATTGCCGAAGCTACGACGACGACCGAAGAAGAGCGCACGGCGCGCATAAGGTTCATGCGCGCAGCAGTCTAGCGATCCGATCTACGCAGACCACCGCGTTCTCGCGACGCAATGCGTGGTTCCGATGTCGGCGGAGGAATCCGCCCCAGTGGACCACGCCCGGCAGCGGACCTAGGGTCGAGCCCGACCATGCGCAGCACCATCCGGCTCGCGTTCAGCCCCGACGCTGACGACCTCTTCATGTTCTGGCCGCTGTTGTCGGGCAAGGTAGCCACGCCCGGCTTCGAGTTCGTTCACGAGCGCGTCGAGACCGAGTCACTCAACGCTCGAGCCGAAGGTGACGATCCGCCCGACGTCTGCGCCGTCTCGATTGCCCATGTTCCGGCGATCGCCGATCGCTACCTGCTGCTGCCGCACGGGGCTTCGGTCGGACGTGGGTACGGCCCGGTGGTGGTCGCGCGAAGCCCGCGTTCACTCGCTTCGCTGAAGGGTGCGCGCGTCGCGATTCCCGGCGCGCGCACCACCGCGCATCTCGTCTTGCGACTGCTCGTCCTCGAAGAGACCGGCGGCACGTACGAGCCGGTGCCGATCCCCATCACCCCGTTCGCGAGGGTGTTCGAGGCACTCGCTGCGGGAGAGGTCGAGGCGGCATTGCTCATCCATGAGGGCCGGCTCACCTACAAGGACGATCCGTCGCTGCACGCGGTGGTGGAGTTGGGAGAGGCATGGCACGCGCGCACCGGGCTTCCCCTGCCCCTCGGAGGGAACGTGATTCGTCGCGATCTCGGCGACGACACCATTCGGGCGGTGTCCGATGCTTGTCGCAAATCAATCGCCTGGTCGCTGGCTCATCGTGACGAGATGCTCGACACGATCATCGCGTCGGGGCTCCGTGACGAGGCGAAGATCGAACGCGCACGCCTCGATCGCTACCTCGCGATGTACGCGAACGAGGACTCCGCGGGCATGCGCGACGACGTCGCGCGCGCGCTCTCGGTGCTGCTCGAACGTGGCCGCGCCGAAGGCCTCCTGCCTGCTGCACGCGTCGAGCTGGCACCATGATGGAAGCAGGTGAGGACTCTCGTCTTCATTGTTCCGGATGGTGGGCCTGACCTAGGCTGCGTTGCGCAAGGAGGCTTTTCATGAAGAGGTTTGCATCGGCAGCAGTGGGCATGATGGTGGCTTGCTTCGCGGTGAGCTCCCACGCTGCGGACGTGACCGGGAAGCTGGGTGAGAAGGGCACGCTCGCGATCCACGCGGCGACGGGGTCCCCGATGCTCGCTTCGCGCTTCACCCCTGTCAGTTCGGGCGCCACGCCGACGCTCGGCTTCGCGACGACCACCTTCAGCGAGCCAGAGAACTGCTCCGCGACCACCTGCACCGCGCGGCGCGTGAGCACGACGGGTTTCTACATCAACCCGCGAATCCACTACTTCGTGATCGACAACCTCTCGATCGGCGGCGAGGTGCTGTTCGCGACCTTCTCGGGCGAGAGCATCCGCGAAGTCCGCGATCGCAACGGCGGAGTGACCCGCGAAACCAAAGAGGACCTCGACACCGCGCCCACCGGCTTCGGCATCATGCCGATGGTTGGATACAACATCGCGCTCGGCGAGAAGTTCTCCCTCTGGCCGCAGGGCGGAATCGGGTTCCGGAGATTCGGGTACACCGAGCAACAGGCCGCGCCGAACCCGAACATCGACTTCGCCGAGGCGTGGTGGTTCCTCAACGTCGACGTGCCGTTCCTCATTCATATCGCCCCCCATTTCGAGCTCGGGGCGGGACCGGGCGTGACGGTGACCCTGGCCCAGAGCTACAGCACGACCGCCGGGGCTCGGACCGACACCGTCAGCGGGTACTCGACGACGGCGTTCCGCTGGTTCAATGCGCACCTCATTGGGTACTTCTGATCGACCTGGGGTATGAGACGGCGTGAAGCCGTTCGGGGGCCCGTCCGTCCAACGCCGCGGGCCCCCATTCCCCGGATCCGCCGAAGGCGGGACGTGGGTATGTAAATTCTCCCCGATTTCCGCCAGGAGCAGTCGCATGGCACTCGTCAAACCCTCGCTCGTCGCCTCGATGATGGCCCTCCTCGCCTGGAGCGGCCTCGCCTCGGCACAAGAGGCGGCGCCCGCGCCTGCACCCGCTCCGGCCGCTGCCCCTGCCCCTGCCCCGGCGGCAGCCCCCGCCGCCGCTCCGGCCGCCGCACCCGCGGCCGAAGTGGCCAAGCCCGATCTGGGCGAGCCCGGCGCGTTCGTGATCGACCAGGTCTCCGGCTTCCGCGGTCGCGTGGGCGGGGGCGTCGGGTTCTACGGACCGATCGGCCTCGCGTACAACACGTTCGAGGGACAGTCCGGGACGAACATCGACTTCAGCGGCGCCTCCCCGCAGGCGAGCTCCACGACCACGAAGATCAACTCGTGGTCGCTCTGGCTGGCGCCGAGCATCGACTACTTCATCGCGAGCAACATCTCGATCGGCGGGCTCTTCGCCGTCGACACCACCTTCGGCAGCGCTGAGTCGAAGACCAACGTCCAGACCGCGGGCGGCACGCTGGTGCGGGCGAGCGAGGTCGATCTGCCTAGCGTGACCTCGTTCACGCTGATGCCCCGCCTCGGGTACCTGATCCGGATGGACACGCGGCTCTCGTTCTGGCCGCGCCTCGGTGTCGGGTACTTCTCGGGCAGCAACGTCTCGGTCCAGACGGGCACCAACTCGGCTGGCCAGCCGACCACGTTCACCCAGTCCGCGACCATCTCGAGCCTGATGTTCCAGCTCGACGTCGGCGTCATCTACCAGATCACCGACAACGTCTTCTTCCGCATCGCGCCCGCTGTCGGCTTCTCGTACCAGGGGACGAGCAAGGTCCGGTACAAGGGCGTGAGCATCGGCGATCAAGAGGGCAGCGGCTCGGCCTTCCAGTTCGAGCTCACGTCAGGCTTCGGCGCCAACTTCAGCCTTTGAGCTGACGTCGCGCTGGCCTCGCACCGGGGGGAGCGCGCTATTCTCGCCACGATGAGCGAGATCAAGCGCGTCTCCCCTTCCGAAGCCAAGCGGCTCTGCGACGAAGAGGGCTACGTCTACGTCGACGTGCGTTCGGTGCCCGAATTCGAGGTCGAGCATCCGCAGGGCGCGTTCAACGTGCCGCTGATGCACGCAGGCCCTGGCGGGATGTCGGGCAACCCCGACTTCGCGAAGGTGATGACCGAGCGCTTCCCCAAGGACGCGAAGATCGTCCTCGGGTGCAAGGGTGGCAACCGCTCGCTGCGCGCACTGCAGATGCTCGCGCAGCAGGGGTTCACCAACCTGATCGATCAGCGCGCGGGCTTCGAAGCCGCGCGCGATGCGTTCGGCAAGATCACCGAGCAGGGCTGGAAGGGCGCCGCCTTGCCGACGTCGACCGGCCCCGGCGGCGACCGATCGTGGCAGACGCTCTCCAAGCCGCAGTAGTCGTCAGTCTTCGGCGACGGGGCGGTTCTCGAGGCGGCCGAGGCGCTCGATCTCGAGGGCGACCACGTCGCCGAGCTGCAGCCACTGGTTGTTGGTGATCTTCGAGCCATTGAGCTCGAGGAAGCAGCCGGTGCCGACGGTGCCCGAGCCGATGACGTCGCCCGGGTAGAGGTCGACGCCATAGCTCGCGCGCTCGAGGATCTGGGCGAAGGTCCAGTTCATCTGCGCGACGTTGCCCTCGCTGACCTGAACGCCGTTGACCCACGCCTTCATCGCGAGGTCGTAGACGTTGCCGTTCGGGGTCTTCCTGGTGCGGTCTTCGAGCTCGTCGAGCGTGACGAGCCACGGGCCGATCGCGGTCGCGAAGTCCTTGCCCTTGGCCGGACCGAGCGAGAGCTTCATCTCGTCCATCTGCAGCGTGCGCGCAGAGAGGTCGTTCATGATCGCGAGACCGAACACGTACGCGTCGGCCTCGGAGGCCTTCAGGTTGCGGCCACGACGACCGACGACAAGGCAGGCTTCCAGCTCGAAATCGAGCTTCTCGAGGTGGCGCGGCAGCACGCGGAAGTCGCCCGGGCCGACCACCGCCTGGTGGTTGGTGAAGTAGAACACCGGGAACTCGTCGAACTCGGGGATCATCTCGAGCCCTCGATTGCGACGCGCCGTCTCCACGTGCTGGCGGAACGCGTAGCCGTCGCGCATCGAGGGCGGGCGCGGGATCGGCGAGAGCAACGTGGCCTTCGCGAGCGGGATCTTCACGCTCGCCGGCAGGTCCTTGCCGAGCAGCGCGCGGACGGCCGGCATCGCGACGTCCTGCTGCTCGATCATGCCGAGCATGTCCTTGCCGTACTTCGCGGCGATGGCCTCGGGGCTCTGCCCCTCGACATGCGCGAGCGCCGCGTTGATGTCCAGGATGGTGTCGCCGACGAGGACACCATGACGCACACGGCCAGACTCGAGGAACGTCACGAGCTTCATGGCGCGGGCCTTATCGCCACCCCGCGCGCGCGGGAAGGCTGAGCCCACCGCAAGTGGGGCTTGCGCGGGAGGACGACCTCGCGTCCACTGAATGGCGATTCATTCCGAATTCACAGACCCACGTCCCGCCTTCGGCGGATCCGTGGAGTGACCACGCGAGGGTGAGCATGAAGTCGTTCGAGCCGAACGAAGACCAGCGGATGATGCAGCAGACGGTCGCGGACTTCGCGCGCGAGAAGGTCCGCGAACGCGCCCGCGAGATCGAAGGTAAGCGCGCGCTGCCGGACGATCTCCGCACCGCGACCGCGGAGCTCGGGCTGTGCACGTTGAGCGTGCCCGCGGACTTCGGCGGCGCCGGCGTCGATGCGCGCACCCTGGTCCTCGTCGAGGAGGAGCTCGCGTGGGCCGATGCCGCGGTGCCGTTCGCGATGCCCGGCCCCGGCGCGCTCGCCCATGCGCTCCTCGAGCTCGGAGACGACGCGCAAAAGCACCGCGTGCTCGAGCCCTTCGCCGACGGAACGAAGTACGGCGCGGTCGCTTGGAGCGAGGCGCGCCCGAACAAGGCCCGCGCCGGCTTCTCCACCGTCGCCAGGCGTGACGGCGCAGGCTGGGTGCTCGAGGGCAAGAAGGCGTTCGTGCTCAACGCCGGCCTCGCCTCGACGTACGTGGTCTTCGCACAGATCGAAGAGGACAAAGGCTGGGAAGGCATCGGCGCGTTCGTCGTCGAGGCAAACCAGAAGGGCGTGAACGTCGGGCAGCGCTACGTCACGGTCGGTCTCGACGCGGCGACGTTCGGCGAGATCAGCTTCGACAACGTGCAGGTGAGCGACGCCGATCGCCTGCTCGGCGGCGGCGATTTCCAGCGGGCGACGCGCCGGTTCTTCGCGCGGCAGTCGCTCGTGATCGCCGCTCGGGCGGTGGGCCTCGCCCGCGCTGCGTGGGAGGTCTCGCGGGCCTACGCCGACGAGCGCAAGGCGTTCGGGAAGGCCATCGGGCACTTCCAGTCGATCGCGTTCCTCCTCGCCGATCGTTTGATGGACGTCGACGGCGCACGCGGCCTGTTGTGGCGCGCCGCGTGGACGCTCGACACCAAGGGTGATCAAGACGCCGAGGTGCTCGCACGCTGCGCCGAGGCCGTGGCCGAAGCGCTCGAAATCGTCCAGCAGTGCGGCGCCGATGCGGTGCAGGTCCACGGCGGCGCGGGCTTCGTCCGCGACTACATCGTCGAGAAGTACATGCGCGACGCGAAGCAAATCGCGTTGTGTGCTCCCTCCACCACCACGAGCGATCAGATGTTCGCCGCGCTCTCGCTCGGCACTCCGCTCGATCCGGCGCTGGTTCTCCCGGTGCCCGATGTGCAGCCGATCTTTACGTGAGGTCTAGAGTCTAGAGTCTAGAGTCTAGAGTACGAGAAACGAGAAAGACTCCACGCCAACCGGCATTCGCCGCTGTCTCCTCAGTCGAGACCAAGCGGAATGAGTATTGAGACGATCAACTGATGTGATTCATGGCTCTAGACTCTAGACCCTAGACTCTAGACCGCGCGGAGCGCGATGGACTTCGAACTCACCCGCAAACAACGCGAGCTGAAGGACGCCCTCAACAACCTCGGGCGCTTCGTCATCAGGCCGATGAGCCTGCAGATGGATCGCGAGCACACGGTGCCCGAGGCCTTCCTCAAGCAGTTCGTCGCGATGGCCTCGTCGATCCGCAGCGACGACGACGTGGCCTCGGCGCTCGGCGACACCGAGGAGAAGAAGCGCGAGCCGCCCTCGCGGGAGAAGCCAGGCTTCGCCAATCGCACCGCGCTCGTCGGAGCCGAGGAGCTCGCGTGGGCCGATGCGTCGCTCTTGCTCTGCCTCCCTGGACCGGGCCTCGGCGGCCCGCCGATCAAGGCGACGGGAACCTCCGAGCAGAAGAAGAAGTACTTCGGGATGCTCGTCGACAAGGAGAAGGCCGGCGAGCTCGCCTGGGGCGCCTACGGCCTCACCGAGCCCGGCGCCGGGAGCGACGTCAGCGCGATCCGCGCCAGCTGTCGCAAGGAGGGCGACCACTGGGTGCTGAACGGGCGCAAGTGTTACATCACCAACGGCGGTCGCGCGTCGTGGGTCGTGATCTTCGCCACGGTCGATCCGACCCAGGGTCGCGCCGGGCACCGAGCGTTCGTCGTCGAGAAGGGCACGCCCGGGTTCACCGTCGGCAAGATCGAAGAGAAGATCGGCCTCCGCGCGTCGGAGACCGCGGAGCTCGTCCTCGACGAGTGCCGCATTCCTGCCGAGAACCTGCTCGGTGGAGACGCCGCCTACGAGGGCAAGTCGACCGGGTTCCAGACGGCAATGAAGACCTTCGACTCGACGCGTCCGCTGGTCGCGTCGATGGCGCTCGGCATCGGTCGCGCCGCCTACGAGTACGTCCGCGACGCGGTGAAGGACCGCTACGTCCTTTCTCGTCCGATCCCGCGCTACCAGGCGATCGTCGAGCGCCTGGCGAAGATGCACCGCAAGCTCGAGGCGGCGCGCATGCTCACCTGGAAGGCCGCGTGGATGGCCGATACCGGGCAACCGAACGCCAAGGAGGCCTCGATGAGCAAGGCCGCCGCTGCGCAAGCCGCGGTGAAGGCGTGCTTCGAGGCGATCGAGATCCTCGGCGCAGACGGCACCATCCAGCGCGAGGATGCGCTGCTCGAGAAGTGGTTCCGCGACATCAAGGTCTACGACATCTTCGAGGGCACCGGGCAGATCCAGCGCGTGGTCATCTCGAAGAGGATCCTGACCGACCTCAAGTCGTTCTAAGCTCTGGCGCGTGCGCCTCCTCCTCCTTGCGTCCATCGTCGCGTTCACGTGCGCGTGCGGCGCAGGGGGGCCCGAGGTCGTGCGCGTACAGGCTGGACGGGCCAAGGTCGGGCGGTTCGTCTCGAGCGCCGCGTACGAGGCGTCGCTCGACGCCGCGATCGCCGAGGAGCGCGGCGAGTGGCCGCGCGCGGTGGAGTTCCTTCGTCGCGCCCGCGACGAAGACCCGGACGGACCGGAGCTCGGCGCGCGCCTCGGCGTCGCGTTGTGCCACGTCGGCAAGCTGCAGGCCGGCATGTTCGCCATCGACGATGCCCTTCGCATCGACCCCGAGCTCGAGCGGGGTTGGACGGCCCGCGCGCGCTGCCGACTGCTCGTGGCCAAGAGCGACGCCGACCTCGCCGCGGTGCGCGAGGATCTCGAGCGCGCGATCCGCTGCGACGCGGACGCGCTCGAGCCTGCTCTCTTGTTGGTGGAGCTCGACGTGCGCGTCGGCGCGCTGAGTCGCGCGAGGATGCGCGCGGAGGAGGCGGTCGTGCTGCACCCGCACTCTGCCCGCGCGCTTCGGTGGCTCGCCGACATCGCTGCGCGTCAGGGCGACGCGAAGCGCGCGGTGTCGGCAGCGCTCGACGCGGCTTCGCTCGACGACGCCACCGGTGCCGTCGCCAAGACGGCCGTGCGCGACGCGATCGATCGGCAGGGTATCGCGTCGTTCTCGCTCTCGCTGCGCGACGCCAGGTCGCCTGCCGCCGCGGAGGCCGCCGAGGGGGCTTGCCGCGCGTTGTTCGGCGCCTTCGAGCAGATCGCCGCGAAGGCGGAGCCGAACGAGATCGCCACGGCGGCGGAGGGCGTGCGCGCGCAGTGCCCCGAGCTCGACGCCACGATCACCACCCTCGAGGTGACCGCGACCTGGTCACCGAGCGACGCCGAGAAGGTAGAGGCGCGGGCGCTCGCGGCTCCCTCGGCGGCCGCGCGTCGGTTCGGTGCGCGCATGCGGCTGCGGCGCATGTCGATCGACGAGCTGCTCGATCCGAACGCGCTGCCGCCCGCCGAAGATCGCGAGACGCTCGCGCTCCACCTGGCGTCTGCAGCGGTGCGGGCCAACGACGCGGGCTCGGCCGCGCTCGCAGCGACCGCTCTCGACCTCGCGCCGATCGAGCCGACCGTCGCGCGGCTGTGCGGAGAGCTCGCGCGACGCAAGGGCAAGGGCCTCGACGATCCTTCCCGCAAGCGCGCGTGCGCGTTGGCCCGCACGCCCCTCGAGAAACAGCCCTGCTCGCTCTAGAGCATTTCTCATTCGGGTCGATCCGAAGGGAGTTCCGTTCCCCCGGGCTTCACGGACTGTGGACGCATAGCAGCTCGCACGGCAATTGTCGGAGCGTTTTGTGACTCCACACGAAGGCGCGGAGACGCGAAGAAGTGAGGAAGGACCATTGAAGCTACCGGTGCACGCCCGGCCGTCGACCTCGCCCGCGCGCGCTTGAACCCCGGGGCGTCGCCAGATCCTTCGGGTGCGGTC
>Ga0208492_1001846_pt1 | contig 11708 bp, 11 predicted proteins | sample Subbioar_CSW14AB_FD_184820 | JGI IMG/M metagenome (GOLD analysis project Ga0208492, IMG submission 184820) | Serpentinite rock and fluid subsurface biosphere microbial communities from McLaughlin Reserve, California, USA - CR12Mar_CSW14AB (SPAdes) | ecosystem: Environmental > Terrestrial > Deep... | reverse complement strand
GATCAGAAAGGCCGGCACGCCCGCCGGCGCCATGCCGTAACGTGTCGCCAAGGCTTGCAGGCGTGCGCGTGCGGCGATATCCGTCCGCACATCATGGGTGACCACCCGCAAAGCGGGCTGTTCGCGCCGCAATTCGACGAGAAACTCGTCAGCCGCGGCGCAATGCGGACAACCCGCGCGACTGAAAACTTCGATGTCGATCGCCGCGTCCGCATGCGCCGGCGCCGATGTCGACAGCAGGCCGAGCAACAGCCAGCAGACGAGTCGCGCCATTCGCGATGAGGCGTCGCGCGACGCCCCGCGGGGCGAACAGATCATGCGCCAGCCGCGCTGCGCGGTGTCAGACGATGCGGCTTTGTTTGTCGCCCCAGTACTTGTCGCGCAACAGGCGCTTGTAAAGCTTGCCGGTCGGCAGGCGTGGCATCTCCTCGATGAAGTCGACCGAGCGCGGGCACTTCTGATGGGACAGATGGGCACGACAGAAGACTATCAATTCCTCGGCCAGCGCGGCGCTCGGCTCGACGCCGGCGATGGGCTGGATGACGGCCTTGACCTCCTCGCCGAGATCCTCGTTCGGCACGCCGAACACCGCCGCGTCCAGCACCTTGGGATGGGTGATGAGCAGGTTCTCGCATTCCTGCGGATAGATGTTCACGCCGCCCGAGATGATCATGAAGGTCTTGCGATCGGTCAGATGCAGATAGCCGTCTTCATCGACGTAGCCGACATCGTTGACCGTGCTCATGCTGCCGTCGGCGGAGCGCGACTCCTGGGTGCGTTCCGGATCGTTGAAATACTCGAAGGGCGTCGCGGTCTTGAACCACAGGGTGCCGGCGGTGCCGGTCGGGCAAGGCTGCATGTCTTCATCCAGCACATGCAGGTCGCCCAGCATCACGCGGCCGACGGTGCCCGGATGGGCCAGCCATTCCTCGCTGTTGCAGGCGGTGAAGCCGAGACCTTCCGTCGCGCCGTAATACTCGTGGATGATTGGCCCCCACCAGTCGATCATCTCGTGCTTGACCTGCACCGGACAGGGCGCCGCCGCGTGCACCGCGAATTCCAGTGAGGACAGGTCGTAGCGTTCGCGCACTTCGCGCGGCAGCTTCAACATGCGACTGAACATGGTCGGCACGAGCTGCGTGTGGGTCACACGGTATTTCTCGATGAGGGCGAGATACTGCTCGGGATCGAAGCGCTCCATGATGATCGACGTGCCGCCGACGCGCATGGTGAGGGTGACAGCGGTATTGGGCGCGGAGTGGTAAAGCGGCGCGGGCGACAGATAGACCATGCCTTCGCGGTACTGCCACAGCTTGAGCAGAAAATGATAGAGCGGCAGCGGCTCGCTGGGCGGATTGTCGGGCAGCGGCCGCAGGATGCCCTTGGGCCTGCCGGTGGTGCCCGAGGAATAGAGCATGGCGGTGCCGAGACGCTCGTCCGGCAGGGGCGTGGACGGCATGGCCGCCACCGCCGTTGCATAGTCGACAAATGGGCCGTCATCGCCGGTGCCGTCGATGATGAGACACAGTTTCAGGCGCGGACAGATCTTGGCGGCGGCGATCGCGACCTCGCGCCGCGCGCCCGTCGTGATCAGGACCTGCGAATGGCTGTCATCCACGATGAAGGCCACTTCTTCGGCGGTCAGATAGGAATTGATACAGGTGTAATACAGGCCGGAGCGCGCGCCGGCGCCGCAGCATTCGAGAAAGCGCGGATGGTTCTCCATCAACACCGCGTAATGATCCAGGCGCTCGAGGCCTGTCGCGCGAAGCAGATGGGCCAGCCGGTTGCAGCGTGCTTCGTAGTCGCGAAAGCTGACCACCTCGCCGCTACCGGCCATGATGAAGCACGGCTCGTCGGCGCGCATTGATGCGTATTTGTCTGGGTACACCGGTTTCCTCCCCTTGTTTCTCCCGGCCGGCGCGTGGACACGCGTAGCCTTGAAATCATCTCACGCCAGACTGGCGTCGTCGTCGCAGGCGTAGCGGTCGTGGATGTCCACCACCCGGCGCACGGCGTCGGGCAGGGCCGCGTCGCCGATAAGCTCCAGGCGCCGCGCCGCGCAGGCATTGCGGGATTTTGCCACGTACTGGGCCAGCCAGAAATTGAAGCTGCGTTGCTTGAGGTCGGTACTGAAGGGGAAGCGCGCGCTCGGTCGCGGCAGGCCGATGCGCCAGGGCTTGGGTGTCAGACGCGCGCGAAAACACAATTGCGTGCGACACAACCGGGTGTAAAGACGGTCCACCGGCAATTTCTGGAACAAGAGTTCGACCTCCGGCCCGTCGGGCCGGATCTCGCGATTGGTGACCAGGAAGCGCAGCCCGGCGCGGGTCTCGTAGACCTGCAGGACGAATTCCGGGTGGCTGGCTTGAAAGGCACGCATCGCGTCGAGGAAATACTGCTTGTCGCGCGCCTGGCGCCCGAGGCGGTTGCACAGCCGCAGCATGAAGTTCTCACTCGGCAGGTCGATGTCGCCAAACAGGACGCGTTCGGTGTTGAGCACGAGCGCGCCATAGCGATTGCGCGTGATGACGGCGAGGCGTTCACCGGCCGCATCGAAGAATTCCTCGACGACCTCCTCACGGATGGTGTCGCTGCCATATTCGTAATCGGCAGCCTGGCCGGCGAAGAAGGCCAGCGCCTGCGCGGCCCGTGAGCGGGCGGCTTGTTCGGCCGTCGCCTCGTCGGTATTGGACGCGCCCCACACCCGCACCGCGCCGGGCTTGCCGAAACGCGCCGGCACGCGGATCTCGATGCTCCTCCAGTACCTGGCAAAATTCATGCGGTGTAATTGTTCTTTGTGGTGACAGGAAGGTGGCGCCGACCGATTCTAACCCGCCACCCGCGCAGCCGGGTGACCGCCTGGCAGGTAATTCGTCGCAGGCCACTGCATCGCTCAGCGCCGCGACGCTTCCGCAAGTGCGAATGCCAGCGCACATTCACAGGCCTGCCCTCCATGCCTCGCCCTTGGAAGAACAAGCGAAGGAGTTCGCACCTGCAAGGGAAATGCTGTTAACTAGAGAACTTGCCTGCGGCGCCGCCGCCCCTCACGAGGAATCACCATGCGACATTCAAAACTGCTCATTGCCGCCAGCGCCGCGCTGCTTATCACCGGCCACGCCTGTCAGGCGGCAGACCCGGCGCCGGCCGCCGACACGCCGCCGGCCCAGGGAATGATGAAAGGCCGCGGCATGATGGCAGGCCATGATGGCATGGCCGGCCCCCACGCCGGCAAGGCCCATCGCTGCATGCACAAAGACGGCATGATGGGCAAAGGGCACATGCCGCACATGGTACCGCTACCGGCCCTGCCGCCCGGCAACGAGAAGCTCGAACTGCAGATGCAGGCGGAAATCATGCAGAAGGTCGGCGAAATCCTCGCCAAGTACGCAGGTCAAGTGAAGGAAACGCCGGCCGCGCCCTGAACGACGACACCGGAGCGCGCGACACGCACGCTCCGGCCTCGACGCGACGCGTGCTCAGCGCGCGCTGCGTTTCTCGATGTCGGCCAGCACCGGCAGCAGATATTTCTTGAACTGCTGCGGGTCCTCGGCCATCGGGAAATGCCCCATGCCTTCCATGAGCGTATAGGTCGCTCCCGGCACCGCATCGGCCAGCGCCTTGGCCGCGGCGGGATACGCCGACCAGTCATAGTCACCGCTCAGCACATAGAGCATGCACTTGGCGGTATCTATCTGCCCGGCCTTCTCGCGCAGGTCGTGCTCGATGCCGTAGTAGTTCAGATCGCCCGCGAACACCGCCGGTGCGCCCTGGCTGTACATCCAGATGGTTTCGCGCACGTTCGCTTCCGGCGCATGGGGCGAACACAGGCTCATCATCGCCGCCGGCTTGGACTCATTGGACAAGCGCGGGTGATGCCACCACTGGTTGATCAGACGGTCCATGTTGCCGCTCCACATCGAAGCCTCGAGGCCGATGCAGGCGCGGAAATCATCCGGCCGGTAGAGCGCGAGATCGGCCGCCAGATGCCCGCCCATCGAGCAGCCCATGTACACCGGCCGGTCGAGTTCGAGTTCGCGGGTCAGCGTCACCCAATAGTTGATGAAGAATTCCTGGGTCAGCCGATACTCCTGCTCCCAGTAGCGCACCGCTTGCGGCGGCAGCGACTTGCCGTGATAGGGCAGATCGGCGGCGATCACGCGAAAGCGCGAGGTGATCTCCGGGTCTTCGAGCAGATGACGGAATTGACGCCCGTCGGAGCCGGCGGTGTGCTGACAGACCAGCGGTATGCCCTGCCCCGCTTCTTCCAGATAGACGCGATACTCAGCGCCATCGAGCGTGAGATAGATATAGCGACCGGTAATTTGCGAATAACGTGCCATGGGTTTACCTCTCACGCCGCCTTGCGCTGCTCACGTACGCATTCGCCCATGATGGCGTGGATGCGACGCAGCGCGTAGTAATAGGCATAGGCCGATTCGAGGTCGCCGCCGAACTCGAAGGGATGGTGGAACGAAGCCGCGAACCAGTCGTGGAAGAAGGGCCGCGGCTTGTCGACCAGCATTTGTTCCCAGACCTCGACCGGCCCACCGATGTTGATGGTGTAAGGGTCGAACCCATGGGTGCCGTGATTGAAACTGTCGACGCGGCCGTTCTCGACGCGCATGAAATAGAGTTCCTCGCCGACCTTGAAACGCAGGTCGCAATACCAGAAGCGCGCAGCCAGTTTGAATTCGGGATCGGCGTTCAGTCGTTCGCGTATGCGATCGACGGGAAATACCAGTGGGGATGTCATGGTGACCTCCTGCTGAGCGTGGGACGTCGTGATTGACGATGCCTCGTAGGTGAGAACATCTTTCACGTTCGGAAAGGCGGGCGCCGTCGCCGGCACCCGCGGCATGGGATCAGCCCTTGGCCTGCTCCTGGAACGCCTTGAGCGCGGCCTGCTGGGCGGCCAGCACCTTGGCACCCGCGGCACGGGTGTTGGTCGCTTCGAGCGCGGCGGCGAGGCCGGGCACGGCGGCGACGATATCCCAACCGTAGATCGCCTGTGCCACTGGCGCCGCATAGATGAAAGTATGCGCGGCGATGATGTCGGCAAGGCTGAAGTTGCCACACAGGAAGGGCTTGAACGAGCACAGGCCCTTGAGGGCGTTGACACCGTTCTCCAGCACCGGCCTGGCCTCGTCGAATGCAGCCTGGCTGCGCGGCGCTCCGAAGAACAGTTCGCCGTAGTGACGACGTGCCGGCAGTTCGATGTAGAGTTCGAGGACCTTGGCCACTTCGCGCACCTTGGCGGCGGCGAAGGCATCGGCCGGCAGCAGCGCGGGGCTCGGCTGGCTGGCTTCGAGGTATTCAAGTATCACATTGGTTTCCGACAGAAAGCCCTTGTCGGTTTCGATGCAGGGCACCTTGCCCATCGGGCTCTTGGACTTGTAGTCGTTCTCCTGGCTGGGCATGGCCGCGACTTCCTCGAACGCAAGGCCCTTTTCCAGCAGCGCGAACTTCACCATGTTGTAGTAGTTGCTGATGCCGAATCCATACAGCTTGATCATGATTTTCTTCCCCAGGGTTTGAATCGTGCCCCGCACGGACGGTTGCCCCACGGCACTGGCCCGCGCGGGCGGCACGACTGTTTCATTTCATCAGGTGTGACACGCGCCGGGCACTACATGGCGCCGATGCGGCGGCCAATCTCGGCATAGCGGTCGAGCCAGCGTAGCACAGTATCCTTGTCCTCCGTCGGGCAGCGCGGGATGGCGCGTTCAATGAGCCCGAGGTCGGCGAAACGCTTCAGATCGTCTTCCTTGGTCTCGAAGATATCGAACATCGAAATCGGCACCTCCGAGGGGTCGCGGCCGTTATCGCGCAGGCGCATGTGCAGGTCGTCGATGTCCTTCTTGAGATCGCCATGGAACAGATCGATCGGAATCCAGCCGTCGCCGAATTCCGCCACCCGCTTGCGGCCCCAGGCCGAACCGAAGGTGCCGAGGATGACCGGCGGATGGGGACGCTGCACCGGCTTGGGGTAGGACCACACCTTGTCGAAATTGACATGGTCGCCCTGGTAGCTCGCTTCCTCCTCGGTCCACAAGGCCTTCATGGCCTTGACCCGCTCTTCCAGCACTTTCCAGCGCTTGTCGTAGGGCGTGCCGTGGTTCTCCATTTCCTCGCGATTCCAGCCCGCGCCGACGCCGAACAGGAAACGGCCATTGGAGATCTGATCGACCGTCGCGACCGTCTTGGCCAGCGCCAGAGGGTCATGTTCGATAATGAGACAAATACCGGTGCCGAGCTTGATGGTCTTGGTCACGACCGCCGCCGCGGCGGCGCTCACGAACGGGTCCGACATGTGCACGTACTCGCGCGGCAGCGGGCCCTTGCCCGGCCATTCGGTCAAACGGCTGGCCGGTATATGCGTGTGTTCAGGAAACCAGAGCGACTCGAAACCGCGCTCTTCGGCGGCAATCGCGAGTTCGTCGGCGCGTATGGAATATTCGGTGTTGAAGTGGAATACACCGAGCTTCATGGCAGTTCTCCCCAGATTGATCCGCGCCGCGTGCGGGCGCCGTGAGTGCGATATAGCAAGGGGCCGCGAGTGACGCAATGACCCGCACGTGTTCCGGTGCGAATTCATTCGCACATTCATTGCCGCGCCTGGCGCGGAGTTCGGGGGTTGAGCGCGCGAATGAATTCGCAACTACGACGGGAGACCAAACTGCGCCAGGATCTCCTCCCGATGCGCATCCAGCCCCGGGCCTGCCACCCGCACCTTGCCCGGTGTCTCGGCGAAATGCACCGGCACGCCGGCGAGTTGCAGACGCTGACCGATTTCCGCGATCTCGACTTCGGCGATCATCTCGCGCGCGGCGATATGCGGGTCGGCGAAGATATCGCGCACATCGTTGACCGGACCGCAGGGCACGCGGCCGCCCAGCACTTCGGCGACTTCACGTTTGTTGCGCGTGCTGGTCCAGGCTTCGATGGCGGTGCGCACGCGGTCGCGCTGGCGCACGCGGTCGGCGTTGCTCTGCAAGCTCGGATCGGCAAGCAGATCCTCGCGTTCGATCAACCGCGCGAGTTCCCGCCACTGCGCCTCGATAGGACAGCCGATGGCGACCCAGCCATCGGTGACCGGAAAGATCGAAAACGGATTGACCAGCGGATGCTCATTGCCTTCAGCCTTCGGCACCACGCCGGCGAAGGAATGCTGATGCACCAGACGCTCGCAGATGCCGAGGATGGCGTCATACATTGCCACGTCGAGAAACTGGCCGCGGCCGCGCCGTTCGGCCAACCGCACCGCCGCGACGATACCGAAGGCGCACATGATGCCGGGCACGATGTCGCCGATGCCGGGACCGGACTTCAATGGCATCTCGGGGCCGGGGCCGGTGATGCTCATGAAGCCGCCCATGGCCTGCGCGACGATGTCGAACGCCGGCCAGTCGGCGTAGGGGCTGCGGCCGGTACGCGGGTCGCCAAAGCCGCGCACCGCGGCATAGACCAGCCGCGGGTTCTCCTCGCGCAGGGATTCAAACGACAAACCCAGCCGTTCCATCACGCCGACCCGGTAGTTCTCCACCACCACATCGGCCTTGCGTGCCATGGCGCGGAAAGTCGCGGCGTCATCCGGGTTCTTGAGATCCAGCACCATGCTGCGCTTGTTGCGATTGACGCTGTGGAAATAGCCGGCGTGGCGTTTCTCGGTGTCGGCGGCATGGAACAGGCCCATGCCGCGTGCGACGTCACCGCCCGGCGGTTCGATCTTGATGACATCGGCGCCGTGATCGGCGAGCAGCATCGTGCAGTAAGGCCCGGCCAGCACCTGGGTCAGATCCAGCACCACCATGCCGTCCAGCACGCCGGCGAGAGAATTGCTTTCGCTCATGGCGTACTCAGCTCCCGGGCTTGCCGAGCAGGTTGTCGGAAATGATGCGCAACTGGATTTCCGAAGTGCCCTCGAAAATCTTCGTCAGGCGCGCATCGCGCCAATGACGCTCGACCGCATAGAGCTTGGTGTAGCCGGCGCCGCCGAAGATCTGCAGCGCATCGCTGGTCACGCGCTCGGCCATTTCACTGGCGAAATACTTCACCATCGAGGCTTCCTTGTCGCAGCGCTCGCCGCAGTCGATGCGATCGCACACGTAATACAACAACTGGCGCGCCGCCTCGATGTCGGTCGCCATGCGCGCGAGCTTGAAACGCAGGTCCTGGAACTCCGCTATCGGTTTGCCGAACTGCTGACGCTCCCGGGCATAGGCCAGCGCGTCTTCGAGCGCGCCCTGGGCCAGGCCAATCGAGCGCGCGGCGGTATGGGCACGCGCTTCGTCGAGGCCCTTGGCCAGGGCATAGAAGGCCTTGCCCTCCGCGCCTATCAGGGCGCTGGCCGGCGCTCGGAAATGATCGAAGGCGAGTTCGAAGGTCTTCCAGCCGAAATAGCCTATCTTCGGAATCTCGGCGCCCTGCACGCCGGCCGGCAGACTGCCGCGCGGCTTGTCGAGCAGAAAAGCGCTGATGCCGAGATGCCGGCGCTGCGCGTCGGGCGGCGGCGAGGTGCGCGCGAACAGCAGAATGTAATCGGCGCCATCGGCGAAGGTGCACCAGTATTTGTTGCCGGTGATGACCCATTCATTGCCGTCGCGCTCGGCGCGACAGGAAATCGAAGCGAGATCCGATCCCGTGTCGGGTTCGGACAGGGACATCGCGCCGAGATACTCACCGCGCACCACGCGCGGCATCATGTCGGCGCGCGCCGCTTCATCGAGCAGGCTCATGGTCATGGTGCCGTTGCCGCGCGCGACGATGCTGGCCACGCTCATCCAGCCGCGCGCGAGTTGCTCCGATACCAGACAGTATTCGAAGACGCCCAAACCACTGCCGCCGTATTCCTCGGGAATGCGTATGCCGAAGTAGCCCATGTCGGCGAGCTTCTGGCGTAGTTCCAGCGGAATCTCGCCCTGCACCGGGTCCAGCGCATTGGCAACCGGCAGCACTTCATTGAGGGTGAATTCGCGCGCGGTGTCGCGAATCATGATGCGTTCCGGGGTCAGATAGCGATGCGGGCTGGCAGCCTGCTCCATGGACTCATCCTCGGGATTGCGCGCGCCGCCACCGCGGCGCTGCCGATTAAAAGGGTTTGGAAATGAGTATGCCGGCCGCGCGCAAGGCCTCGATGTCGGCCGCGCTCTTGCCGAGCAGAGTGCTCAGGACGTCGTCGTTGTGTTCGCCGAGCAGCGGCGCCACGTAGTCGTTATTGGCCGGAAAATCCGAGGTCTTGATCGGCATGCCCGGGATCTGGAATTCGCCGGCCACCGGGTCGACGATGGTACGGATGGTGCCGCGTTCGATGAAATGCGGGTGGCTGACGGTCTGCGCTATCGACAGCACCGGCGCACAGGGCACGCCGTGGGCATCGAAGACCGCAATCGCGCTGTCGACATCGGGAAAGGTCTGCAGCCAATTCTCGATGAAGGCCACCACTTCGTCGAAACGCGTCATACGCTCGGCATCGGTGGCCCAGCCCGGTGTGGTGGCGAGTTCCGGCCGGCCCATGGCCGCACACACGTCGGGCCAGTGATGCAGAAAACCCATCAGCACGATGTCGCCGCCGGTGGCGCGGAACACGCCGGCCGGGCACAGGTAGGTCAGATGGCGACCACTGCGCGTCGGTTTGATTTCACCCAAGCTGGCGCTGAACTGATGCACGTTCACTTCGTGGGCGTGGTAATAGCAATCGAGCAGGGCGATATCGAGAAACTGACCGCGCCCGGTGCGCGCGCGGTAGAGCAAGGACGCCGCGATGGCAAAGGCCGCATGCACCCCCGTGCTGACATCGCCGAGGCCGAGCAAGGGGATATAGGGCGAGTCGTCACGCGGACCGATCATCGAGGTCACGCCGGCATAGGCCTGGGCGATGTAGTCGTAGCCCGGCTTGTGGGACAGCGGCCCGCTCTGGCCGAGCGCCGAGATCGAACAGAGGATGATGTCCGCGCGCAATTTCCTGAGGTCCTCATAGGCGAGGCCCATGCCCTTCATCACGCCGGGCTTGTAGTTTTCGACCACCACGTCGCAATGGGGCACCAGTTCGCGCACCAGATCCAGCCCGCCGGGCTTGCTGAAATCGATGGCGACGCTGCGCTTGTTGAGATTCTGCTGCACGAAGTAGAGACCGCGTTCATTGCGCATTTTCGACACCAGGCGCGTGCGGTCGCCATCGGGGGCGGCCTCGACCTTGATGACATCGGCACCCATTTCGGCGAACAGACGCGTACAGGTCGGGCCGGCCAGCGCACGCGACAGATCGAGTATGCGGATGCCGCTCAACATATGCGGATTCAGTTCACTCATGGACGCTCCCCCAAGCTGTGATCGTTCTTATGGGCCGAGCGATTGCTCGGCGGCGGCGACGGTCTGGGCGATCAAGGTATTGATGGTCATCGGCCCGACGCCTCCCGGCACCGGTGTATAGGCCGCGCAGCGCTCCACCAGCGGCGCGAGCTCGATATCACCGACACCACCAGGATGATAGCCGGCATCGACCACCACCGCGCCGTCCTTGACCCACTCGGCGCGGATGAATTGCGGCTTGCCGACCGCGCCAACCACCAGATCGGCCTGGCGCAGCAGTTCCGGCAGGTGCCGGGTGCGGGAATGGCAGATCAGCACCGTGGCATCGGCGTTCAACAGCATGGCGGCCATCGGCTTGCCGAGGATGGGGCTGCGCCCCACCACCACCGCCAATTGTCCCGACAGCGGCACGCGGTAGTGCGCGAGCAGGCGCATGATGCCGGCCGGCGTCGCCGAGCCCCACGCATGTTCGCCCATGGCCATGCGGCCATAGCCATAGGTGGTGACACCATCGACGTCCTTGGCGAGCGCGATGCGATCGAAACACGCGCGCTCATCGATGTGGGCCGGCACCGGGTGCTGCAACAGGATGCCGTGCACGTCCGGATTGGCATTCAATTCGTCGATGCGCGCGAGCAACTGCGCGGTGCTGGTCGCAACCGGCAGTTCGATGCGCAAGGAATGCATGCCGACGCGCTGACAGGCGTTGCCCTTCATGCGGACATAGGTCGCCGAGGCGGGATCGTCACCGACCAGGATGGTCGCGAGGATCGGCAAGCGTCCGCCGCTGTGCAACTTCAATTGCTCGACACGCGCCGCCAGCACATGTTCCTCGGCCGCGGCCAGGGCCTTGCCATCGAGCACCAATGCGGACATGCATTCCTCCAGGATTCGTGATCATGATTGCGAGCCGGCGGTATAGTGCCTTGTCGGCGGAAGTTCTGACAAATCAGCGCGCGAGTGCCACGCGGCGCTGGAAGAACGGCTTCACTCGCAGACGCGTGGCAGCCATCCCCGCCGGTGCGCATCGATGCGCATGCGCGAGGCGGCATTCTCCCGCGGCTGCGAATTCATTCGCACATTCGCCGATGGGCGATGCGTCCGCATTCGAGCTTCGATGCGCGAACGGTTACGCAGCTACTAGGCGCGCTGGTTTTATGGGAGATTAGCCTCCCCACTGCACAGCGAGGAGCATGCCCTTGCCCGGCTTCGCCGAATACGACGCTTATGACGCGCTCGGCCTCGCGGCCCTGGTCAAGGCCGGCGCCGTGACTGGCGCGGAGCTAATCGAGGAGGCGATTGCGCGCTGCGAACGCGTCAATCCGCTGGTCAACGCGGTGGTGTACAAGACCTACGATCGCGCACGCCGGGCGGCGCGCGCCATCGATCGCCGCGCG
>Ga0208492_1001844_pt1 | contig 11719 bp, 8 predicted proteins | sample Subbioar_CSW14AB_FD_184820 | JGI IMG/M metagenome (GOLD analysis project Ga0208492, IMG submission 184820) | Serpentinite rock and fluid subsurface biosphere microbial communities from McLaughlin Reserve, California, USA - CR12Mar_CSW14AB (SPAdes) | ecosystem: Environmental > Terrestrial > Deep... | reverse complement strand
CCAATTGTATCCATCGTGCGGGGAGACAGGTTAGGCGCGTCAGCGGCAGCCTGTGCATCCTCGATGGCGCCATCGCGGTCGAACAGGGCGACACGGCTGCGGGCGCGCTCGGCGAGATAGCGGGGGTTGGTGGTCGACAGCGCGAGTGCGCGATCGAACAGCTCCACGGCCTTGCGATGGTTGGCGTGATCGGCGGTGAGGACTCCGAGAAGATAGAAGGCCTGGGCATTTTCCGGATCGCTGCGCAGGACGTCCATGCACGCCGCATGCGCCTGCGGATAGCGGCGCTGGGCGAGATGCTCGGCCGCTTCCCTGAGTTGGTGATCCATGCCCGCGTTCATTTCCCTACGTCATTTTTGCAGCACAACAATTGAGCGTAAGCGCCTGCACATCGATCAGTACGTGCACGCTTCCGGGCATGTCGCAGCGTCCTGCAATGCCTGAACAACAAGATGATTGAAAGGAGGTCGCCCGGCTGTCTAGCCAGAGTCTCAGTACGATCATGGGACGAGAGGGTCCAGACATGCAAAAAATTCGCTTGCTGCGTTCGACCGGGCTTGTGGCGTTTGCGGCCGCCGCCGGACTTGCCGCTACTCCGATTGCGAGCGCGCAGGAGGCCGGGCCGTCGGAAGAAAAGTCCGACGTGATCATCATCACGGCGACGCGTCGCGAACAGAGCGTACAGGAAGCCCCGATCAACATCGCCGCTGTCGGCGAACAGCAGATCGAGGAACAGGGTTTTGCCGATCTGGCCGATGTTCTGGCCTATGTTCCGGGCATCAACGTTGTTGATCGCGGCGGGCGGCAGGGCAACCCGATCATCGTGCGCGGCCTCAACGCCGACCCGATCGGGCCGGGCGATGGCAACAATGACGGCGGCGGCACCGTGGCCACCTATATCGGCGAAATTCCGCTGTTTGTGGACCTGCGGCTGAACGACCTGCAGCGCGTGGAAGTGCTGCTTGGGCCGCAGGGTACGCTGTATGGCGCGGGCACGCTGGGTGGCGCGATCCGCTACATCCCGAACCGGCCGGACTTCTCGGGCGACTCGCTTTCGGTGCGGGCCGAGACGTACCAGTATTCCGAGGCGGAGAGCCTGAGCACGGACGTTGGCTTCACCTTCAACAAGGCGATCACCGACAATTTCGCGATCCGCGGCTCGGTCGACATGCTGAATGACAGCGGCTTTGTGGACCAGCCCTATGTCGTGCGCGAGATCGGCGTTTCGGAGCCCGATCCCGACTTCAACGATCCGGCGGCGGTGGCGGCGAACCTGCGTCGCGTCGAGGATGTGGACAGCGAGGACGTTCTGTCGGGCCGCCTTGCCGCGCGCTGGGCGCCGCTCGACTGGCTCGATGGCACGCTGACCTACTACTTCCAGGATTCCGACATTGGTGGACGCCGGATTTCCAGTGCGCGGTCGACCGTGCCGGCGGGGGAGTTCGAGAATGCCAAGCGCGTGCTGGAGCCGAACAAGATCAAGAACGAACTGCTGGCGCTCGAAATCACCGCGGACCTCGGCTTTGCGGAGCTGACATCGGCGACGGGCGTGAGCAAGTACAAGGAAGATGGCCAGCGCGACCAGACCGACCTGCTGATCTCGCTGGAATACAGCTATGAGAGCTTCCCGACCTTTGCGGCGTTCACGCACGAGGAGGGCGAAGAGAAGAGCTTCAACCAGGAAATCCGGCTCGTATCCAAGACGGAAGGGCCGTTCAGCTGGATCGTCGGCGGCTTCTACAACGAGTTCGAAGCTGCGGGGTATTCAGCGGAATTCACGCCGGGTTACGCAGCATTTGCTGGCTTCAATCGGCCGGACGATCTCGAATACTATTCGCAGGCGCGCACCAAGTTGGTGGAGAGCGCGATCTTCGGCGAAGTTGCATATGATATCACCGAGGCGCTGACGCTGACTGTGGGTGCGCGGGCGTACGAGTACGACCTGAAGGCTTTCAGCGCGGTCGACTTCCCGCTGTTCGACCCGGGTTTCGTGCCGGTTCCGGTGGACGATATCTACAATCAACCGTTCGATCCGGCGCTTGGCCAGAAGGATGATGGCGTGCTCGGCAAGGTGAACCTTGCGTGGCAGGTGAGCCGGGACCTGCTGGTCTACGGAACGGCGAGCCAGGGCTATCGCATCGGCAATTCCAACGGGCTGGGTGAGTGCGGTCCGTTCGTGCCGGGATCGCCGCAGGGCGCATGCGCGCTGGCGCCGGGGCAGCAGTTCGGCCCGAACCCGGGAGACATCTCCTCGCGCGACGAGCGGCAGTTCACCGCCGACAAGACCAACAACTATGAGATCGGCGCCAAATCGACGTGGCTTGGCGGCGATCTGATCCTGAACGGAGCGGTCTACTTCATCGAGTGGGTCGATCCCCAGGTGGCCTCGGCGACCGTCAACGCGTCCATTCCGATCACGGTGAACGCGGATGGCGCCGAGTCCAAGGGCGTCGAGATCTCGGCGGACTGGAACGTCACAGACCAGTTCAATGTGCGCGGCAGCTATAGCTACACCAATTCGGAGCTGACGGCGCCGGTGCCGGACCTGGTGCGGACGATTGCGCCGGGCGGCGGCTTTGCAACGGCGTTCGAGGATGGCCAGTCGGGCGACCGCCTGCCGGGCTCGCCGGAGAACCAGTTCTCGATCTTTGCCAGCTATGACCAGCCGTTCTGGGAAGGCGCGCTGAAGTGGAACATCGGCTATGCGTGGCAGGGCGATGTGCTGTCGCGCGCCGGCGGGCGTGGATCCAGCCTGACGCTGGATGCGTTCGGCATTTCCAACGCGTCGGTGGTGTATGATGCGGGCACCTGGAAAGGCACGCTGTTCGTCAACAACCTGTTCGACGAGTATGCCGAAACGGGCGTGACGGGGACGGTGCTGTCCAACCAGACGGTGAACGGCGCGAACGTGCGTGCGTTCTACACCAATATCGCCCCGCCGCGGACGATTGGCGTGCGCTTTGCCTGGGACGTGTTCTAGGCCACGCCGAACTTGGTGGTCGTCTGGATGCCGACTGACTTGAGAAAGTCGGTCGGCAGGACGCCGCCGGCGCAGACGATGATGGCGTCGTTCGGCAGCTCGATCGGGCCGCTGCTGGTTTTCAGCTGGACTGACGCTTTCGAGATCGAGGTAATTTGCGAAGCGAGCCGCACGGTGAGGCGGCCGGAGGCGGCGGCGGCATCGACGCGCGCGCGGTTCTTGCGCTTGGCGCGGGCGAAGGCTTCGCTCCGATAAGACAGGTCGACGATGGCGTTGGTTTCTTCCGCAATCGTGGCGGCTGCTTCCAGCGCGCTGTCGCCGCCGCCGACCACGAGCACGCGCTGGTTGGCGAACTGTTCGGGATCGGCGAGGCGGTAGATCACTTTCGATTGTTCTTCGCCCGGCACGCCAAGCTTGCGGGGCGAGCCACGGCGGCCGATGCAGAGCAGGACGGCGCGCGTGCGATGCGTGCCCTTCGACGTCTTGACGATGAAACCGTCGCCATCGCGATCAATGCCGATCAGTTGCTCCTCGTAGGACATATCGAGCGCAACCTGGTCGCGGGCGTCCTTCCAGAAGCCCATGAGGGTTTCCTTCGAGACTTCGCGGAACTTCATCTGGCCGATGATGGGGAGTCTGGCGGGAGCGGTCATCACCAGCTTGCCACGCGGGAAGTGGGAGACGGTGCCGCCGAAGGTTTCCTGCTCGATGGTGAGGGCGCGCAGGCCCTTCTCCTTCGCGGCGAGGCTGGCGGCGAAGCCCGAGGGGCCGGCGCCCACGATGAGGACGTCGAGGCGATCGCTGCGGCGGAGGCCGGGGAGTTTGGCGATGGAGTCCATCGCCTGGACGCCCTGGCTGATGGCATTGCGGATGAGACCCATGCCGCCGAGTTCGCCAGCGATGAAGAGGCCGGGGACGTTGGTTTCGAAGGTGGGCGAGACGACGGGCAGCTCAACGCCGCGCTTTTCGGTACCGAAGACGAGCGTGATGGCTTGCGTGGGGCAGGCGGCGGCGCAGGCGCCATGGCCGATGCAGGCGGTGGGATCGACCACAACCGCCTTGCCATCGACGAGGCCGATGACGGTGTGTTCGGGACAGGCGGTGACGCAGGCGGCCGAGCCGCAGCAGAGCGACAGGTCGATGTGCGGATGGAGCGAGGTTGGCTCGGTGAGGCCTGCCTCCTTCGATTCCTCCCATGTGCGGTTTGCGCGCCGGTTTGCGCGGCGGCGCGTCATCGCAAACAGCATCAGGCCGATGACGAAGGGAACAATGTAGACAAGAGCGGCGACGAGCGTGTCCAAGGCAGGCGAACCCTCTGGATCAGTTGGATGCGAGGTCGAGCGGGGCAGTCATTGCCTGCTGCAGCCTTGCCTTGGCGGCGGTGTCTTTCGAGAAGGCGGCCTGGCCGTTTGCGACTGCTTGCTGGGCGAGGTCGGTCTGGCCGAGGACGCGGCGGGCGCGGATGAGGCGGAGCCAACCGTCGAGGTCGGCCGGGTTGGCTTTCAGACGCGCATCAAGACGCGAGACCATGCCGTCGACCATGGCCTGCCGCGCTTCAGGCGACATGGCGGCGGCTTCGGAGACTTGCGTTGCGCTGGGACCAGCGGGGCGTTGGGTGTCGAGGCTGGCGATGGACTGTGCTGCAGCGGGCAAGCGTTTGCTGACGTCGATGCCGGACGACTGCGAGAGTTCGGCGACGCGGCCACGCACTTCCTCGTACCATGGCGCGCTGGGGTCCGCGCCATCGAGCATGGCGAGCCAGTCATCGAGCGCCGCCTTGGCGTTGCCCTTCTGCTCTTTCTGGAGGCCGAGCAGGAAACGGGCGCGGGCATCGTTGGGATCGAGCTTCACGGCGTCGCGCAGGGCTTTCTCGGCATCGGGGGTGACCATGCCGCCGGCGGCGCGGGCGAGGGATTCGCCGTAGGCGGAGAGTGTTTCGGCGTCTTGCGGGGCAAGCTTTGCTGCTTGCCCGTAGGCGACGGCCGCGCCGGCGTAGTCGTCGGTGCGGAATTTCGACCAGCCCAGCATGCGCCAGCCTTCGACATCGTTGGGCGCGGAGGCGAGGCGCGTCTGCAGGCTGGTGATCATCTCGTCGACGGGGGCGACGCTCATCTGGCTGGCTTCGGCCGATTGCGGTGCGCCGCTGCTCATGGCGGCCATCTGCGCCATGGTGAGAGACGGATGAGACGAGGCCGCGCTCGAGGGCGAGCCGACGGCGCTGTAGATGACGGCGGACCCAATGGCGAGCGATACGGCAACAGCGATGAAGGTGGAGCGATCGGTGAGGGTCATGTCGGAGTCTTTCAGTGTGGCGGTGGCGCCCGATGTGGCGATCAGGCGGCGCTGGACTTCGGTGCGGGCCATGCGGGCGTCATCGGCGGAGATGAGGCCGGCAGATTCCTCGCGCTCGAGTTCGGTGAGCTGGGCGCGATAGATGTCGGCGCTGGCGCCGTCGGCAAGGCGGGTACGGCGGAGGAAAGGCCAGCAGACGAAGGCGACTGCAGCGGCCATGGTAAGGGTGATGAGCAACCAGAGCATCAGACCTTGCCTCCGCTGGAGAGACGGGCGGCCAGCTCTGCGGCTTCGGTGTCGGAGAGCGGCGGGGGCGCGAGATCGCGGCGAGCGGCAGGGCGGAGATAGGCGAGCCAGCCCCATGCAGCGGCCGCAAAGAGGATCAGCGGGCCGAACCAGAGCAGCAGCGTGTCGACCTGAAGCGGGGGCTGCAAGCGGACGAAGTTGCCATAGCGGTCCGTCATGTAGGCCATGACCTGATCTGGCGTCTCGCCTGCGGCGAGGCGTTCGCGGACGAGGCGGCGCATGTCTGCAGCGAGAGGTGCGGCGGATTCCTCGATCGACTGGTTCTGGCAAACGACGCAGCGCAGGGATTTGCCCAGCTTGTGCGCGGACGCCTCAACTTCGGCGGTGAAGGTCGCGGCGGGCTGCGCGACTGCAGCGGGCGCCAGCGCGAGCGCGATGATGAACAGCAGGCGTCTCATGCTGGTTCGGCCTCCAGCTTGCGGATCATGGGGAGGAGTGTGTCTTCCCAGATCTCCGGTGTGATGGGGCCGACCTGCTTGTAGCGGATGCGGCCACCGCGATCGACGACGAAGGTCTCGGGCGCGCCGGTGACGCCAAGGTCGATGGCGAGGCGGCTGTCGGAATCGACGCCCGTCTTGAGATAGGGATCGCCATAGCGGGCAAGCCAGTCCGCGCCCTTGCCCGGCGGATCGCGCCAGTCGACGCCGTAGAGGGCGACCTCGCCGGATTCGGCGATGGCGGTGAGCTGTGGGTGTTCAAGCACGCAGCTGGAGCACCAGGAGCCGAACACGTTCACCAGCGAGACCTTGCCGACGAGATCCTCGTTCACCAGCGCATCGCGTTCGGGGACGAGGCGTGTGAGCGCGAATTCCGGCATGGCGCGGTCGATCATGGTGGAGGGCAGCGCCTTCGGATCGCGGGTGAGGCCGTAGGCGAAGAAACCGGCGACGACGAGGAAGACCGCGACGGGGATGATGGCCGACCAGGCGGGGAGCGAGGCGCGAGGCGTTGTGGGCTGGGCTGTGCTCATGACTCAGGCTCCTGCCGGGATGGCGGCGGTGTCTGCGCGGACCTTGTGCGGTGCGCCGACACGGAAGCGGCGATCGGAAAGCGAGACGAAGCCACCGGCCGCCATGATGAGCGCGCCGGTCCAGATCCACATCGCGAACGGATGGTGCGTGACGCGAACGAGGAAGGCGCCGGAGCCGTCGTCTTCACCGGTGGTGACGTGGAGGTTGGCGAGGACACCTACGCGGATCCCGGCTTCAGTCGTCATGGTGTCGCGCTCGGGATAGTAACGGCGCTCGGCAACCATCTCGCCATCGGGCGCGCCGTTGCGGCTCAGGGAGAAGGTGAGGCGCTGGGCATCGTAGTTGGGGCCCTTCACCAGCTGGACGGTTTCGAGTTTCACAGTGCGCTCGCCGAAGGCGGCGGTATCGCCGGCGCGCATGGAATGGGTGGCTTCCGACTCCCACGCGGACATGGCGGTGACGCCTATGACGGCAACGGCAAAGCCGGCGTGGGCGATGATGAAGCCCCAGGTGGAGCGTGGGAAGGCGCGGGCGAGGAAGAGCGACTGGCTGCCGGTCACCTGCCCGATGCGCAGGCGCACCTGCATCCAGCGCGCCATGCTGGCCAGCAGGAAGACGCCAAAGCCAATGCCGAGGCCGCCGGGAAGGCTATGGCCGAGTATGCCGCACAGCAGGCCCGCGCCGAGGCCGATGAAGAGCGGGATGCGGAGGGATGTGGTGGTCGGGCGAACGCTGTCGCTGCGCCAGCGCATCATCGGGCCGAACGCCATCAGTGCGACGACGCACAGCATGATCGGGCCGAAGGTGATGTTGAAATAGGGCGGGCCGACCGAAATCTTGTCGCCGGTGAGTGCATCGATCGCAAGTGGATAGAACGTGCCGAGGAAGACGACGGCTGTGGCGATCAGCAGGAGGAAGTTGTTGGCGAGGATGGCTCCCTCGCGGCTGGCCGGAGCGAAGCTGGGCGGTTGCTGGAGCTGTTTCGCGCGCAAGGCGTAGAGCGTCAGCGCGCCGCCGCTGGCCGCGAGTACCATCAGCAGGATGAAGATGCCGCGCGCCGGATCGACGGCGAAGGCGTGGACGCTGGTGAGAATGCCGGAGCGGACAAGGAACGTGCCGATCAGGCTGAGCGTGAAGGTGAGGATGGAGAGCAGCAGCGTCCAGTTCACCAGCGCGTGGCGGCGTTCGACCACCATTGTGCAGTGGAGCAGCGCCGTGCCGATGAGCCACGGCATGAAAGAGGCGTTCTCGACCGGATCCCAGAACCACCAGCCGCCCCAGCCGAGCTCGTAATAGGCCCACGCGCTGCCGAGCGCGATGCCGATGGTGAGGAAGCACCAGGCGGCCAGCACCCATGGCCGCACCCAGCGGGCCCAGGCGGCATCCACCTTCCCTTCGATCAGAGCGGCGACCGAGAAGGAATAGGCGATCGAGAAGCCGACATAGCCGAGATAGAGCATCGGCGGATGCGCGACGAGGCCAGGGTCCTGCAACAACGGATTGAAGCCCATGCCTTCGAGCGGGACGGGATCGAGGCGCGCGAACGGGTTCGAGGTGAAGATGATGAAGGCGAGGAAGGCTGCGCCGATGAGGCCCTGCACGGCCAGCGCGCGCGCTTTGAGAGTCGCGGGCAGGTTGTTGCCGAACAGGGCGACGGCCGCTCCATAGGCGGCAAGCACGAGCGCCCATAGCAACATGGAACCTTCATGTTGTCCCCACGCAGCTGCGATCTTGTAGAACATCGGCTTCGCCGTGTGCGAATTGCTGGCGACGACGCGCAACGAAAAGTCAGATTGCGTAAAGGCCCAGATCAGGCAGGCGAAAGCAAACGCAACAAGGCCGAGCTGCACGTAAGCTGCCGATGATCCGATTTTCATCAGGCGCACATGGCCTTTCGCAGCTCCCCAGAAGGGCGTGATGGCCTGAACAAGCGATGTCATGAGAGCGAGAATTAGAGCGAATAAGCCGATTTCGCTGAGCAAGGGGCGACCTGGAATTCTAGGGCGACACAGTCAGATGTCGCCGGTGGCGCCCCCGCGCTTGGATCTAGATGCACTGTTCTGCCGGAAATTTCTACCACTGCATGTTATGTTTTATTTCATCGAAGCAAGGCTTCTCTTCTCGGAAGCGCCATGCCAGAACGCGGTCGTGTGGGGTGCGCTAATATTCAGTGCGCGGAGTATTCCTTGACGGGTCCTCACGGTTTGCGGCGACAGGCCGCTCCCCAGATCAGGCCACAGGCATTCGAAGAAGCGGCAACGAGCCCTCGACAAGAGATGGTTCGCCACGAGGTTCCACGCACAGCTGATCCGGTGCGAGCGCCCATGCAGCCGAAGCGTGGAACAGCCTTTGAAATCTATGCTTTTCCGGTGTTCCTGCTGCTGACCATTGCTGCGCTCGGCGTCGGCTGGCTGATGCGTGACCGGCTGCAGATCGAATCCGAGGAAGGCATCGGCTACTGGCTTGGCGTTGCAGGCGTGGTGTGCGTCGGCATCCTGATGATCTATCCGATCCGCAAGCGGATCCCGGGTCTGCGCGTTATCGGCAGCGTTCCGGCGTGGTTCCATTTTCACATGGCGCTCGGACTTCTGGCGCCGACGCTGATCCTTTTTCATGCTGGATTCAGGACCGGTTCAACAAACGCGGCGATTGCACTCACCGCCATGCTTGTCGTGGCGGGCAGCGGGCTTCTTGGTCGCATGCTGTATGTGCGCATCCACCGCATCCTGACGGGAAAGCGCAATGAAGTGCGCGCCATGGCGCAGGATGCCGGCCTGCTGAAACAGACAATGGTAAGCGAGTTCGCCGAGGTTGCGGAAATCTCGGAGCGGCTGGAGGCGACGCTGCACAAGCCGCGACCTCATGTTTTCAGCGCCTTCGGCTATGCGCTTGCGACGTCTGCGCGGATCACGGTGGCGCGGCGGCAGATGCTAGGGGCGCTCAAACGCGGGGCCAGGCAGCTCGCCGCTCGCGGTCAGCCGGGCGCCAAGGCGTCGGCAAAGCGGCTCAAGCGGGATGGAACCATCCTGGTGCACACCTACTGCCGCCAGCTGCGGCACGCGGCCTATCTCACCTTCTTCGAGCGGCTGTTTGCGCTCTGGCACATCATTCACATGCCGCTTTTCCTCCTCATGGTGGTGGCGGCGGTCATTCATGTCGTGGCTGTGCATCTCTACTAGTGACGCCGTTACGTCCCTTCCGCGCGTGCCTGCTGGCGCTGATCGCTGTCGCCTTCGCCCTTCTTGGCGGCGAAGGGGCGGTGGCGCAGAACCCGTTGGAGCGGCTCGTTTCGCCTGGGGAACTTTCCAACCCCCACGCGAAGCTGGAGGCGACGTGCAATGTCTGTCACGACACCTTCAACAAGAGCGGCCAGGTGGCAAAGTGCCTGGATTGCCACAAGGACATCAACTGGGACGTCAAGAACAAGCGCGGCTTCCACGGCCGCTCGCCCGAGGTGGCGAAGACGGAGTGCAAGGTCTGCCATACCGAGCACGAGGGCCGGTCAACGCCGATCGTGAAGCTCGATGAAAAGGCTTTTGATCATCGCTTTACCGACATGCCGCTGCTGGGCGCGCACGCGAGGGTCCAGTGCGCTGAATGCCATCAGAAGGGCGTGAAACACGCGAAGGCGCCGACGGATTGCGTCTCGTGCCACAAGCCGGATGAACCGCATATGGGCCGGCTGGGAACGGCATGTGCGAGCTGTCATACCGTCGCCAGCTGGAAGACGGTGTCGTTCGATCACGCGACGACGCAGTTCGCCCTGAAGGGCAAGCATGCGACGCAGGCCTGTGCGGCGTGCCACATCAACCAGCAGTGGAAAGGCGTGCAGACCCAATGCGTTGCCTGCCACGCAAAGGATGATGCGCACCAGGGCAAGCTGGGCAAGGACTGCGCGTCCTGTCACAGCGAGACAGGCTGGAAGGGGCGGCCGTTCGACCACACGAAGACCGGCTTTGCGCTGATCGGCAGTCATGCCGAGGCGAAATGCGAGAGCTGCCATGTGAAGAACGTGACGGATCCGCTGCCGCGCACCTGCAATGGCTGTCACCAGAAGGATGACACGCACAAGGGCCGGAACGGCCCGAACTGCCAGGATTGCCATACGCCGAAGCAATGGACGGCGGTGACGTTCGATCACCGCAAGACCGACTTCCCGCTGCTGGGCAAGCATGCCGCCGTGAAGTGCGAGAGCTGTCACACCAGGCCGGTGAAGGACTGGACGCCGCCACTGACGTGCAATGGCTGTCACCAGAAGGATGACACGCACAAGGGTCTGCTGGGGCCGGAATGCAAGGGCTGCCACGCAGAGACCGGATGGGCCAAGGTGCGGTTCGAGCACAAGCGGGACACCGGATTTGCCCTGAACGGCAAGCATTCAACGGCGCAATGCGCGGCCTGTCACAAGGAGCCCGTGCATGTGAAGTCGCCGCCGGAAAGCTGCATTGGCTGCCATCGCGATGATGATCCTCACAAGCGGCAGCTGGGCGATGGATGCGGCCAATGCCATGGCGAAACGGACTGGAAAACCGCCGTTCGTTTCGATCACGACCTGTCTGATTTCCCGCTGCTGGGGAAACACGCACAGGCGAAATGTGCGGACTGCCACAAGTCCGCAGCGTTCCTCGATGCCGACGCCACATGCGTGTCGTGTCACCGCAAGGAAGACGTTCACAAGGGGCGGCTGGGGCCGGACTGCTCCACATGCCACACGCCCGTGGACTGGGCGAGGTGGCGGTTCGACCACGACGCGCAGACCGACTTCAAGCTTACAGGCAAGCATCGTGGCCTCGATTGCGCGAGCTGTCACAAGACCGAGGTGAAGGGAAAGATCGAGCAATCGACGCGGTGCGTTGCGTGCCATTCCGCTGACGACAAGCACCGCGGATCGTTCGGCACTACGTGCGAGCGCTGCCATTCGACCGAGTCATTCTCGCAGGTGACGGTGAAGCGATGATGCAGGAGCGCGTGCGTGCATGTTCGGCGCCTTATCTCGCGAAATTGGAACACTCGCGATCGCTGGAGCACAATGCTGAGCCCAAGCTGAATCGAATAAAACACAGACCTGAACTGGTTTCGAAAGCTGAACTAAATTTCCGTCGATTGCCCCTGATTAAATTTCGTTATCAGCATTGTGCGAGCAGCAAAGACCGGAATAGCTATCCCTCGG
>Ga0208492_1001843_pt1 | contig 11722 bp, 11 predicted proteins | sample Subbioar_CSW14AB_FD_184820 | JGI IMG/M metagenome (GOLD analysis project Ga0208492, IMG submission 184820) | Serpentinite rock and fluid subsurface biosphere microbial communities from McLaughlin Reserve, California, USA - CR12Mar_CSW14AB (SPAdes) | ecosystem: Environmental > Terrestrial > Deep... | reverse complement strand
ATCGACAACTACATGCCGCTGTCGGACTGGCGCGACGGGGAAACCCACGCGGATGCCAGTTTTGGTTCGATCTACAATGCGGACTATCTGCGCGCGAACATTGCCGGTGGGGAAGGCTACGACTGGTATTATGACACCATGGAAGGCGCCCAGGCGCAACGGCGACTGCCGATCACCGACGGCGCATATGGCGAGCCATGGATCTTTCGCTACAAGGACCTGCGGTCGTGGTGGGCAAACCTGCACCATGATCGCATAGGCGGCACGCGTGCCACGGCACCGAGCGACTGGGTTCCGCAGTCAAAGCCGATCCGCTTCACCGAATACGGCTGCGCTGCCGTGGACAAGGGCTCCAACCAGCCGAACCGGTTCATCGATCTGAAGTCGTCCGAGTCCGGTTTGCCTGCCTGGTCGAACGGTCGGCGGGATGACCTGATCCAGATGCAATATCTTCTTGCGACGGTGTCCTACTGGGCGGATCCCTTGAACAATCCGACTTCTGGCCTTTACGCGGGCCGGATGGTCGACATGGACCACGCACACGCCTGGGCTTGGGACGCGCGTCCTTTCCCGGAGTTTCCAGGTCAGATCGATGTCTGGAGCGATGGTGGCAACTATGCGCGCGGTCACTGGCTGAATGGCCGGGCCTCCAATCAGCCGCTTGCCTCGGTCGTCAGTGAGATTTGCCAACGTTCCGGCGTCGAGGCCATTGATGTGGCGTCGCTTTACGGCTTGGTCCGGGGTTACCAGCAGGACGACGTCACCACGGCACGCGCTGCGTTGCAACCCTTGATGCTCGCCTTCGGCTTCGATGCTTTCGAACGCGAAGGCAAACTGGTTTTCCGAAATCGTCTTGCACAGGTCGTCGCCGAACTTGGTGAGGATGATCTGGCTCTTTCGCCGGATATCGAGGGTCGATACGAGATGACCCGCTTGTCTGACAGCGAGACCGCCGGGCAGATCCGGCTGGGGTTTGTGGATGCGCAGTCAAGCTATGAAGTGCGTGCGGTCGAGACGCGTTTTCCGGATGACGACTCTCCCAATGTCTCGCAAACCGACCTTCCCCTCGCACTGACGCGGTTCGAAGGCTTGAGTGCCGTCGAACGCTGGCTGGCGGAGGCTCGCGTTGCACGCGACAGCATTCGGCTTTCATTGCCAAAGTCGCGCATCGACATCGGGGCTGGCGACGTGATCGCCTATGAAGGTCGGCGCTATCGCATCGACAGGGTCGAACAGGCCGAAGGTCAGACTTTGGAAGGCGTTCGCGTCGAAGCCGGGGTCTATCTGCCCTCCGACCGGGCGGAAGAGACAATATCGGTGCGGCCCTTCACGGCGGCGGTGCCCGTTGTCCCGGTCTTTCTGGACTTGCCGCTTCTTACGGGGGCAGAGGTGCCCCATGCCCCACATATCGCCGTTGCCGCGCAGCCGTGGCCCGGGTCGGTCGCGGTCTGGTCCTCAAGCGAAGACGCCGGATACGAGATCAATCGTCTTGTTGCCGCACCTGCGGTCGTCGGGGTCACTGAGTCTCCTTTGGCTTCGCACAGGCCGGGGATCTGGGACAATGGCCCGCCGCTGAGGGTGAGGCTCTCGGGCGGTGAGCTGACATCGGTCGCGCCTGTGTCCGTGCTGAACGGAGCGAACGCCATCGCGATCGGGGATGGAAGTGGCGGCAACTGGGAAGTGTTCCAGTTCGCCAGCGCCCAACTGGTCGCCCCGAACACATACGAGCTTTCCAAGCGACTTCGTGGCCAGTTAGGCACGGACGGCTTGGTGCCCGCATCTTGGCCGACGGGAAGTACGGTCGTTCTTTTGGATCTTGCTTTGACACAAATCGATCTTGCGCTTTCCGCAAGGGGACTCGCCCGATACTACCGCGTCGGCGTCGCTTCGCGGGGCTACGACGACGTCAATGCGACGATGCGGGTTGAAGCCTTTAACGGGGCAGGTCTTCGCCCCTATCCGGTTGCGCATCTGCGACACAAGATCGTTGCAGGGGACGTGCAAAGCGCTTGGAAGCGGCGTACCCGGATCGACGGAGACTCTTGGCTTTCGGCCGAAGTTCCCTTGGCTGAAGACACCGAAGCCTACCTTGTGCGGATCATCCAGGGCGCGGCGATCGTCTCCGAGTATTCTGTGACGCAGCCATCGTTCCTGTATACGGCTGCCATGCGGGCTCTCGACACGGTCTCCGGTCCGTTTCAGCTCGCCGTTGCGCAAGTGTCCCTGAGTTTCGGACTGGGGCCGTTCCGCAAGATTGACGTCGTCCCCTGACCGCGCAAATGTTTGCGGACAGAGATGCCTCTCCTTCTTCTGGCACCAGACGTCCGGGGTTCGATCAACGGAGTTGATGTCAGGATCCACAGAAAACCGTGTCGCCACGCCCAGTTGATGTGCTATCAAGATAGGGTGTTCGGAGGCGTGGCTATGCTTGAAACCAAACCGAAAGTGACTGCCGTCGATCCGGTCTGGCGGCGTGTCTGCGAGGAGGCCGTCGAAGCCATTCGCAACGAACCGCTGCTTGGCGGGCTGATCCATTCCGGCCTTTTGCACCATTCGACGCTGGAACGCGCGCTGGCCTATCGGTTCTCGCTCAAGCTTGCCTCGGGCGAGATGAGCGAGCAAATCCTGCGCGAAATCGCCGACGAGGCCTACGACAGCGATCCCGAAATCGGCGCAGCGGCCCGATCCGATATCATGGCTGTCTACGAGCGTGACCCGGCCTGCCATCGTTTCCTCCAGCCGCTGCTTTTCTTCAAGGGATATCAGGCGATACAGGCTTACCGCATTGGCCATTGGCTCTGGCAGACAGGCCGGATCGATCTGGCCTATTTCGTCCAGATGCGGGTGTCCGAAGCCTTCGGCGTCGATATCCATCCTGCCGCCCGGGTCGGCAAGGGCATCATGATCGACCACGCCCATTCCATCGTCATTGGCGAGACCGCGGTTGTCGGCGACAATGTCTCCATGCTCCATTCCGTCACCCTTGGCGGCACCGGCAAGGAAGACGGCGACCGCCATCCCAAGATCGGTGACGGCGTTCTGATCGGGGCCGGAGCCAAGGTGCTGGGCAATATCCATGTCGGCCAATGCTCACGCATCGCAGCGGGGTCGGTGGTTCTCGAAGACGTCCCCCGCAACACGACGGTTGCCGGGGTTCCCGCTCGCGTTGTCGGAAAGGCTGGCTGCGCGCAGCCAGCGCTGACGATGGATCAGATCCTGAAGGCCGAATGACCGTCACAGCATGATCCCCACGCTTCGCGCTTTCCTGGCCCGGGTCACCGGGCAGGCGATCTCGACCTTTGCCCGGTTCATCACCGCCCCCCGCGCTATCTGGCAGGGGGTCGAGCCGGTGCCGCATCAGCGCGTCTACTTCGCCAACCACAGCTCGAATGGCGACTTCGTGCTGCTCTGGACCGCACTTCCCGCACCGCTTCGTCGACAGACCCGTCCCGTTGCAGCACTGGACTATTGGCTCAAGTCGCCGATCCGAACGTTCATCGGGCGCGAGGTCTTCAACGCCGTTCTCATTGATCGTCGGCCGGAATCGCGGACCGAGGACCCGGTGACCCAGATGGCCACGGCACTTGACCAGGGCTCCTCGCTCATCCTTTTCCCCGAAGGCCAGCGCAACAGCACGACCGATCCGGTCCTGCCGTTCAAGTCTGGCCTTTACCACCTTGCCAAGGCCCGCCCCGGCGTCGACCTTGTGCCGGTCTGGATTGCCAACCTGAACCGCGTCATGCCGAAGGGCGAAGTCATACCCGTGCCGCTGATCTGCACCCTGACCTTCGGCGCGCCCCTGCATCTGGCCGAGGACGAGCCAAAGGACGCTTTCCTCGCCCGCGCGACCGAGGCGCTTCTCGCCCTCAAGCCGGGGGCCGCATGACCTCTCCCCATCTTGTCTGGCTTCTCGCCGGTGTCGCCACGATCCTGATCGTCGCGTCAATCATTGGCGAGGTTCTCCGCGCCCGCCTTTCGCCCGCCGGTGACAACCCGGTGATCGAAAACCTGAACGCCCGCATCAATGCCTGGTGGGTGATGGTCATCTTCCTGGCCCTTGCCTTCATCGCAGGCAAACCCGGCGTCGTCCTCCTGTTCGCGCTTTGCTCCTTCGCCGCCCTGCGAGAGTTCCTTACCCTCACCACCCACAACCGCGCCGACCACTGGTCGCTTGTTGCCTGCTTCTTCGTGATCCTGCCCTTGCAGTATTGGTTCCTCGCGATCGACTGGTACGGGATGTATTCGATCTTCATCCCGGTCTACGCCTTCCTCCTCCTCCCCGTCCTCTCCTCCCTCCGCGGCTCCACCAAGGATTTCCTGATCCGCGTCTCGGAAACCCAGTGGGCGCTGATGATCTGCGTCTACTGCGCAAGCTTCGTCCCGGCGCTCCTCTACCTCCAGATCCCGGGGTTCGAAGGCCGCAATGTCATCCTCATCGCCTACCTGATCTTCGTCGTGCAGCTGTCGGATGTCCTGCAATACGTCTGGGGCAAGCTCATCGGCCGCACCAAGGTCGCCCCCAACCTTTCCCCCTCGAAGACGTGGGAGGGTCTTGTCGGCGGCACCCTCTCTGCCACCGCCATCGGCACCGCGCTTTACTGGATGACGCCGTTCTCGCCGCTCCAGGCCGCTGGCATGTGCCTTCTCATCACGCTGATGGGCTTCTTCGGCGGCCTCGTCATGTCAGCGATCAAGCGCGACCGGGGGATCAAGGACTGGGGCCACCTCATCGCAGGCCACGGCGGCTTTCTCGACCGGCTGGACTCGGTGATCTTTGCCGCCCCGATCTTCTTCCACGTCACCCGCTGGCTTTGGTCCACGACATGAGCGACCAGAACCGCCGCCCCCTCACCTCGCGCAACTCCGCCTGGGCCGCAAATCTCGCCTCCTGGGCGGTCCAGAAGGGCCTGACCCCGAACCAGATCTCTCAGTCCTCGATGGCCTTCGCCGCCACCGGACTTGCACTTTACTGGCTCTCGACCCAAAGCCCCGGCTTCGTCCAGTTCCTCTGTCTCCTCCTCGCCGCTGCCGCGATCCAGGCCCGCCTCGTCTGCAACCTGATTGACGGCATGGTCGCCATCGAGGGCGGAAAGGGCGCCAAGGACGGCCCCTTCTGGAACGAGGCCCCCGACCGCGCCTCCGACCTCCTCTTCTTCGCCGGGGCAGGCCTCGCCGCAGGCGCACCCGCCCTCGGCCTCCTCGCCGCAGCACTCGCCATCGCCACCGCCTATGTCCGCGAACTTGGCCGGGCCGAGGGCTTCCCGCCCGACTTCTCCGGTCCCCTCGCCAAACCGCAGCGCATGGCCGTCCTGACCGCAGGAACCATCCTTGCCGCACTTTACGCGACCGAATGGACCCTGACCGTGACTCTCTGGATCATCGTCGGTGGCACGACAGTCACGATCGTCCGCCGGTCCTTGGCGCTTATCGAAAAACTCAAGACCAAATAGAGAAGCAGGGCCAAAACCCCGCTTTCCCTTCTTCAAATATCCTGCGGGGTATGCCGACGGATTTCGCCACCGGTTCGAGAAACCGGCGGCATGGGGGGTGTGAAACCCCCGCTCTGCCGGTTCACGCCAGCATCACCATCGGGTTTTCCAGCGCCTCGATCACAGCCTTCAGGAACTCCGCCCCCAAGGCACCGTCGATCACCCGGTGATCCACCGACAGAGTCATCGACATGACGGTCGCGACCCCGATGGTCCCGTCCGCCAGCACCACCGGCTTCTTGATCCCGGCACCGACCGCAAGGATCGACCCGTGCGGCGGGTTGATCACCGCATCGAAGTTCTCGATCCCCATCATGCCAAGGTTGGAAATCGCGAAGGACCCGCCCTGGTACTCGTGCGGCGCCAGCTTCTTGGTCTTCGCCCGCCCCGCAAGATCCTTCATCTCCGCCGACAGCGCGCTCAGAGACTTCTTGTCCGCATCGCGCAGGACGGGCGTGAACAAGCCCCCCTCCACCGCCACGGCCACCGCCACGTCGGACGGCTTCAGCCGCAGCATCCGGTCGCCCGCCCAGACGGCATTGGCGTTCGGCACCGCCTGCAGCGCCATCGCGCAGGCCTTGATGATGAAGTCGTTCACCGACAGCTTCACCCCACGCCCCTCAAGCTGCTTGTTCAGCTGCTCGCGGAATGCCATCAGCGCATCCAGCCGCACCTCGCGGCGCAGATAGAAATGCGGGATCGTCTGCTTGGCTTCGGTCAGCCGCGCCGCAATCGTCCGGCGCATCCCGTCCAGCGGCACTTCCTCGTAAGCCCGGTCGGCGTACATCTTCATGACTGTCTCTGCAGCCATGCCCGTCGGCATTGCCGCCGCTGCTGGCTTTGCCGGGCCAGGGGAGGGCGCTGACGCCGCAACGGCGGCAACGGGGGCCGCTGCAACAGGCTGCGCCCCCTCAACATCGGCGCGCACGATCCTGCCATGCGGGCCCGAGCCCTTGACCGAGCCCAAATCGAGGCCCTTCTCCTTCGCGATCCGCCGCGCCAAAGGCGAGGCAAAGACACGCGCGCCGCCCGTAACCGGGGCCGCCGCCGTAGGTCGGGCTTCAGCCCGACTCTCCGCCGCCACCACCGGAGCCGCCGCCACCACCGGAGAAGCCGCCGCAACCGGTGCTGCCACCGAAGCCGCTGCTGCCTTCGGAGCCGCCATCGCCGAGGCATCCTCCCCCTCATCCAGCAGCACAGCGATGGGCGTGTTCACCTTCACTCCCGCCGTCCCCTCGGCGATCAGGATTTTCCCGATCACACCTTCATCGACCGCCTCGAACTCCATCGTCGCCTTGTCGGTCTCGATCTCGGCCAGGATCTGGCCCGACTTGACCACATCCCCCTCCTTGACCAACCATTTGGCCAGTGTCCCTTCCTCCATCGTCGGAGACAGCGCAGGCATCAGAATTTCGGTAGCCATAGTCCCCTCCTAGCGATAGCAGACAGATTTGACGGCGGTCACGACCTCGGCGGGCGTGATCAGGGCGTATTTCTCCAGGTTCGCCGCATAGGGCATCGGCACATCCTTGCCCGTGCAGGTCACGACCGGAGCATCCAGATAATCGAATGCCTTCTGCATCACCGTGCTGGCGATGTGGTCGCCGATCGACCCCACCGGGAAGCCTTCCTCGACCGTCACACAGCGATTGGTCTTCATGACCGACGCCAGCACCGTGTCATAGTCGATGGGCCGCAGGGTGCGCAGGTTGATCACCTCGGCGCTGATCCCTTCGCCCGCCAGCGTCTCGGCCGCGGCCAGCGCATGCGCCACCCCGATCCCGAAGGACACGATGGTCACATCGGAACCGCTGCGCATCACGCTCGCCTTCCCGAACGGCACCACGAAGTTCGGGTCCGTAGGAACCTCGAAGGACCGGCCATACATGATCTCGTTTTCCAGAAAGATCACCGGGTTCGGGTCGCGAATGGCGCTCTTCAAAAGCCCCTTCGCATCGGCCGCCGAATAGGGCATGCAGACCCGCAAGCCCGGGATCGCCGCATACCAGGCCGCATAGTCCTGGCTGTGCTGCGCGCCCACCCGCGCCGCAGCGCCGTTCGGGCCCCGGAACACCATCGGGCTGCCCATCTGACCCCCCGACATGTAAAGCGTCTTCGCCGCCGAGTTCAGGATATGGTCAATCGCCTGCATGGCGAAGTTGAAGGTCATGAACTCGACGATCGGCTTGGTTCCGCCCCACGAGGCGCCGACGGCAATCCCGGCAAAGCCCATCTCGGTGATCGGCGTATCCACGACGCGCTTCGGCCCGAACTCGTCCAGCAACCCTTGGGAAATCTTGTAGGCCCCCTGATACTCCCCGACCTCTTCCCCCATCAGGAACACCGTCGGATCGGCCCGCATCTCTTCGGCCATCGCCTCGCGCAATGCCTCGCGCACCGTCATCGTCTTGGTCGGCCCCTCCGGCAGGTCGCTGTGCGGCCAGCCCGAAGCGGCCACCGGGGCAGGGGCTGCAGCCACCGGAGCCGCCGCCACCGTAGGCCGGGCTTCAGACCGGCTCTCCGCCGCCACCGCCGCAGGCGTCGCCGCGTCCGAAACGCTTTGGCCTTCTTCCACCAGCACCGCGATGGGCGTGTTCACCTTCACCCCCGCCGTGCCTTCCGCGACCAGGATCTTGCCGACGACGCCTTCGTCAACCGCCTCAAACTCCATTGTCGCCTTGTCCGTCTCGATCTCTGCCAGGATCTGCCCCGACTTGACCGTATCGCCTTCCTTCACCAGCCATTTGGCCAGCGTGCCTTCCTCCATCGTGGGGGACAGCGCGGGCATCAGAATTTCGGTTGCCATGATTTTCCCCCCTCAGACCGTGATATCCGTCCAAAGCTCGGACAGGTCCGGCTCCGGGCTTTCCTTGGCGAATTCGGCACTTTCGTTCACGATCGCCTTGATGTCCTTGTCGATGGCCTTCAGCTCCTCATCGGACGCCAGCCCACCTTGAGTCAGCAGATCGCGGACATGCTCGATGCAGTCCTTCTCGGTCTTGATCTTCTCGACCTCTTCCCGCGTGCGATACTTCGCCGGGTCGGACATCGAGTGTCCGCGATAGCGGTAGGTCATCATCTCCAGGATATACGGGCCTTTCCCGGCCCGACAGTGCGCCACCGCCTTCTCGCCCGCCGCCTTGACCGCCAGCACGTCCATCCCGTCGACCTGCTCGCCCGGAATGCCGTAAGCCAGCCCGCGTCCGAAATAGGTCGTCGACTTGGTCGATCGCTTGACCGACGTGCCCATCGCGTAGCCGTTGTTCTCGATGACGAAAATCACCGGCAACTGCCACAGCTCGGCCATGTTGTAGGTCTCGTAGACCTGGCCCTGGTTCGCCGCCCCGTCGCCAAAGTAGGTGAAGGTCACGTTGTCATTGCCCAGATACTTGTCCGCAAAGGCCAGCCCGGCCCCCAGCGGCACCTGAGCGCCAACAATCCCGTGCCCACCGTAGAAATGTTTCTCTTTCGAGAACATGTGCATCGAGCCGCCCTTGCCCTTGGAATAGCCCCCGCTGCGTCCGGTCAGCTCGGCCATCACGCCTTTCGGGTCCATCCCGCAGGCCAGCATGTGCCCGTGGTCGCGGTAGCTGGTGACGCGCTTGTCGCCTTCCTTGGACGCCGCTTCCAGACCCACCACGACCGCTTCCTGCCCGATGTACAGGTGGCAGAACCCGCCGATCAGCCCCATGCCATAAAGCTGCCCCGCCTTCTCCTCGAACCGCCGGATCAGCAGCATCTCGCGGTAGTATTTCAGCAGGTCGTCCTTCGAGACATTCGGTCTCGCGTCAGGCTTCTTGGCCATCGGGCTCCTCCCAGAGCATGAGTTGGCAACGAAAAATGGTTTAGTGTTAAATCATCAATACAGCATCGGCGTTTATTGGGTCAAAAGGAATCTCGCTGGACGGTCACTGGCGGGCGTCATGGCACCCATGCGCGCTGAACATGGCTCATCCTCGCGCGTCGAACGCCGCGCGCGCTGCATCGATGCGCGCCTGGTTCTCTTCGGCCCAGCACCAGACGCCGCAAAACGCCTCCCCCAGGCTCAGGCCAAGATCCGTCAGCCGATAGTCGACATGCGGAGGCACCACCGGATGCACCGTCCGCAGCAAAAGCCCGTCCCGCTCCATCTGCCGAAGGGTTTGGGTCAGCATCTTTTGGCTGACCCCGGGAACGGCCTCTGCAAGCCGGGTGAACCGCAAGGTTCCCGCCTCCGCCAGCGCCTCCAGCACCGACATCGTCCACTTGTCGGCCACCCGGCCGATCAGGTCCATCACCAGGGCGTTCAGCCGGGGATCAAGGTCCTTCAGAAACGGCGTATCGGGGGCAGGGCGCATGACACTCTCCTTTGGGTGCGTATAGAACTTCTGGGTGCCTTCTTCCCATTGGTAACCGATCCTCCTAGATCGGCAAGACCCAACGGAAAGCGGCCAGCCATGATCACCAACACCACCATCCTCGTCACCGGTGCCACCTCCGGCATCGGCCTCGGCCTTGCCCGGCGCCTGCACGCGCTCGGGAACCGGGTCATCCTCACCGGTCGCCGTCAGGCACGTCTGGATGAGGCGACCGCCGGTCAGCCCGGCATGACCGGCATCCGGAGCGATATCGGTGATCCCGCCGCCATCGCCGACCTGGCCGCGCGTCTGGCCAAGGACCACCCCGACCTGTCGGTCGTGATCCAGAATGCCGGAATCATGCAAGCCGAAGGCCTGGGCACCGACCAGACGCCGGTGGCTCTCTCCGAGGCGATGATCACCACCAACCTTCTTGGGCCCATCCGCCTGACCCATGCCCTGATGCCGCAACTCCTTGCGCAACCCTCGGCAAGGATCATCACCGTGTCCTCAGGCCTTGCCTTCGTGCCGCTGGCCGCGACGCCGACCTATTCCGCTACCAAGGCTGCGATCCACTCCTGGACTCAGTCCCTTCGCGCCCAGCTTGCGGCCACCAGGATCAGCGTCCACGAACTCGCCCCTCCGGCCGTGCAGACCGACCTCATGCCCGGCCAGAAGGACAGCCCGCATGCGATGCCCTTCGAGGCCTTCATCGACGAGGTGATGTCGATCCTGGCCCAAGACCCGATCCCCGATGAAATTCTGGTAAAGCGCGTCGGGTTCCTGCGCGACGCGGAAGCCAGCGGCAACTACGCCCAGGTCTTCGAGATGTTGAATGGCCGGTATCGCGATCCTGCCTGACGCAGGATTCGCGCGCCTTGAAGAACGCCCTTCCGTTTCTCCGCGCCGAGAGACGGAAGGCAGATGCTTAACTCTTTGGAAACGCGGCCAGTGAACCCGGGCTTCGCTGGCGATTAGCGGATGGCGATCTCGTCCGCACGCATGTAGCCCAGCACGTCGCGGGCCTGCTGATCCAGAAGGTCGAGGTCCAGATAGGTGTCCGACAACCGGCGCGTCAGGTTCTGCATCTTTGCCAGGTCGGCTGACAGCCGGTCGCGTTCGGCCCGCAGGGTCTCGGCCTCGGCCTTGATGGCAACGCGGGCGAACATGCCAAAGTCACCCTGCACGGCCGCAAAGGTGAAGTAGACCCCCAGGGCGCAGGTGAAGGCCAGATAGACCAGCCCGCCAAGGCCCCGTTGTGCGTGTGTTGCCGACATGCGCCCTCATTCCGCCCCTCTTGCCGGGGGTGTGGTCCGAATCATGGCACAGGCCGATTCGCTTGTGAATCCCGAAAATGCGCTGGCTTCAAAGACTTGATCGGAAACAGGGGCCAATGGCCCCGATCCGACAGCGTCGGCCTCAGCCTCTCAGGTGATCGAGGCCGCGTAGATGCCGTCCACCGCACCCTGAAGCACCCTGTCGAACTCGGGCTCCGACTGCTGCGCCGAAAGCCCTTCGCTCAAGGCACGGCTGAAGCTGGCGATGATCCCGTGGTTCTGCGCCAGAATCTCGTTCGCCTTGTCGCGCGAATGCCCGCCCGACAGCGCCACGACCTTCAGCACCTTCGGATGCCTGACCAGCGGCTGATAGAAGTCCGGCACGGTCGGAAGCGACAGCTTCAGCATCACCTGACCCTCAAGCCTTTCCAGCGCCTTCAGAATCTCGTCCTGCAGGATCGCCTCGGCCTCGGCCTTGTCGGCAATCGAGATCGTCACTTCCGGCTCCAGGATCGGCATCAGCCCATGCGCGGCAACCTGCCGTCCAAGCTCGAACTGCTGCGCAACAACAGCTGCAATCCCCTTGCGGTTCGCGGCATTCACCACCGACCGCTCCTTG
>Ga0208492_1001842_pt1 | contig 11731 bp, 9 predicted proteins | sample Subbioar_CSW14AB_FD_184820 | JGI IMG/M metagenome (GOLD analysis project Ga0208492, IMG submission 184820) | Serpentinite rock and fluid subsurface biosphere microbial communities from McLaughlin Reserve, California, USA - CR12Mar_CSW14AB (SPAdes) | ecosystem: Environmental > Terrestrial > Deep... | reverse complement strand
CCCCGCCGCTACCGCTCGACGATGCCGAACGCGCGCGCCTGGCCGAGGCGCTCGCCGAACGCGGCGAGCAATCATGAGTTTCTGGGCTGCACTCGCGGCGCTGGCCGCACTCGCTGTCGCCCTGCTGTGGCTGCCGCTGCGCCGCGCGCAGGTCCACGCCGAAGCCGCGACCGATGACCAGCTGCGGCGCCTGCGCGAGTTCGATGCGGAACTCGCGGCCGGTGATATCGATACCGCCGTCGCGCCGGCATTGCGCGCGGAGTTGGAACGCGCGGTGCTGGACGCACTGCCGGCAGCGGTCAGCACCGCGCCCGCGACGCGCGGTGGACGTGTCGGTCTCGCCGTGCTGTGTCTGCTGGTACCGCTCACCGGCCTGGGTTTGTACTGGAAGCTGGGCTCACCGGATCTCGCCAGCTACAGCGCCGCCCATCCGCATCTCGACTGGCGCGACCAGGCAACGTCCATCGCCTATTTCGTCGGCCGCGTGCGCGAGCGCGTGGCGGCCGAGCCCGATGATGCCGATGCCTGGGCGCTGCTCGCCCGCACTGAATTGCAGCTCGGTCATTACAACGAGGCGGTCGATGCCGCCGAGCACCTCAATCAGGTGCTGCCCGATCACTCGGGCGCCATGCTGCTGCTGGTCGATGCGCTGCTCATGAGCGGTGGTGACGAGCACCGCAGCCGCGCGCTCGCGCTGACCGCCAAGGTGCTGCAGATGGAACCGACCAATGCCTCGGCCGTCGTCATGAAGGGTCTGTTCGAACAACAGGAGGGCGATAACGCTGCAGCCGTCGCGACCTGGCAGCAAGCCCTCGCCCTGGCCGGACAGAACGGGCCGCTGAAAAGCGAAATCGAAGAATTGATCACGCGCGCCGGTGGCAATGTGCAGAAGGCCGCGTCGCGGGTGCAGGTCAAGGTGCGCGTCTCGCTGGCACCAGCCCTGGCCACGCAGGCGCAGCCCGGCGATGCGCTGTTCATCGCCGCCCGTGCGATCGATGGTCCGCCCATGCCACTCGCGGTCTCGCGCCATACCGTGGCCGAATTGCCGCTGACCATCACACTCGATGACAGCATGGCGATGGTGCCCGGCCATTCGCTGGCCGATGTGAAGCAGTTCTATGTGATGGCGCGGGTGTCCCAAGCGGGGACCGCCAATGCCGCGCCGGGCGATCTCGAAGGCAAATCCGTCACGGTGGATGTCAAGGACAACGCTGAAATCGATATCAGCATCGATCGCGTGCTGCCCTGAACGCGTGCGCCACGCCCGTTGAAGGCGCGTGAGGCCATGATTTCAAAGATGTTCACGTCTGTCTTGCGTGCGGCGCGGCAAAACCCCTTGCCATGCCCACACGGCCACCCTACCCTTGGTGGGCTCAAGACTCAGACCCTCGATCGATGACTTACTGCGTAGCGATAAAACTGAATGCCGGTTTGGTGTTCCTGTCCGACTCACGCACCAATGCGGGCGTCGATCAAATCAGCACCTATTCGAAGATGCATACCTTCGGTCTGGATGGCGCGCGCCAGTTCTGCCTGTTGACCTCAGGCAATCTCGCGACCGCGCAGGGCATCGTTTCCCAGATCCGTCATGACATCGACCACGGCATGCCGATCAGCCTCATGACGCTGTCCAGCATGGATGAAGCGGCCGACTACATCGGTCAGCTGAGCGTCATGCAGCAGAAGAAGGCCGGTGGCGGCATTGATTTCGAAGCCAGTGTGCTGTTCGGCGGTCAGATCCTAGGCAGTGCGCCGGATGTGTTCCTGATCTATCCGCAGGGCAACCACATTGCCACCTCGCGTACCACGCCGTTTCTGCAGATCGGTGAGAGCAAGTATGGCAAGCCGATCCTCGATCGCATCCTGAAGCCCGACACCGCTTTGCATACCGCGGTGCTGTGTGGGCTGGTGTCGATGGATTCCACCATGCGCAGTAATGTCACGGTCGGCCCGCCGATCGAAGTGCTGGCCTACAAGACCGATGCTTTCGAGATGCACAACCGTCTCATCCTCGAAGAGGACAGCGACTACCTGCGTGAATTGAAGCGTAACTGGGACGAGCGTCTGAAGGACGCATTCCGCTCGCTGCCGCCGCCGGCCTGGGCCACCATGTGGGATCAGGGCGACGGCGAACTCGCCGCTCAGCAGCAACGCTGAGCGCGCCAGACGCCGCGCGAGATGTCGCCGGCCCTCAGGCCTGCGGCTCGAACCAGCTGGCGTTGATCACCGCGTGCAGAGCGTTGAACTCGATCTGCATCTGGTCGATGAAATCGTGCACTCCTTCCTCTTTCAACAACGCCCCGACGTCGGCCTGACTGACATGACCGATGGCGGCCGTGACGGTGTTGACCGCCGCTTCATTGCGCGGCAGATGTCGCAGACAGGACTGCAGCGCCTGCAGGCAATTGGCCACCGCGCGCGGAAAGTTCTCGTCCTGTAACAGAAAAGCCACGACCTCTTCGGCGCAGATACGCTCCGGCACCTGACGCCGATACATCTGCAAGGCGTTCAGCGAACGCAGGACATTCATCCACAGGATGCTTTCATAGGGGTCGGATTCACGCGGCGCACCGCTTTCGTCGCGCCCGCCCGTGCCCCAGGGAAAGACATTCGCGGTACCGACATCGACGATGCGCGAGGTCATGTCGGCGCGCTCCAGGTAACGTCCGGCACGCAGGAAATGGTAAGCCGCATCGCGACTCATGCTGCCGGCCATGCAGCCGACCAGATATTGGCAGGATTCAATCACGCGACCGAGGAAAGCATCGCGCCCGCGCCGCGACAGCGCGGCGTCGACGTTGTCGTGCAGATAGATGTGCAGATCGTTGATGCCCTCCCAGATGCTCGATGGCACCATCTCGCGCACCGTGCGCGCGTTCTCCCGCGCGTTGTCGGCGGAATTGACGATGGAGGCGGGATTGGCCCGGTCGGTCAGATAGAAACGCACCACGTTGTGTTCGTCTGCCTGGCTGTAGCGCGAAGCGAAGTCCTCGCCGCTGCCGGTGATGGCGATCAGGGATTCCCAGACCAGCTTGGCGGGACTCGGCAAATCCAGCAGCACATTGCCGTACACACTGACCAGCCGCGCGGTGTTTTCGATGCGCTCGAGATAGCGCCCCAGCCAATAGACCCGTTCGGCGACTCGCGACAACATGCTCATGGGCAGTCCACTATCCAGGTGTCCTTGCTGCCGCCCCCTTGTGAAGAATTCACCACGAAGGAGCCTTTTTTCAGTGCCACGCGCGTCAGTCCGCCGGGCGTCACGTAATGCTGCGCGCCCTGCAGGATGAAGGGCCGCAAATCGAGATGGCGCGGTTCGATGTCGTTGCCGCAGATGGTCGGGCAGGTCGACAGTGAAATCAGAGGCTGCGCCACGTAGTTGCGTGGATTGGCACGCAGCAGACGGGCGAAGGCCTGACGTTCCTCGGCGCTCGAGGTCGGCCCCATCAACATGCCATAACCACCCGACTCGTTGACCGGTTTCACCACCAGTTTGTCGAGGTGCTGCAGGACAAACGCGCAGGGTTCCTTCTCGCCGCAGCGATAGGTTTCGACGTTCGGCAGGATGGCGTCCTCGGCAAGGTAGTAACGAATCATGTCGGGCACATAGGTGTAGACCGCCTTGTCGTCCGCGACGCCGGCGCCCGGCGCATTGGCGAGCGCGACCTTGCCGCGCAGCCAGGCACGCATGAGGCCGGGGACGCCCAGCGTCGATTCGGGGTTGAACACTTCCGGGTCCAGGAACAGATCGTCTATGCGCCGGTAGATGACGTCGACCCGCGCCGGCCCCGCGATGGTGCGCATGTACACGCAATCATCGGCGCCGACGAACAAATCGCCGCCTTCGACCAGTTCGGCGCCCATCTGCTGTGCCAGATAGGAGTGCTCGAAGTAGGCGGAGTTGTAGATGCCGGGGGTCAGCACCACCACCACCGGTCGCTGGCCGGTGCGCGGCGAGAGCGAGGCCAGCATGGCGAACAGGTGCGAGGTGTATTCGCCTATCGGCCGCATGTTGTCGGCGGCGAACAATTCCGGAAAGACGCGCTTGGTGACCTTGCGGTTCTCGAGCATATAGGACACGCCGGAGGGCACGCGCAGATTGTCTTCCAGCACGTAGAAGGTGCCGTCGCGGTCGCGGATGAGGTCACTGCCGCAGATATGCGCCCACACACCGTGCTTGGGCCGCATGCCGACGCAGGCCGCGCGGAAATTGCCCGATTCGACGATCAATTCTCGCGGCACCACGCCGTCCTTGAGGATGCGCTGTTCGTTGTAGACGTCGTCGATGAACAGGTTCAAGGCCGTCAGTCGCTGCACCAGACCGGCTTCGACCCTGTCCCAGTCACTCCCCGAAATGGTGCGAGGAATGATGTCATAGGGCCAGGCGCGGTCGATATTGGTGCCTTCGCTGTACACCGTGAAGGTGATGCCCATGGTTTTGACCGCGAGTTCAGCAGCGCGCTGGCGCTCGCGGATCTCGTCCATGGTCAATGAGCGGATATGCTTTGCAACGGCGCTCCCCGCCGGGCGCGCGCTACCGCGCTCGGCGATCAGTTCGTCGTAAAAGCCGTGGCTGTCGTAGTTCTGCCAGGAGAATTTCATAACTCCGCTCTTGGCATGATTCATGCCATCTTGTCATCGTACTCTTGTTAAGCTCTCGAAGAAGTTCCCGACCAGCTTCTTCAAAACGCCCTGGCGCCGTGCGCCGCAGTTCTAAGGAATCGATCGCGTGACCATTCGCGTAGCCATCCGTCATCACACCGACTACCGATTCGACCGTCAGGTCGCTCTCGGCCCCCACGTGCTGCGCATGAAGCCGGCGCCCCACTCCCGTACCCGTATCGAGTCCTATTCCATGACCATCGAACCCGGTGGTCATTTCATCAACTGGCAACAGGATGCCTATGCCAACCACCTCGCGCGGGTGGTGTTTCCCGATCGCGCCGAGCGACTGACCATCGATGTCGAAGTAATCGCCGAGATGGTGGCCATCAACCCTTTCGACTTCTTCCTCGAAGAAAGCGCGATGAACTGCCCGTTCGAGTATGCGCCCGAAGTAGCCAAGGATCTGGCCCCCTATCGGGTCATCAGCGATGACGGTCCGCTGCTCAAGGCGTGGTTGGAAGAGGTCTCCCTGGAGCCCATTCCCACCATCGATTTCCTGGTTGCGATCAACCAGCGTCTGGAACACGACATTGATTACATCGTGCGTCTCGAGCCCGGCGTGCAGAGCTGCGAGCAGACCCTCGGCCTCGGGCGTGGCTCCTGTCGTGACAGTGCCTGGCTGCTGGTGCAGATCGCCCGTCACCTGGGCCTCGCCAGCCGCTTCGTGTCCGGTTATCTGGTGCAGCTGACCGAGGATATCAAGGCGCTCGACGGTCCCTCGGGGCCCAGCGCCGATTTCAGCGACCTGCATGCCTGGGCCGAGGTCTATCTGCCCGGCGCCGGCTGGGTGGGCCTGGACCCGACTTCGGGCCTGTTCGCGGCCGAGGGGCATATACCCCTGGCGGCCACGCCGCACTTCAGCCATGCCGCGGCGGTCGAGGGTCTGACCGAGCGCTGCGAAGTCGAACTCGAATACAGCAATACCGTGACGCGGGTGTTCGAGGACCCGCGCGTGACCAAGCCCTACAGCGAGGAGCAGTGGCAGCGCATCGACGCCGTGGGCCGTCAGGTCGACGCCGAGCTGGTCGCCAAGGATGTGCGCCTGACCATGGGTGGCGAGCCGACCTTCGTATCCATCGACGACTTCGAAAGTCCGGAATGGACCATCGCCGCCGACGGTGCCGGCAAGCGCCACGCCGCCGAAGTCCTGCTCGAGAAACTGCACAGCCACTATGCCCCGGGCGGCCTCGTCCATCATGGCATCGGCAAGTGGTACCCGGGCGAGGAACTGCCGCGCTGGGCTTTGAGCATTTTCTGGCGCAAGGATGGTGAGCGTCTGTGGGACAACCCCGCGCTGCTCGCCAATCTGGCCAAACCCAACACGCCGCTCATGCGCGGCATCGACCAGATCTTCGCCGCCAGCCTCGCCCGGCGTCTGGGCCTGGACATCCAGCGCGTCCAGTCGGCGTTCGAGGACACCTATTACTACCTGTGGAAGGAAGGCACCCTGCCGGTCAACATCGAGCCCACCGATGCACGCATCGCGAGTCCCGCCGAGCGCGCGCGTCTGCGCCGCCTGTTCGAAGGCGCGCTGCAACGGCAGGCGGGTTACGTGCTGCCGCTGGCGCGCGGCGCGGCCGGCGGCTGGCGCAGCGGGGCCTGGCCCTTGCGGCGCGGGCATCTGTTTCTGGTGCCGGGCGACTCGCCGATGGGGCTGCGCCTGCCCGCGCAGTCACTGCCGGCCGCCCCCGAGCAGGACTTCGAAGCACCGGTTGCCGACCCCTTCGCGCCCCCGCAGCCGCTCATGCCACGTCATTGGTATCGGCACGCGCCCGGCCCGCAGGCCACGCCGCCCGCCGCACAAAAGCCGGCGGTGGTCGAAGACGCCTTGGTCCGCACCGCGCTGTGCACCGAGATCCGCGACGGCCGCCTGCATGTCTTCCTGCCGCCGCTGGTGACGCTGGCCGACTACGTCGAACTGATCCATGCCGTCGAGGCCACCGCCGAGGAATTGAAGCAGCCGGTGGTGATCGAAGGCTACGAGCCGCCGCGCGACACGCGCCTGTCGCTGCTGCAGATCACACCCGACCCGGGGGTCATCGAAGTCAACGTGCAGCCGTCGTCCAACTGGGACGAGCTGGTGGAACTCAGCACCACGCTCTACGAGCGCGCGCGTGAGTCCCGCCTCGCGACCGAGAAGTTCATGCTCGATGGCCGCCACACCGGCACCGGCGGCGGCAACCATGTCACCCTCGGTGGCACCACGCCGTCGGATTCACCATTGCTGCGGCGTCCACATCTGCTCGGTTCACTGGTGCGCTTCTGGCAGAACCATCCCTCGCTGTCCTATATGTTCTCGGGCCTGTTCATCGGCCCGACCAGTCAGGCACCGCGCGTCGACGAGGCGCGCGACGATCGTCTGCACGAGCTGGCCACGGCGCTCGAGCAATTGCCGATGGGCAATTACGATGTCGCGCCATGGCTGGTCGACAGGGTCATGCGCAATCAGCTCATCGATCTGACCGGCAACACCCACCGCGCGGAGTTCTGCATCGACAAACTCTATTCGCCCGACCACAGCGGCGGACGGCGCGGACTGCTGGAATTCCGCGCCTTTGAAATGCCGCCCCATGCGCGCATGAGCCTGACCCAGATGCTGTTGCTGCGCGCCCTGGTGGCGAGCTTCTGGGACAAACCCTATGACCACAAGCTCATCCACTGGGGCACGCAATTGCACGACCGCTTCATGCTGCCGTGGTTCGTGTGGAACGACTTCCGCGAAGTCATCGACGAACTCGCCATGCGCGGCTATCCGTTCGAATCCGCCTGGTACGAAGCTTTCTTCGAATTCCGCTTTCCGCGCTTCGGCTCCATCGCCCATCGCGGCATGGAATTGAGTTTGCGCACCGCGCTCGAGCCCTGGCACGTGCTGGGTGAAGAGAACAGTGCCAATGGCACGGCGCGCTACGTCGATTCCTCGGTCGAGCGTCTGCAGGTGGAAGTGACGGGCTTTGTGCCGGAACGTTATGGCGTGGCGTGTAACGGGCGTGCCATGCCCTTGCAGCCGACCGGCGTGCGCGGCAACTATGTCGGCGGTGTACGCTTCAAGGCCTGGGATCCGCCGTCGGCCATGCACCCGACGATACGCTCGCACAATCCGCTGACCTTCGACATTTTCGATATCGACAACGGCCGCGCGATTGGCGGGTGCCGCTATCACGTCGCCCATCCGGGCGGCCGCAGCTACGACACCTATCCGGTCAATGCCCGCGAAGCGGAAGCACGCCGCCTGGCGCGGTTTGAACGGCAGGGCCATACCCAGGGCGGCTACGAATGGAAGAAGCCGGAGGTGGCGGAAGATATGCCGTTTACCCTGGATCTGCGGCGCTGAGAGGCTGAACGTCCGAGCTTCGCATGGGCTTGGGGACGGGACGTCGGGCGGAAGTCTGACGTCCCATCACCCCTTCACGGCGAGAACGTGCCGGCGAATGCCGTGAAGAATCTGTCCGTCAGGCGGCGTGTCGCCGCGCCCAGCAGCAGCGATCCGAATTTCGCGATATGTCCGCTGGCCGACACGCGCGCGACATAACGCAGCGTCGTGCCCGTGTCGCTCGGCAGCAGATTCACATCCGCCACACCTTCGCCAAATCCCGCCAAGCCGCCCTGACTGCGGCCGGTCAGGGTGTATGAATCCGGCGCGCGCACATTGGACAGGATCAGCAGCGTCATGAAGGTCGCCTTGATCGGCCCGTAGCTGACGCGTATCTCACACTCGAAATTCTCATCGTCGAGGCAGGTGATGCGCTGACAGCCGGGAATGCAGCGGCCCAGCACTTCGGGATCGTTCAAACGCCGCCACACCAGCGCCGGCGCGGCCGGCAACAGAAATTCTCCTTCGACGTCCATGGTGTGTCAGTGCACGCGCAAGACCACCGCCATCGCCGTATCGCCTGCCGCGCAGCCATGGAACAGACCATGACCGCCGCCGCGCAGCACCAGTTCTTCAATGAGTTCAATGATCGCGCGCATGCCGGTCGGCGCTTGCGGATGTCCCCAGATCAGGGAGCAACCGTAGTTGTTCATGGCATCGAGATTCGCGCCGGTCTCGCGCGCGAAAATGATGTCGTTGACGGCGAAGGGGTTGTGCGACTTGATGGCGGCGAGATCCTTGATGCCGAGACCGGCGCTGGCCAGGGCGCGCTGCGCGGCGGCGATCGGTGCGGCCGGCATGTAGGCGAGTTCGGTGCGGGCCTGGCCGCTGGCGATTATTTCGATGCGTATCGCGGCATCGCGCGACAATGCCCTGGCGCGCGCGGCGGTGGTCACCACCATGCCCGCATTGCCGTCGGCGGGATGGGTCTGCGCGCCAAAGGTGACGCTGCCGTCTTTCAGCACCGGCGTCAGGCTTGCGAGTCCTGCGGCGGTGGTGGCGTGCACGCCTTCATCCCCGGTAAGCGTCGCCACCACCCGCTTGCCACGCTGATCGGGCACCGCCAGCGGCGTCACCATATAACGGCTTTGGAAACTCCGGCCGTCGCTGTCGGGTACGGTGGCGGCGAGATACTGCTCATGGCGGCGCAGTACCAGCGCATGCTGTTCGGCGCTCGATACCCCCCAGCGTCGCGCGCAGTTCTCGGCGGTGGTGAGCATATTGCAGCCCGCCAGCGGATCCTTGTCGAAATTGCCCAGCACCCAGTCCTCGCTCTCGCCCGTGCCTCCGGCGCCGAGGGGATTGGGGTAATAAAGATGAGGACCGTTCGAAACGCGATCGGCGGTGATGGCCAGCGCGCATTCGGCCGCGCCGCTCGCTATCTCCTGGCCGGCCTGCACCAGCACCCGCGCGCTGGTCGCGCAGGCCTGCATGATGGTCGGGCCGCCGATATGGGCCGCGCCCATCTCGCCGGTCAGCCATGGCAGACCATAAAAACAGTTGCGCTGCGGCACCGTCATGCCCAGCACCCCATAGTCGAACTCGGCAAGCGCAATGGCACGCGCGGCGAGTGCATCACGCGCCACCTGGGCGGCGAAACGCAGACTGTGGAGGTGGGCAAGACTGCCCTGCCAGCGGGCGAAGGGCGTGCACCAGTAGGCGCCGTAGGGGATCGCGATTGCAGACATCGAAGCGGAACTCACGCGTTTGCCATGCGCGCGACTATAACAGTGACGGCATCGCTCTCAACTCACCAGTTCAACGCCGACCGCAACGCCGGCGACAAGGGTGCGCAGCCCGGCGCGTCTCCTTCGAGCAAAGCACGTATCTCGCTTGTGATCGGTGCCGCACGCAGCGTGTTGTCGGCATTGATGCGCGCATAGACGCGCGTCGCGCTCCCCTGAAAGACCGCGGCGCCGTCGCGCGCCGCGACGCACTGCGTGCCCCACTTCAGCGAACTGCGGCCGATATGCTCGACGCGCACCATGCACAGCACGGGCTCGCCGTAACGGATCGGCCCGGTGAAGCGGAACGCCACTTCGCCCATCACGAAGGTGGTGCGGTCACGCGCGATCATCTCTTCGATGGGATGACCCAGGGCACGCCATAGCGCGTGCTCGGTATCGTTGAACCAGGCCAGCATGTGCGGGTAATAGACCAGACCGAAAGGGTCGCATTCGCCCCACGCCACCACCCGTTCACACCAGTAGGTCAACATCGCCAGGCCATTGCCGCATGCGTCAAATCGCGCAGCGCCTCATTCGAGCCCGAGCGAGAACACATTCTCGAGATCATGACGTGAGTAGGTCTTGAACGCGATCATGGTTTCGGTGCGTTCGATGCCTTCCACCTTGACCATGCGCTCGGTGACCATGTCGGCAATGTCTTCGTTCTGCTTGACGCGCACCAGCGCCACCACGTCGTAACTGCCACCGACGGAATAGACCTCGGAGATCTCGGGAAAGGCCGCCAGCGCCTCCGCGACGTCCTTGGTGCGCCCGTGGCGGGTTTGTATGAGTACGATCGCCGTCACCATGATGCTCGTGCTCCGCTGCGTGGGAATGGCCTGATCCTACTGGAATTTGACCGCACATCCGACGTCGGCGCCGCGCTTTCGCTTCGCAAATGAACCGAGAGGCCCTGAGCCCGCACTCACCAGACATCCGAAGACCAGTCGCGAGGCTGCGAAACTTCGGACAGAACCGCCCGCTTACGCTACCTTGCGGGGCAGGCGATGCGCGCACGTATCGTCCGAGGGGAGCTCTAGCAGGAGTCGTTCGATGTTCCTTGCTCCAAAAACTACCGAGAAATTCGGAATAGCAGGGGAAATCATGCATATCAAAAAATACGACTACGACTATAGTCGCCGTTATTTCATGGAAAAGACCGCCAAGGGTTTCGGCAGCGCCGGCATCCTGAGCGCGCTGTGGCCCTTGATGGCCCACACCGGCGACAGCTTCAAGGCCTACCCGGAAGAACTGACCAACATCGAGGCCTACACCAAGGGCAAGATCAAGATCGGCGACACCATCAACAAGGACAACGTCGAACTGGTGCAGGATCTCATCGATCCGATGCTGTTCCAGGAAGTCAGTCAGGACAACCGCACCTTCTTCATTCTGCCCACGCAGACCGAGACCGAAGCGCAGTTCCCGCCCTATTACCTCGATGCGACCCTCAAGAACTGGGGTCAGGCTGAATTCGGCAAGGACGGCAACGTCTACACCAAGGACGGCAAGCCGTGGATCGGCGGCCATCCCTTCCCGGAAGCCAAGACCGGTGAAGAGTGCATCGCCAACGTGACTTTGTCCTGGGGTCGTCACGACCAGGATATCTTCACGGTGCCAATCTCCGCGCTCGACCCGGAAGGCGACCTGCAATACAAGTACGACCTCATCTGGGCGCAGCAGCAGACCCAGGGCCTGGTCAATCCGGCTTCCGCCGGCGGCGCCACCGCGCTCGCAGGCCACGAAGACAAGATTCGTTACCAGTCCGTGTGGTTCAGCTCGCCGAACGACATCAAAGGTACCGCGTTCATGAACGAGTGGTACTACGACCAGGCCAAGTTCCCGGAACTCTACGGATACCTGCCGGCGTTCAAGCGCGTGCGTCGCTTCCCGACCAACCAGCGTTTCGAGCCGCTCGTCGCCGGTATCAACCTGTTCCTCTCCGATGCATGGGCCGCGGGCGACCCGA
>Ga0208492_1001840_pt1 | contig 11751 bp, 17 predicted proteins | sample Subbioar_CSW14AB_FD_184820 | JGI IMG/M metagenome (GOLD analysis project Ga0208492, IMG submission 184820) | Serpentinite rock and fluid subsurface biosphere microbial communities from McLaughlin Reserve, California, USA - CR12Mar_CSW14AB (SPAdes) | ecosystem: Environmental > Terrestrial > Deep... | reverse complement strand
CCTGGGTGGACCAGGTGGCGGTGCTGGCGGGGGTGAAGCCGCTGGGCTTCACGCCCTACCGTCGCTCGATGGCGCGGATCCCGGCACCGGGCGGGCTGGATGTCAGCCGCTGGCCGATGATCTTCGGGCCCGGCGAGGACTGGTATGCCAAGCCCGACGCGGGGGCGCTGATCGTGTCGCCTGCGGAAGAGGACCTGATGGAGCCGCATGACGCCTGGGCCGATGACATGGTGCTGGCCGAAGGATTGGCGCGCTATGAGGAGATGGTGACCGAACCGGTGACGCGGCTTCTGGCCAGCTGGGCGGGTCTGCGGACCTTTTCGCCGGACCGGGTTCTGGTGATCGGGCCGGATGTGCGGGAGCCGTCGTTCTTCTGGCTTGCGGGCCAGGGCGGCTACGGCTTTCAGACCTGCCCGGCCGCAAGCCGTCTTGCGGCGGATCTGATCGGTGGGCGAATGCCTGAAGTCGAGGCTGCACTGGTGGCAGCTCTGTCGCCGACGCGGTTCGGGTGACGATTTCCGCCGATGCTGCAGAGCCACAGGTGACAGTCGGATCGCCGCTTGGCAGGGTTCGGCCATGCTTCGCATCCTTGCCCTTGTCGCCCTTGCCTTTGTCGCTGCCTGTGGCAGCCGGTCCGCGCGTGACCCAGGCCAGGTGGCTGGGTCGGGCGATGTGACCGTGATGAGCGCCAATTTTGAGGATCGCGATCCGACGGAGTGGCCGGGACGCTCGCCCTACCGATATCCGGTGCATGGCATCGACCTTTCGCGGTTCCAGACCAGCGTGGACTGGTCGACGGCGCGGGCGAACGGGGTGAATTTTGCCTTCATCAAGGCGACCGAAGGCGCGGACATGGTCGACCCGATGTTCGAAAGCCACTGGCGCGGCGCGGGGGCGGCGGGGGTAAGGCGGGGAGCCTACCACTTCTTCTACCACTGCCGACCGGCGGCCGAGCAGGCGCGCTGGTTCATCCGCAATGTCCCGCGCACTCCGGGCGCCCTGCCGCCGGTCCTGGATATGGAATGGACGCCGACAAGCCCGACCTGCACGGTTCGCCGCGACGGGGCCACGATCCGCGAGGAGGCGCGGATTTTCCTCGACATCCTGGAGCGCCACTACGGCCAGCGTCCGCTGATCTACACCACTGTCGACTTCTTCGAGGACACCGAGCTTTGGCGGCTGTCCGGCGTGGAGTTCTGGTTGCGATCCGTCGCGGATCACCCAAGCCAGGTCTATGACGGCAAGGCCTGGAGCTTCTGGCAATATACCTCGACCGGGCTGGTCCCGGGGATGGCCGGGCCGGTTGATATCAACGTCTTCGCGGGGTCGCGGCAGGACTGGATGGACTGGCTTCGACTACGATCCCTATGACATTCAACCCCAGATTGCCCTATATGTGGCGAAAACAGATACAATCTGTCGCCAAATAAGCACAGACCCGACGCAGCATTTGTCGTAATATGCCTTAGTCCTGCCCTGCTTGCCGATGAAAATTAGGGCATCGAACATAGGACGACCAAGATGGATAAAACGATCCGCATTCTGAAGAAGCTGGGTCTTGGCCGCAGCCGCAAGACCGAAGCAGACACTCCGTTCGACAAGCGCCTGAAAAAGGTGACACGCATCCGCGTCGTCAACCAGCATGGCCTTGGCGGTCCGGTGTTCAAAAGCCGACAGCCAGAGACGGAAGTCTGAGGCCTGTCATCAGATCGCGCAGTTCCTGCCGGGCAGCGATGTTCGACAGGTTCAGTTGATCGACGCCGGTATCCTTGAGATCCAGCAGCGTCAGTCCGCGGGGGAACAGCTCGCGAAAGATCACCCGTTCGGAAAACCCGTTCAGCACGCGAAAGCCGATGCGGCGGGACAGCTCCTCCAGCGCGGCACCGACCTTCTTCTTGTTGTGCATCGCCTGGGCTCCAAGCCGGTTTCTGACCACGATCCAGTCGATCGGCTGCAGCCTGGCCTGCGCCCGCATCTGGCGCGCGCCCCAGACCATTTCAGAATAGATCGACGGTCCCTTGATCTTGCCGGTCAGCCCGTCAACCCGGGCCAGAAGGTCGAAATCGACGAAACTGTCGTTCAATGGGGTGATCAGCGTGTCGGCAAGGGTATGGGCCACTTGTGACAGTCGGGTGTGGCTGCCCGGACAGTCGATAACGATGTAGTCCATCTCGGCGTCCATCGCCTCGATCGCGCGCGACAGGCGCAGGTCCTGGGCATTCTCGCCTTCTGCCACGGCAGAGGAGTCGATCTCGGGCAGATCGCGGTAGTCGGGGGTGGGAAGGTTCAGCCCGGCCTGGGCCAGATAGGCGCGACGGTTCTCGATGTAGCGGCCAAAGGACTTCTGGCGCAGGTCAAGATCCAGCGCCCCGACCTTCTTGCCAAGCCGGGCGAGGGCCGTGGCGACATGCATGCAGGTCGTGGACTTGCCCGAGCCGCCCTTCTCGTTCCCGACGACGATGATCCGCGCCATGGTTGCCCCTTGTCCTGTCCCGGCGCTTTCTTATGCGGGGACTTGGACAGGGGGAAGCGGGAAGGGTGCCGCGTAAAGGGAAAAGCTGTGGGAAACGTGGTCCCTCAGCTGGAAAGGCCTTCGCAGCGGTCGAAGCGACTTCCCTCTCCCGGGCCTTGCTCTTCATACTGGAACGACTTGCCGTCGCGGGCGACAGCAATGCTGGACTTCACCCCGTCGCGGTCCCGGCGGAGAGACAGGGTCAGGCCGTCGACAGAGAGAATGGTGAAGGTCACCGCATCGGAAACGGTGCCGTCGGAATAGGTGACGGATTTGGGCCAGGTGAAGACAAGCTGGTCGTTATTGTCGGCGATGTCGATCTTGACGGGGTTCTGCTCGCAGGTCATGTCCGGCACCAGCTCGAAACCCCAAAGGCCTTCGACGGCCGCGCGGCCGTCCCGGACGGTTTCGGCCTGGCTGGCCGCAGCGGCGAGAAGAAGAAGGGCGCACAGTGATGCGCGCCCCCGGGTCTTGAACAAGACCGACAGGATCAGAATCCCAGACCGGCGTATTTGTTCTTGAACTTCGACACGCGGCCGCCGGTGTCCAGCAGTTTCGCCTGCTGTCCGGTCCAGGCCGGGTGCGCCAGCGGGTCGATGTCCAGCGACATCTGGTCGCCGTCCTTGCCCCAGGTCGAGCGCGTCGTGTAGGTGGACCCATCGGTCATCTTGATGGTGATCGTATGGTATTCGGGGTGAATATCGGCTTTCATCGTCCCGCTCCTTATTCGGCTTTGGCTTTGTAGGTGGCGTCTTCGGCGATCCGGGCCGATTTGCCGCGACGGGCGCGCAGGTAGTAAAGCTTGGCGCGGCGGACCTTGCCGCGGCGCACGACCTCGATCGAATCGATGTTGGTCGAGTAGAGCGGGAACACCCGCTCCACGCCTTCGCCGAAGGAAATCTTGCGGACGGTGAACGAGGCGGCGATGGTCGCGCCCCCCTTGCGGCCGATGCAGACGCCTTCATAGGCCTGCACGCGGCTGCGGGTGCCTTCGGTCACCTTGTAGCCGACGCGGATGGTGTCGCCGGCCTTGAAGTCGGGGATGGTCTTGCCGAGGGCAGCGATCTGCTCCGCCTCGATCTGCGCGATGAGGTTCATGCGCGGTCACTCCAGTTTGCCTGCGGTGTTTCCCGCAGAGGTGATGCCGCGCCAGAGCTTCCGGTCTTCGTCCGGGTCCCCCTTGACTGATCAAGAAGCCCGCCGCAGGTGGCGCCTGCTGTTCTGATGTCCGCCCCTTTTGCGATGACCCTGCGGAAGAAGGCAGGCAGGCAAAGGGAATCGGGTCCGATGGACAGACTGCCCCCGGACCGGCCGCGTATAGGGGGACGGGGGCGTCCGGTCAAGGGGCGGCGGGGAGAGGTGCGCCTTAGCACACCCTACTTTCGCTTGTCCCAAAGATCCGGCCTGCGCTCCCGTGTCAGCGCCTCTGCCTCTGACTTCCGCCATTTGGCAATCTCGGCGTGGTTGCCGGATTGCAGGACGGCGGGGATCTCGCGACCCTCCCAAGTGGCAGGACGGGTATACTGCGGATGCTCCAGAAGACCGTCGGAAAAGCTCTCCTCTTCCGTCGATGTCGCATTGCCCAGCACGCCGGGGATCAACCGGACAGTCGCGTCCAAAAGCGCCTGTGCCGCGATCTCGCCCCCGGTCAGGACGAAATCACCCAGGGAGACCTCTTCAACGTGGTGATGGTCGAGAACGCGCTGGTCCACACCCTCGAACCGGCCGCAGAGCAGCGTGATGCCGTCTCCGGCGGCAAAACGGCGCGCCATGGCCTGATCGAAGGGCTTTCCGCGCGGCGAAAGGTAGACGACCGGCCAGCGGGAGGGATCGGCGGGCGTGTCCCTGGCCGCGTGGCGCAGGGCGGCATCCACCACGTCGGGACGCAGGACCATGCCTGCGCCGCCGCCTGCGGGGGTGTCGTCGACGTTGCGGTGCTTGCCGTCGCCAAACGCGCGCAGGTCAATGGGTTCCAGCCGCCAGAGCCCGGTGTCCAGCGCCTTGCCGGTGAGCGACAGGCCAAGCGTGCCGGGGAAGGCCTCGGGGAACAGGGTGATCACCCTTGCCACGAAGGCACCCTTGACCTCGCGCGGCTCCTCCATCAGGTCGCGGGGCTTGAGGCTCGGTCGGATCGACAGGCGACCGTGGCTTTTCGGGGTGTCTGCGGTATCGGACATGGGCCGGGCTTACCGCGAAACGCCGGGGCGGAAAAGCCCTGCCTCAGGCGGTGCGGCGGACCCGGGCTACCGGGGGCTCAGGCTCCAGGACCGCGGCTGGCACCGGCGCACCGGCCAGTGCGGCAGCAACCGAACGGGCTAGGGCCCGCAGACCCTCGCGCAAGTCGGCCTGTAGATGCGCGGGCAGGTCCGAGTCCGGCGTCGAATCGGCGGCCTCGTGCAACACGGAAGGATGCGGGAAATCGGTGGCACGGTTCGGGAAGGCCGCGATCAAGGCCATGGCGCGCGGCACATAAAGGCGCAGAAGATCGAAGTTGCCCCCGGCAATGCTGAAGGCGCTGGCCATGCTGCCCGACACCAGTGCGGGCGCGACGATTTCCGGTTCGGTCGCCCAGATCACCAGGGCCTGACGCAGGGCGGCGTGGCTGCGGCTTGGGTTGGCAAGGGCGGCGGTCAGCGCATTCAGGCGCAGCTCGGCCGCGGGCACGTCCAGGGCTGCGGCGACAGCCTGCGAGACCGCCATGTCGGGCGCGGTATCGGGGAGGTTCAACAGCGGGACGATCGCCGTCGCAGCTTGCGCGGCAGCATTGTCGGAATAGGCGAATTCAGCGTCTTCATCCAGGAAATAGCCCTGACTTGCCGCTTCGTCGGCATCCCAGAGCATGCGGCACAACGGGATCGAGACGAAGGAGATCGACAGCGGCAGCATCGGATTGACGTTGACCGCGCCGATGTCGGCAAGCCCGCCAAGCCCGCGCCCGACGCCAAACAGGATGGCGACAAGCACGACCTGAGACAGGACCTGCGCCAGTGCGGCCAGCCAGGCCGGTGCGGTCAGCCATTCCTCGGGCGTGGTGGGCCATTGTTCAGGGCGAAGGACCATCAACCAGACGACAAAGATCCCGATGAAAGGGGCGGCCATGCTCCAGCCAAAGCCGCACAGCCCGGCAAGCAGGGGCCCTATATACAGCAGGGCTGTCGCACCTTTGACCAGGCGCATGCGGGTCAGCATGTCCCTTATCCTCCTACTCACCAGCCTGCGACCATGCAGGGCGCCGGGATCAGTCGGTCTCCTCCGGCAGGTCGACAACGATACGCCCTGCCGCAAGATCGACATTGGGCACGATTGCCAGTGTAAAGGGCAAAAGCAGGGCCGATTTATGACCAGCGGGCGATATTTCGAGGATATCCCCCGCCCCGTGGTTGTAAACCGCTGTCACCGTGCCCAGCGCCGCTCCGCCGGGATCATAGGCGGAAAGGCCGATCAGGTCGGTGTGGTAGAACTCGTCGTCGGGCAGCTTGGGCAGGCGGTCGCGGGGCACATACAGGCTGGTTCCGCGCAGAGCGTCAGCCTGCTCCTTGGTCGTAACCCCCTTGATCCGCGCCCCAAGCCCGCCTGCAACCGGGCGGGTCAGGGTGATGTGGTAGTCGCGGCTGCCGTCTTCCGACAGAAGCGGGCCGTAGGCGGCGATGTCGGTCGGGTCCGAGCAGAAGGACTTGAGCCGGACTTCCCCAGCCACGCCAAAAGCGCCGGCGATTGCGCCCACGCAGATGAGATCGGACATCAGCGGGTCTCCAGATGCAGGGCGGGGGCGCGGGTCTCCCACCCGGCGCGTTCCAGTTCGGGCACGGTATCCTCCTTCTCCGGCCAGCCGATGCAGAGATAGCCGATAAATCGCCAGCCTTCAGGCACGTCAAGGTCGCTGTGCAGGCGGGTCTGGTCAAGGATCGAGACCCAGCCCAGGCCAAGCCCTTCCGCCCGCAGTGCGAGCCACAGATGAGTGATCGCACCGACGACAGAATAGGCGCGGGTTTCGGGCATCGTCGCCGCACCGAGACCATGGCCCTTGCCTGTGCTGTCGTCGCAGAAGACGGCAAGATGGATCGGAGCCTCGGCCATGCCTGTCAGCTTCAGACGGCTGTAGGTCGCGGCGCGATTGCTGTCGAAGCCGTCAAGCGCCCGCGCGTTGCAGTCGCGGAAATTGGCAAGGCAGGCGGCCCTTGCCGAGGTCGAATTGACCCGCAGGATGCGCCAGGGTTCGCTGAGACCTACGGAGGGGGCCAGAGCAAAGGCCTGCAATCCGCGGGCCAGCAGGTCGTCGGGTACAGGGTCGGAGCGGAAGCGGCGCACATCGCGTCGCCACCGCATGAGCCTGGCCAGTTCCTCGCGCATGGCAGGGCTGAACTGGCCGCTCACAGGGGCACTCGGCAGCCGGTCGAGAGCGCATAGGGGCTGTTTGCGCGTGAAGCGGCAGCCTGCTCCCTGGTCAAAAATCCCTTGATGCATCCCTCAAGCCTGCCCGCAACAGGGCGGGTCAGGGTGATGAGATGGTCGCGGTTGCCGCTTTCCGACAGAAGCGCGCCGCAGGCGGTGATGTCGGTCGGGTCCGAGCCGAAGGACTTGGGCCGGACTTCTCCGGCCATGCGAAAGGCCCCTGCGATTGCGCCCATGCGGTTAGGATCGGCGGTCACGGCGGTCCCCCTTCACAATAGCCACGGTCGTTCCAGCGGCCCCCGGCATCACGGCAGGCATCGACCTGATTCATCCGGGCAAATTGCAGCCCCGCCCAGAACGCCGCCCCGCAAAGGGCAAGCGTCAGGGCGCGGCGCAAGAGGCCGAGGCCGGGGATCATCCCCGAACCGGCTTATTCCGCGTCAGCAGGCGCAGCGGCGCGGGCGGCCTTCTTGGCAGCGCGCTCGGCCATGGCCTTGCCCGGGGTGCCGGACTTGAGGTTCGAGCGGGCGGCCTTGGGACGCGCACCGGCGGCTTCCAGGAAGCGGGCGACGCGGTCGGTCGGCTGGGCGCCTTCCGACAGCCAGTGCTGCACGCGCTCCAGGTTCATGACGACGCGCTTTTCGTCGTCCTTGGCGAGCAGCGGGTTGTAGGTCCCGAGCTTTTCCAGAAAGCGGCCGTCGCGCGGCATGCGGCTGTCGGTGGCGACGATGGAATAGAACGGGCGCTTCTTGGAACCACCGCGCGCGAGACGGATTTTCATGGCCATTTGGTTTTCTCCTTTGAATGGCGTGTCAACGGGGGCAAGCCCCTGTTATTTCTGGAAGGTTTCGTGATGCCTGATGACTTCCGAGATGATGAAGGTCAGGAATTTCTGGGCAAGCGCGGGGTCAAGATCGGCCTCGGTTGCCAGTTGATGAAGCCGCGCCATCTGGCGCGCCTCCCGGTCGGGGTCCGAAGGCGGAAGACCATGTTCAGCCTTCAGCCTTCCGACAGCCTGGGTCTGCTTGAAGCGTTCGGCCAGGGTATAGACAAGGATCGCATCCAGCCGGTCGATCGAGGCGCGATGGTCCTTCAAAAGCTCGGCTGCGCGGGTGGCGGCGCTGTCTGGCGTCATGCCCTGGTCACTCCCCAATGGCGGAACACGGCTATGCCGGCATCCGAGGTTTCGGCATAGGCGGCCTCGGCCAGCGGGTCACGAACCGCACCAAGCCGGGTGGCAAGGCGCATCGACCGCGCGTTGTCGGGATCGACGTAGCTGATCAGAGAGGCGATCCCCTGCCCGCGCGCCCAGTCCCTGACGGCAACGGCGGCCTCGGCGGCGAGGCCCTGGTTTTCGACCGCCTCAAGGATGAAGAAGCCAAGTTCGGGCTCATTGTCGCCGGGTTCCATGTTGACGCAGATGAAGCCCACGGCCTTGCCCGAGTGATGCGGGCGCAACGCAAAGACGCCGTGGCCGTGCAGCATCCAGGTGCCGAGCATGGCGGCGAATTCGGTGTAAGCGGCGGCGCGGCTGTAGGGGCCGTCCATGTAGCGGGCGCGCGGGCTGCACAGGATCTCGGCCCAGGCCGGGAAATCGTTCAGGTCCGGCACGTCAAGCCGCAGACGGGTGGTCATCAAAACCGGCAGCGCACCCTGCAAGGCAGCGGCGCGGTCAGCCAGAAGGCCCGGCACGGGGGGGCGTTCGTGCGGCAGGGTCATGCGCCCGCCTCCGGGCCGGGGTGGCGCCAGACGTTCGCTGGTTTGTCGAAGAAGACTGTCTCGCGTTCCAGGGTGGCACCCAGGCGTCGCGCAACAGCCTCGGACTTCGGGTTGGCGGGGTCGATGTAGCTGATCAGAGGTGCCGGGCTAAGGCGGGCATGATAGTCGGCCTTGGCAGCGCGGGCGGCCTCCACGCAGTAGCCGTGGCCTTCGTGGCCGTCGAAGAGGTGCCAGCCAAGCTCGGGTTCGTCCCACCCATCATGGTAGATCACGCCGATGCGGCCAATGAAGTCGCCTGCCTTGGTGTCGACCGAATAGAACCCGTGCCCGCGCAGCGCCCAGTGGCCGATGTTTGCCAGAAGCCCGCGCCAGATCTGCTGGCGCGGGGCACCGCCGCCCACGAAAGCGGACCGGGGGCTGTCGTTGAAGGCAAGCATGGCAGGGAAGTCGGCCTCACGCGGCGCGCGCAAGGTCAGACGCTCGGTCGTCAGGGTCGGGATGTGGAAGGCAAGGGTCATGCCGCCCCCCGCAGGTCGTGCCGGATCACCACATCGCCGGGGTCGATGCCGGGAAGCGTGGGGTCGATGACGCCACCCAGCCGCAGGCCAAGTGCCACGGACCGGGTGTTGGCAGGGTCGATGATGTTGGTGATGTGGGGCCAGTCGAAACTTGCCTTGACCCAGGCGAGAACCGCATATGCTGCTTCAAGAGCAACGCCCTTGCCTTCGGCCTCGGGGATGACGAACCAGCCGAGTTCCGGGGCGGGGTAGCCTTCGCCATGGTAGATGCCGACTTCGCCAAGGTAGTCGCCTGTCGCGCGGCCTTCGACGCCGAAGGGGCCGTAGCCCCTGAGGGGCCATAGAGCGACGTCGCAGGCCCAGTGTTCCCATGCCGCGCGACGGGTCTTCGGACCGCCTTCATGGATGGACCGGTCGGAGGCGAAATAGTTTGCCCAGTATTCGAAATCGGGAAGCAGTGGCGCGCGCAGGCGCAGCCGTTCGGTCTGAAGGACCGGCACGGCATCGGCAATCTGGCGCACGACGGGGTGACTCATTTCTTCTTCATCAACCCCGACAGGCCCGCAGGGAGCGTGATCCCGCGCGGGAGGCCGCCCATGCCGGGGGGCAGGCCGCCGCCCATGCCGCCAAGGCCGCCGCCCTGCTGCATGCCCTTGGCCATCTCGGCCAGCTGTTCAGGCGACATCTTGGACGGGTCGGGCATGCCGCCCTTGCCAAGGAACTGCTTGATCATGTTCTTCATCATGCCGCCCTTGCCCATCTTCTTCATCATGTCCGCCATCTGCTTGTGCTGCTTCAAGAGGCGGTTGAGATCGGAGACGTCCAGCCCCGAACCGGCGGCGATGCGCTTCTTGCGGCTGGCGGCAAGAAGATCGGGGTTCGCGCGTTCCTTCTTGGTCATCGAATTGATCAGCGCAATCTGGTGGTGCAGCATCTTGTCGTTGATGCCTGCCGCTTCGGCCTGACCGGCCATCTTGCCCATGCCGGGCATCATGCCCATCAGGCCCTGCATCCCGCCCATCTTCAGCATCTGGTCCAGCTGCATCTTCAGGTCGTTCATGTTGAACAGACCCTTGGCAAAGCGCTTGGCCATGCGTTCGGCCTGTTCGGCCTCGAATGTCTCTTGCGCCTTTTCCACCAGGGCCACGATGTCGCCCATGCCCAGGATGCGGCCCGCGACACGTTCGGCCTCGAAGACCTCGATCGCGTCCATCTTCTCGCCAAGGCCGACAAAGCGGATCGGCTTGCCCGTGACCGCGCGCATCGACAGGGCGGCACCGCCGCGACCGTCGCCGTCCATCCGGGTGAGGACGACGCCCGAGATGCCGACCTTGCCGTCGAACTCCGTGGCCACGTTGACGGCGTCCTGGCCGGTGAGGCCATCGACCACCAGCAGCGTCTCGCGCGGCTGGGCGATGTCGCGGACAGCCTGGACCTCGTCCATCAGGACTTCGTCGATGTGGAGGCGCCCGGCGGTGTCGAGGAACACGACGTCATAGCCGCCGAGGTTGGCCTGCGTCTTGGCGCGCTTGGCGATCTGGACGGCGGTTTCGCCTTTCACGATCGGCAGGCTGTCCACCCCGATCTGGGCACCCAGGATCGCCAGCTGCTCCATCGCCGCGGGGCGGTTGGTGTCAAGGGACGCCAGCAGAACCTTCTTGCCGTTCTTGTCCTTCAGCCGCTTGGCCAGCTTGGCGGTCGTCGTGGTCTTGCCCGAGCCCTGCAGGCCGACCATCAGGATCGTCGCGGGCGGGTTGTCGATCTTCAGCGCATCGGCGGGGCCGTCACCAGCCAACACGCGGATCAGTTCGTCATGGACGATCTTCACGACCATCTGGCCGGGGGTGATCGACTTCGTCACGGCAGACCCGGTGGCCTTCTCGGTGACGCGCTTGATGAAGTCGCGGGCGACGGGAAGGGAGACGTCTGCTTCCAGAAGGGCCACGCGGACCTCGCGCAGCGCGGTGACGACATCGGCCTCGGACAGGGCGCCGGCCTTGGTCAGGCGGTCGAAGACCCCGCCAAGGCGTTCGGAAAGACTTTCGAACATCGCGTCACCCTTTCGTTGCGTTCGCCCCGATATGGGGCGGCGAGCCCGAGGCGCAAAGCGGAAGGACACCCGTGGGCGCAAGCGCGCTGACGGATGGCGATCCCGGGAAATGCCCAAGGGACCGGAAGCTGGTGCCTCCGGGGAATTGGGGGGCGGATACGCCAGCGGCGGCGGGGAGTCAAGTTGGTCGCGCCGGGCCGCCGGTCCGCCCGGCCCGGCAGATTTCAGAACGGGGTTCCGAAAAAACTGCCGCTGCCCCTTGAACCTCTAGCGGCTGTAGCTCCCATGTCCGGCAGGCAAGATCGTGACACCCGCGAGCCGGATCTTTTGAGCCTCCGGTCTGGAGGCAAGCTGTTGGTGCCCGATCAGACTGGAACCAGCACCGGAGGTGTGACGCGCGACATGGGACATCACAAGAACCGATACCGCCCGCCCTACCGTGGCGCGGACCTTCCGCAGCCACGCTACCGCGAAGATCCTGCGGCCTTTGGCGACGGCGGCCCCGGCTGGCAGGCCGATGATCCGCGCGGACGGTCCGGGGGCAGTCGCATTCCGCGGGT
>Ga0208492_1001836_pt1 | contig 11771 bp, 10 predicted proteins | sample Subbioar_CSW14AB_FD_184820 | JGI IMG/M metagenome (GOLD analysis project Ga0208492, IMG submission 184820) | Serpentinite rock and fluid subsurface biosphere microbial communities from McLaughlin Reserve, California, USA - CR12Mar_CSW14AB (SPAdes) | ecosystem: Environmental > Terrestrial > Deep... | reverse complement strand
CGACTTTGGAAAAACTGTGAGCGAAAAATCAATACAAGTTTGCATTTCATTATGTTAGCCTTCATCAGCCTATTGATTAAAAGATTATGAACAGGTTCTGAGATCCAGGAGCTGCTCCGCAGGATCTTTCGACTTTTTTATTTCTTTGATTTTTGTCAGGATCTCATCAAGGATCTTCTTCCTCTGAGAATATGCGAGCGCGTAGTCTGTTACATCCCGCTTTTTCAGTTCTAATTGCTGACCTATCTGCATTTTTTCGAGCTGCTCGTTTTTGAGATTGATTTCCGCCAGCTTGCGTTTATAGGACTCCTGTTCTATGGCCGCCTTGTTAAGGTCCAGCTGCTGCCTTAGCCTTATTTTACTCAATTGTTCATTTTGCAGTGTACTTTCGGCAAGCTGACGCTTATAATCCCTCTTTCATCCGTCGGGCGTTTACGCAGAAAGAACTAGCGTATTGCCATCAGTTTGATGACAGCCTGCTCCGTTACGCATCCACATTTGCCGCCAAGGAAGCGGTTTACAAAGCTATGAAACAGTATGACGAAACAATAAAGATCTGGTGGCGTGGCATTGAGATACTGCGCGACAAACCACAGGGAAAACCGCGTGTCGTTATTGGTGGGCTTCCGGATATTCGGACCCATCTCACCATTACGCATGACGGTGATTATGTATGGGCTTTAGCTCTGTGTTCCTGATATTTAAAAGATGTAAATTTTGTTCTGTGATTTTATATTATACAGGCTCTTTAAATACTGTTTTAGCATTTTTCGTCAAAAACAAGGCTTTGTTTTGTGGGGTGCTTTTGGCAGGCGATCAGAATCTACTTCACTGATTCAACCATTTAAAAAAGTTTTCCCGTCGGCTTTTGGATAAAGGGACTTTTTTCTCGTTTACCATTACAATATCATCTGCCTCTTTTATATACCTTAATATTTTATGCAAATTAATAATATAAGAATGATGAACACGCATGAAATTTATATTATAACTACAAAGCTGCGTCTCGAATTCCCCTAATCGTTTTGGTGTAAGAATATCTTTCCCGTTTTCGAAACAAATGAGTGTATTATTAGCCTTGGATTCCATAGATATAATTTCCGACGGATCCACGTATTCTACTCCATTTTTTGAGGTTATGCCTAGTTTATTAAGTTTATACTGGTTGATCTTGCCCAGGAAGCTGAAATCAAAATCTTTTAAGATTGTTTGCCCCGTGATCTGCTGATCTTTTATTCTATCTATTGCCAAACGGAGCTCTTTATGATATACCGGCTTTAAAAGGTAGTCGAGGGCATTGTGTTTTAATGCTTTAAGGCCATATTCCTGGTGCGCTGTTGTAAATATCAGGTTAAAATTTTTCCATTCCAGTCTTTCCAATAATTCAAAGCCATCCATCTCAGGCATGTTTATATCCAGGAAAATTATTTCAGGCTTGTAATTCTCAATAACTTCGATAGCCTCCCTTGGGCCGTTGCATGTAGCTACCACTTTTACATCCTGAATGTACTTTTCGATTAAAAGTTTCAAGGTGGTTATTCCGGTTTCTTCATCATCAATAATTATAGCACGCAAACGCATATCTTTATTTATTTAAAATTGGCATTAAAAGAGTTACAATGGTGCCTGTGCCATTGGGCTTATCGGTAATAGTAAGATTGCAGGACAAGTTATGAATTTTATTTAGCAGGTCCAGACGTTGTTTGACAAACCCGGTAGACAATGATTTTTTTCCCGGATTTGGCTTTATTTTTCTGCCTGTTCCGTTGTCTTCAATAACGCATTTGATATAAGCGGTCTCAAAAAGGGAAAAGGAAATGGTAATGATCTTTTCACCCTCTTTATCGCGAAGACCATGCCAAATGGCATTCTCAACAAAAGGCTGTACCATCATAATTGGAATAGTGACGGCTGACGGTATTACATTTTCAACCAACACTAAATGTTTAATACTGTCTTTGAACCTTAGATCTTCAATTTCAAGGTACCTGTTTAGGAGTTCAATTTCCATTTCAAGTGAAAGTGTGTCGGACATATTGCTATCCAGTATTTGACGGATAAGCCGGGAAAACTTGACAAGATAATCGCTGGCAACATCTGTATTTTTGATCAGAATATAATTATGAAGTGTATTTAATGCGTTGAATATTAAATGTGGGTTCATTAAGGCCCTGTTGATCCGGAGATCATTTTCCAAGAGTTTATTGGCCAGTTCAAGACGTTCTTTTTCTCTTTTGAGGATCATACGAAACCTGTACCTCACAAAAAAATAGATCAGCGCAATCCCCCCCATGATCGAAAGCACCAATAAGATCCAGTTCAGGATGATTCTGTTTCTGTTGGGGTTAGGCGCATGATAGAGTGCATCCACTTCCGACTCACTAAGCACCGTGTCATAGAATTCTATATCATCAAAAGCGCCAAAACTATAGCGAATGTTCTTTTTATTGGCGCTCCCGCCTACGATCACAGAATCCAAAGGATCAAATTTAGTTTCAAAATCCTTTGGCGTTGTACCGATAAACCTGCCATCAACGTAAAATGAAAGATGATGATAATCATATGTAAGCACCAGGTGATGCCAGGCCATAAAGCTAAACTCTTTCATGTCATAAACATTCGGCGAGGACAAGGAATCATTGGCCATGTAAACACATATTCTTTTAGTTATGAGGTCAAAAAAAACAGCGTAGGCTTCGTTATAATCATCACGAGGGGCGTTTTTGGTAAGGATGATCGGGTTATGTGTAATTCCTTTGCCGTAATATGTTTCCCTCGTTAAATTAACCCATAGAGAGATACTGCCAATTTTTGGTTTAAGCGCGCTGTAAGTGCCAAGGTTAATATAACTGCCAGCATGTCCTGATAAATAACCAGCGCTTTTTGGATTGCCAAACCTATCGTCTACAAAATAAGCACCCACTAGCCTTGCTTTTTGTTTGCTTACTTCATCTGTTTCATTTCCATTATTGAAAGAAAATTTTGCTGTTGCTTGTTTTTCAAGCCTTGAAAATGCAGGGTTTGTAAAAAAAATAAGCCAAAAACCGATAAATAAATATTTAAAATATGTGTGCATCCAACAAAGAAATGACTGATGCAAGTATAATAATTAATATTTCTATCTGTTTGGCCCTCTTAATTAAAGTATGTATAAAACATACCACTTATAAAGCAGAAATGACTAACGTAGATCACAACCGTCGAAAGGCTTATAAATATGAATGATACAATTATATGCGGAAAATTCCTTTTTTGGTAATAGGCATGAAATGATTCGGGAATATTTTTGCAGCGACCCTCATTCAGCTCATAACCTCCCGCGACATTGTTGAGGATGTGATGCCGATATTATATATTGCCGTATCAACTACGAACTTTGGCACTGCCGATATCATCGCCTCGGAAGCGAGAAATAAAAAGTTGCTCCTTCGTTTTCTTTTGCATCGGCCCAAACACGGCCACCATGTTTGTCAACAATACGCTTGACAAGCGCTAATCCTACTCCTGTTCCGGGAAATTCAGTTCCGTGCAAGCGTTGAAATACGCCAAATAATTTGTCAGCGTAACTCATGTTAAAACCGGCGCCATTGTCCTTGATATAAAAAATGATCTCATGTTCCTTAACGTCCGAACCGATTTCCACTACAGGAGTTTCTTTATTTGCTGAATATTTTATCGCATTGGAGATCAGATTGATCCAAACCTGTGAGAATAAGCTCCTGTCAGCATAAATCGACGGCAGCCTGCCCAGTCTGATGTCGGTTCTGTGCTGGGTTGAAGTATTTATTTCATTTATGACTTTTTTGAGAATTTCTTCGGTATCAATCTCAGTCTTTTGGAGGCTCTTTCTGCCCAATTTTGAAAATTCAAGCAAGTCGTCAATCAAACTACTCATTCTAAGAGCTTTCTCCTGAACAACGCCCAATAACCTTTTTCCATTGTCATCAAGTTTTTCACGAAAATCCTCCTCAAGCATTTTCGAGTATCCAATTATTGCTCTGAGAGGAGACCGCAGGTCGTGTGAGATGGAATAGGAAAATGCTTCCAGTTCCTTGTTTAACTCCCGCAATTGAGCATTCTGCGATTCGATCCCTTCGTTCATTGTCTGGATTTCCTTTGTCCGGTCTGTGACAAGTTTGTTGAGAACGACATTCGCTCGTTTTAAACGGACCACTCTGTAGCGGTACGCGGCGAAAAGCATAAACAACAAAACAAGTGTGATCACTATTTTAAACCACCTCCGTTGCCATACCGCGGGAATAATGTCAATCGTAAGTAAAACCTTCGCCTCGCTCCAGTTAAGGTCAGGATTCCTTGTTCTTACCTTAATTTCGTGATGCCCTGGGGTCAGATCTATTAATTCCAGGTTCCTGCGGTTGCCAATATTATACCATGTAGTGTCTTGCATCGAATACTGAAAGTTATGCTTTAGCGCTTGTTTGAAATCGATCAAGGTGAAATTTACTTCAATATCATTTTCTTTCCATCCCGATCTTATTTTATCGATCATGAGTACATTCCTCAAACTGTCCTTATCATGAAAAGTCAATGCTTTATTTCTTAAAGTAATTGCGGTGATCAGGATGGGAGGGATTGGATCATGTTCAAGTATTTCTTCAGGTTCAAAGAAACTTAACCCGTTTACTCCTCCAAAATACAGCTTGCCACTCGCCGATTTAAAATAAGCACCTGTATTAAACTCATTGCTCTGCAGTCCATCATAAAAATCAAAATTTCTGAATGTCTTATCTTTGGAATTAAAGGCAGATAAGCCAAGATTGGTACTTAACCAAAGTGTGCCGGAACGATCCTCCACCATGCCGTAAACTACATTATTCGGCAAACCGTCGCTTTCGGTATAGCTTGCGAAGGTGCTATCTTTTATATTGAGCAAGCCAAGACCTCCTCCCCACGTTCCTATCCAGAGATTTTTCCTTGAATCGCGGTAAACAGATTTTATAAACGAAGCATGGAACGAACCGGAAGAATTGTCGCTTGCAGTAAAGTTCTTTATCAATTGCCCTTTTCTTGTGTATAATCTTAAGCCGTTTTTACCTCCAATCCATACGTGATCCTCTTCAACAAGAAGGCATGAAACTTCTTCAGGTAAATTACCTGCGGGAATAAATAAAGAAGTTAGATGTGTTTTTTTGTTAAACAGATATACTCCGCGTCCCTCTGAAGCCAGGATTAAATGTGAATCATCCCATTCAGCGAAATCGTAAACAGACCTTAAGGAAATATCCTGAGGGATCAGCTTGTCGCCTGAATACAGTAGAAATCCATTTGAGGAAGAAACCCAGATATTCTTTTTTTTGTCAACCACAATTTTAAAGATCCGGAACAGGTCTTTATCCGCTGAAAAATGTTTTGAGGATTTTCTTTTCAGGTCGATTATGTCCAGCCCCCGGGAAGTACCAACCAGTAAAGTCGTATCATCCGCTGTAAATACTGCTGAAACATAATTTGACGAGAGAGGTAGAGAAGATTGCTCGCTTAAATAAGAGAACTCAGCTATATCCGGATTGAATTTATTAAGGCCATAACCAAAGGTGCCAACCCAGATAACCTCGTCACGGGTCTGAAAAAGAGTTCTTGCTCTGTCTTCCGAGAGGCTGTAGTTATTGAATTTGTCATGACCCAGAAGATATTTTACGGAATCATTTTTATCAAGTACCATCACTTTGTAACCGGCTACCCACAGATCTCCATTCTTCACTCTTATAACGTCATTAACAAAAGCTATATCCGGAGGCATGACGATTTTTTTCATTTCCTTTTTTTTCAGATCATAGCTAAAAAGACCTGTTGAAGCGGAAAAATAAACCTTTCCATTTCTGTCAAAGTACATATTCTGAATACTGTTGTTCTCAAGAAGTCTGGCCCAAGCGGTACGAGCGGAATTCCTTATAAATACACCCTTACCTGTCCCAACCCATATTTCCTGGTTCGGGGTTACATAAGTATTTGAGACCTGCATGCCTTTAAATAAAGCCAGGTCCTGGTCAATAAAAAATTTCCTTTGTTTTCGGTCAAAGCTTATCAACCCTTTACTGGTAGACAAAAGGGCAGTGTTCTCTCCTGTCAGTAAAATATGGTTGATCTCAGCATCCTGCAGCGCTTTGTCGGTTGGAAAAAAATTTTGAAAGTTATCTTTCTGATAGTCATAAATACTGATCCCTCCGGTTGAACTGATCCAGATATTGCCCGATGGATCGATCTCGAGATCCAGTATTTTGTTAAAGTAGAGTGAGGTTGAATCATTTTTTTTTCGGGTATATTTATGGAAGTCAATGCCGTCATATTTATTCAATCCATCACGTGTTCCGATCCACAGGAATCCAAATTTATCCTGAACAAAACACTTTACATCAGATTGGGAAAGGCCCTCGTTTATGGAGATTCTTTCAAACCGGATATTCTCCTGTGCGAAGCAGAAATTGTTGGATATCAAAACAAAAGCAATAAGTACCCGCCAACTTTTGATCCGGAAACAGAAAGTATATAGATCGGTCATGGTTGTTGGGGTCTGTAATGCTTGTCTGGTAAAGTTAAATATATTTATCGGTTCTTTAGTAATTACAGGGCTTTAGTTAAGTAGCTCCAATTTCATTCTAAAATATTTAGAATAATACAGAAAGACGTTCCTGGTAATTAATCTTTAAGGTAGTTATCCGGTTTATTTGCTCAGGATAAGACGCTAATGTATGGACAAATGAATTTAGGCACGTTTATTATATTTGTAATGATAAATGGAATAATTATTTTTCGAATAAAACAACTGTCCCTCCGATCTTTACGATATTTATAATAGGCTCCTGAAATATTCAAAAAATTATCTATAAAGGATAAGCCGAAGCCTTTATGGAATTTAATAAATGTTTCCAAAAGCGAGCATACAGGAGCATAAACGTTTTGAGCTGCTGAAAAAGGCTTACGTGGATGTCTATTACAATATGGATTACCAGATAGCCAAAGAAGACCTGGAGCGTTTGAATGGGGTCAGCTTTTGAGAAAATTAACGGAAGAAATTCGCAGTTGAAAAATCGAAGGTTTTACGAAGTAAGTCCGATTTTTCTTCTTGAAAAAGATATTTTCCTTAAATTCAGGCAAATACAACTGTTGGTTGTTAAAAAACAACCATAAATAGCGACATTACAACTAAGAGGAACGGTGTTTTTATTGACACCGGAAAGGAGCTCCTGTACCTTTGTAATGTCAAACTAAAACAAAAATAACATTATGGAAAGTACAATAATTGGCGATAAAATTGCCAAAGCTCGAAAAAAAATAAGCCTCTCGCAGGCGCAACTGGCCGAACAACTATTTATCAGTCCGCAGGCGGTTGGAAAATGGGAACGCGGAGAATCCATCCCCGACATTGTTACAATTAACAAACTCGCGAAGATCCTAGGCGTTGATTTGAACTATTTTTCTGAAAACGCCCAAACTGCCGGCGAAGAGACAGCTTCGAAAATAACCAGTGGCAGTACCGATAATACGGAGCAATTGGCAAAGGAAAACGCTAATCCCTCCCGCTCCGAAAGGCAACTGCTAACCAACTTTAGTGGCAGCGCCCTTGCAGAAACCGACTTTTCAGGCGTAAGTGCACCTAACAGGAAATTTAACGGAAGTGATTTACATGGTGCCAATTTTTCAGGTGCTGACTTAACAGGCAGTTCATTTCTGGGTAGCGATGTGCGTGATGCAAACTTCAACGGAACAAATCTTACCGATTGTACTTTTTCTGCCCTTGATCTTTCAGGGTCGAGCTTTAAAGAGACTATTCTTGTCCGCACCACGTTCAGCGCATCCGAATTGACTGGGGCAAAATTCAGCAATGCAAAACTAGTGGATGTAAAGATGACCGCTACTGATCTCACGAAACCGATCTTTGAAAACTGCAGCTTTACTGGCGTAGATTTTAAGGCTTCCGATTTAAGCGGACAACGCTTTGATGGCCAGATTTTTATTGACGTAAAGTTTGATAATGCAGCACTGAACGAAGCCTCGTTTAAAGGCGCTACGCTTAAAAATGTTTCATTCCGTCCCACATTTGCACTCACTAACAGGTATTACAAAACTCTTAAAACCATCAATTTTGACGGGGCAATGATGGACAAGCTCACCTACGCCGCGCTCAAAGGCATAGGAGTTGATTTGTCAAAGGCTACAACCATCTAAAAACAAGATCAATATGGAAAACACAATTCAGGTGAAGGGCTTGCAAAAGTCCTACAGGGATCTTCATGTCCTTAAAGGAGTGGATCTCGAAGTGAAAAAGGGCAGTATTTTCGCCCTGCTCGGTTCCAATGGTGCGGGCAAAACAACCATTGTGAGAATTCTTGCCACGCTGCTGAAACAAGACAGTGGAAGCGCAACCGTAAATGGATTTGACGTGTTATTAAAACCCGACATGGTGCGGCAATCGATTAGCCTCACAGGACAATTTGCGGCCGTGGACGAGGTCTTAACAGGGCGTGAAAATCTTGTTATGATCGCCAGGTTGCGGCACCTCAAAGATCCGGGTGAGATCGCAGACGATTTGCTTCAACGCTTTGGGTTAACCGATGCTGCCAACCGCAGGGCTTCTACTTATTCGGGAGGTATGCGGCGCAGGCTCGACATTTCCATGAGCCTGATTGGAAATCCTCAGCTCATTTTTCTCGACGAACCCACCACCGGGCTTGATCCAGAGGCGCGTATCGAGACCTGGAAGATTATCAAAGAACTTGCCGGCAATGGCATAACAGTATTCCTGACCACCCAGTATCTGGATGAAGCAGAACAGCTTGCAGATCAGATTGCCATTTTGCATCAGGGCAAAATTATTGTTAATGGCACACTTGCGGAGTTAAAAAAATTAATACCACAGGCAAAAGTAGAATACATACAAAAACAGCCAACGTTGGAGGAAATCTTTCTTGCAATCGTTGGTATAAAAAAGGAGGAAAATTAAAATGGAAACGATCAGGAATTATTATTTCAAAGATATGAGTGTTATGCTCGGACGCTCTATGCGTCATATTTTTCGCAGTATGGACACCGTCCTCACGGTTACCATCACGCCAATAGCTATGATGCTGCTGTTTGTATATGTATTTGGCGGCGCCATAAAAACCGGCTCCGGTAACTATGTAAATTATCTGTTGCCCGGTATACTCTTGATGGCGATTGCAAGCGGCATATCTTACACGGCTTACCGCCTGTTTTTAGATATGCAGCGGGGTATATTAGAACGGTTCAACTCCATGCCGATCGCACGATCTTCCGTGCTTTGGGGGCATGTGCTGACCTCGCTGGTTTCAAATGCTATTTCAATTATCGTTATCATCCTTGTAGCGTTGATTATGGGTTTTCGCTCGTCCGCAGATGTTATGTCATGGCTTGGAGTGACCGGTATTCTTATGCTCTTCACTCTGGCCTTAACCTGGATAGCGGTGATTGCCGGACTTTCTGCCAAATCGGTGGATGGCGTAAGCGCTTTTTCCTATCCATTGATCTTCCTGCCATTCGTCAGCTCGGCATTTGTTCCTACAGAGACTATGCCAGGGCCGGTTCGCGCTTTTGCCGAAAACCAGCCCGTGACCTCGATCGTGAATACAATACGGGCGCTGCTTTCAAATCTACCGGTCGGCAATGAAATTTGGGTGGCGCTTGCATGGTGCCTGGGGATAACGCTCGTGGCTTATTTCTTTGCCGTGCGGGTTTATAAAAAGCGGGTGTGACGGTATTCTAAAAAGGTTATAGCACCTGAGAGATGATTATATTTCACATACTATCCTACATACGCGCTATAACTTTTGGAGGTTGTAGATTAATTGTATTTGTTTTAAGATCATTCGGATTTTAGCAGATCAATTACCAGTCTAGACTCCGGCAGATAAAATAAGGCCAGCCCGCTCCGAAGGAGTCACTTCGGGATAAGGCTGGCTTTTAGCATTAGCATTAGCATTAGTATTAAACTCAGATTAATTCTTCAGCACTGTGTAGGATTTCTGTTTTTTTCCTTACTGTTTTATTTCTGAGGATAAAACGCTTCGTTAGAGACGAATTCCGATAACCAAAATATCATCCACCTGTTCTGTTTCCAAACCCCAGTTTTTAATATAGTTATCCAGGTAATTTTGCTGCTCCTGCATAGTTTGACCCTGTATTCCCTGCAGCAACTGTTTAAACTTTTTTGTTGTTAGTTTTTTATTATCCTTTCCGCTAAACGTATCGGCATAGCCATCTGTTGTTAAATAAAATGTATCTCCTTCACCTAAATGCAGCTCGTGGGATTCGAATTGCCAATCGTCTTCTGTTAAACCTCCAATAGCCTTTTTAGTACCTTTTATTTCTTCCAGCTCGGTCTGACCTTTCCTGATCAACCAGAAAGGTCTGTTTGCCCCGGCATATTTTACCACGCGTTTGTGCATATCGATCATACAAAAAGCAATATCCATTCCGTCTCTTGTAGAATCATGACTTTGCGATTGACGAAGAGAAGATCTAATCCCTTTATTTAATGAACCTAAGATCTCTGAAGGTTCATTATTTCCTTTTGAGGCGTCATTTAGTTTTTCAGAGCCGATCATGCTCATTAATGCCCCGGGTACTCCATGCCCGGTGCAGTCGGCTGCCGCAACCAATAAGGATTCGTTTTTTTTAGCGAAATAATAAAAATCTCCGCTTACAATATCTTTGGGTTTATACAGAACAAAACTTTGTGGCAATGCAGAATATATTTCATTAAGGTTCGGTAACTTGGCTGTCTGAATTCTTTTTGAGTAATGAAGACTGTCGGTAATATCCTTGTTCTTTATTTCTATAATTTTTTTTTGATCTTCAAGACTGATCAGGTTGTTTTTCAACAGCAGGTTTTGTTGGGTGGTCTTTTCCCTGTAATGGATCAACGCAAAAAAAACAACGCCTAAAACAATGCTTATATTCATTACGAAAAAGAAATTGATGGTGGATGTTGACAATTGTGGAGGGTTAGTAACGCTTAGAAAAGTTGAAACAACGGCGAAAAGAATAAATAAAGCGAACCAGGTCATACCGGCCTTTTTTCCTTTAAAAAATAACGCACCCGTAGGGGCCAGAAGCGACCACAGAATTACTGCGCCCGAATAGACAAATCCGCCAAGCGTTATCTGCAGAAGAAAAGGAATAATTAAAATGAACGATATATAAATATATAATGCAACATCAAAATTCTTGGTTTTGTATAAATAGATGGTGGTGGCAATAAGTACAAAAAGATAGATCATGGGAAACTTACTCGCTAACGATAAGCCAAAGAAAGAATACATAACGATCCATGCTACACAGCCGAGGCTTTTGAAAAGCACGGTTAACATCAATACCGATTTATTAATTCTTTCTGCTTCTGAATCATCTTTCCGGTTAGCAAGATTCTTCAGACCTTGAATAAACATCATATGATAATCTGGATAGTTAAAAACCAAATATAATAAAAACTCTTATAAAGGCCTTTTTTACGGTATTTGAACCTGACATTTAGTTCGGCACAGCTTCCAATACAAAGTAAGTTGGGGTTTACCAAACATGAAAATAAAACTTGCTTAAAGAGGAGCGTGTAAGCGGAGTTTTTGGATGAGGATAAAAGGCCGGAAGCTTTTTCGTTCGTCTTCGTTTAAAAGCAGCTGAAGGGGCGGTAGTTGTGCTGGGTTCGGCCACCTGGTCCTGGCATTCTTTAAAGCAGCCGGCCGTGAGCAGAATCTCATAAAGGCAAAAATTCCCGCTTATTTTGAATTCCTTTAAAC
>Ga0208492_1001835_pt1 | contig 11776 bp, 16 predicted proteins | sample Subbioar_CSW14AB_FD_184820 | JGI IMG/M metagenome (GOLD analysis project Ga0208492, IMG submission 184820) | Serpentinite rock and fluid subsurface biosphere microbial communities from McLaughlin Reserve, California, USA - CR12Mar_CSW14AB (SPAdes) | ecosystem: Environmental > Terrestrial > Deep... | reverse complement strand
TGCATTGCGGTACTGGCCTTCCAACGGCCCCCCGGTTAGCGACCAGAATGCTTGGGGAATTGAAGCTCCGTTTACCGTCGAATTCTTCGGAGCGATCCACAGTTTCTTTCGAGGGTCGATATAGCAGAAATCTTCCTTCAATCGAATGTCGCGTCCATCGCCCAATAGTTCCACTTGGGGAAGGGTTGGGAATTGCCCCCAATCTTCTGGTGGTCCAGGCGGTTTTGGGAACAACCAATCCCATGCACCACTAGCAATCAGGATTAATAGGAGCGCTACGAGACCCACAACTCCGGCAATCACTTTTCCAGGGGTGATCTTGTTTTCCATAGGCAGTTTCCTCACAAGAAGTAAATGGCCAGTTCTTCAACTTGCTGTCATTTTATTGCATCAGGACCAGTCTTGCTGGGGAATCACACTCCTTTTTTGGAGATGCCAAGCATGGAAGCTGAATTTCCTACGAACCACGGTGGCGTCGCTGGGCTTATTTTCCTGCCCTTTTTGTGGTTCGGGTTGACTTGCCGCGTTAGACTTTCTCACCCACCCTCTTTCAGAGTACTTGCGACCAGCGCGACCCCATCCGACTTCATTCTCCCTCCCAGTCTGTGTCATGGCCGGAACTCATATTGAGATGAAGCCGGTTTCCCTCGCGCTTTTTGCCCCATAGGCGATGTGTGGGATGACGGGATGGTATCCTTCCCCAAATGCACTCCCCACCTGTTCGTTCGCCGCCTCATTACAGCCAGGATGTCTTAACCGCTAACACGCCCGCCGTGCCCTGCAAGCTGCCAAGACGGTTTCCCCAAGGGGAGCCTCCGTCTTTCGCTTGCAAGGTAAAGCCCAAGAGGGCCACGGACTAAGACGTGTTGGTCGCTGGACATCAGGCAGCAATGAAGCGGCCGATGAAGCAAAGAGGAGCACTACCATGTCGAATCCAACCACCAGCAAATCACCTACCCACTACGCGTATCACGTCAAAGATCTGGGTCAGGGAAAGAAATCCTTCTTCACCAAAGTCGGCTGCGCCTGGGCCAATAACGACGGCAAGGGCCTCAATATCCAGTTGGATGTGGTCCCGCTGGACGGCCGCATCACCCTGCGACTCGCCTCGGAAGAAAAATAACCCACCGGAGGCGGTTCGCCGCCTCCCCTCACCTCAATTTCAGGAAAGGAATCCACCATGCAAAGAGCATTTCCCACCATCGAATCTAATTACCACCTATGCAGCCTGCTTGATGACATGGCTGGTTGCGATCCCGCCTTCGATGCGGTCTATGACGAACTCGAATGGGAGTTCGCCTGCCGCCGCCTCCTTTTCAGCAATGAATAGGAGGTGGCCATGAGCAACACAATCATCAACCCCTTTTACGCGGCCTGCATGGCGAAGTGCGCCCCAATCAACGCACCTTCTACGGGCAATACCATTCAATACGCCCGCTTGCCGAGGGCGCCAATCACCGGCAGTCCTGTGCCGCACCTGACCAGCCTGTATCACTTTCACCGAGCTGGCGAGTATGGCGACCGCAAATGGCCCGGCAACTGCGGCGGCAACCTGATCAAGGACTTGCTCAATTACTTCCGGCCTGACATCGTGTTCGACCCAATGAGCGGCTCTGGGACCTGCAAAGATGTGTGCGAAGAACTGGGTATACCGGTCTTTGCATTCGACATCCACCAAGGTTTCGACGCATGTGACCCGCAGGAGTTCCCTGGCGAAGGCAGTTTTGATTTCATCTGGGCGCACCCACCCTATTGGCGCATGAAACGTTATGCCGACGATCCCAAGGACTTATCCCGCTGCAAAACTCTGGAAGAGTTCCTTCGGCGCTACGGTCAATTCATTCGCAATGCGGCACGCGCGCTAAAGCCCAATGGCAAGCTGGCCATTTTAATGGGCGATTACTCCGATCGCGAGGCCGGCTATGTCCCCCTCACCCACTTCACCAAGTCAATTGCCTTCAATGCCGGCCTGCGTCAGGCTTGCACTGACATCATTCGGTTCAGCCACGGTAACAGCAGCAGCCACAAAACCTATCGCACAAGCTTCATTCCCGGCCTGCACGATGTGTGCATGATCTTCGAACAAACCCAACCCCTCAAACAAGGAGCCGGACAATGACCCAGACCATCATTCCCATGAGCGAAGCCGAGTTCGACCGGAACTATCCATTGCTTGCCAACCACATCAACCCCTCCACCGGGTGGGACGTTGAAGGAGTAGGTTGCTGCCTCTTTGAAACGCATGGTCCTGAATTTGAATTTGTCCGCCAGCAAGACCCTCGCACCATCTGGACCCTAATCGAGGGAGATAACGGGGATTTGTGTCTGATCAGCGGGTTGCATGTTGTCAACCGTGTCGGCTACCTGATAAGCAAGGTGGGCACCCCAACCCTCTTCTCCATCGAGGTTAGGATCGTCCTTGATGGAGATTCGGATGAAGCGAAAGGAGCATGCCAATGATAACACGCGACGACATCCTGTCTCAGATTGCCTTCAAGCATTTGGGCATCCCGACCCTTCAGGAGCGCAATTCCGATGGCGTCGACTTTCACACGGTGGCCGTCAGCTCCGTCAAGGCGGCACTGGAAGCGGCCTTTGAGGAAGGCCAAGAGTTCGGAGCGCCTACCGAACCTCAGTCATCGACGTTCGTCCCCTTTGACGGATACGAAATTCACTCGGTGAGGGGCCGACGTGAAGAAGACATGACCGATCGCCGGTCGATGGAAGTGTGTGAGCCTGATGAGGCTGAATGCTGGAGACTTTACGGTCACATTCCAGGCCAGGGAATGGATTGCATCGGCGATTTCCAGACCCTCGCCCATGCCGAAGAAATCCTTGCGCGGATCACCGGCGGGACATTGCCGGTCACTAAACTTCAAGCCACAGGTCGCTAATCATGAACGACCTGGATGAAATTCTCGACGATGCGTTCCATGGAGCAGCCTGGCCTGCCTACTTCGATGAGGCAGCCCAGTGCCGAGGCGTACCCGATTCCGATCGGGTACGCCGTCGAGCCTATCGCTATTACGAGGAAGCCCTCGCCGCGAAGAACGCATCCGTGGGTGGAGCGTCAATTCGGCCCCCCCCAATTTCCATCCAAGGGTAGGTCCTCCCTCCTCCTATCGGTTGCCATCAGGCGCTAAAGCCAACGCTCGGAAGCCGGCCGGACTACCTCCGATCGCCCCCATGGGGTCGTGCGCCTCTCCCCCTGTTGTGTTTTTATCACGGCCCTGGGGCTGCTCTTTTGCGGTGGTTCCGGTCGCCATTTTCGTTTCGAAAACGACCTTGTTTTTGGGTGGCTTCGCGCGAGCAGGTTCGAGAGAGTTTTTGTCAGACGTCTTCCCTTAACTCCGTTAAGGATGAATTTCGCGGCGAAAAAGCACAAAAGCGCATTTGCGATTCGCCTCAAAGTAACAAGATCGCAAATCCACTTCTCCGCAAATCTGCAACAGCATTTAATCGGAAAGCCACACTCCCGCAAAATCGGAATTGCGATTCATGCTATTGGCCTCAAATAAGTCCTTGCGATTTGCCGCAAATGTATTTAATCTCAAAATCGCAAAATCGCTTTCGAGGTATTATGCCGGTCATTTCTTTTCTCAATCAAAAAGGCGGTGTCGGAAAGACAACGCTTGCCATTCATGTCGCCGACGCCTTCACGCGACGAAATCAAAAAGTGCTTTTGGTCGATGCTGATCCGCAGGGGTCAACCCTAGATTGGGCGGCGGCCCGACAGGGAGAACCTAGATTTCCAGTCATTGGCCTTCCCAAACCATCCATCCACAAAGAACTCCCCGTAATCTCAAGCGGATACGACTGGACGGTGATCGACGGACCGCCTCGGGTTTATGAAGTGGCAAGATCGGCCATTATGGCTTCCGATGCCGTGTTTATCCCAGTCCAACCATCCCCCTATGACGTTTGGGCTGCCAACGAAATCCTGGAACTTTTCAAAGAATCGGACATTTACAAACCGGACGTGAAACGCGCATTTGTAATTAATCGCAAAATCGTAAATACGGCGATTGGTCGTGATGTGAAGGAAGCCCTATCAGACTACCACCTCTTGGTGTTGGATTCGGCGATTTGTCAGAGGGTATCGTTCGCCGACAGTGCCACCCTCGGAAAAACCGTGTTTGATAATGATCCCGATGGGCAGGCAGCAAAGGAGGTCCTTGCCTTGGTTGAGGAAATCGAGGGAATGTTCCTATGAGCAAGAAGATTAGCTTCAGCGCAAAGCCGCCCTCCCTCCAGGTGCAAACGACATCTCCATTGAACCAGGGAGAGATCGACGCCTGGGTTAATAACGAGAAACCTCCAGTCGAGGAACCAGTAAAGCGCTTCACGTTTGAGGTTCCGCTAAGCTTGCATAAACGGATCAAAATGAAATGTGCCGCCCAGGACCGACAAATGGCTGAGGTCCTGCGCGAATTGCTTGAAAAGCATTTCCCAGTGGAGTAGTCTCCCGGGACAATATTTCGTTTCAAATCGCTTTTAATCGCAAATGTATTTCTGTGCCGATTCGCAAAAACACAATTGAGGCCGAACCGACGAAGCCTTTGACTATAGGGCAAAAAAGGCTGATCGAGGCATCGGTTACCATCCAGTCCGAGCCTCCAGACCGGACAGATTTCTTGCATACGGTGATGTGCCAGGTTGGGTTGCCTCGCAGGGCGACCGCCGCCAAGACTTTCGAAAGGCAAAATGGTCCATTTAGTATCTTGCTGCAAGCCGGGCAAATCTGGAATGGGCACCATTGGATTGAACAGCCATTGCCTTATGGGACCATCCCCCGGTTGGTCATGGTTCACGTCAGTTCGGAGGCAATACGAACCCGCAATCGCCAAGTTGAAATTGGTGATAGCATGCGACAGTTCCTCCAGGACCTCGGATTAGGGGACGGGGGAGGGCCTCGGGGAGGCTATACGGCGTTCCGTAAGCAGATGGCTGCATTGGCGGCCTGCCGCCTGTCCATTGGTATGACTGCAGCCGGCAGGGCCGTTACCGTCGATGCCAAGCCAATTAAACGATTCGAAGCGTGGTTGCACGACGATGGAGAGCAGCGAACTCTCTGGCCAGGCTTCTTGGAGTTATCCGTCGAGTTCTTTGAAACTTTGCAGCACCATGCAGTTCCATTGGATTATCGCGCACTTTCGGCACTCAAGCACTCTGCCTTGGCCTTGGATATCTACACCTGGCTGGCGCACAGGCTTTGCCGGGTCACCAACGCAAAGGGAACAATGCTTAGCTGGCAGAACCTTAGAGATCAGTTTGGTCAGGAATACACCAACTCAAAAGACTTTAAGAAGGAATTTCGGGCGGTGTTGCGTCAGGTTTGGCTGGTTTACCCAACCGCGCGGATCGAAGAAGTTATCGGTGGGATTCGCCTAAAACCTTCGCCACCGCCGATCTCCAGAACGATTATGCAGGCTCGTTAAGCGGTCAACACCAATTGTGTATAAGTCGGGGGATGGGAGAGGTTATCCACGATGAATCGCCCTCCATCGTTCGATGAATTACCCCCCTTTAAAGACGGAAATGTTCGATGAATTCCCCCCCCGAAACCTATAGCTTATATTACCTATAGATTAATACCTGTAGTTTAAGACGCAATTTCTGTGGAAAACTTAATAACGGCCGCCATTCACCGAGGAAATCTCTAATATTGAAAAAAAGCATTTCAAGCGCCACAGAAATCATTGACCTGGAAATAGCAAACAATGCTCCTTTCGTTTTAAGCGAGAAGTGGCAAGTGGCCGAAGATGGGCAGTATAAGGCAAGAGTAGGACCAAAACGCCGCCGGAATTGCGACCATGTCAGGTAATGCCATCCTGTTTGGACACTTCTCTGGTCGATGGCTTTTCTAAACTCTCTGGTTGTGAGGAAGATTCTGAGTTCGTCCGCACGTCGTTTACCTCCTTTGGCGCAGCAGGCGCCTGTTTCAACTCGTTGCCAGGCAAAGCCCACCCGCTGATCGCTTGCATTAATTTCTCGTCCGATAACTTCACGCCCTCCAGCGCACGCCTCCATTGCTCTCCCGGCGTTATCATGCCCTCCAGCGCACGCCTCCATTGCTCTCCCGGTGTCACCATGCCCTCCAGCGCACGCCTCCATTGCTCTCCCGGCGTTATCATGCCCTCCAGCGCACGCCTCCATTGCTCCGGACCCAAACCAAGGCTGCTGAAGGATTTTCGCAAGCCAACGTGATCAGGTTCGATATGTGCTTCGCCGCTTAGCTCTATCGCCCTTACCGTCGCCGCTAACTCCCGCTCCTCCTCTCTTTTAAGCTTCTTCAATGCTTCTTCGATGTTGGCTCCGAATGACCGGTTTTTTACTTCTTGGGCATCATACTTCTCTATTTCTTCGGCTTCTTGGATTGCTTGAGAAGTGACTGGTGCTTCCAAATGTTCTTTAGCATGTTTCAAAAATTGCTCGGTTGAATACATGTAAAACCAATTGCCGTTGGTTGCCTTTGCAAATTCCTCAATCAATTCCACTCGAGGCCCTAACCTCTCGCCTCTTACTTCTCGCCACCAATCTTCTTTGCCGTCATCAGTCACAAGGATGACGGGACGATTTTGGTCTTTCGCGTGATCAATGAGTTGAAACCAGATCACCAAATCTCCATATTGATCGGTCTCATTAGGACTATTGCTACGATCCTCGTAGCCGGGGGGAACCCTAGCGTCATAGCGACCTTTGCCCTTCTTGTATACTTCGTTCTCCTGTTCGGCCTCGTAAGGTTTGCCTACTTTTCCTTCAAACAGCTCCGTAAGGGCGTTGAATACTTGATCCCCTTCCAAGAGATCAGGCTTAGCCCCCTTCTTGGAGTGAAGCTTGGCCTTCACCGCTTCCAACTCTGTCTTGATGGGATCGATCAAGACGTTTACTGCAAACATGTCTGTGCGACATAATTTCTCCAAACTATTAATAGCAGCGTCAACTATGCCTTCCGCTTTAGCCGTTAAGTCCACTTGCCCTAGGAGAACATCCGTTCTTCGCCGATGATATTCAAATCCAACACGGTGTGGAATCCATATTCGATCCTTGATAGTGGAATGCTGAAGGACTTTTATCAAATTGTCGCGAGAATCAGAAGTATACCGATAAATATTTAGCAACACATTCGTATCAAAACAAAAAATACACGATTTGAATTTCTCAGCGAAATCAATTTTAGTAGGACGGTAGTATCCCGGAAACATACTTCTCATATTTGACCCATCTCGCGATTTGACATACCAGATTGGTTGCTTTTGTTAATAGTGCGCGCCGCTTAGCCCAATCGTGACGTCAGTCTAAAATCCCGTCAAATAGTCCACGAGCGATTCTTCAAACACGAACCGGCGGACGTTGTTGTAGGTAATTTCCTGAATTAGACCCAAATTTGATAAGACGTTGAGCTTGCCCTCAAGGTCCTCATGTCGGTCGAGATAGTATACCAAGTATGGGCCATCACTGGAATATATCCAAGTGCTCTTCATCACTATGAATTCCCGACAAGTCGGATTGTTTCTAAGGTCCGCTCGCATCTCCTCAAGAAGGGCAGGCATCAAACGCTCAATCTTTGCGAAGCCTGGCTGAGTAGTGGACCCCGCCACTCGGCCCTGAGTCAAGGCAATCGCAGCGCTTCGCTCCGCAGCACGCTTCCAGCCTTCCAGAACAGCCCTATCGAAGCGATTCGAATCGCTATCAATCAACTTGGCACAAGTTTGACACAACCAGATACCATTCGAAGAATCTACCCGCTGTTCTGCAGAAAGGTCAGTTTCGTATCGGGGCCCTCCAGGTGAAGCTGCGCTTACGTGTGCAGCAACTCCAATGTTGACGGTGCCAGTTGCATTTGATTGAGGACCGCTTGTAACCTGGCGACATTCAGGATTTGAGCATGCGAAGCCAACCCGCTTAGCGAGGAGTTCCTTCGTCGCCGTTGTAAATTCATCTCGCATTTGAAACAAGAGCCTCCGAATCACAGAATGTAATGCGGCCTGCGGAACGAGCCCTGCCATGGTAATTTACAACGCCGATAGAGAGGATTCTATTGGGTCCCCGAGAAGGATTCTCTGTGATAATTGCGATTGATTATACAACTTCATTACGAATAACTGGTTTGAAAATGACCGTGAATTTACTGGGGTTGCATCAGAAATTCGTCGACGTAGTGACAAACAGAATGCCGGACGTTTTGGCCATTGATCAGCGCCTTTCATAATCTCATGTTTTTTAGACCTTCAAAAATGCCTCGACTTTTGAATGCCGAAGTAAAGATCCGACGTACCTTGCTCATTTCGTCAACACCTCAACATGGATCACTCTGCCCATTTGAAGCACAACCTACTATCCATTCTCCCGGGGCCAGGGCACTATGGACCCATCGGCATCGCACATCGATACAGATTCGTCATAAGAGTGCGAATGTCGATCATCCGAACACCGACCTCGCTCAACAGCACTCCGGCGAGGCACAAACGGGCAGAAGCCGCACAGCTAATCCTCTGTTTCAACGACGTCGCCGGCAAAGGTCCCACGACCTGCGTATCACCTGCCGCCGAAGTCGGCGTGATCCAGCAGATGTCGGAGTGCACTCTGGACGACGGCGCACTCGGCCACAAAGGTGTCCGGGAAGTCAGCCAGGAGGTGGCGGTTCTCAGTTTCGCCCCACAACTCCTCAGCCTCGGAACTGGTCAAGCTTGCCTTATGGGCGGCTTTGTTGCGTATCTTGCGCATTGGTTTCATCTTGGTGACGGCAACGTCGCGCAGTGTCGTGGCGTCTGGGCTGAGCTTGAGCCCAGCCAGGGTGGAGATTTTTAAGTCGAAGGCCATCTTCGGCACTTGGGCTTCCGTGTAGCCTGCAGCTGCTCCGGTCTTGCGTCGGTAGGCCAAAAGGACCTCCTTGAGGAGGAAGTCGTCAAAGAACGCCGTTCCTTTGACAATTATGCCACACGGCTCGTCACGCAACAGGGTGGCGATGAACGCCAATTTCGGCTCGTCTTCGAGGGTGAGGTTCTTGAGGATATCGGGAATTTCCATTCAACTAATCCGTTAGGCGACGAAAGTGTAACTCTATCGCGGGACAAAGTTTGCGTGGACCTGGTTCACTTCTATTGCAGCGATCCACGCCCATTGGCCAAGCCCGAAGTGACGGCTGGGTTTGAATTCTGAAATCTATATTACTCTACCAGGTTGCGCTTAACACAGCCATCTACTAACGCACCTTCGATTGAGTTTTAAACCAGATCAGGGGAAACGCAAATCCGACGCAAAGCACTGGGACCAAAAACAAAAGGCCCACCACTGCCAAGGACGATTGGCTTCTCGTTAGATCAAAGGCGGGACGACAAGACACCGTTAGAACTTTTTCTGAGTGGTGTCAGAGCACTCGCATTGCAGTCATCCATCATTTGCGCAGTTCGCCTTCCATCGCGTTTCTCATCCGCGACTGGCGGAAACTGACAAAGCGAATGCGTTTTCGATACGAGGATACGATTCCTGCGTGCTTCGGTCGATATGGCCGAGGTAGGTTCCTGTTGGGCTGCCACCCGGCAACCATGCCCGAACCGGAGTGAGTTTTCTCGTCGACGGGAAAGCCGAAACACACTAAACTCGATTTTACGATGAAACCCACTGAGTTCGCCGAGCGCCAATACGAGACCACCTTCCACCTTGAACTCGGTTCTGGTGGCGGTGGGCCTTTTGTGCCGACGCAGCCCTTGGAAATGTACTTGGGGATTGACGCCGCAACAAACCCACGCGATGCACATCGCATTTGGCGAATTCTGAACGTCAACTTGCCTCGGCGAGTGTTCTTGTCTCCTGCGCTCTGGCCGATGCTGCCTCGAAGGTTTCATTCCGCGATCTCCGGACGCTTTGTGAGCCTCTTCATACAGTTCAAAGTACCCAAGTTCAATGACTCGAAGAAGGCGAAATACAGAGCGCAATTTGGCTCCCCATACTTTGAGGTCGCGTTTACCCGCCATCAACAATTTCGGCTCGCAGAGTTGCACCAACGCGTCCGGTCTCGGGCAATCGTCCGTTACGCTTCTCCGGCGTTTTGGACTCGTACAGACTTTGACAGGATTTCCGCACAGCGAAGCGTGCTGTCACAGAGTGCGTATTTGATTCCTTCAAGTGTTGGAACACACAAGAAATGGATGTACGCTGGGTCATCTGGCAAGGTGATCCTCAACCCAAACCCCGAAGAAATCGAATTTGAGGCATGGCAGACACTCGCAGAGTTGATGGGAAAGCAGGCGCGGGAAGAATCGCTTCGCTCTCACGTAACCGACCTGGCTCATTCGATACGCGAGACTCAAAATCAATCCACTTCCAAGGGAGAACCCGATTGGCTTTCCACAATACGTGAATATGTGAAACTCTCTCCCGAAGACGAGAAACACCTAATCGACATCAGGACTGTGTTCGACGCCGCTGAGCAGGCGGACACAACTTGGGTGGTGATGTTGTTTCCAGACGACAACTCTCGCCGTGAGTTCGACATGTTCCGAGAGAGGTTCGAAGAGTACTGGTCACACTACTGGTTCTAAACGATAGGCAGTTAGGCGAAGACATCGATCAGCAGACGTTCGCCAATAAACATATGGGGCTTCGCTACCAGCTCGCCTCGATCAACGTCACCTCAACATGAATGCAATGCCAGAGCAACGTAAATCGATGTGACGGGATTTGCCCTACCGACGCCGATCGAATGCTGAACATATTCGGCCCGGCACACACAGACGGATGGGTGCCAGATTTTCCGAGCTTTTCATCGGAACCCAAACCCGACTCTTCGGTTCGAAAAGGGGGCAAATTGGGGGCAGTATTGGCAATGTGCGTGCAACACCGGTACAATCTAGTCAGGGCGTGATTTTTATCTAAACTTGGATGCTCCAATGGTTTGCGACGCAATAGCAATGCGAGATAGACGCCGGCGAAACACTGACATTTTAGGTTCGAATCCTAGTTCCCCAGCTTTTTCCTCTCCGCGCTCCCTCTCCCTTCAAAAACAACTCATTTCGGAACCAACCCCAGGCTTGGGGATTGGGCGGCGCATGACATGGTCAAGGCGCTGGCCGAGATCACGGTGTCCGGTCCCGCTGCCTCGATTTCTCGGGCTCAGGCGGCGGAGATGATGAATGCCTGATAGCCCCAAAAAACTCGTGACCTGGAAGCAGTGGGTCTTGATACTCTCGGCAGCAGCCATCGGCACGCATTGGTCGCTCTATTGGGAGTACCGCGACACTGGAAGCGTGCGACCCGGCAGCATCGTGAATTCGGCGATCGCTTTTTGCTTTTGTGCTGCAATCACTGCAGCGATCTCCTGGTACGCAAACCGGCCAGAGAGCGAGGATAAACGATGAACGACTGGAGCCGCCTACAAGGCCTGATTCCGATTCTCGGCGGCATTTACGGGCTATTGCTTTCCGAGGGCGTGCTACCCCGCAAGCCGGCAGACCCAGAGAGACTGGCGCTGTGGCGCCGAAAGTTCAGGGGAATGATGCGGGTCTTGGGTCCGATTGTCATCTTTTTCGGAGTGTTGCAACTCCTGGGTGTAATGAGGTAGTGCCGAACAAAACGCTGCATTTGGCCACGGAGGCACTGCCTTTTTTCGGGTCCATCGCCTCGCCCGCCGCCCCGGCAAACGAGATTAGGATCCGCGCCAAAATAAATTACCGATTTTTGGATTTTCTGGGGTAGATTTCATAGTTCCATTCACCATGGAAAGCAAGAGGTTTGATTTGGCATTGTGAAAGTTGTTCCTTTGTCACCTTTTTTC
>Ga0208492_1001834_pt1 | contig 11781 bp, 13 predicted proteins | sample Subbioar_CSW14AB_FD_184820 | JGI IMG/M metagenome (GOLD analysis project Ga0208492, IMG submission 184820) | Serpentinite rock and fluid subsurface biosphere microbial communities from McLaughlin Reserve, California, USA - CR12Mar_CSW14AB (SPAdes) | ecosystem: Environmental > Terrestrial > Deep... | reverse complement strand
ACGTGAATCGGTAGTCAAAGCGGCTCTTCACGAACGAGGGTGTAGTCGGTTGAGCGCGTCGGTGGCCGGGTAGGGGTCGAGGTCTCCCGGATGATGGAAGTTCTTCACGCTCGCCATCCCGAAAGACCTCGACGTGCTCCACCCTACTTTCGCGACCCCTGACCTGACCACGTTCTGCCGCCTCGACGAGCTCGGCCTCGTCGCCGTCGGCCAGCTGATCGAGCCGGATCGGGCCACGATCGAATGCCGCGTCGTCGAGGACGACCCGTGGTGTCGGAAGTGCGGTGTCGAGGGCGTGCCGCGGGACACGGTCACGCGTCGACTGGCGCACGAGCCGTTCGGGCACCGGCCGACGACCCTGCTGGTGCGGGTGCGCCGGTACCGGTGCGGACACTGCCGGCGCACGTGGCGGCAGGACATGACGCGGGCAGCGGCGCCGCGTGCGAAGATCTCCCGCGGCGGCCTGGAGTGGGCGCTGCGGGGCATCGTCATCGACCACCTCACCGTCACCCGCGTCGCCGCAGGTCTCGGGGTGTCCTGGAGTGCCGCGAACGCCGCCGTCCTCGCGGAAGGCAAGCGGCGCCTGATCGACGACCCCGCCCGGTTCGACGGGGTCACCACGATCGGTGTCGACGAGCACGTCTGGCGACACACGAGGCTGGGCGACAAGTACGTCACCGTGATCATCGACCTCACGCCCGCGAGGAACAAGACCGGGCCGGCGAGGCTGCTGGACATGGTCGAGGGCCGCTCCAAGGCGGTGTTCAAGCAGTGGCTCGCCGCCCGCCCTGCGGACTGGGCGAAGCGGATCGAGGTGGTCGCGATGGACGGCTTCGCCGGGTTCAAGACCGCTGCCGCCGAGGAACTCCCCGACGCCGTCCCCGTCATGGACCCGTTCCACGTGGTCCGCCTCGCCGGCGACGCGCTGGATGTCTGCCGGCGTCGGGTCCAGCAAGACACCACCGGTCACCGCGGGCTCAAGGGCGACCCGCTCTACAAAGCCCGCCGCACCCTGCACACCGGGGCGAGCCTGCTCACCGACCGGCAGCGGGCACGCCTGGACGCAGTGTTCGCGAGCGAGGAGCACGTCGAGGTCGAGGCGACCTGGGGCATCTACCAGCGCATCATCGCGGCCTACCGGGAGCCCGACAAGAAGAAAGCGAAGGCGATGATGCAGGAGGTGATCGCTGCGATCAGCAGCGGCGTTCCCGCGGCGCTCGTCGAGGTCCGCAAGCTCGGCCGGACCATGAAGCAGCGGGCGGGCGACATCCTCGCGTTCTTCGACCGCCCCGGCACCAGCAACGGCCCGACCGAGGCCATCAACGGGCGGCTCGAACACCTCCGCGGCTCCGCCCTCGGCTTCCGCAACCTCACCCACTACATCGCTCGGTCGCTGCTCGAAGCCGGAGGGTTCAGACCCGCGCTACACCCTCGTTCGTGAAGAGCCCTTTTACCGGATCTGGGGCTCGCGCCAGGGATCTGATACCGTGAGCTACATAAGTGGTTCGGTGAAGAACTGGAAGGGGCTCAACGATGAGTGAAAACACGGACAAGGCACTGGTCCTCGGGGCTGGCGGTGTTGTGGGTATCGCTTGGGAGACCGGGCTGCTCGCTGGACTGGCCAGCAAGGGTGTTGACGTGGTGAGCACTGCGGACCTCGTTGTCGGGAGTTCTGCCGGGGCAACGGTTGCCGCGCAGGTCGCTACCACGCCTTTGGAGAAGTTGTATAAGGATCAGATCGAAGGGACGGGCGCTCCCGGGCCGGCTATTGATGTGGACATGGGTAGCTTGCTTGGCAGGATCGGCCAAGAACTCAGTGCGGAGCCGGACCCGGTTAAAGCGCGCAAGTCCATTGGTGCAATGTCGCTGGAGAAGGACCGTGTTCCGGAGGCGGAGCGCCGCGCCATCATCGAGGCCCGGCTGGAATCGCACGAATGGCCAGAGCAGCTCATCCGGGTGACAACGATTCAGGCCGATACGGGTGAGTTCAAGGTTCTTGATAAGAACTCCGGTGTGAATCTCGTGGATGCGGTGGCTGCGAGCTGTGCGATCCCCGTGGTGTGGCCGGCCGTGACCATAGGTGGAAACCGTTTCTACGATGGTGGCTTCCGTTCCGGGACCAACACCGACGTGGCGGAGGGCTACGGCAAAGTTCTTGTTCTTGAGGTAATGAAGCTTCCAGAGAACTCTGATGTCAAGGATATCGGTGATTCGAGCCAAGTGAAGACTATTTCATTGGATGAGACATCGAAAGAAGCGATCGGCGAGAACCCGCTCGATCCGGACGCTTCCCCCGCAGCGGCGAAAGCGGGCTACGATCAGGGCGTTCGCATCGCGGACGAGGTCCGGGAGTTCTGGGACTGATTCCCAGTGACAACAGCGCACTGATTCTTCAGGGGTATACGAGGAGTTCGTCGGCAAGCTCGTCGAGCAGATGGCCTCCTGGACCCCCGAGGACCCCACCAGCCCCGAGACGAAGATCGGCCCGCTGTCCTCGGAGTCAGCGGCGGAGGAACTCGATGACCTGGTGGAGGATGCCGTCTCCCGGGGCGCGGAGGTGCTGCTGAGCGGCGGCAGGACGGACCAGGGCGGCGCCTTCTACCGTCCCACCCTCCTGGGTGGCGTGACCCCCGAGATGCGTGCCTACAGCGAGGAGCTGTTCGGCCCGGCCGGTGTCGTGTACCGCTTCGAGGCCATCGAGGATGCGATCGAGCTGGCCAACGACTCCCCCTACGGGCTCTCCTCCAGCGTGTTCACCAGCAACGAGGAGAAGGCGCAACAGATCGCGGAGTCCCTCGAGACCGGCATGGTGTGGATCAACAGCACCAGCAAGAGCGCCCCGGACCTGCCCTTCGGCGGTGTCAAGCGCTCCGGCTTCGGCCGGGAGCTGGCGCGCTACGGCTTCAACGAGTTCGCCAACAAGAAGCTCGTGAGAAACCCCAAGGAGAAATGATGACTGGTCGTGTGAAGGACAAGATCGCGGTAGTGACCGGCGGGGCCACAGGTATGGGGCGAACGCATGCCCGCCTGTTGGCGCAAGAGGCGCCTCTGTCGTCGTGACCGACATCGACGTCGAGGGCGGTCGGGCGACCGTCCAGCTCATCGAGGCTGACGGTGGGACCGCCTCGTTCGTCAAGCAAGACGTCTCGAACGCCGAGGACTGGGCCGCCGTCGTCGACCACGCGATGGAGCTGCACGGCCGTGTGGACATCTTGGTCAACAACGCGGGCATCCTGGCCTTCAAGTCGATCCAGGACACGGACGAGGACGAATGGGACCGCATCATGGCGGTCAACGCCAAGGGAACCTTTCTGGGCTGCAAGGCGATCGTCCCCGCCATGAAAGGCTCCCAGGCGCCGTCCATCGTCAACATCTCATCGATGTACGGCATCATCGGCGCGCCCAATGCTGCCGCCTATGAGGCGTCGAAGGGTGCCGTGCGCACCTTGACGAAGGCCGCCGCTGTTGACCTCAAGGAGTTCGGCATCCGGGTGAACTCCGTCCACCCAGGCGTCATCGCCACGGCCATGACGAACGACATCCTGGCCGATCCCGAGGGCGCCAAGGCCCTCCTGGGAACCACCATTCTCGGCCGGTCGGCGCAGCCCGAAGAGGTCTCGACCGCAGTTCTCTTCCTGGCCTCGGACGAGTCCTCGTTCATCAACGGATCGGAGCTCGTTGTCGACGGTGGGTACATCGCCCAGTAGGTCATCGGCTCCGTGCACTATGCCGCGGCTGCCCCCGGTCAGCCGCGGCATAGTGCCGACCTGCTGCTCAAGGAGGTAGGGCTGCTCATGAGCGGCGGCGTCAAACAAGAGATTCTTCGGGCGCGTGCTTTTGAGACCTGATTTCCCAGACGGAGCCTCGTAGGGCGCGGCCCGAACGTTTCCGATAGGCCACAGTCGGTGCCGCCTCAACCAACACCCGGCTCCGGGCCGCGCCGAGGAATTGTGGTCACGTCCAGTCGAAGAAGCCCTTGCCGGTTTTTCGGCCGAGTTCGCCGCGGGCCACCTTGTCGCGCAGGATCTGCGGCGGCGCGAAGCGGTCGCCGAGACTCTCGTGCAGGTACTCGGCGATGTCGAGGCGCACGTCCAGACCGACGATGTCGGTGGTCTTCAGTGGACCGGTGGGGTGCTTGTAGCCCAGCACCATGGCGTTGTCTATGTCGTCGGCGGTCGCGACACCCTCCTCGACCATGCGCATGGCTTCCAGTGCTATGGCTACGCCCAGCCGGGAGCTGGCGAAGCCGGGGGCGTCATTGACCACGACGGCCGTCTTGCCCAGCGCCTGAACCCAGCTCCGGGCCTGCTCGACGAGTTCGGGGCGCGTCTGCTGGCCGATGACGACTTCGATCAGGGTTGAGGCAGGGACTGGGTTGAAGAAATGCAGTCCGAGGAAGTCCTGCGGTCGCGCCAGCTCCTCGGCCAACCCCGACACCGACAGCGAGGACGTGTTCGAGGCCAGCACCGCGCCGGGCGCGAGGCGCTCCTCGGCCCCGCGCAGCGATGTGACCTTCAGGTCCCAGTCTTCCGGCACGGCCTCCACCACCAGCTGCCGGTCACCGAAGTCCGCGTAGTTCACTGACACGGTCAGGCGCGAGCCCATCTCGTCGAGGTTGCCTTCCACCGCGCCGCGCTCGATCGATTTCGCGGCGGAGGACTCGACCCGCTCGCGGGCCGCCTGCGCGGAGGCTTCGTCGCGCTCGACGACCACGACGTCTGCCCCGTTGACCAGGAACGCGTGCGCGATGCCCGCGCCCATCCGACCTCCACCGAGGACGCCGACCTTCCCGGGGAGCCCTGCGGGCAGTACGGAGTTGCTCATCTCTACTTCTTCTTCCTGTCGAGGAACGCCTGCATGCGGTCGAACTTGGCCGGGGACTCGAAGAGGATGCCCTGGGCCAGGGTGTCGATGACGGGATGGACCTCGCGCGGGGTGTGGAAGACGGTCTTGGAGATCCGCACCGCCAACGCGTCCTGGGTTGCGATGCGGTCCGCAAGCGCATGTGCCGCGTTCATCAGCTCCTCCGGCGCGACCATCTCGGTGATCAGCCCGACGGTCAGGCAGTCCTCGCCCGTGAGAACTTTGCCGGCCAGCAGGATCTGCTTCGCGACCGGCTCGCCAACGAGCTCCTTCAGCCGCCAGGTGGCGCCGGCCCCGGCCATGATGCCCAGGCTGGTCTCGGGGTTGCCCATACGCAGCGCCGGGGTACCGATGCGGAAGTCGGCCGCGTAGGCCAGTTCCGCCCCGCCGCCGAGAGCGTATCCGTCCAGCGCGGCGATGACCGGCATGGGCAGCTTCGCGATCCGGTCCAAGATCTGGGAGTTGATCCCGGCCAGCGCGTCGTCGCGGCGCCGCTCGCGCAGCTGCGCGATGTCCGCCCCGGACGCGAAGACGGCCTTCGTCCCGGTCTCCGGGTCGCCGGGCGTGCCGGAGAGGATCAGAATCTTCGGGGAACGCTCGAGGTGCGCGCACACCGCGTGCAGCTCTTCGACCATGGCTCGGTCGATCGCGTTCTTCGCCTCGGGGCGGTGCAGCCGGACCGCCAGGCGGTCGTCACGCTCCTCGACCAGCAGGGTGACGAACGCCGCGGCATCCAGGCGTGCACCGGAGTCGTTTCTAATCTTTCTCATCGGACGCCCTCCACCAGCAGTGCGGTGCCCTGGCCGACGCCGACGCACATGGTGGCGAGACCGACCTTGCGGCCCTGGGCGGCCTCGCGCTCAAGGCGTCCGAGGAGAGTGATGACGAGGCGGGAGCCGGAGGAGCCCAGCGGGTGGCCGAGGGCGATCGCCCCGCCGTCGTTGTTCACGGTGTCGGGGTCGAGCCTCAGCTCACGCATGCAGGCCAGGGATTGCGAGGCGAAGGCCTCGTTCAGTTCGACGGCGGCGAGGCCGCCGACCGCGACGCCCGTGCGGTCGAGGACCTTGCGGGTGGCCGGGACGGGGCCGATGCCCATGATCTCCTGCGCGACACCGGCGGAGGCGCCATCGAGGATGCGCGCGCGGGGAGCCAGGCCGTACTTCGCGATTGCGGCCTCGGAAGCGACAATGATCGCCGAGGCGCCGTCATTGAGCGTCGAGGCGTTGCCAGCGGTGACGACGCTGCCCCCCTTCACGACTGGGCGCAGGCTGGCGAGCACGTCCATGGACGTTCCGGGGCGCGGGCCCTCGTCGGTATCGACGATGGTTTCGGCGCCCTTCCGGCCCTTGACCGTGACGGGGACGATCTCGTCGGCGAAGTGGCCGGCCTCGATCGCGGCGAGGGCGCGCTCGTGGGAGCGCACCGCGAAGGCGTCGCAGTCCTCGCGGGTGGTGCCGAAGACGCGGGCGACCTCTTCGGCGGTCTCCGGCATGGAAAAGGTTGCCTTGCCGCCGCGCGAGTACTCCCCGGACAGGAAGGCGGGGTTGGGAAAGCGCCAGCCGATCGCAGTGTCATATACGGTGCCGGGCTTGGCGAAGGCCTTGTCCGGCTTCTCCATGACCCAGGGGGCGCGGGACATGGATTCCACACCGCCTGCGACGATGAGCTCCGCCGCGCCGGCCTTGACCATGTGGAAGGCCATCGTGATGGCGCTCAGGCCCGAGGCGCAGAGGCGGTTGACGGTGATGCCCGGGACGGTGTCGGGGAAGCCGGCGAGAAGCCAGGCCATGCGGGCGACGTTGCGGTTCTCCTCCCCGGCGCCGTTGGCGTTGCCGAAGATCACCTCGTCGACGGTGGCCGGGTCGACGCCCGCCCGCTCGACGGCGGCCCTGACTGTGAGCGCCGCCAGGTCGTCCGGTCGGACGGAGCTCAGCGCGCCGCCGTAGCGCCCGACGGGGGTACGTGCCCCGCCTATGAGAAATGCTTCAGGCATAGAGAGGAACTCCTTCGTCATCAAGCTGTCGTGCTGCCAGGGGCGGCCTAGGCACAGGTGCAGGTGCAGCGCCGTTGTGTGTTGTCTTGTCTTGGGGGCTCGTGGTGGGCGAAAACAAGCCGGCGTTCTCCCTGCCCACGGAGGTACACCGCCGTGGCCGACCTGTTGGTGGGCACGAGCGATCAGCGGAAGGCGGAGATGCCGGTGATGTCGCGACCGACGAGGAGTGCCTGGATCGAGTCCGTTCCCTCGTAGGTGGACACGACTTCCATGTCGGTCAGGTGACGCGCAACGTGGTTCTCAAGCAGCAGGCCGTTGCCGGCGAGCAGTTCACGTGCCTCGTTGCAGATCCACTTGCCCTTCTGTGCGGTGGCCATCTTGACCATGGATGCCATGGCGTTGGTCAGCGCTCCCCTGTCGGCCAGCTCCGCCATGCGGTTGCACAGCAACTGCATCGCGGTCAGCTCGCTGAGCATGTTGGCGAGACGGGACTGGACCAACTGGTAGCTGGCGATCGGATTGCCGAACTGGACCCGCCTGGAGGCGTAGTCAGCAGCGATCTCGAAGCAGGCCATGGCATGTCCGACGGCCTCCCACGCGGCCCCGCCGCGAGTGGCTTGCAGGACGCGGGAAACATCTGCGAAGGAGCGGCATCCGACCAGTCGGTTCTCTGCCGGGATGCGCATGTCCTGAATGACGATGTCGGCCTGCAGGATCGCCCGCTTGCCGACTTTCCCGGTAATGACTGTCGGGTTGTAGCCAGCGGGGTGGCTCCCACTGGCGTCCTTCTCAACGACAAAGGCATTGACCTTACCGTCTTCGACATTGCGGGCGAACAGGACCACGGTGTCGGCGGCGTGGCCGTTGCCGATCCAGCGCTTGTGTCCGTTGATGACCCACACATCGCCCTCGCGGCGAGCACAGGTCTCCAGTGCGACCGAATCGGATCCGTGGTCCGGCTCCGTCAGAGCGAACGCGCCAGTCTTCTCGATGCGCGCCAACGCAGGCAGCCACCGCTCCTTCTGCTCAGGACTTCCGAGGAGGTTCAGCGCTCCCATACACAGGTTGGAGTGCACGCCGAGGAAGGTGTTGATGCTGCCGTCGGCGCGGGCCATCTCACGGGCCACCATGCCGGCAGCCTTGCGGCTCATGCCTGGGCATCCGTAGCCCTCGATGGTGGTGCCGATGATGCCGAGCTCGGCCAGCCCGGGAAGCAGCTCGTACGGGAACTCCGCCCTTTCCCAGTAGTCGTTGATGATGGGAAGCACGCGTTGCTCGGCGAATGCGCGGACCTTGTCCCGAACTGCAATCTCCTCTGCCGTGAGCTCATCGTCGAGCCGGAAGTAGTCGGTGTTGATGTCGCGTCTGGCTGTTGTCGCGGTCATTTCGGTTCTTTCTGTATTGGTTCGTTGAGCGTCCGCCGCCCGCCGCGGGATCAGTCGCGCCCGGAACGGGCGTCAAGCCAGGCAAGGATCGCGTCACGGTCGGCGTCGAAGGCTGGCGGAACGAGGTCGTAGCTGGCCGGAGTTGCGGAAAAGCCGATGGGATTCCTGATGCCGGGCAGTTCTGACTCGCCCCCGCCCACGTTGACTACTGGGTCCAGCCCGAGGCGCTCGGCGAACTCGAGGCCCGCTCGGACGTCGTTGATCGGCGCACAGGGGATGCGGGCCTCGGTAAGGATGTCGAACCATTCCGCGGCGCTCCGGGCGGACAACAGGTCCTGGAGGAGGGGGCGCAGCTCTGCGCGGTTGTGGCTGCGATCCGGGGCCGTGGCAAACCGTGGATCGTCGGCCAGCGCCGGGGTCTCGAGGATGCCGCACAGGGTCCGAAACTGACGATCGTTGCCGATGGCGAGGACGATCTCCCCGTCCCGGGTCGGCAGCGGCTCGTAGGGGTAGATGCTCGGATGCTGATTGCCCATGCGGGTCGGAACCTCGCCGCTGAGCAGATAACCGGCGGTCTGGTTGACCATCCCGGACAGGGCCGACGTCATCAGGTTGACCTCGACGAGCTGCCCCCGGCCGCTGCGTTCACGTTCGTGGAGCGCAGCCAGAACGCCGATGGCGGCATGCAGACCGGTGGTCACGTCGAACACCGCCACGCCAGACCGGAACGCCGGTGTCTCGGGAGCGCCGGTGAGGCTCATCAGCCCGGACATTGCCTGCACCAGGAGGTCATAGCCCGGTAGGGACGCCCCGCCAGCCGTCCCGAAGCCGGTAATCGAGGCGTAGACGACCGCCGGGCTCTCGGCCACGATCGATTCGTAGTCGAGACCGAACCGGGCGAGACTGCCGGGCTTGAAGTTCTCGACGACCACATCGGCGGCACAGGCCAGCCGCCGTGCGGTCGCAAGGTCCCTCGGGTCCGTGAAATCCAGCGTGATGGCCCGCTTGTTCCGGTTGATCGACATGTAGTAGGTCGACTCGCCGTCGCGGACCGGCGGTTTCCAGGCACGAGTCTCGTCGCCGGCCGGGCCCTCGACCTTGATGACCGTCGCCCCCATGTCGGCCAGCAGCATGGTGCAATAGGGGCCCGCAAGTACACGGCTGAAGTCCGTGATGACGATGCCGGCGAGCGGACCCGTGACGTTCCTGTTGAAGCCGTCGTGATAGGCAGTCCTATGCCCCGCGGGTTCGTCGTTGGCCAAGCCGAGGCACAGTGTCCGGTGGTCGCTTTGCAGTGTCATCGATCCTCTTCCGTCACCGTCACGATGGCAGGACCGATTACCTCTCGTCCAATACTTATTGCGGGCCGCAGCAATGCCACGCAAGCATTAATCCCGGCGACTCGGCGTCCACTGCCAGTTACGCGCTTGGGGAAGCCAGCCTCTTCCTTCCGGCGGGCGGCCTGGGACACCGCGGTGAACTACCGTCTCCGATGATGCCGTGTCATCATGGCCCCAGTACACGGCCGCTCGCTGAGTGTTGAGCGACGTGGTGGGTGAGCAGGGGTAGGTGGGTTGGCGTCATCGAGCACGAGGATGTGTTCGGCACCGCGGACGGTTGGTGTCCCTTTTAGGGTTCGCGTCAAGAGCTTGATCATGCTCTCAGAAGGCGCGACGGCCCTCCCCAGCTTTGGCGAGCGGGAGGGCCGTCACTTGGTGCTTGGAGGGCACCCGATGCTGATCGTAGGCACCGACCCGGTCGAGGTCGAACGGTTGCTGCGCGCGGGAGAGCTTGCCTGTTCCTCGTGCGGTGGCGCGCTGACGCCGTGGGGGCACGCACGCGAGCGGTCCTCGCGCGGCGAGGGCGGCACCGTGCGGCACAGGCCCCGTCGCGCGCGTTGCGGGTCGTGCGGGCGGACGCACGTGCTCCTTCCCGAGCGCTGGTTGCTGCGCCGGGCGGACGCGGCCGCGGTGATCGGGGCGGCGCTGGAGGCCAAGGCCGCCGGGGCTGGTCACCGGCCGATCGCGGCGGCGCTGGGCCGGCCGGTCACGACGGTGCGGGGATGGTTACGCAGGTTCACCGCCCGCGCGGAGGAGACACGGGTGGGGTTCACGGGTGGGGTTCACCCTGAACCGTCACGGCTTCTCTGCCGTCTTCAAGCGGGTTGCATCGCCGGTTGGGATGCGGTGTTCGCAGCGTAGTGGGCTGCCTCGTGCTCGGCGGGGGTGAGGTAGCCCAGCGAGCTGTGGAGGCGGTCGTTGTTGTACCAGTGGACCCAGGCCATCGTGGCGTACTCGACGTCGGAGATGGTCTTCAGCGGTCCTGCACGGAAGACGTCGGGCTTGATGCACTCGGTCTTGTACAGCCCGACGATGCACTCCATCAGCGCGTTGTCGTAGGCGTCACCGACCGTGCCGATCGAGGGCGCGATCCCCTCGAGGGCGAGGTGCTCGGTGAAGCGCAGCGAGGTGTACTGGGCGGATTCCAGTGGTCGTCGCAACACCTCGACGGTGGAGGTGCCGGGTGGGACGACCGAGTGGCTGGAGCGTGGAGCGGACGGGACGGGCGCCGATGCGCTCGCCGGGGCGTCCGCCGCCGCGACGAGATGTCGAGCGCGAGTTCTGGCGGCGGGTCGCCGACGGTCTCTCGAGCGAGGACGCCGCGGCCGCCAGTGGCGTGTCGACGCCCGTGGGGTCACGGTGGTTCCGCCACGGTGGACTAGCGTGGCGTCGCTGATCCGTGGCGTCCTGCTGCCTGCTGTCGACCGCGGTGGCGCGAGCAGGTCGAACGCCCGGTCGCCGTTCCAGGGCATCTCGTCCGGCATCCTCATCGGGGCAGACAGCAGGTCGCGGTGCGCCCAGAGCCGACGGATCTCGGTGAGCATCTTTCGTGCACGATCGAAGCTCAGCTCCCGTCCGAACTCGACCACGAGCTCGTCCAGGCGCAGCGGATCGAGCTGCGCGAGGTCGGTGATGCCCATGAGATCGAAGCGTGCGAGCAGCGCAGCCAGGGTGCTCTTGATCAGCGAGACGCTGCGCATCGAGAGCCGGGCCTCCGGCACGGCGCCGGGGATGCCGCGCGGGCTGCCGTTGATGAGCATCCAGAGGTACGCGCGCACCGCGGGTTCCCACCGGTCGCTGAACACCGCGAAGTTGATGCTCACGCGTGCGGAGTGGTCTTCGAAAACGGCGGGCGTCAGATCCCACACCGCGTCGTCGTACCGTGACAACGAGGTGACATCGGTTCCGGGCCGATACGCGCGCTCTTGCAGTACGAGCGTCTGCGGCGAGATCGCCGCCGCGCTGATGCCCCTCATCGCAGATCCCACCGTCCATCGAGCAGCTGGTCGATCAGATCGGCCGTCCCAGAGGCGGCGCCGTCGTCTTCGGGAACCCCCGGCATCCGCTCGAGCAGATCGACGACCCGACCGTGCGCGGTGCCGAATCTGTCCTCCCACTCGACGGAGAGCATCTCCGCTCGACGAGCCTCGAGTCGATCACGCAGGACTCGCTGAATCGGCACGTGACGAGGGTCGACTCG
>Ga0208492_1001833_pt1 | contig 11790 bp, 7 predicted proteins | sample Subbioar_CSW14AB_FD_184820 | JGI IMG/M metagenome (GOLD analysis project Ga0208492, IMG submission 184820) | Serpentinite rock and fluid subsurface biosphere microbial communities from McLaughlin Reserve, California, USA - CR12Mar_CSW14AB (SPAdes) | ecosystem: Environmental > Terrestrial > Deep... | reverse complement strand
GGTTTGGGAATAGGCGGACAATTGTTTGATAAAGAACTTATTAAATCGGCTGATTGGGAAGGCTTGAAAGATCATTTTAAACAGTATGTAAATTACTTTTCATCATAAATACTAAAATTAAACATAAATCGAATGGTAGCTCCAAAAGGAAAAAATTATCGCTGGCTGATTGTTGTCTTGTTATTTACAGGTACGGTTATAAACTATCTTGATCGTCAGATCATTGGTTTGTTAAAACCAACGCTTGAAGCGGAGTTCAGCTGGACTGAGACTGATTTTGGAAAGATTATGTCAGCATTTTCTTTTGCTTATGCAATCGGATTGCTTGTTTCAGGAAGATTTATCGATAAGGTTGGAACAAAACTGGGTTATAGTGTTGCCGTTGTAGTTTGGAGTTTAGCCGGAATGTTTCATGCTCTGGCCAAATCTGTAACTGGGTTTGGTATAGCAAGACTTTCATTGGGTATTGGTGAAGCGGGTAATTTCCCGGCAGCAATGAAAGCGGTAGCAGAATGGTTCCCTAAAAAGGAAAGAGCTCTGGCAACCGGTATTTTTAATTCAGGTACTGCTATCGGTGTCGTGGTGGCATTGATTATTGTTCCGATTATTATGCAGAATTATGGCTGGCATGAAGTGTTCTGGATAACCGGAGCAATGGGTTTTGTATGGTTGATATTCTGGCTTTGGTTATATGATATCCCCGCAAAACAGAAGAGATTGAGTGCTGAAGAACTGGAATATATTGAAAGTGATAAAGGGGATACTACAGATCAGGTTAAAAGTTCTGCGAAAATATCTTGGGGTAAATTATTTTCTATTCCACAGACCTGGGCAATTGTAACCGGTAAATTTCTGATTGATCCGATTTTCTGGTTCTTCCTGTTCTGGTTACCTTCTTATTTTTCATCTACGTTTAATCTGGATCTGAAAGTAATTAGTCCCGAATTGATGCTGATTTATGGAGCAACAACTGTTGGAAGTATTGCTGGCGGATATTTTTCATCTGTTTTGATTAATAAAGGATGGCCTACTTTAAAAGCAAGAAAAGGTGTTCTCTTGTTATTTGCGATTGTGGAATTAGGCATTATGATCGCTATTGCACAGCTTGTTACCGATAAATGGGTTGCTGTCGGGCTGATTAGTTTGGCTGTTGCAGTACATCAGGCATGGGCTACCAATATTTTTACAATGGCTTCTGATATGTTCCCTAAAGATGTGGTCAGTTCTGTTGTTGGAATAGGAGGGATGACCGGGGCAATCGGTGGTATACTCTTCCCGATATTTGTGGGTTATTTGCTTGATGTATATAAAAATGCTGGAAATTTAACAGGTGGTTACAACCTGATATTTACCATTTGCGGTGCAACTTATCTGACTGCCTGGGTGATTATTCATTTCCTTACCAGAAAATCAGCAAAAATATCTGCTTAAATTGATTTAGTTTTAAATACTACGGAATATGATTTTAAAGTTTATTAAAAAAGTAACTCTGTTTTGTATATTAATGGGAGCTCCATTGCTGATTTCAACAGCCAGTGCCCAGTTGTATAACTTCACTGAAGAACAGATGAAGAGTTATACAAAAGAGAATCCCTATGGTCGTTTTCCGGGTGGAAGACCAATGATCCCGGCAGCAATATTGGATACTATACGTAAAATGGATATTCAGGTAGTTGAAGCAATTGGTTCAATACCAAGAGAATATACCAATCAGTATGAAGACGGATGGAAGTCTTTAATTCCCGGAAAGAAGCTGGTAGGTCGTGCATTTACTGTTCAGTTTATGCCTTCACGTCCTGATCTGGTTGCCGGTATGCAGGCAGAAGCAGATAAAAATAATTTTACCGGTCTGAATAACAGAACCACCATAGACATGCTTCAGAAAGATGATTTGGTGATCGTAGATTTATTTGGAAAGGTACAGGGTGGAACCTATGTAGGTGATAAGCTCTCTTACTATATCTGGAAAACTACGGGTACCGGTTTGATTGTGGATGGAGGAATTTATCTGACTGAGAATATTCAGCAAAGTGGAATGCAGGCATTTTATCGTGGAACTTATCCGGGTGCTTTGAGTAATGCCACTGTTTCAGGAATTAATGTTCCTATTCGTATTGGAAAGGCTGTGATTATGCCCGGAGATCTTGTAATTGGTGATCAGGATGGAATTTTAGCGATTCCACCGCAATTTGTTCCAAAGCTGATTGCAAATGTGACCCGCGACAGACGTCGCGATTTCTGGATGAAGCGTGCATTTGATCTTGGAAAATATAAATCGAGTGATATTTACGGACGTCCCAAAGATCCTGTATTGCTGAAGCAATTCGAAGATTATCTGAAAACCGGCGATGCGAAGCTCCTGCCTAAATAATCAATTATAGAATAGTTCCTGAGGCAATGAAAGTATTCAATATCATTTTTTGTATTCTGTTTATTATTTCTGCAGGTCTGCAGTATAATGATCCTGATCCTATACTTTGGATTCCGATCTATCTTCTTGGTGCCTTTATCTCATATTCAGCTATCAGGAATAAGTATTACCCGCTTTTGACTCTTTCAGCGATTATTCTGTTCGTCATTTATGCGATTTATCTGTTTTTTGATAAGTCAGGAGTTTTGATCTGGGCGACAGAACATCAGGCAGAGAATATAGCTGAAAGCATGAAAGCTTCCAAGCCATGGATTGAAGAAACCAGAGAGTTTTTTGGACTTCTGATTCTCATTGCTGTGATGCTGATAAATTATATCAAGTCAAAAAGACAGGATTGACCTCTTAATAAATATGCAGTTATTGAGATTATTTTTCTTATTTCTTGGGGTATTGCTTTGTTCTGCGGCAAATGCACAGATGACCGAAGCAAACTTAAAGCCGCTTTTACAGGTACCGAAATATTATTCAATTGCCAGAACAAATTCTGCGATAGTAATTGATGGAAAAGATACTGAAACTGTATGGCAAAATGCAGTCTGGTCAGATGAGTTCGAAGACTTGGAAGGAACAGGAAATAAAGGTAGCTATTCAAGCCGTTTTAAGTTACTTTGGGATAACGACTACCTGTATGTTTATGCACGTTTTGAGGAGGAACATGTCTGGGCTAAACTGAATGAACATGATTTGCCTGTATTTCAGGATAATGCATTTGAGATTTTTATTGATCCTGAAGGTGATAATAAAAATTATGCTGAGTTTCAGATTAATGCATTTGCAGCTGTCTGGGATTTATTACTCACCAGTGCTCCAAGAAATGGCGGTGCGAGTATCACCGACTGGGATATCAAGGGTTTGAAGAAGGCTGTGTATGTTGAAGGGTCACTTAATGATCCCTCAGACAAAGATAAATTCTGGAGTATCGAGCTTGCTATCCCTTTTAAGGCTTTCAGATATGGCGGTGCTGCTGCCAAACCTCAGGCCGGTACCATATGGAGAATGAATTTAACCAGAGTTTTCAGACCTGTTGAGATCAGGAATTCAGAGTATATAAAAAAGACCGGTTTGAACGGAAGACTGGTTAGTCCTGCCTATTCATGCTGGTCGCCTCCGGGTATTGTTAATTTTCATTTACCCGAAAGATGGGGATATGTCAGATTCTCTAATGAAAATACCCTTCAGTCAGATTTTCTGCAAAAGGATGTAGAGCATGCAAAATTATTATTGTGGAAGCTTTACTATCTTCAGCAGGAATATAAAAAGAATACCGGAGCCTTTGCTCTGAATATCCGGGAAATTATTTCATATTTTCAAGAAGTCGATACTTCAAAGTTAAAATCAGTGAAGCTGATCAGTACCGGAAAGCAATATCAAATGGAGTTGGAAATACCCGATTCTAATACTATTCTCTCTCTTGATCATGACGCTTATTTTAAATCCATAAATAAGCTCTGACAGAGGTTTTTTACCCTTTTTTACACTTAGCCCCCTAAACTATTTATCCACATTGGTTTTTAGGGGGTGTTTTTTTGTCCCTTAACTAACTGGAAAATAACAGATTGCTTCATTTTTTTTATGAACTCAAATTGCTTATGCAATAATTTGGCATAACTCAAAAAATACATAATTTAGGTCGTCTGTTTATCTAAGTAATCTTCACCCGGATACTTATATGTAAACGACGAATTAATTAATTATAATCAATACAAAAATTTAATGATGAAAAAAGTCTACAAATTAGCCGTATTGCTGTTGTTTTGCCACACGTTTGTGTTTGCGCAGAACATCAGTGTAAACGGAAAGGTTACTGACTCAGATAACCTTCCATTACCTGCTGTAAGTATTAAGGTAAGTGGAAGTACTCAGGGTACAAGTACGGATTTGAACGGAAATTTCACTATTTCAGTTTCTCCGAACGCAAGTCTTGTTTTTAGTTACATTGGCTTCGCAACCCAAACAGTTCCTGTTCAGGGTCGTACAACAATTAATGTTCAACTGGCTTCAGATACCAAAATGCTTGAAGGAGTTGTGGTAACTGCACTTGGTATTGAGCGTTCGCAAAAGAGTTTATCTTATGCTACTACAAGCGTTACTGCAGATGACCTGAATCAGGTAAAAGGTGCAAACGTACTGAATTCATTGGCAGGTAAGGCTGCCGGTGTATTTGTTACGCAGGGTGCCGGTGGTCCGGGTTCTTCACCAAGAATCGTTCTTCGTGGTAACAAGTCAATCAGTGGAAACAATACTCCATTATATGTGGTGGATGGTGTTCCGGTGGGTGGATTCAGCGATTTCAACTCAGAGGATATAGAAAGTCTTCAGGTATTGCAGGGTGCTTCTGCAGCGGCTCTTTATGGAAGTCAGGCTGCGAATGGTGTAATTCTGATCACTACTAAAAAAGGAAAGTTAGGAACAACCAATGTGAATCTTGCTTCAACAGCAACTTATGATAGTCCTTTCGTATTACCGGAAATTCAAACTAAATACGGACAAGGTTTAGGTGGAGTTGCACGTACTGGTATCAATGATAGCTGGGGTCCAAAAATTACCAATGGAAGTGATGCACACATCAAGGATTTTTTCCAGACCGGTAAGAACTATCTGAACAGTGTTTCAGTGAGCAGCGGAAACGAAACTCAGCGAGTATATGTTTCTTATGCAAACACTAACTCTCAGGCAATGATACCTGGTTATGAATTCAAAAGAGATAATATTACTCTTAGAGGTAGTACCAAAGCTTTGGAAAATAAACTGACAATTGACGGAGGTATAAACTACATCAATTCTCGTACTAAAAACCAGAATGCTTCATCCTGGTACAATAGCCCGATGTTTGGTCTTTACTTATTCCCAATGGGTGATGATATGAATAAGTATAAAGCAAACGGTGGTGGTGTTTGGAATCCAACCCGTGGATTTTACACTCAGAACTGGCCTTATATGAAGAATGAGCATAGCTCAAACCAGAATCCATACTGGATTATCAATAAAATTACCAATGATACATATCGTCAGCGTACCAATATGAATGGTTCATTGAAATATGATCTTACTAACTGGTTGAATATCGCTGGAAGAACTACATATAATACCTATTCTTCAGATACTGATGCCCGTCAGGGAGCTTCTTCAGATCCAATCAATACAGGAGTTAATGGTGGATACCAAAAAACTGTAAGCAGAGGTTCTGAACTATATACTGATGTATTGTTAAGTGCAAATAAAGTTTTAAGCGATAAGTTTACTTTAAATGCTGTTGCTGGTTATAGCAATACAATCACCAAATCTGATGGTACTTATAATGGTACTAATGGTGCAACCAATACCCTTTATTATGCAGATTATTTTTCTTTGCAGGGATTAACCGGGCCTTTTGTTTCAACTTCAAGCAGAACAAAACGTATTGACCGCGCTGTTTTCGGAACTGCTGCCCTTAACTACAAGGAAACTTTATTCCTGGATGTTACCGGAAGAAATGAATGGTCTTCAACTACTGAATCTCCGTTTTTCTATCCTTCGGCTGGTTTAGCTTATGTATTAACCAATACTATCGGATCAAACGACAAAGTTTCTTATGTAAAGCTAAGAGGTTCTTATGCTGAGGTGGGTAATGCACTGCCATTTGGTTCTGCTGCCAGAAACTCAAATTATGCCGTTGGTCCTGATGAGAGTGTTGGTGGAAGGGCTACTTTACCTTTCTTCAGTGGTACTGATACCATTACTTTGAAACCTGAGCGTTCAAAATCATTTGAACTGGGTGCAGACGTTCGTTTCTTCAAAGACAAATTGAATCTTAGTGTAACTTACTATGATGCTACAACTGAGGATCAGGTATTTACAATTGCAGCTCCAACCGGTGCAGGTGCTACGAGTTTCTATATCAACGGTGGAACTATTCAGAACCGTGGTATCGAGGCTTCATTAAGCTACAATGCTAAATTTGGTAAGTTAGGTTGGACACCTTCTGTTAATTTTTCTAGAAATACCAACAGAATTAAAGAGTTAAGTAACCTGTTAACAACTGACCGTTTTGTATTGGCGAGTGGTAACCGTTTAACTAACCTTTATTTATTACGTCCTGGAAGTGCTTTATTACAAGGTCGTAAATATGCAGCTTACCATGATTTATTCGGTAAAACCTATGTTTATGATGCAGCAGGTAAGCAGCAGTTTCATCCAACTACAGGTTTGCCATTATTGTCAACAACTGATGACCAGTTTATCGGTAATGCAAACCCTGACTTCCTGTTAAACTTAAGCAATCAGTTTACGTATAAGAAGTTTACACTTTCATTCCTTGTTGATGGTCGTTTCGGTGGTTTAGTATCTTCTTCTACCGAGCAATGGTTAGATTACAAAGGTCTTTCAAAAAGAAGTGGTGAAGCCCGTGATGCAGGTGGTGTAATGGTCAATGGAAAACTAATTAATCCTGAGTTGTATTATGGTTACATATCAGCAAAAGCAGATTATGGAGCAGCTGGAAAAGAGTATACCTATGATTCTACAAACATTCGTCTAAGAGAATTGGCTATTGGTTATACACTGCCTAAATTCAGTAATACATTCAAAAATGTTAATCTTTCTTTAGTTGGAAGAAACGTATTATTCTTCTACAAGAAAGCTCCGTTTGATCCTGAGTTAGCTTTAGGTACAGGTAATGGTTCTCAAGGTTTTGAGTCGTTCCAGATCCCGTCAGCTACTTCAATCGGTTTAACACTAAGAGCTGGATTTTAAGACAAAAAATATTTAAGATATGAAAATGAAATATTTCAATAAAAATAACTATAAGCTCCTTTGCATCGGTTTACTTACGCTGGCAGCTCCTGCCTGTACCGATGATTTTGAAGGACTGAATGTCAATACCGGAAATATCTCGGATGCTGACTTAGCAAAAGATGGGGCTGAAGCTGCTTTCTTACTTCCAATCATGATGAATAACATCGTGAGTACCAGTACAGCAGAGCAAACTCAGCAAAACCTTCAGGCTGAATCTTATGCAAACTACCTGGAAGCTCCAAGTAACTTTATTGGTAACGTGAATCCAACCACCTATGTAACCAGAGGTATTTGGCCAAATTCATACAACTTGTCTACCAATAACGTAATGAATAACTGGCTGACCATGCAGAAAAAAGGATATGATGTAAAGTATCCTGATTTGTATGCTATTGCTTTAATTATGAAAGCAGCAGCAGGTCAGCGTTTGGTTGATACGTTTGGACCTTATCCATACACTAAATACGGTAATACTGCTGAGCCTAAGTTTGACTCACCGGCTGAAGCATATGCAGCGATTTTTGCTGACCTTGATAAGGCCGTAGCTTCGTTACTTGCTGCTGAGGCTGCAGATAAAAATGCAGACGTGGCTCGTTTTGCGAAATGGGACAGATCAAGTTTCAAAGGAGAGTATACTAAGTGGATTAAGCTTGCTAATACTATCAGATTACGTATGGCAATGCGTATTTCAGTAGTTGATCCTGTTAAAGGAAAGACTGAAGGTGAAAAAGCAGTTGCTGCAGCAAACGGTGGTGTTATGGATGCTTCAACCGGTTCATTTACAGTTAGCCCTGCGAATGGTATCAACCCTCATTTTACGATGTCAAATGCATGGTCTGATACCCGTATTTCTGCGGCAGTAGTTACTTATCTGCAGGGATATGGTGACGGACGTTTATCTGTTTATGCACTTCCTGCAACAGATCCTGTTCTTGGTGGTACTTATCGTGGTATCCGTCCGGGAGTTGAACGTCCAACAAAAAGCGTTTATGAGAATTACTCCAAATACAATGTTGGGGAAACTCAGAACATGAAAGTTGTAGATGTTGCCGAGAGCTTTTTCCTGAGAGCTGAAGGCGTTTTAAGAGGCTGGAATATGGGTGGCGGTACTGCTCAGCAGTGGTATGAGAATGGTATCAAAGCTTCATTTGCTTCAACCGGAGCTGCAGGTGTTGATGCTTATCTTCAAAGCACAAGTCAGCAACTGGCTTATGTTGATCCTAAACGTCCGAACAATCAGTATGATAGTCCGGCATTAACAACGAATGTTGTGAAGTGGGATGAAGCGGCTGACTTCGAAACTAAACTGGAAAAAATCATTACCCAGAAGTGGATCGCTGTATTCCCTGAAGGTACTGAAGCATGGTCTGAGTTCAGAAGAACAGGATATCCTAAATTGTATCATATCATGGCACCTCAGAATCCTAAGTTGCCTTTAGGTACATTTATTAAGCGTCTTACTTATCCTACGCTTGTGGCATCTTCAAGTAAAGCGGCATATGATGCTGCTGTTGCTGCACATCTTGGCGGAAGAGATGATGAAGATGTTAAGTTTTACTGGATGAAGTAATCTTTTTATCCTGATTATAATAGGAGAGGGTGCCCGTATAACGGGCACCCTTTTTTTATAGAAACTATGGTGTCGCCCATTTATTCGACCAGACAATATATGGGAAGTACAGTACAGATTATAATATAACGTGAGTTCGATTCCCTCAATTCCGCAAACGGCCTAACTAATTGATAATAAATTAAGAATTGGTGTTTGTAACAAGTGGATAATCAATAGGATATAGAACGTTATATAGAATGTTAGATTATTAATAAAGATTAATATTTAACCACATAGATTGAATTTATTGTGCTTTCAAGGAGACATAGATTGAAGCTAAGCTTCTATGCTATCTGAGTCTAAATTGTAGCTTACAAGCAATAAAATACTATGTTTTCCTGCCGGTAGGCAAGTATGTGATTTTTTTAATATTATGTAGAGTTCACGTTAAATAAAGTGCTGTATTAAACAGAGTTTTATGAACTGATTTTACTACCTGTGTGTTTCTCAAAGTATTTTATTCTGTTCTGTTAAGGGCCTGGTATAAAGCTTCAATTTCTGCTTTGATACAAGTGTAATTTTCAATAAACAGACAGTAAAATGCCTCTGATTTTTCCTTTATTTCGGGAAACTGTAACGATTACATATATATAAGGTATACCGTACTTTTTACACTATTCTGAAAGTTTGGGGATTTCACCTCTTTGTCAAATATTATTTTATGTTAGCTGTGTATATTGAAATCTCTACAGGCGATTTTAATCATATATAATTGAATGTTTTTTAAGTGGTTTGGCAGCTTTTCAGCAGAATTATTACATAGATAATTTGGAATTGAGTAATTGTGCTCATTATTATTTTTTTTAAAATGGTGTTTAAACTTTCTTTTTAAGTCGTAACGTATTGATATACAGTTGTATTTAAACCTTTTTGAAAAGAAATTTGGATATGACAAAAATCATTTTCAAAGTATTGACAAATCAAATTAAATATTTATTTTAGTTAAACCGATTGATTAGAAGTGCTGTAAACTCTTCGAAGTCAGGAGGTAATTATTCTTAACTTAAAACTTTATTTAAAAAAAAGGATTATGATGAAAAAAGTTTACAAACTAGTCGTATTACTTTTATTCTGCCAGGCCTATGTGTTTGCGCAGAATATAAGTGTTACCGGTAAGGTTACCGACTCCGACAATTTACCTTTGCCAGCAGTGAGCATTAAGGTAAGTGGATCAACTCAGGGCACGAGCACTGATGCAAACGGTAATTTTACAATCTCAGTACCATCTAATGCATCGCTGGTATTCAGCTACATTGGATTTACTACTCAAACTGTCGCAGTTCAGGGACGTACAACCATCAATGTTCGTCTTGAATCAGACTCAAAACAACTTGAAGGAGTTGTTGTTACCGCTATGGGTATTACTAAAGACCAGAAGGTTTTAAGTTATGCTACACAGCAAATCAACACCGACAATTTTGCTAAAGCAAAAGAATTGAACGTGGCTAACTCTCTTTCAGGACGTGTTGCCGGTTTGAACATTGCAAAAACCTCTTCAGGTTTAGGTGGTTCATCCAGGGTTGTTCTTAGAGGTGATCGTTCAATTACTGGTAATAACCAGGCTTTGATCGTTATTGACGGTGTACCTATGGATAACTCAAACTACAGCCCAGGTAATGCGAATGGTGGTCGCGACGGTGGTGACGGTCTGTCAAGTGTTAACCCTGATGACATCGAGTCAATCAACGTATTAAGAGGTGCATCTGCAACTGCTCTTTACGGTTCACGTGCTGCAAACGGTGCGTTATTGATTACTACAAAAAAAGGTAGTGCTCAAAAAGGATTCGGTGTTTCTTTCAACAGTTCTTCTCAGATGGAATCAGCAATGGTTCTTCAGGATTTTCAGAATGTTTACGGTCAGGGAGCTGGCGGTGTATATAACAGAGCTGAAGAAGGTTCCTGGGGTCCTAAAATGACAGGTCAATCTGTAGCTTTATGGGGGAATGATCCGGCAGATGCAGGAAAAGTTTATAACATGACTCCTCAGCCAAACAATTACAAAGATTTCTTTGACACTGGTAAACAGTTTTCAAACTCTTTATCATTCTCTGGTGGCAATGAAAAAGTTCAGACTTATTTCTCTTACACTAATGTAAATGCTACAGGTATTCTTGATAATAATAAATTAGCTAGAAATACCCTTAACCTACGTGTTAGTGGTAAGGTAAGTAGTAAACTATCTTATGATTCAAAGGTTACTTATCTGAAAGAAGATGTAGACAACAGACAACAAACAGGTGAGTCTTATTCTAACAATAACCGTCATATCTTACGTATTCCTCGTAATATTTCTTTAGAATCTGCTCAGAAGTTTGATTACATCGATCCTTCTACAGGTAAACTTCGTCAGAATTACTGGAACCCTGGATCAAATGGTGGTGAAAACCCATTCTGGACTAAAAACCGCATCATCGCTGCTGATCAGAGAAATCGTGTAACCGGATTCGGTTCATTAACTTATCAGGTTAATGAAGATTTAAGTATCATGGGGCGTGCAGGTATTGATAAGACTTTAGATAATTATGAAGGTAAGTGGTATAACGATACTTATACAATTGCTGACTTTGGTAACTACCAAACTCAATTCAGAGATGTTGCTGAAACTAACTTTGACCTGATTGGTATCTACAAAAAGACTTTATTAAAAGATTTAACCGTTGATGCAACATTTGGTGCTAACTTGCAGCATGTTGACAGATTGGCTCAATCAACCAATACAGGAGGTTTGAATCGTGATAACCTGTTTATCCCTTCTAACGGTCGTGCACCTTCAGTTGATCGCTCTGTAGTTCCTACTGAAAAGCAGGGTGTATTCGGAACAGCTGATTTCACTTTCAAAAATGCATTCACAGTTTCCGGTTCAATCCGTAATGACTGGAGTTCAACTCTTCCTGCAGACAGCCGTTCTTATCTGTTCGGATCAGCAGGTTTCTCTGCAATTCTGTCAAATATCTTCACTTTACCAAGTGCAGTT
>Ga0208492_1001829_pt1 | contig 11813 bp, 8 predicted proteins | sample Subbioar_CSW14AB_FD_184820 | JGI IMG/M metagenome (GOLD analysis project Ga0208492, IMG submission 184820) | Serpentinite rock and fluid subsurface biosphere microbial communities from McLaughlin Reserve, California, USA - CR12Mar_CSW14AB (SPAdes) | ecosystem: Environmental > Terrestrial > Deep... | reverse complement strand
AGCCCAGGCTAAAGCCAAATCAGCGGTATTTTTCAAGCGATCCACCAAGATTTTTGAAGACGCCATGAAAGGCGAAGGAGGCAGCCGAATTGCCACACTCCCCAATGCAGTGGGTGTAGAAGGCGGCCTTCCTATTTTCAAGGACGGGATTATTGTCGGTGCCATTGGCATCTCCGGAGTCACCTCAGCACAGGACGGTATCATCGCCCAGGCTGGAGTCGAGGCCTATCAATGATTGGCAAAAAAAAGATTTTGCCCTTCACCCAACCCTCATTTCCTTCACTCAGCCCGATTTCCTAAACCCCACTTTTGTGTGCACGTTGGGATACAAAAACTGATCGTATGCAAGCGCTATTTCAACGGCTTTTCCTCCTCATTTTACTTCATGTTTTTGCATTTGGAACCCATGCACAGGAAGCTGTGTATACTTTTCCTTTTCATCTGGAGTCCAGCTTGCTGGTGTTTGAAGGAAAAATGAATGGCGTTCCCACAAAGTTTGCATTCGATACCGGGGCAGCGATGGGCATGGCCAATTCGCTCAGTGAGCCAGGTGGAAAACTCAAAATAAAAGGCAAAAAGATTACCCTCCGTGATTCCAATAACCAACTCCAAAAAGTGCCTACCGGACTGACCAAAGAGTTGGAAATCGGAGGAGTGAAAATCGAAAAAGTGAGAAGCTTGGTCAATGACATGGACTTTCTCTTTTGCATGGACTTCTTTCTCCTAGGTCAGGATGTAATCAAACAGCTCAATTGGGAGATCGACTTTGAAAAGATGCAAATCCGCGTTTCCAAAGCCCCTTTCCCCACCAATCCTTCATGGAAAAAGCTACCCATTCAATACAAAGGAGGAAGACCGCATGTAACTTTGAGCTTTGAAAACCTCACACTACCCGATGCCTTGGTAGACTTTGGCTACGTGAGGGTGATGGATTTTCCGGATCATCTACCTGAGATTCAAACCTTCTTAAGCCTCAAAGACAGCCTCGGCCTGAGCAACCCGAATATCAGTACCTCCATGGGAGCTGTGAGCCAAAGCACCTATCCTACCCGTTCGATCTGGGTGGATAATCTTCAACTTGGAAGAGATGTATTCCCCCGGGTGCCAGTCGATTTTGAAGAAAGCTCCTATCCAAAAATTGGGGTAGGATTTTTCGAAGCTTTCAGTACCAAAACCATCCTCAACCACTCCGAAATGGCCTATTACCTGGAACTCAGGCCCAAACCTGAGTTTGAAGAAACAACCCACATCGGGGTCATGTACGAAGACGGCAAACTGATTCTGAACTCCAAGCCACAGGGATTGACTCCACAGGATGCGTTGATCGAAGTCGGAGAGGAAATCAAGTCCATCAATGGCTTTACCGCCGCAGACTTTGATGGGATTTGCAGCTATTTCAAATGGTCTGTCAAGCAAAAGCCAAATCCAGTAGAATTGGTAAAAATGGACGGAACCAAACTTGTTTTTGAAAAAATCCCACTGAAATAGTCCTTTCCCAACTATCAAAAAAGCCTTCTTGGGCTCTCCAAGAAGGCTTTTGTAGGTAGCTAAATTCCACTATCAGGCGTATTCCACCAACTTTTTGGCAATAGCATTCAATTGATCCTGATTTCTGGAAACTGACAACAGTCCATCTTCATGCAAAGCTTTGAGGTTTTTTAGATCTGCTTTATCCATGTCTGCGCTGGCATTTTGCAAGGTAGGCTCAACTCGATAGTAATCCTCAGGATGCTTGCCCGGGAGCGTACCATAGATTTTCCTCAGCTGATAATCCACCGTCTCCGAGTTACCGCTCATCATGATGTCGATCAGTGGCTGTACCCACTTCATGAGACCTGCGTCTTTGAATTCTTTGAAGTAGTAAGGCGTCTTTACCGAGCCTGTGCCCAAAGAGACAATCATCATTTCCTTGGCAGAAGGCATCTCAGGCTTTTGGTCGTCTTTTAGGATTTTTGCAAAGTCCAACTTTCTGCATTCAGCATAAGCACACAGCGCCGGATTATTGGCAAAAACACCCCCATCAATCAGCGTATGGGGGGTGCCAAAAATCGAGTACACATGGGCAGGTTCAAAATACGTGGGTGCTGCAGAAGTCGCTCTGGCTACATCTCTGAAGAGGAAATCACCTACATCACTTTGAGCTTTTTCACTGGTGAGAAAAAAGGCTGATCGATTACGAATGTCGTAACTAGTCACTAAACAGGGCTTTTTGGCTTGACTCAGTCGAGTCTCTCCAAAATAGGTCAACAGGGCTCTTTCCAGTTCCTTTTGAGAATAGCGCTCGTCACGCAGTCCTCCCATTCGCTTCACTTTTTCAGCAACTGTGACATCGAAAATTTCATCTCCCTGATCGAGGTAGAGATCGAGGGCATCTTTGGCAGAAAACCTGTACCCTCCATTTGCATCGGGACACAGCATGATCAAACCCAAAATACCTCCTGTACTGGTACCCGCCACAAAATCGAAGTATTCACCGATCTTGGCGTCTGGATTGTTGGTAAGCTGCCTGATTTGGCGCTCGAGGTAGGTGAGGATGGTTCCCGGTAAAATTCCGCGGATACCCCCTCCGTCAATGGACAAAACTCTTACTTTTTTCATAAAAATTAGGGTTAAAAACTGAATGGAATCTACTCCTCATCTCCCTCAATTCCAAAAATTTACTTTTCGAATTATCAAACAAAGGCTGTGATCAATGATCAAATTTCAAGAACTTACCATTTGCTCATTCAATCCATCGTGATCCATGTAGCATAAAAACCTCCAGCTCCGTCATTTTACTTAACTACCACTTTTCCTGCCATGCGCGCCGCCATCCGATACCGTTATTGCCCTCCCAATTCCCTGACCGTCGGCGATCTACCCATTCCCCAACCTAAGGCTGATGAAGTTTTGATCAGGGTAAAAGCCACCACGGTCAACCGAACCGATGTAGGTGTATTGACAGGAAAGCCCTACGCCATACGCGCTTTTGCCGGACTGACCAAGCCCAAAATTCCTGTAACAGGAACTGATTTTGCCGGAATAGTGGAGCAGGTAGGTGCGGAGGTCAGTCAATTTCGGGTGGGTGATCGCGTATGGGGCTTCGATGACAATGGAGCGGGAACGCATGCTGAATACGTCTGCTTTTCTGAAAAAAAGGCCATTCTCCCCATTCCCGCGGGTTGGGACTTTCCTGAGATTGTAGCCTGTGCCGAAGCCGCTCATTACGCAGTTAACTTTCTCAATAAAGTGACCATTGAGCCCGGAATGAAGGTACTGGTCAATGGGGGAACCGGCGCCATTGGATCGGCTGCCATCCAATTGCTGAAAGCTCAACAGGTTGAGGTCACAGCGGTATGTTTTGAAAAAGACATGGCCCTGGTTCAGGCTTTGGGTCCAGATCGGGTGATCGCTCTAGAGAAAGTGAATTTTACCCAAGAAAACAAAACCTATGACTTCGTACTGGATGCGGTGGGCAAAAGCCGTTTTACCCTTTGTATTCCCATCCTGAGTCCCAAAGGGATCTATATTTCATCCGAACTCGGACCCAATTGGGAGAATATCTGGCTGGCCTTGTTTTCTACTTTTGGTAAGGGACAAAAAGTGATTTTTCCCATACCGATCCATATTCTGGAGAGTATGAAACTCATCACGTCGCTGATCGAAAAAGGTCAGTTCCGACCACTCATCGATGGAAGAAGGTTCACTTTGACTCAGGTCTCAGAGGCTTTTGCCTATGTGGCTTCCGGCAAAAAAACAGGTAATGTGATCTTGGAAATCCCCTGAGAATTCCTCAAAAAGTATTTTTCCCTGGCTTCAACCCATCCCTAGTCGTAAGAGGGCTCTTCACGTTTTCGAGCTTGAATAAAATCAAAGGAATCACGACTCCCAAGGTAATGGCCAATAGCACAAATACAGTCATGGTTCCATTGTAAATGGTCTGATTGACAAGTTGGGTGTAATTTTGCTCAGGTTCTTGGGTAAGAGAAATCAGCCCTAATATCGAGCGGTAAAAGAACACCCCAGGAACCAAGGGAATCACCGAAGGAATGGTAATCATCATCGGGATGATCTTTTTCCAATTGCCAAGAAAAACACCTGAAAAGCCAATGACCAGGCCTGCCAAGAAAGTAGCAAAGACAATCCTCGCTCCCACTGCTGGTAGCATCAACCCAAATTTGGTCATGCCTCCAAGGAAACCTACCAACAGAATCATCCACAAGCTCTTTCTGGGCGCATTGAAAAGCACGCCAAATCCCACAGCTGCTAAAGCACACCAAAGACCTTTAAACAGAGCGTCAAGAGTTCCCATCAAAAAGGAATTTTGAATAGGTACAAGACCGAAGCCAATCCGGCAGAGATGCTAAATACATGAAACAGTGCATTGCCTGCACGCTCAATTCCCGTCAGGATATATCCCGCAAAAAAATCCACAAAAGCAATCACCAATGGCACACCGGGAATCAAGAACAGCACACAGGTGGCCAGGGCCTGCTCAAATGAACCAGGGATACCCATCAACCAAAATAAACCCACCACAGACGAGGCCAAAAAGGCACTCAAATAGGTCGTGATGTAGGGATTTACTTTGAGCTTGATGAGTTCTTGCTTGAGAAAAAGTCCGGCAAAGGTGGCCAGAAAGGTAAGCGTCATCGCTAACCAACTGCCTCCAAACGTGAAACAAAAGGCGGCCCCGGCCAAGCTCACCACAGCCAAGATAAATAGCCTTGGGTAGTTGACTTCACCGCTTATTTCTGTGAAATAGGACTCCAACTGCTCCAGAGAAGGTTTTTCCTCTTTTACCCTCAAACCCAAATCAGAAATATCGGACACCAACTGGAAATTGACCGCAGGTAGGCCGGGTTTACTCACCACCCCATTGTACACCGACTGATGGTCGACATATAGGCTAATGGATAAATCCCTCGTAGTCATCTGATGGTGAACCTGGCAGCCAAACGCGTTGGAAATCCGAACCAATGCCAAATCTACCCGACGGATAGGAGCGCCTGCATGAATCATGGTAATGCCTATTTCCAGCAGAAGCTTTCCCAACAGATCATAATTTTGAGTAACAGGCTTAGGCATGAGGATTTTTATTTTCAAGGCCAAGATAAAAATAAGCTTCAGGTTTTTCCCCACTACTGCTGCCCCGCGTCACTTTGGCTCCTAAAGGCAAATCAGAAACAAGTCAAAAAACTGATCACAATCACTTGATTTATTGAGCCTTGTCATCAAAAAAAATCTCTAAAGGATCGAAATTAAGGTTAGTAATCAACTACCAAAAAACCCTAAATAGTAAAGCCATGAGCAATCTAGCTAAACCAAACCGAAGCTTCTGGCCAAAAATGGTTCAAGACTTTTTTGGTACAGAGAATCCCTTTGATTGGGATGAAAAGTTCTGGTTCCCTGAAAAATCAGTGGAGGTGCCATCGACCAATGTCATCGAAAATGATCAAGAATTCAAACTGGAAATGTCCGCACCCGGCTTTGACAAAAAAGACTTCAAAGTCGATGTACACGATGGAGTATTGAGTATTTCAGCAGAAAGAAAAAATGAAAAGGAGGAGAAAAACGAAAACTACAGAAAGAAGGAATTCTCCTACAGCAGCATTCGCAGGTCCTTTGCGTTGCCCGAGCAGGTGATGGAAGAGGGAATTGATGCCAAATACGACAATGGTATCCTAAGGCTCCTACTTCCTAAAAAATTAACTGCCTCAGGAAAAACAAAAAAGGAGATCACAGTAGCTTAAAAGAGGGTTATTTTTTGACTATTGGTTTGGCCCCCGGGGTATCCCATCCCGGGGGTTTTACTTTTCCCCATGTTAGAAAAGACCGCTAATCACCCCGTTTTCATCGATGTCTACGGTCTCGGCAGATGGCACCTCGAGTAATCCTGGCATCCTCAAAATTTCTCCTGCGATCGGAATCAAAAATCCCGCTCCGGCCGCAATTTCAAATTCACGAATGGTAATCGTGAAACCCATCGGCCTTCCAATCAATTTTTCATTGTCACTTAGGCTTTTTTGGGTTTTAGCCATGCAGATCGGAAGCTTGCTCATTCCGAGTTTTTCGATCTTTTTGAGTTGGCTTTTAGCAACGGTGGAATATTCCACACCATCCGCACCATAGATGGTCTGGGCTACTTTTCTGATTTTTTCAGTCACCTCATCTTCCAAGTCATAGGTAGGTTTAAAGTCTTGCTTGCATTCATCGGCTGCTTTCACCACCAAATCGGCTAGATTCATGCACCCTTCTCCACCTTTAGCCCAACCTTCACTCAATGCCGCTGGAATTCCTTGGGTTTGGCAGTAGTTAAGCAACAGCTTCTTTTCTGCATCGGTATCCGAACTGAACACATTGACTGCCACGACCACCGGCACACCAAAACTGCGAATGCTATCCACATGTCGCTGCAGGTTGGGCAGGCCTTTTCCCAAAGCAGACAGATCTTCTGAGGTAAGTTCTTTGAGCGGTTTTCCACCGTGATACTTTAGAGCCCGGATCGTGGCCACGATCACCACGGCCCGCGGAGAAAGTCCTGCCGCTCGGGACTTGATGTTGAAAAATTTCTCCGCACCCAAGTCAGAGCCAAATCCTGCCTCCGTCACTACATAGTCCCCGAGGCTCAGTCCCATTTTGGTGGCGAGTATCGAATTGGTACCCTGAGCAATATTGGCAAAAGGTCCACCGTGAATGATGGCGGGATTCTGACCAAGTGTTTGCACCAGATTAGGCTTGATGGCTTCTTTCATCAGTGTGGCCATAGCCCCATGAGCATTGAGTTCGGAAGCAAACACCGGCGTACCGTCAAATCGGTCACCGATGTAGATTTTTGCAAATCGTGCTTTGAGGTCTTCCAGATTTTTGCTCATGCAGAGGATCGCCATGACTTCCGATGCCGCCGTGATATTGAATCCCGTCTCGCGAGGCATGCCTCCGTTTTTACCTCCCAAACCCACAATTGTGGCACGAAGAGCTCGGTCATTCATATCCATGGCCCGTTTCCAAAGAACGGTTCGGGGATCGATGCCAAGGTTTCGGGTTTTGCTTTGGATATTGTTATCAATCAGAGCTGAAAGGAGATTATTCGCTTTTTCGATGGCGTGAAAATCCCCTGTGAAATGCAGGTTGATGTCCTCCATGGGGACGACCTGAGACCAGCCTCCACCTGCTGCACCACCTTTGATCCCGAAGACAGGCCCAAGGCTAGGCTCACGGATCACTGCCAAAGAAGCCTTACCGATGCGGTTGAGTCCGTCATTCAGACCGATGGTCACCGTCGTTTTTCCTTCTCCGGCAGGCGTAGGCGTGATGGCAGTGACGAGAATCAACTTGCTCTGCTTGAGCTTTTGCTCATCGATGAGATCCAGGGGAAGCTTGGCTTTGTATTTACCGTAAAAATCTAATTGGTCTGAAGAGATTCCTATTTTCGCAGCAATCTGCTGAATGGGAAGTGGCGTCACCGAATTGGCGATCTGAAGGTCATTCATGGGAGTGGTATTTTTTCAAAGGAAGCGGAAAAGCGAGGAAAATGTTCTGACCAATCTTTGCGAAAAGACTGATTGAAGTCAGTTCAAAAGAAGATTTTTCAATCGGAAGCTTTAGCTTTTGAAATGAGGAAATTACGGGATCGAAACTATCCGAAATCCGACACCTGTACTGAGCGTAGTCGAAGTATCTGAAATCCGAACTACTAAATCCCCTCCTGCTCAATCAAATACACCAAAGCCGCCATAGCCGCTGCGCCAAGCTCCAACTCCCGCTGATCGACCACCTCAAACACGTCCGCCTCGGTGTGATGGTAGATGAAATATTTTTGCGAATCCGGCAAAAGCCCAATCAAAATCGGCCCCTGATCACGAAGCGGTCCGATGTCTGCGCCTCCGCCTGGCTTTTGCAGATTCCATAGCTGATACGGCCTCAGTAAGTCAGCCCAGGAAGCCAACTTGCCACGCTGAGCGTCGGTACCTGTGGACGAAAAACCAATCGGTAAAAATCCTCCCGAATCGGATTCGATCGCAGCAATGTGTTTTTCGCCTTTTGCTTTGGCCACTTTGGCATATTCCTGACCTCCTCGAAGTCCGTTTTCCTCATTCATCCACATCACTGCGCGGATGGTGCGCTTGGGCGTCCAGCCCAACGCTTTGTATAATCTAAGCACTTCGATGGCCTGCATGCAGCCCGCTCCGTCGTCATGTGCACCTTCACCCACATCCCAAGAATCCAGGTGTCCGCCTACAGCAATGATTTCTTCGGGCTTTTCAGATCCTCGGATTTCGCCGATCACATTGTAGGAAAGCTTTTCAGACTTCATCTCGCCGTGGGATTCGAGGTAAAGTTTGAGGTCAGTTTGCTCGGCAAGGAGCTGACTGAGTAGCTCTGCATCTTGGGTGCTGATCGCCAAGGCAGGGATTTTCGGAAAATCAGCTGCATACCGCTGATTGCCTGTGTGGGGAATATCATCTATCCGATTGCTGAGCGAGCGGACAATCGCTCCAACGGCACCCAACTTGGAAGCTTCGGCTGCCCCGCTACTTCGCTGTGCATTGGCACCTCCGTAAGCTTCGAATGCATCAATTTTGGTGGGATCCATAGGGCCATTGAAAAAGACAATTTTGCCTTTGACCTGAGCGCCAAGTGATTTGAGTTGATCGATGCTTTTTACCTCCACCACTTGGGCGAGGAGGCCTTTTGGCCCGGTTCCCTGTGTGTTTCCAAGTGCCAAAGCTGAGAGTTCGACCACCCCATGCTTGGCAGAATTGGTGATTTTGACCACATCTTTTCCTCCCCTTTCCCAATGCGGCACCATCACGGGCTGAAGGTAAACGGTATCAAAATCATAGCTTTCCATCAGCTGGCGCGTCCATTCGACTGAAGCTGCAGCGCCCGGCGAACCGGAAAGTCGGTTGCCAATCACTTTGCAGAGGTAGCGCAGATTGTCGTAGGTATGACCTGCGGAAAGCTCCGTATCGTAGATTTTTTTCAGGTTGGCCTGATGATTTTGGCTGAAAGAAAGGATCGGAACAAAGGCAAATGCCAGAATCAGTTTTTTCATAGGAGGATAGACTTTGGCAAAAAATAGGAAAAGAACCGCAGAGATTTTGAGGTTTTTGATCATTGGTGATTTTGATTTTGAATGCTTTTGAAAAAAATCTTCTGAAAAAGACCTTTATCCCCAAATAATCAGTCAGTTTCTAGAGACATTCATCCCATTTTATCACCGAATTCAAAATAGATGTTGGATATTGGTAAGCTTTTGTCCAGAATTGAGACAATAGGAATACTGCCTTTGAAAAAAATTACGCTAAACTCACTAAACCTATGCACTATCGATTTGTAGGAAAAGTACTACCGGTGCTTTTTCTGATGGTAGGATTTTTATCCTGCACACCTGAAGATGACCCTTCCGTCAAACCTGAAGACAATCGCTTCACCAAAGTCGTCCTCACCGAAGGTATGGACGAACCCATGGAAATGACCTTTTTGCCAAACAACCGCGTGCTGATCGTGGAACGAAAAGGCGGGGTAAAAATCTTTGACGAAAACACCGGAGAAATGACCTTGGTCGCCACCATTCCGGTCAACACCAAATACACCAACAAAGAAGGTGTCGTCCGTGAAGCGGAAGAGGGACTTATGGGCGTAATCGCTCACCCTGACTACGCCACCAATAACTGGGTGTACCTCTACTACGCAGATCCAACTGACTCCAAACACGTCTTGGCCCGGTACGAGCTCAAAGGAAATGAGTTGGTAGAGTCATCCAAAAAGATCGTCCTCGAAGTACCTACCCAGCGTCAGGAATGCTGCCACACTGGAGGAGGGATGGTTTTTGACGCAGAAGGAAACCTTTATTTGACGGTTGGAAATAACACTGTGAATCCACGTGAGGGATCATCGAACCTCGATGAGAGACCTGGAATGGAAAACTCTGATGATCAGCGAGCTCCGGGGAACACCAACGATTTGAGAGGAAAGATCCTCCGAATTCACCCAGAAGCTGATGGTACTTACACCATTCCTGAAGGCAACCTTTTCCCTCCGGGAACAGAAAAGACCCGTCCGGAAATTTACACCATGGGCCATCGTAACCCTTGGAGACCAACTTTGGACAGTAAAACTGGCTACCTCTATTGGGGTGAAGTAGGACCGGACGCCTCCGTGGACTCAATTTGGGGACCCAAAGGCTATGACGAATTCAATCAGGCAAAAGGGCCAGGATTCTTTGGTTGGCCATACTTCATCGGGGACAATTTCCCCTACAACAGACACAATCATGCCGACAGCTCCTATGGCGCTCCTTACGATGTGAACAATCCAGTAAATGAATCTGTAAACAATACTGGTTTAAGAGAACTTCCAAAGCCTGTAGTGCCTGCCATGATTTACTATCCTTATGGTGCCTCTGAGAAATTCCCTGAATTGGGAAGCTCAGGACGAAGTGCGACAGGTGGCCCGGTATTTAGAAAGGCGGATTTCAAAAAAGATGCGCCTTACACCTTCCCGGCCTATTACGATGGCAAATGGCTGATCGTGGATTTCATGAGAGGATGGATTTTTGCGGTGACCATGGATGAAAAAGGCGATTACAAAAGCATGGAGCGATTCCTGCCTAATGAGACGTTCAGCTCGGCGATCGACATGGACTTTGGTCCCGATGGTTCATTGTACATTTTGGAATACGGTTCGGCCTGGTTCCGAGGCAATGCCAATTCACGCCTGATCAAAATCCAATACAACAAAGGTAACCGCAAGCCAAATGTAACCGCAGTCGCAGACAAGACCGCCGGTGCCACGCCTCTTGCGATTAATTTCTCTTCCGAAGGTACCAATGACTTTGACGATTACGACCAAGGAAAACTGAAATACGAGTGGAAAATCACCAACAGCTCAGGTTTCAATCAAGTCTTGACAGAAGCAAATCCTAGCTTCACCTTTTCCGAACCAGGAACCTACCAAGTAACCCTGACGGTGACCGATACCAAGGGCGAAACCAATACCGCCTCACTCGAAGTAACGGCAGGAAACGAACCACCAGTAGTCAGCATTGACTTTGGTGGACTCAACCGAAGCTTCTGGTTTGGAGACAAGGAATTGAACTACAGCATCTCGGTAAGTGACAAAGAAGACGGAAGTTCAGCAGATGGGAAAATCAAACCCGAGGAAGTAGCCGTGACCTTTGACTATGTGCCGGCAGGCTTTGACCCAATCGAAGTAGCCTCCAAGCAAAGTGGAGTGGAAAATGCTGCCATCCTAAATCTGGGCAAAAACCTCATCGAGCAGAGCGATTGCAAATCCTGCCACCAGTACACTGAAAAATCCATCGGTCCAAGTTATCAGGCAGTAGCTGAGAAATATCCAAACTCAGCCGAAAACACCAAGTACCTCGTTGGAAAAATCATCAACGGTGGTGCCGGAGTATGGGGCGACCATGCGATGAGTGCTCACCCATCGCTCAGCCAAGCGGATGCCAAGCGAATGGTGGATTACATTCTTGCCATGGATGATACCCAAGCCACAATTGCCTCCCTTCCACTAAGTGGAAAAGTAAATGCGGTAATTCCTGAAGGAGAAAACGGACAGGGCAGTTTCTTGCTTCGAGCTTCTTATGCTGATAAAGGTGGAAATAGCATTGCCTCCCTCAACGGATTGGATTTTGTAGCACTGAAGGCTCCTTTCGTAGATCCTCAGACATCGGTGGACCGAAAGGGTGTTCAACTTCTGACCACACCAAGTGTCAACTTCCTGATGGCTGGAGATAATTCTCAGTTTGCTTTGAAAGGAATCGATCTCACCGGAGTCATCCAAATTGAAGTATTGGCCGGCATCAA
>Ga0208492_1001828_pt1 | contig 11819 bp, 13 predicted proteins | sample Subbioar_CSW14AB_FD_184820 | JGI IMG/M metagenome (GOLD analysis project Ga0208492, IMG submission 184820) | Serpentinite rock and fluid subsurface biosphere microbial communities from McLaughlin Reserve, California, USA - CR12Mar_CSW14AB (SPAdes) | ecosystem: Environmental > Terrestrial > Deep... | reverse complement strand
CCCTGATCCGCAGCCTGAATGGCGAGCGTTGTTGAGCGTGGCCGTCGGGACGGATAGAAGCGGCCTGACGGGAATCCTTGCTGGGTAGACATCGGCCATGAAGCGCGTAGCGCTCGTTCTGCTTGCCCTTGCGGCGCTTGGCGCGGCAGCCTGCAGCCCGCGTGAATCGGGCAAGAAGGCCATTCTTGAGCGCTGCCTTGCCGGCGCCGAGGACGAGAAGGTCTGCGAGTGCACGGCGCAGGCGTCGGCGGAGAAAATGGACCAGGAGCTGTTCGATCTGGTCGTGCTCGGCGCCAAGGGCGAGGAAGCCGAAGTTGCGGCACGGGCCGAGGAGCTTTCGCCGGAACTGCAGAACAAGTTTTCGCTGCTCGTCCCTGAAATCAAACAGGAATGCGAATCCGCGGCGGCGCTGTCGGCGAGCTAGGCCGGAAGCCCGTTTGTCTGTCTCAGGGCTTCCCAAAGGGCAATTCCGGCGGACATCGCGACATTCAGCGAGCGGGCGCCCGGGACGAGGGGAATCGCCACCCTAACGTCAGCCGCAGCGTGAACTTCATCGGGAACGCCAGCCGACTCACGGCCAAACAGGAGCGTGTCGCCAGGCTGGAACGCCGCCTGGTCCAGCCGTGTGCTGCCGCGCGTGGTGAAAAGGACCAGTCGCGAACCAGACGCAATCTGCTGTTCGCGGAACGAAGACCAGCCAGAATGCCTGAAAACCGCGACGTTTTCAGCGTAGTCCATCGCTGTGCGACGCAGCGCCTTGTCGGTGAGCGGGAAGCCGCAGGGCTCAATCAGGTCAACTGCGACGCCAAGGCACGCCGCCAACCGGAGATTCGCCCCAAGATTCTGAGGGATGTCAGGTTGAAAGAGGGCGAGTCGCACTTTAGACGGGTCCGTCACTGGAGGGGCTTTCTTGCGACACCTCGCCGCCTAGGGGGAAACCTCGGTGGCGACGATAAGGCGTCAAAGCTCCGGATAGCATGGGAGACTCGTGTGTCGGAACACGGATCCAAGGCCTCTACGGCGGATACTGCGCACGCTGGAGAAACCCGCAGGGATTTCATCCACATCGCGGCGGCGACGGTCGCCGGCGCCGGCGTTCTCTCGGTCGCTTGGCCGTTCGTGCAACAGCTCGCCCCGGCGGCTGACACGCGCGCCGCCTCGAGCGCCGAAGTGGATGTCTCGAAAGTGCCGGAAGGCAGCGAGATCCGCGTGCTGATCGGCGGCCTGCCGTTCTTCATCCGCCACCGCACCGCGGCCGAGATCGCCCGCGCCAAGGCCGACGACACCGCGCAGCTGCGCGATCCGGCCACCGACGACAGCCGCCTGCACGCCATGCAGGACGGCAAGCTCAATCCGGCCATCCTGGTCACCTCGGGCACCTGCACGCACCTCGGTTGCGTTCCGGTCGGTCCGGCGCAGGGCTCGGTCGGCGAATTCGGCGGCTGGTACTGCCCGTGCCACGGCTCGCACTACGATACCTCGGGACGCATTCGTAAGGGGCCGGCGCCGAAGAACCTGGCGATCCCGAAATACGACTATACGTCGCCCACCATGATCAAGATTTCGCTGTAGTCGGGGGAGAGCCAAGTTGAGCGGACCGTCGACCTACGAACCCAAGACCGGCATCGAGAAATGGCTCGATACCCGTCTCCCCATCATCCGCTTCGGTGCGGACCTGATGGATTTCCCCACCCCGAAGAACCTCAACTACTGGTGGACCTTCGGCGGCATCCTGGCCGTGTGCCTCGTCGTGCAGATCGTCACCGGCATCGTGCTGGCGATGCACTATGTGGCCAACACGTCGATGGCCTTTGACTCGGTCGAGCGCATCCGCCGCGACGTGGATTTCGGCTGGCTGATCCAGTCGATCCACGCCAACGGCGCCTCGATGTTCTTCCTCGCCGTCTACATCCACATGTTCCGTGGCCTGTACTACGGCTCATACAAATCCCCGCGCGAAGTGATCTGGATCCTCGGCGTCGTGATCTACCTGATCATGATGGCGACGGCGTTCATGGGCTACGTGCTGCCCTGGGGCCAGATGTCGTTCCACGGCTCGGCGGTCATCACCAACCTGATCGGTGCGATCCCGCTGGTCGGCGACACGGTGAAGACCTACCTGATGGGCGGCCCGGCCATCGGCGATGCAACGCTGAATCGCTTCTTCTCGCTGCACTACCTGCTGCCGTTCGTGATCGCCGGCATCGTCGTGCTGCACGTCTGGGCGCTGCACGTCCCGGGCAACAACAACCCGACCGGCGTGTCGGTGAAGGACGTCAAGAAAGACACGGTTCCGTTCCACCCGTACTACACGGTGAAGGATGGCTTCGCGATCGTGGTGTTCTTCGTCCTGTTCGCGGCTTTCGTGTTCTTCATGCCGAACGCGCTCGGCCACGCCGACAACTTCGTCCAGGCCAACCCGGCCCAGACGCCGTCGCACATCGTGCCGGAATGGTATCTGCTGCCGTTCTACGCGATCCTGCGCGCCATCACGTTCGACATCGGCCCGATCGAGGCCAAGCTGCTCGGCGTGTTCGCGATGTTCGGCTCGATCCTGATCCTGTTCTTCCTGCCGTGGCTGGACACCTCGAAGGTGCGCTCGATGCGCTACCGTCCGCTGGCCCAGCAGGCTTTCGTGCTGTTCGTCGTGGCCGCCATCGGCCTCGGCTTCTGCGGCGCGAACGACCCGGACAAGTTCGTGTTCAACTATGGACCGGACAAGGTGGCGCTGGTCTACACCGAAGCCGCCACCGGCAAGACGATCCGCGAAGTGTCGGACGACCACGCCGCGCTGGTCGCCAAGAAAGCCGCGCTGGCCGAGCCGGCCCGTAGCGAAGCCTCGATCGAGGTTCACTCGGAAGGCTTCAAGTGGCTGTGGCTGTCGCAGATCCTGGGCGCGTACTACTTCCTGTACTTCCTGGTGATCCTGCCGCTGCTCGGCATCATCGAGAAACCGAAGGCGCGTCCGCCATCGATTGCTGAAAGCGTGCGTGCTCACAAGCCAGCCGTTCCGGCTGCCGCCGTGGCCGCGGAATAGGGAGAGACAGATGCGCTTTGCCAAGCTCGCCCTTTCCAGCGCTGCAGTGATCGCGGTTGCCGCGTTCGGCTTCACCGCCATCGCCCAGCAGCCCGCCGCTCCGGCCCCGGCCCAGCCCGCGCCGACGACGACCGAACAGCCTGCTGCTGCCGCTCCGGCTGCTGAAGCCCCGGCCGCTGCGCCGGTCGTGGAAGCTCCGCCCGCTCCGGCCCCGGCGCCGGCAGAGCATGCCGCTGGCGCTGCGCCGGAAGAACACGCCGCCGGTGGCGGTCACCACCTGCTCGAGCCGAAAGGCGGCTGGCCGCACGAAGGCCTGTTCGGTTCGTTCGACCAGAACGCGCTGCAACGTGGCTTCAAGGTCTACAAGAACGTCTGCTCGTCGTGCCACGGGCTGAAGCTGCTCTCGTTCCGCAACCTCGGCGAAGTCGGCGGCCCGTTCTACGACGCCAAGTATCCGAACCCGAACGACAACCCGATGGTCAAGAAACTGGCCAGCGAGTTCTCGGTCTCCAAGGTTGACCCGGACTCGGGCGCGATGGTCGCGATGCCGGGCATCCCGTCCGACCATTTCCCCAGCCCGTACGCCAACGCCATCGCCGCTTCGGTGGCGAACGGTGGCGCGGTGCCGCCGGACCTGTCGGTGATCGCCAAGGCGCGCCATGGCGGCGCGGGCTATATCTACTCGCTGATGCGCGGCTTCTACGCCCCGCCGGAAGGCCTGAAGGTGAACGCGGGCCAGCACTATAACGCCTATTTCGGCGGCGACACGGGCAGCCAGTGGAGCGGCGATCCGCGCCACAAGCCGCCGGGTGGCTTCCTCGCCATGTCGCCCCCGCTGTCGGACTTCGACATCAAGCTGCAGCGTGACTGCTCGGAGAAAACCGCCGGCGGCGCTGCCTGCGACAAGAACACGTTCGACGACGGCAAGCCGACCACGCTGGAACAGCAGGCTCACGACGTGGCCGTGTTCCTCGCCTGGGCCGGCGATCCGAAAGCGACGGCGCGCAAGCAGATGGGCGCGGCGGTTATCCCGTACCTGCTGATCCTCGCGCTTCTGGCGTTCCTGTCGTACCGCCGCCTGTGGCGGAACGTTGAGCACTAGATGAACCTGATCCTAGCGGGCGCGCGATGGAAATTGCGCGCCCGCCGGTTCAATCCTAAGATCGCTGTCTTCCGCGGACGGAGCTTCGGTTTCGTTGCAGCGGCATCGAATACGCCGCAAGGCGTATGCCGGGACCTGTGTCGCCGTTCGGGCTGTTCGGTTGACGCTGGTCCCGGTTCAGTTTTCCGGGGACGGACGGTTCCGGGATCATCCATATGACCCTGCCCAATGGATACGCGCTGCGGCTGGCCTCGCCCGATGAGGCGGAGCTGGTGCGCGCGGTCATGCTGCGCTGCTGGACCGGCACGGTGGCCGAAAATTCCAGCGCCTATCGCGAGACGGTGGACGACATCGCCGGCCAGATCGCGCGCGGCGGCGCCGTGCTGCTCTGGCGTGGCGAAGAGGTGGTGGGCGGCGGCCGCTTCCATCCCGTGCCGGGGCCGGCAGGGGACAAGCGGCCGTGGACGGAGATCAAGCGGGTGGGCGTGGCGCGTGAGTTGCGCAAGCTGAACCTCGGCGCGCCGCTGGTCGCGGCAATCGAGGACGCGGCGCGCGCCCGTGGCGCGGTCGGCGCGCAACTGGGCGTGCGCGAGGACCAGCCGCGTCTGGTGCAGTTCTGGGAAGGTCTCGGCTATGTCCGCGCCGACGATGTGCGGTTGCACACGGTGAACCCGCTGACACCGCCGCCCTTCACGATGCGGAAGTGGTTTCAAGGCGAGAGCCAAGTTGCAGCATTGGCATGACCTCGCGAGGAGCTGTCAGAGGCGTCACGCGGACCATCAGTATAGTAAAAAATAAGGTCGCCTATCAGACGAAGAACACTGGTGCGAAGCCGCCACCTTCAGTTCTGAAGTTTGTCGTCTGGCCCTGATAGAGCCGTGCCGCCGCCAGCAGCAGGTGGCCATCATAGGTATATAGGCGAACATCGACCTTGCGAGCGACTGCCTCGTTTTCCAGCTTGATCAAGCGCTCGCCCGGCGGTGCGAACTCCTGCGCGATGTAGGCTGCGGCGAGGATGTCCGCCCATGTCGATCGCGTGAGCTTATCTCCCCGATAGACCGCCTTGCCGCCGTGACCAGCAACCGGCTTGAAGAAGAGCGTTTTGCGACACTGCCAGAGGTCGCCAGCATTGTCGGGTGTGACAGGAGTCGCTTTTGGGATGCTTGCCAGGGCAGCCAAAGCTGCTTCCGACACGCCCCACTTCTGCAGGCGCACTGTATCTGTCAGAAGGGTGAGATTGCGCTTGTCGGCGAGTGTCGCGTGATTGTGCGGATTGGGCGTCAGGACTGCAGCGCCATCCTCATAGGCCCGGCGCAATGCATCGTGCTGCGGCAGGGAAAGATCAAAATCGACAAGCCGGTTGTAGATGAGGTCGACCGTCTGGCCGCGGCAGGTGAGCGAGCGCCCATCGTAGGCAAATTCGGCTGGATCTGCGATCAGTGAGTTCAGGCCGTTCGCCTTGAACAGGCTCTGAGCCAGGAGGAATTCAGGATAAAGGTACTGCGTTTCCGGCGCATCATCGACGATAGCGATGCTTTTCGGGCGGCCAGCGCCCCTCTGGAGGCGCCATTCCGCATCGAACATCCCAATCACATCCCGGTCAAAGTGCGAGGCCTGACCATCGGCTACTGCGGGTGCAACTTCAGGGCAGCACGCGAGTTGGGCCTTTGCGCTAAATGCATTCAGGAACGCGCCGCCAGCATTGGTGTTGATCTCGATAAGCCGGGGAGTGTCACCGGCCAGGTGAAAATCATAGCCCATGAAGGCGCCGCGTGGGCCGTGGCTCTTGCGGGCGATGGCTGGGGTCCATGAAGCCGCTGCCGCCTGATAGGCGGGCAGGCTGGCGACCTCCTCGATGGCCGCCACGGTCGCCATCATGCTGTCGAGATCGGCGCGCGGCAGGAATACCGGCAGGTTTGAGAACAGGTGCGGGCGGTTCTCAATGTGCGTCACGAAAAAGCTGTCGTCGCCCGACGCCTTGAGCATGGCGTCGGCCATGCTCTGCCTGTCGAGAGAAATGCAGAAGCAGTGTTGATTGAGTTCATTTGCGAGTTCGCGCGATACGCCGCTCAATGCATCAGGCGGCACGGCGCAGCTGGGGTCGCGCATGCTCATGCCTTCGCTCTGCAGGACTGCGTGCATCCGGCAGGCCGAGCAGGGAGCTGGTCCTGAAGCGGCGAGCAAACGGCATGACGTAGACGCACCAGACACGCTCCGGAGATGAAATCGCCGCTTTGCATCATCGGCGCTCGGCAGCGGCGCATGGCATGAGCGTGGCCGCAAGCGGTGTGCAGATTTCCGATGAACCGTTGCAGCAGTCCTCGATCAGGAAGCCGAGCAGGTCGCGCATCGCGCCGTAGTCGACGCGATAGATGATGGAGCGGCCGTCACGACGCGAGGACACGAGTCCGGCGTGTGAAAGAAGCATCAGATTGGTGGACAGCGATGACGGCGGCATCTTGAGACGCGTCGCGAGATCGCCTGCCGCCATGCCTTCCGGGCCAGCCTTGATCAGGAGCCGGAAGGCCGCGAGTCGTCCCTCATGGGCGAGGGCCGACAGGGCGGATATCGCTTGATCTGTTTTCATTATTCGGGAAATATAGAAATATGAGGCGGTGCGCAAGTCGCTGCTTCAAGTTTCCTGAGAGGGTGGAGAGATGGACGCGATGATTGATTTCTACGCCGCAAGGAGCCCGAACGGACGCAAGATTTCCATCATGCTGGAAGAGTGCGCCGCCCCGCATCGGATCCATTTTGTGAACCTGGAGCGCGGCGAGCAGTTCAGCCCCGAATTCAGACGCATCAACCCGAACTCGAAAATTCCGGCAATCATCGACCACGATGGCGAAGAGCCAGTGACGATATTCGAATCCGCGTCGATTCTCATCTACCTGGCTGAGAAATACGACCGGCTACTGCCCAAGTCACCGGCGGGTCGGGCCGCGTGCATCAGCTGGACTGTCTGGCAGGTCGCGAATGTTGGCCCGATGTTCGGTCAGTCGCATCATTTCCATAGCATCGCCCCCGAAAAGTGTTCCTACGCCATGGCGCGCTTCTCGAAGGAAGCGGCGCGACTGGTGCGCGTGATGGAGAGGAGTCTGGCCGAGAAGCCGTTCCTCGCGAGCGAGTATTCCATTGCGGACATTGCCGTATTTCCCTGGATCAGGGTGGCGCTGGATTCGATTGCCCAGAACACGCCTGAGCTCGTGGGAGAGACGCCAAACATCCGACGCTGGTTTGCCGCGATCAGCGAGCGGCCGGCTGTCCAGCGCGGCCTGGCGTTGGGGCGCTAGCCTTGCGACGGGCCGTGAACGTGCTGGCGATGCATGTTCCGGCACTGGCCCCGATGCTCCGATTGGATAGAGTGCCGCTCACTCCTCGTATCAGCCTGTCGGACCTCGCATGACCAAATGGACGCTCGGGATTATCGGCGGCTCTGGCCTGTATCAGGTGCCGGGCATTGAGGGCGGCCGGTGGGAGGCGATTACGTCGCCGTGGGGCGAGCCTTCGGATCATGTCTATCGCGGCGCGCTGCATGGTGTGGAGGTGGTGTTCCTGCCGCGGCATGGGCGGGGGCATCGGTTGGGGCCGACGCAGCTGAACTATCGCGCGAACATCGATGTGATGAAGCGGGCGGGCGTGACGGACATTCTCTCGCTGTCGGCGTGCGGGTCTCTCAAGGAAGAGATGGCGCCGGGAGATTTCGTGGTGGTGGACCAGTTCATCGATCGCACGTTTGCGCGCGACAAGAGCTTCTTCGGCGAGGGCGTGGTGGCGCATGTGTCCATGGCGCATCCGGTGTCGTCGCGGCTCGCAGGCTTTGCGGCAGAAGAATCCGCAGCTCTGGGGGTGAAAACCCACCGGGGCGGAACCTATCTGGCGATGGAAGGCCCGCAATTCTCCTCGTTGGCCGAGTCGAAGCTGTACCGGTCGTGGGGCTGCGCTGTAATCGGGATGACCAACATGCCGGAGGCCAAGCTCGCGCGCGAAGCGGAAATCCCCTATGCGACCGTGGCGATGGTGACGGACTATGACTGCTGGCACGAGGAAGTGGCCGCTGTGTCGGTGACGGACGTGTTGAAAGTGCTGCATGGCAATGCGGAGAAGGCGGCGGCGCTGGTTTCGCGCGTAGCGCAGCGGATGGCGGCGACGCCCCGCACGCCGGACCCGGACGGGATCGACACCTGCCTCGACCATGCGATCATCACAGGCAAGGACCATCGCGACCCGGCGCTGTCGGCGATGCTGGATGCGGTCGCCGGGCGAGTGTTAAGGGCTTGACGGAACTGGCTTTGTCCGCCGACATCCCTGCCGCGGGCGGAAAACCGAGCTGATGATCCCCGAGAATTTTGCCTTGTTCCTCGTGCTGACGACGCTTGTCAGCCTCGCGCCCGGTCCGAACGTGATGTTTATCATGTCGACGGCGGCGTTGCGCGGGCATCGCGCGGGGATGATGGCGGGGTTCGGCATCCAGGTCGCCAATCTGGTTTACTTCGCGCTGACGGCGCTGGGCATCGGCGTGCTGCTGCAGACATCGCCGGTGGCGTTCTGGGTGGTGAAGTGGATGGGCGCGACCTTCCTCGCCGTGTTCGGCGTGATGGCCATCGTCCGCAGCTTCCAGAACACGCCGCTGATCGAGACGGGCGAGCCGATGCCGGTGATGGCGGTCGGGCGTGGCGCGTTTCTCGACGGGCTGATGATCGGCTTCGGCAATCCCAAGACGATCTTCTGGTTCCTCAGCTTCCTGCCGCAGTTCATCGACCTGAAGGGCGACGTGCTGGGGCAGACGATCCTGCTGGGCGGGGTTGGCGCGGTGATCGATCTTGGCGCGCAGTGGTTGTACACGCATATCGGCGGACGGCTGTCGCGCTTCCTTGGCAAGCCGCATATCCGCAAATGGTTCGAGCGGGCCGTGGGGCTGGTGTTCCTGGGGCTTGCGCTGCTGGTGGTGTTCACTTTCAAGCAGGGCGCGCACTAGAGACGGCGAACGCGACGAGGGCGAAGATGACGATCCGGCTGCATATTGGCGACAAGAACTACTCCTCGTGGAGCATGCGTCCGTGGCTGGCGTTGCGCCATGGCGGCATCGCGTTCGACGAGGTGATGCACGCGCTGCCGGAGATGGGCGGCAAGCCGGTGTTCGGGACGATCTCTCCGAATGCGCGGGTGCCGGCGCTGGATCTCGGTGCGGGTGTGGTGGTGGCGGAGAGCCTGGCCATCTGCGAGTGGGCGGCGGAGCAGCAGCCGACGCTGTGGCCTAAGGATGCCAATGCGCGGGCGCTGGCGCGGGCCGCGGCGGCGATCATGCATTCGGGCTTTCCGAACCTGCGCAACGACGCGCCGATGAACATCAAGCGCCGCACGGATGCGGGGCGGATGACGGCGGATGGGCTGGCCGATGCGGCCAAGGTCGATGCGCTGTGGAGCGAGTGGCTGGCGTGGTCGGGCGGGCCGTTCCTGTTCGGTCAGTGGTCGATTGCCGATGCGATGTACGCGCCCGTGGTGACGCGGTTCGTCACCTACGCCATTCCGCGCTCCGCCGTGGCGCAGGGCTATATCGACCGCATGTGGGCCGAGCCGCATTTCGCAGCTTGGGTCGCTGGCGCGGAGAAAGAGACGCGCACGCTGCCGCGGTCTGATCAGGCCTAGCTTCAGAACGCCTTGTAGGACAGGAACACGCCGAGGCTGGCCTGATCCTCGGAGCCGCGCAGTAGCACCAGCGGGTTGTCGGCGGCGTCGCCGGTGAGGCGGTCGTAGCCGGCGACGATGACGGCGGTCCAGTCCTGCGTCAGCGGGACGATGGCGGTGGCGCCGAGGCCGTACGAATGCAGGCCGCCGCCGGCGTCGAACTGCGGCAGGCCGGAGGCGATGGACTGGGTCGGGCTCACGCTGAAATAGGCGGCGTTGTACGTGTCGTCGACGAGCCGCGCGCGAGGGCCGATCGACCAGATGACGGGCGGGCCGAACAGGGCATCGCGGCCGGACCATTTCATGCCGAGATCAGCAACAAGGCCTTCATGGCCGGTGAAGGCCTTACGGGCTTCGGCGCTGAACGTGAGCTGGCCGAGGTCGTAGTCGATGAAACCGCCAGCCTCGAGGCTGGTGTCGACATCGCCGAGGCCGACGAGGTCTGTCGTGTCGTCGCCATTGATGGCGAAGGGCTGGTCGCCGCTTTCATCGCGCGAGAATTTCACGCGCAGGATGGGACCGGCGCGCAGTGCGTCGTCGTTGAGAACGCGATAGCCGATGCCTTCCTGCACGGAGGCGAAGAAACGGTCGCCATAGGAAAGCTGGATGTTGGGCAGGATAGAGACGCGCGAGCTGTCGTCACCTTCATAGGTGGGGGAAGAGAGAGCGCCCGCGCCCAGAACCAGGCCCCAGCCCTCATCTGCGCCACGCGGCTGCGCAAAGGCGGGCGCGGCCGAGGCAAGGGTAAGGGCGAGAATGAGGGGTTGGCGCAAGGGCATCTCCGGATTGACGACGCGCTTACGGAAGCGGTGGCCTGCCGGATCGGTGTCGCGCCAGAATAGCGGGCGCAGGGCGTTGAACTTTTTGTCAGAACGGCGGGGAGCGGCGAGGCCCCCTCGGGTGTCACTTCCGTGATGTGAGGAGATGCTTTAACCAGAGCTGTACCGCAGCAAGGACGATCCATGGAACTGAAGGACGCAATCCGCACCATTCCGGACTTCCCGAAAAAGGGGATCATGTTCCGGGATGTGACCACGCTGATGGGCAATCCGCGGGCGTTCCGGCAGGCCGTGGACGAGCTGGTCCAGCCGTGGGCCGGCGCCAAGATCGACAAGGTAGCAGGTATCGAGGCGCGCGGCTTCATCCTCGGCGGGGCGGTGGCGCACCAGCTGTCGGCCGGCTTCGTGCCGCTGCGCAAGAGGGGCAAGCTGCCCCACAACGTCATCACCGAGAGCTACGAGCTGGAATACGGCGTGGACTCGATGGAAATGCATACAGACGCCATCGCGCCGGGCGACCGGGTGCTGCTGGTGGATGATCTTATCGCGACTGGGGGCACCGCGATGGCGGCGATCAAGCTGCTGCGCAAGGCGGGCGCGAAGATTGCCGGGGCGGCCTTCCTGGTTTGCCTGCCGGAGCTGCAGGGCGACACCAAGCTGTCGGGACAGGGGATCGACGTCAGCTATCTGGTCTGGTTTTCCGGACACTAGGGCCGACGTTACCGGGCTGGTGGACGGCCGCGGGGATCATCCTAGATTATCGACAGAGGGTTGGGTCGCGGGGCAGGCGAGGTGCTTGCGGAGCGGGTTTTCCAGCCTTTGACGGCGGATCGCGCCGTCCAGCGGCCTCATGGGGATTGTTCTTGCCGGCTAAGACGTTTCTGGCGGGTGGCGGCGAGGCAGGGGCGCTGATCCGCGCGTTCGACTGGACGACAACGCCACTCGGCGCACCGGAATCGTGGCCGGAGGCCCTGCGCACGGGACTGGCGGTGTGCCTCAACTCTGCCATCCCCTCGGCGCTCTACTGGGGACCGGACTTCACCACCCTCTACAACGACACATGGGCGCAGCAGCAGGCCGGGCGGCATCCCTGGGCAATGGGTCGTCCTGCGCGGGAGTCGCGGGCCGAGATGTGGGCGACGCTGGAGCCGCAGTTCAGGAACGTGCGCGCGACCGGGCGCGGTATCTCCGTCACCGACCAGCACTTGCCGAT
>Ga0208492_1001827_pt1 | contig 11821 bp, 14 predicted proteins | sample Subbioar_CSW14AB_FD_184820 | JGI IMG/M metagenome (GOLD analysis project Ga0208492, IMG submission 184820) | Serpentinite rock and fluid subsurface biosphere microbial communities from McLaughlin Reserve, California, USA - CR12Mar_CSW14AB (SPAdes) | ecosystem: Environmental > Terrestrial > Deep... | reverse complement strand
GTGTGATATTTCCTACACCAAAAAAGGCGCTGGCTTTTTAGCGGCTATTCATTTAGGGATTTTTGCCGCCGTATATGCAGTAGTTGCAAACACCGCTTATATCTGGCTGGGATTAAAAGGAAAAGTCAAAGCTGCCGGGGCCTCTGTTGCACATATTGGGTTTGGGTTGGCGCTAGTGGGTATTCTTATATCCTCGGGTAAAAAAACGGTTCTTAGCTGGAATACAACTGGGGTAACACCTTTGAGTGTAGAAAGTAAAGATGAAAAAGGGAATCCTGCCGGTGATCCAGCGGAAAACTTAACCTTGTTTAAAGCAGTAGCAACGGATATGGGTAGGTATATGGTAACCTATACGATGGACACAACAAATCCCAGAGATCGTAAAAGATATTTTGAAATTGATTTCAAAGCCAAGGATGGCAGCGAGCAGTTCAAGCTATACCCCGATGTAATCAAGAACAATAGGATGGAAGGCTTTGCCGCAAATCCTGCCGCACAACACTACTGGCATAAAGATATTTTTGTTTACATTACTTCCTTCCAGGAAAACAGATCCGCGGATACCGTTAGTTTTAAGAACAGAACGGTTAAAGTAAGCGATACTTTGTTTTATGGAAATGGCATGATGATTCTAAATAAAGTATCCGTTAATCCTGCTGAATTGGCATCGAAATACAATAAGGACGAAACGGCACTGTTTCTGGACATGACCGTTATTTCCAAAGAAGGAAAACAGTATCGGGCATATCCGGGTATAGCTTTAAAGGGACAGGAATTAAGGTCATTGCCGGATAGTATTATCTCGCAAAGCCTGGTACTGAAGTTCAATAAAGTAATTAACCAGGAGAAAGGAGAACTGGAAATAGGCGTTAAGGAGAGTGGCAATATTACCGACCTAATTACATTGAAAGTATATGAGTTCCCAATGATTAACCTGCTATGGCTGGGAATAGTGATTATGGTAACAGGTTTTGTGATGTCGATTGTACAACGTGTTAAACAAATTGCAAAAAGTACCCTCTAATACTGGCAGCAAAGGTTACATTTTCAGTGTCATTGTATTAATATTAGTCTGATTTGACTAAATTCATACTGAATGGGCACTAAATTTCTCTATATCGTTTTGCTGCTTTGTGGCATTTGCTTTACCGGACTTATAAAGGCCCAGGACAAAGGCGTTCACGATACAATAAGAGTTTACGCTTATATTACCCCGGAAGGAGACACAATTGGCGAGTCATGGCTTCCTAATGTAGAAGTGATTGGCAGGTTAAATGCTGCAGGTAGAAAGTATTGGGCAGAATGGACTCGTTTGCGCAATGCTGTTTATGTTACTTATCCATATGCAAAAGCTGCTTCAAGAATAATTAATGAAATCAATCTGCAATTGGTGAATGTATCTGATAAACAGTTGCGCAGAAAAATAATTCGTTCCAGAGAAAAGGAAATGAAAAAACAATTTACGGATCAGTTAACTAAACTTTCTGTTTATCAGGGAAGGGTACTCATGAAATTAATCAACCGCGAAACTGGTAATAACTGTTATGAAATTATTGAGGAGTACAAGGGTTTTATGACAGCTGCTTTCTGGCAAACAGTTGCTTTCGTCTTTGGCAGTAATTTGAAACAGCCCTATGATCCTGGAACGAAAGATGCAGAGATGGAAAAAATTGTTAGAGATGTAGCTCGAATGTATGGCTATCCTGGTTGAAGATAGTTTTGTAAATATCTTTTGAATTCTTTTCTCGATATCATTTCTGCACCCAGACTTGCTAAGTGTTCAGTATACACCTGACAGTCAATTAAAACAACATTTTCTCTTATCAGTTGATTCACTAGTTGAATAAAAGCAAATTTGCTAGCATTGGAAACATGACTGAACATGCTTTCACCAAAAAACAATTTGCCCATTCTTATTCCATATAATCCTCCAACCAGTACACCGTTTTTACGGGCTTCAGCAGAAATAGCCAATCCTTCCTTATGTAATTTACAATAGGCTGCTTCAACTTCATCTGTTATCCATGTTCCCGATTGCCCTGGTCTATTATTCACTTTGCAATAATGAATCACTTCTGAAAAACAGGTATTTATTGAGAAACTAAATTCCTCTTTTTTGATTACTTGCTTCATGCTTTTGCTGACGTATAATTTTTCAGGAAATAATACGAATCTGGGATCGGGACTCCACCATAATGGGGTATTGCCTTCATACCAGGGAAAGATACCTTCCTGATAGGCCAGTTTTAACCTTTCAGTTGATAAATCTCCACCAATAGCCAATAAGCCATCCTCCAATGCATCATCAACAGGTGGGAATACTAGTTTGGAGGAAAGAATATGCATCAGGCGTTTAGTTCTACTGTAGCGCCAATCCCTCTTTCTGTAATACTATTACACATTGGTTTTAATGTGTCGTAATCTCCCTTTTTAACTGCATACTTGCCTTTATAATGAATAAACATGGCACACTGCTCTGCTTGTTCAAGCGTGTGTCCACATATTTCCATCAACGTTTCAATTACCCAGTCAAACGTATTGACTTCATCGTTCCAGACAATCAAACTATACTGATCAGTAGTGAGCGTGTCGGTATCAGTGTCTGGGGATTCCCAGATTTGCGGATTATTGGAGGAATAAAGATTCGACATGCGGTAAAATTATAGAATAGGTGTTGATTTCAAAAAAAATGAAAATTTGTTTTGAAAAAAAACGATTTTTTTTTGCTGTTTACATTTCAGACCCTATTTTTGCATTCCCAAACAATAAGGGAGCATAGCTCAGTTGGTTTAGAGCATCTGCCTTACAAGCAGAGGGTCCGCGGTTCGAACCCGTGTGCTCCCACAAGGTCTCGAGTTTTATTCGGGACTTTTTTATTTTCACAACTCTCTGTTTTATTGGTTAAATTGAGTTGCGTCAACTCTCAATTATGCGTTTGCTGATTTTCATTTTCCTTCTTATTAGTTGCACTAAAGCTATGTTTGCTCAGGAATTCCACACAGCCAATAAAAAAGCCACTTCGCAGACTGTAAAACTGTATAACAACTTATTCCGGATTTTGCCACAGGGAATTCTTTTTGGACACCAGGATGATCTGGCATATGGCCTGGGCTGGGAATATATACAAGATAAAAGCTGTGTGCAGGATGCTGTTGGCGAATATCCAGCCATGTATGGCTGGGAGCTGGGCGATCTGGAGTTGGATGCTATTCACAATCTGGATAGTGTACCATTTCAAAAAATGAAGGCATTTATACAAGAAGGGTATAAGCGTGGCGGGGTGATTACAATTAGCTGGCACGCAAATAATCCCGTAACAGGGAAAAATGCCTGGGATATTTCCGGCAATGCAGTTTCTGCCATTATTCCGGGCGGTCATATGCATGAAAAATACAAAAGCTGGTTAGATAAGATAGCCGGTTTTCTAATGGATGTAAAAACTCAAGGAGGAGAGTTTATACCTGTTATTTTCAGACCATTTCATGAACTGACAGGAAACTGGTTCTGGTGGTGTCAAAATGTTTGTACTCCTGAGGAATATAAGTCGCTTTGGAAATTCACTTTTGATTATTTAACCAATATCAAGCAGCTTAATCATTTATTGTGGGCTTATAATCCCGAGAAATTTGAAAGTGAAGCCCAGTTTTTACAATACTATCCGGGCGATGAATATGTAGACATAATGAGTTTTGATTTTTATCAATATGGTGATCCCTCTAATAACACTGATTTTGAAACAACCCTTGACAAGCGATTGTTGATTCTTACCAAACTATCCAAAGAAAGAAAAAAACTGCCTGCATTGGCTGAAACAGGATTTATGAATATCCCTTATCCTGAATGGTTTACCAAAAAACTCATGAAGGGGATTGGGAATCATGCCATTTCATATGTTCATCTCTGGAGAGACGGAGGATTGGTAAATGGCACAGGACAATATCGATTTGCGCCTTCTCAGGATCATTTTATTCCAGTGGGCAGAGACCCTGCTTTTATGGATTTTTACAAATTGTATATTTCAGATAAGTTCATTTTCGGCAATAAAGTTCAGCAACTAAACTTGTACAAATGAGATGCATTTTATTTTTAATCGGGACTTGGCTTTCGTTAAGTTTAACAGCTCAATCTTCTGTTTTTGATGAATCTTTAGCTAAGAAACTGGGAGCAGATGACTATGGAATGAAGCAGTATATGCTTGTAATATTAAAAACCGGAAACAATACAACGCAGGATAAAAAATTTATTGATAGCTGTTTTTCCGGGCATATGAGCAATATGAATCTAATGGTAAAGGCAGATAAATTAGTAGTTGCAGGGCCTATAGGTAAAAATGAAAAAATGTACCGGGGGATCTTTATTCTAAACGTTGCCACTAAAAATGAAGCTGAAAAACTATTGAAAACAGATCCTGCTGTAAACGCCGGATTATTGGATGCTGAATATTTTCCCTGGTATGGGTCTGCAGCATTAGCAACCTATTTACCCAACGTTGAAAAAGTAACAAAGAAAAATTTTTAGTATGAATCGTTTGCAGCAATTAGTTCTTGAGTTGGAATCATTTGTTCCATATGCAGAAAAAATAAATCCTTCCGTTTCTGAAGCTAATGTTGGTTGGCATATTGATCATTCTTTATTAGTTATCAATCAAATTGTGAAAGCAATGGATATGTCGGATCCGGAGGCGTATCAGTACCATTTTAATTTTAAACGCTGGATAGCATTTACGCTTAAAAAATTTCCTAGAGGGGTAGCTAAAGCTCCCAAACAGGTCAGGCCAGTGGAAGCATTTGATGCTGATAAAATTTCAGCGTCTATTGAACATACAAATAACAGTCTGGCAGTTTTTACTACATTGCAGCCTAATCAGTTTTTTGTGCATCCTTTCTTTGGGAAGCTGAATCAGAAGGCAGCACTAAAAATGCTTACAATACATACGGCACATCATTTGGCCATTATAAAAGATATAATAAAAAAGTAAAGAAAATGATACAAGCAAAAGGGTATGGTGCAACAAGCAAAGACAGTGAAATTGTGCCGTTGGAATTCAACAGAAAATCTTTAGGAGAGTCAGATGTTTTAATTGACATTTTATACTGCGGTATTTGTCATTCAGATATTCACACGGCAAGAGGCGAATGGGGCGCAGCTATTTACCCGGTAGTACCCGGGCATGAAATTGTAGGGAAAGTAATGCAGGTGGGAGCATCTGTTACGAAATTTAAAGTAGGGGATATAGCCGGTGTTGGCGTATTTGTAGATTCCTGTAGAACCTGCAATCCATGTAAAAAAGGTATGGAACAATATTGTGAAGAAGGAATGGTTCCTACTTATAATGGATATTACCGCGACAAGCTAACCCTTACTTACGGAGGATATTCCAATTGCTATGTGATTGATGAAAAATATACTTTGCACATTCCTCAAAAGGAGAATCTTGCCGGGGTAGCTCCGTTATTGTGTGCCGGTATTACTACGTATTCTCCTTTGAAATTTGCTGGAGTTGGTAAGGGACATAAAGTTGCCGTGCTGGGTTTAGGTGGTTTGGGACATATGGCTGTTAAGTTTGCAGCTTCATTTGGCGCAGAAGTTACGATGTTGAGCACATCTCCTTCCAAAGAAGCAGATGCCAAAAAATTAGGCGCGCATCATTTTGCATTATCAACGGATCCTGCACAAATGAAAGCCTTAAAAGGCAAGTTTGATTTTATCCTCAATACTGTAGCAGCAAAACATGATATGAATAAATTTCTAGATCTGCTTACACTGGATGGTAAAATGTTAATAGTTGGTATCCCCCCAGAGGAATCTGCGTACAATGCCGCTAAATTAATTTCTAAAAGAAGAAGTATTATTGGGTCTATGATTGGTGGAATTGCAGAAACACAGGAAATGCTGGACTATTGTGCAGCACATAATATTTATTCGGACATAGAACTAATTAGTGCACAGGACATTAATAAAGCATATGAACGTGTTATTAATTCAGATGTGAAGTACCGCTTTGTAATTGATATGAAAACCCTTTAGTCGGTTACTTCAACAATCAGTTCAACTTCAACAGCCATATTAAAGGGAAGGGTGTTGGTTCCTATTGCGGAACGGGCATGCTTCCCTTTTTCGCCTAAAGCCAATACCATTAAATCTGAAAATCCGTTCATGACTTTAGGTTGATCATAAAAGTCGGAAGCGCTGTTTACCAACCCAAGTACCTTTACGATTCTTTTGATTTTACTCAGGTCCCCCAATTCTTTTTTTAACACCGCTAACTGATTGATTGCGGTTAATCTGGCAGCAGCATATCCTTGCTCTATACTTAAGTCAGCTCCAAGTTTGCCTGTTATGTATTTACCCTGCGAATCTGATGGTCCTTTTCCTGACAGAAAAACCAGATTCCCTGTCCTTACTGCATTCACATAATTGGCAACAGGTGTAGATACCGTTGGGATTACTATACCAGCTGCTGATAGTTTTTCTTCCGGGGTTTGTGCTACTACCTGCACACTTACGAATAGGCTTATCAGGATGAGAATTTTTTTCATTTTAACATGTTTTTTGTATAAATGACGGAATATGTTTGGGTTGGTGAATTTTAATTTTCTTATTAGGAATATATTCTCCGGAGACAAGTTCCACTGACTGTTTGGGAACTTTAAACAATTCAGCCAGATACCCAATTAAAAATGCCGTGGCTTTACCTTTTTCTGGTTGGGTTGCAATGGCAACTTTTAATTGGTTTCCTTTTACTTTTCCAATTTGATTCATTTTAGCGCCAGCCGTAACCAATAAGTTGAGCATCAGATCTTCCCCCTGCCATGTGTAGAATGATTCACTCATTGGATAATGCCGTTTAAAATTTTGCTATTAATGGTGTTCATACATTTTCTCACCTGCCATAACGCCAAACGGTAGTATGTTCTGCGGAGGTGGGATGGGGCAGGTAGCAAATGGGGTAAATACACAAGGAGGATTATACGCCATATTAAAGTCTATATGAAAATCATCTTTTTCTGCTTCTGTTTTGGGGATGTATAAAAATCTTCCTGCTGCATAAGTACTGTTTCCTGAAGTATTGTCCCCCATAACCACTAGTAAATAATCTCCTTCTGATATAGCATCAAGCGTGTAAAAAATTCCTTTGTACTCAAAACGGATTTTTCCTGCCAGCTCTGTCGGGTTTTCCTGTCCTAAAGCGTTCTTGATAATAATATTTTGTTTAAATGCGGGTTTAATAAACTGTGCTTTTATTTTCCAGCTACTATCTGTTGGAAAATAATTGATACCCTTAAAACGGGTTAGGTTTGCTGATTGGAGATCTCTTAAACGAATGCCGATTTTTTCACTCCTTTTAATGATATTGAATTGCAATGAACCGCTTGACACAATTGCTGCCTCCCCAGGATTACTGAAGATTAGGGTTTTCCTTGTTATCCTTTTTCTATTGATGGTAAATGCTGTATTTGCATCTGGTACCAGCCAAACAGAGTCACCCTTTCTTAAAAAGTATCCTGCTTGGAGACTGATTTTGGTTTTGGGAAAAACGATAGCATTTTTTTTGTCAGCACCAACGGTATTGTTGCCTTCTTCCAGCCAGAACAATCCTTCTAAATTTAACCATCCATCTGTTGCTTTTAATGCCCTCACTCTTGCTCTTTTCCAATCTTCAATCTGATCTGCATGAGACTTTTGTAAAAGGGCATCTACATGATGATTAAAACTGTCTTTGAATTGTTGAAAATATGCACCTGTTGCAGGTCCGGAAAACCCAGCATGAATATTTTGTATAGTTCTGTCTGATCTTATGAAAAGGGTAGTGGGGAATCCGGTGAAATTGCTGAGAAAGGGGAAGGTTTGTAAAACAGAATTTCCATTGGATTCTCCACCGAATACCTGCTCGTATTCAATGTCGAATTTTTCTTTGAATCGGGTCATGGTTTTTTGTGCATAGGCATAGTTGTTTACTATTTCAAACTGTGTAGTAATGATTTCAATACCTCTTTGCTTATTTTTCTTGTACCAGTCCGATAAAAAAATAGCTTCGTCAGCGCAATTGGGACACCAGGTACCACCTATGGTCAGGATTACCGGTTTATTGAAATAGGCGGAGTCATCTAGGCTGATTTTTTTGCCCTTCGCATTCATTAAACTAAATTGAATAGGGGCCGTATAATCTTTCAGCCTGGTTAATGTAGAAGGATCAGGTAGGCGGGCTTGTTCATTTTTATAAGCCCTGATTAGTTGTACTGTTTTTAATCCCTGTTGAACCCCCTTGATGGAACCATCGGGTTCTATACTCCCCATGAACATGAGTGGAGAGTATCCGATAAACAAAGAAAATTTAAACTGGTTACCTTGTACACGACCATAGGAATAACGGCTATCTCCACTGGGTCTTAAAAAAGTAACACCGCCGGTGTTTTTATCCTGTGTAAATAATCCAATGGCTTTAACCTGCTTGCCGGAATCATTCGTAAATACTACATCGTATTTTCCTGCAAGGTTTGCCGGAGCAGTGTTATTATCCCAAATAAACCTTTCTTCGTTATTGGGTTCTGCGTAAATCGGAAAAGCATCCTCTCCGGATTGTCTTCTCCAGATTCCTTTCCAGCGTTTATCTTTTGTAATGCCCAAAACCATTACCCTGTCGAATTGATTAATCCATACCTGTATACTATCTTTAACTTTTACCAATTTACCTCCGTAATACAATTCTTTTCCATTTAAGAAATAGACAGAAAGTTTTCCTGAGCTATCTTCCTGAACTGAAAAATTAAATGGAATTTCTTCTCCGTTATATAATGGGAATGCGCCTCTCCAGTTGCCTTTTATTTCTGTTAAAGGCTGACTGCTTACCCATAGAAAAGCAAAGCTCATTGCCATAACACCAATCATTCTATAATATAACTTTTTGCTCATATAATTTTTTTCGAATTCGTTGCTGTCTTAAACGTCAGTTAATTTACTTACCAACCCTTTACAAGTTTTGTGCTAAAAATGTTTGGATGGTATTTTGTCTTTAATTTGAATGCAAAACAAATTTACCCAATATGGTTAAGACTATCGCTTTGTTATTGTTATCTAACATTTTCATGACATATGCCTGGTATGGACACTTAAAAGACCAGCAGATACCTATATGGAAAGCAATAGTAGTCAGTTGGTTGATTGCTTTTTTTGAATATTGTTTGATGGTGCCCGCCAATAGAATTGGTTATAACAATGGTATGAATGGCTTTCAGCTGAAAATTACCCAGGAGGTTATTACGCTTGTTGTGTTCAGTTTTTTTGCGGTTTTGTATTTGAAAGAACCATTTCAAAGCAAATACCTGATTAGTTTTCTGTTTATTCTGGGGGCAGTTTATTTTGCATTTAAAAAATAAGATTTATCCGTATACATCCTCAAAATGTGTAATATTCAAACAAATCGAACCTGAGAAACAGACAGCAATCACGTCAAACTGAATTCTTTTGTAGGAAGGATGCAGGTAATGATAGTGTGTAGCGGCAATTCTTACTCTTTTCATCTTTTTTTTCAGAATATTTTCTTCAGGAAAACCAAATTGGAGAGACCCCCTTGATTTGACTTCTATAAAGAAGAGTTGCTGGTTCTTTGTGGCTATAATATCTATTTCAAGTCTCTTGAAACGCCAATTGCGTTCGAGCAGCATAAAGCCCTTTGTAATCAAATGCGATGCAGCTATTTCTTCTCCCTGTTTGCCTAATGCCAGGTGATTCTTTTCCATGAATACAAGATATTCAGCGAATTCACGTTAATAGGAGTATAAATACTGTTTATGGAAAGCAAGGAACGGATTTTTAAATTGAAAGGTGTGGTGCAACATTATGCCTGGGGTGGGTTTAGTTTTATTCCTGAATTATTGGGTATGGCCCCCGACCTTTCCAAACCCTCAGCGGAATACTGGATGGGAGCGCATTCCTCTGCCCCCTCACAGGTTTCCCGGACCGATTCCTGGCAGCAATTGAATGAACTCATCAGTGCCAATCCTTCAGATGCACTACAGCATTCTGTAGTAGAAAAATTTGGAGAATTACCCTACCTTTTTAAAGTGCTGGATGTAAAAGATATGTTATCTATTCAAGTTCATCCTACGAAGGAGAATGCCGAAATAGGATATGACGAAGAAAACAAAGCGGGTATTCCACTGAATGCTCCGCACCGGAATTACAAAGACAGGAATCACAAACCAGAAGTAATGGTGGCTTTAAGTGATTTCTGGTTGTTGCACGGATTTAAAAGCAAGCAGCAGTTGGAAGATACCCTGCAAAATACCCAGGAGTTAACCGTTCTACTCCCCTTATTTAGAAAAGAGGGAATCAAAGGCTTATATCAGTTTGTAATGGAGATGGATCAGGTAGACGTAGATAATCTGCTGACACCGTTGGTTAAACGTGCTATCAGAGTAAAAAAGGAAGGAAGCATTACCAAGCATAGTCCCTGTTGGTGGGCAGCGAAACTGTATGAGGGAACGGGCATTCCTGAACATATTGACCGAGGTATTTTCAGTATTTTCTTTTTTAATGTTGTTCAGGTAAATCCTGGAGAGGCAGTGTTTCAGAAAGCTGGGGTGCCGCACGCATATCTAGAAGGTCAGAATATAGAATTGATGGCCAATAGCGACAATGTTTTAAGAGGAGGACTAACCCCTAAACACGTTGATGTTCCAGAACTAATGAAGCACACATTATTTGAAGAAGTGGTACCACAAGTAATGAAGGGAGTATCCGTTATGCCGGGCGAAATCAATTATCCCTGTCCGGTTCCTGACTTCGGACTTAGTAAAATTACGCTGGATCAGGGGATGGAATTCCATTCAGAAACCTTTTCATTGGAAATATTCATTGTAACAGAAGGTTCTATCGTAATCAATCAAAATATGGTGTTGAAGAAAGGGGAGTGCGCTGCTATCTTAGCTAAAACAAAATATTCTCTGTTGGCACCCGGTCATGCAACTGTTTTCAAAGCATTTGTTCCTATATGCTAAGGATTATTCACATAATGGGTAAAAATGACTGTGGTTCTTAATGGAATACGCTTATTTTTGCTTTGAAATTGACAACGATGAAACTGAACAGACAATTTATATTTTCTTTAGTATTGATGGTTTTAGCATCTGCTATTTACCGTGTATTCCCTAACAGACCAATGGGCTTTGCCCCACAGATGGCTATCGCAATTTTTGCTGGTTCTTTGTTTGTGAAGCATAAAAAACTGGCTTTTCTTATGCCATTGTTGTCAATGTTTATTTCAGACAGTCTGTATCAGATATTATACATCAATGAACTTAGTTCTATCTCCGGATTTTATGCGGGTCAGTGGAAAAACTATCTTTTAATTATTGGACTAACCAGCTTCGGATTCCTGGTGAATCAAAATAAAATAGCTTCTATTTTGGGTGCATCTTTGGCGGCACCAACTGTATATTTTATCCTTTCCAACGGATTGGTTTGGTTAGGTGGTGGCGGATGGCACAGACCTAAAACTTTGGAAGGTTTGATGATGACTTATGCAGATGGTCTTCCTTTTTATCCCAATAGCATTTATTCAACGCTGTTTTTCAGCGCGGTATTTTTTATCAGCTGGATGTTGATTAAAAAAGCGAATACAGTTAAGTTAGCTTAATTCTTTTTTTCAGTTTTATCCGTTTTCTGATTCGTAGACCTCGTCTATCAGAAGATTTTTTCCGTCTGCTGCCTGGGTAGCCAGTTCGTCACAGCGATTATTGTATTTGTTATCTGCGTGACCTTTTACCCAAACGAATCTTACATGAAATTGTAGTGCAATAGCGTGGTATCTCATCCAAAG